>Ga0082335_1004962_pt1 | contig 19131 bp, 12 predicted proteins | sample Subgrocontami58m_FD_72375 | JGI IMG/M metagenome (GOLD analysis project Ga0082335, IMG submission 72375) | Subsurface groundwater microbial communities from S. Glens Falls, New York, USA - GMW37 contaminated, 5.8 m (SPADES assembly) (version 2) ... | reverse complement strand
AGCGAGTCCATTTCCGCCTCCGTTCGCTCCTCCGCGTCCAGCAGCATCTCGTGGAGCAACCCCTTCGCTTCGAGTTCCGCGACCATCCTGGGGCAAAACTCCCGCCAGTGTTTCTCGGCCATCAGGCCGAATAGGGTGAGTGGTTTCATAAATCGGGAACCTCAGTGCGTTGAAGGTGAACAGTTCAAGTTGCGAATCAGTGTTTGGTTTTGCCCTCGCTGTAGCCGGCATCGTTCCTCCCTTGCGGTGTCTTCCCCAGCAACCGATCTACCGCACTTGGCGACGGAGTGTCAACCCAACCCAAACGTCGTTCTGGCAAAGGCAAGAACTGAACAGAAGCCGGGGTGCTGACCGTTGCCTGAAGGCCAGTGGGCGAGTTCGCTGCACGCCGGCCATCCTCTCCGTCCGTCGCGAATGGGAACTCAAACTGGGCGCGAGGCACGCGGAGGTCGCGCCAGTAGTTGGCGGGGTCGGCCGGCAGTCTCTCGACTTGGAATGGCCAGGCCAATTCCACAACGGCGGGACCTCGAAGGATCACCGCTGTCTCTCCTCGAAAACAGGCCGGTCCCTCAGCGGCTCCGTCCGGCAACGCCGGTGAATCAAGCCACACAAACACGACGCCAATCTGCCTCTCGAATCTCCGGAGCCGGCCTTCGAAGAAGACCGTCAGCCCGGCCGGTTGGCTGTTGTCGGGAAGGAAAAGGTCGCCGACCGGGATGAAACGAGGCGGGGCGCCACCGGTTTGTAGCCCGGGCGAAAAGCACTTGGCCGCCACCCGGACATCTTCACCAATCAGACCCTGGAGCCTGTGGTCAATCGCCCACGTCGGTTTCTGCGTCGGTGTTGTGTTCATCGTCTTTGTTATGGAGGGTTGTCGTGGGGACGTGGCATCCAAGGCAAATACCTCGCGCAGTTGGCAATGCAACTACGCGAGAGCATCGAGCGCCGTCAGGCTTGCGCCGCGGTCGCCGGTGGCTCGGGAACAGTTCCAGCGGCAGGGAACGGCAGAATCTCCGCCTCCTGGGCTTTCTTCTCGAAGGAGGCCAGCGACGGCAGGATCACCTTTGCATTCTTGGCGTACGCACGGTGGACCGCCTTGCTGTTGTGCCCCAGCGCCACCTGGGCGAACCGTTCCGGGTAGCCGGCAACCTTGGCCCGCTCGGCCCAGGCGTAACGATACGAATGCAGCGTCACGCCCTCGATGCCCAAGCCGCGACAACGCTGCCGGAACTCAGTGGCCCGGTCCGCTTCCCGAACTCGCCTCAAATACGGAAACAGGGGACCGGCACTGGGTCGGGAGCGGAGGGTTGTCTCGACCTCTTCGTCGAAACGCACGGAGGCCGATTCACCGGTTTTCTTCCGGGTATAGCTGATCACGCGGTGGTGCCAGTCGATGTTCTCGGCCTCCAGCAGGGCGATGTCCGTCTGCGACGCGCCCAGGTGCCAGGCCATTTCGTAGAACGCTTTGCGCTCCGGGTTCCCTTCGCGAGCGAGGATGGCCAGATGCTCGTCGAGCGTGATGGCCCGCTTCTCTCCGAACTGGACGGGCGGCCATTGCTTTTTGGGAACCACCGGCCAGGGCAGCCAGCCCATGTCGAGGGCGAAGTTGTGGATGCGGCGCAGGTAAATGTTGGTCGAGACGGTGCCTTCCTCCAGGACCCGAAGGAAGTGCTCGGCGTTGGTTTCAAGGATCACCCGGTCGCGGATGGAATCGAAGGCCTTGTCCTTGATGGCCGTTCCCCAGCGGTGGCGGGTGTTGTCGTGCTTGGTCTTGATGATTTCGTCCATCACGAATCGCCAGGTTCGCGTGCCGGCGGCCGGGTCCCCGGCTTTCCAGTAGACGCGGGCCAACTGGAGGCTGAAGGCGGGATGCTGCTGGCCTTCGTTCTTGGCTTGGACGAGGCGTTGGGCTTCTTCCTTGCGGGTGGTTTCGAGAGAGACTTGTTTGCCGGTTTGGGTGTCCTCACTGTAGTAAACGCCCCAGCCCCGGCGGAACAGACGGTATCGCGACTTCATGTACGAGTTCATGTTTTGAGCATGAACCCCTCCCCGACGCCCCGTTAGCGAGCAGTGGCCGAGCAGTGTAGGAGTAGTGGGCGGGTAGTGCCCGAGGACTCAAAACACTGAAGAATCCACTGAAACTCGCGTCTCCCAGTTTCGTATCTCGTTGGTGCCCAAGCACAAACGAGTGGAGGCGAGGGTCGTTACGTGGACTTCTCAGTTATGTGCCCCAAACGGTGAAGCGCACTGCGGGCGCGGCGATTTGTGATGTCCAAGTGCACGTAACTACAAGCTCTCCAGGAACCGAAGCAGCTTGTCGTCGGGGCGAAAGCGCTGGGCCTTGGTCTTGGGCGGGACGATCTTTTCCAGGGCCTGCTGTTTCATGGCCAAGTTGGCTTCCACATACTGATGCGTGGTGTTGAAGCTTTCGTGGCCCAGCCAGAGAGCAATCACTGCGGGAGTAATCCCTGCTTCGAGCATGCGCATCGCGCAGGCATGCCGGAACAGATGCGGGCTGATGGGGCGCCGACTGAGGGTGGGTTGCTTGGGCGACGCGCGCTGGACCAGTTTCTTAATCTGACGGAAGGCGCCGAAGCGAGTCAGCGGCTCGCCGTAACGATTCGGCAACAGCGGCATGGAGGGAGTCAGTCGATTGTCGCGAATCCACCGACGGAGCAAGCGCTGCGTTTGGCGCCACAATGGAAGCGTGCGGCGCTTGCGACCTTTTCCCTGAAGTTCCACCTGCTTGGCTTGGGGACCCAGCACATCCTGAACCCGGATCGCCAGCAGTTCGGAAATGCGGGCTCCCGTGTTGTAGAGCAGCACGAGGAGCAAATGATCCCGCCGCCCCGTCCACGTGTCTGCAGTCGCCGCTAGGAGCGCTTCAATCTCTGGACGCGTGAGGAAGCCGATCAGCGGCTTGACCTGCCGTTTGAACGGGAGGGTCAAAATGCGTCGCGTGGCCGCCGGCAACTCCGGCCCGAGCCAATCCGTCAGATAGTGCACGAACGAGCGCAGCGCCGCCAGGCGAGCGTTGCGGGTCCGGATGGTGTTGCCCCGGCTCTCCTCCAGATGATTGAGAAAGCTCAAGACGGTGTCGGGCGTCAGGTTCTCCAGGGAGAGCATGGCCAGAGCCTGCCGCCGCTTCTGGCGCCAGTACTGGAGCAGGAGCCGGAAGGTATCGCGGTAAGCGGCCACGGTGGCGGGGCTGACATTGCGTTGCCGCACCAAATATTCCTGGAAATAACGCTGGATCCATTCGCTGAGGTCAGGACTTTTCATGAGTATCGCATTCAAAACGCTTTCCGGCGCCAGCCATGAGTTCCGGCAGGCCATGCAGATACCAGTAGGTATGGCGGATGTGATTGTGGCCCAGATAGCGCGAGAGGATCAGAACTCGACCCTCTGCTCCGCGGCGGCTGGCCTGCCAGCGCTGCAACACGCGGCAGGCATGGGTATGGCGGAAATCATGGATCCGCGGAGGACGGCCTGGGTGGGCCAGCGTTCGGCGCAGCCGTGAGAAAACCGCGTGAACCGTGCTATAGGCCAAGGCCGTGCCCCGTTCGGAGACGAAGAAACGCTCCGCGAAGGGAAAGTAGCGCTGACGATGCCGACTGTACGCTTTGAGCGGCGCGAGGGCTGTCCGATGCAAGGGAACCCAACGCGTCTGGTGGAACTTGCTGTCGCGGATGAGTAGTAGTCCTTTTTGGAGATCAACCTCCGCGATTTTCAGCCCCAGCGCTTCGGAGATGCGCAGCCCGGTGCAGGCCAACAAACCGATTAAGGTCTGGTAAGTCCAAGGGCGAAGTCGGCCCGGTAGTCGGCGAGCTGCCTTGAGGAGTTGGCGGATTTGCTGGGCACTGTAGATGAAGGGGCGATACGGCTGTTTGGCCGGACCAAAGAGGTGACGGGGCGGCATCTCGGTTTTGGGATCCGCCACGATCAGATACTTGGCTAACCGCCGCACCGCTTCCCACCGCCGCGCCCAGCGGTGACGGTCCGCGTTTTTGGGGAGGCTGGCCCAGGCGATGGCCAGTTTATGGGTCAACGGTCCCCGGCTGGCGTAGCGGTCTGCGTATCGGGCAAACCTCAGGAGCAGGTAGCCTTCGCTGCGGAGCCGGAAGCCCAAGGCCCGATGCTGGGCCAGATAGGCGCGCACGCGCGATCGCATCGTGGTCTTCATGGTTGGAGGCGTGGCCAAGGGAGCGCCGCTTGGCGGAGTTGTTCGAAATGCACCTTGGCGTACGGGGCGGTGGTGTCCACGGAACGGTGGCCCAAGACATCGGCAATCCGTTTGAGATCCGTTCCTCGCTGGTGCGCGGCGGTCGCCCAGCTCTGACGCAGGATGTGCGGCCCAGTGGCCGCGATGCCACATCGATCAAAGGCCCGCCGGATGACGTTGCGCACCCCATCCGTGGGCAAGGGGCGGCCGAGCGGAGGCCGCAGATTGATAAAGAGCAGGCGATGCCCAACCGCAGGGCGGCTTCGCTGGAGATACGCCACCAAAGCGCGCGCGACACCGGAGGGCAAGGGTAAGAGTCGTTCGCGCCGCTGTTTGGTCTGTCGCAGTCGCACGGTCAGGGCGCGCCAGTCCACGTCGTCCAAAGTCAACGCGGCAACTTCGTTGGCGCGGAGGGCCAACTCCGAAAAACACAGGGCGATGGCGTAGTCGCGCCGACCGGCCGAAGTGTGACGGTCAAACGAGCGCAGGAACCGAAGTCGCCTGCCGGCATCCAGAACCTGAGCGGGCGGTGGGAAGGCTGGGGAAGCCGGACACGGCACGGCCGCCGCCAATCCAAGACGGATCCGTCCCGTGAACTCCAGGAACCGAAGGAAACTCCGCAGCCCCACCGCCAGCGCATGCACGCTGGTCCTCTTCAGGTGCTGAGCCCGCGCGGTGACAAACCCGAATAGGTCACGGGGCTTGAGCGTGCTCCACCGCAAGCGGCGGCGACCGAACTGCCACTCCAACCATTCCCGGGCGTAACGTCTGCGCGCCCGCCGCGTCACCAACGACAACCCCTGAACCCGATCCAAGTGTCGATCAAACTCGAGGAGCAACCGATCGGCAGCCCTTAAACGGGGTACTCTTTTGGGCGGAAGGGGAATCCATCGCTCTCGCCGCAGGAAATCCAAAAAGCCATGAAGCGCACCCCGACAGACGGGCAAGCTCCGGACCACAGGTTGAGGGCAATGGCATCGGGGCAAATGCTCCTGGAGAAACCGATCGACATGGGTTGGGCGAATCTGCCGCGGGGTGACACGCTGCGGCGAGAGCCATCGCCCGAAGTGCGCCACCACTCGACCATACAGGCCCATGGTATTGGGGTGGTACCCGCGGCGGCGCAGATCGCCAGCAAAGGCCTCGAAACTTATGTGAAGTTGGAAGCCGATATTCGATTCACCGGCCTGGCTGTTCTGGCATGACTTCTGGTTCATAGCGAGTCATGGAAAACCCAGCGGTTTTCACGACTTCGCCATGCTTCCTCCTACCAGATTGGCTCAAAAGAAAAAGCGAAAAAGCGCTGCAAAGGAATCCGTTTGGGGCACATAACTGAGAAGTCCACGTAATGCTTAGCGGTGTATCCGCAATGGTTCGGCCTCGCGGCCCGGTAGATCACTTGGGCGTTCCCCGAACCATTGCGGATACACTGCCATTGAACTGAACCGCTGAGTCCCTGGGCTAGAAAGAGCCGACAGGAGAAAGCATCGACCTTCGGGTGGCGGCGATGGGTGTCCGAGGGTGTGGAGTGAGGCTGGCGAGCAACCAAACGATCAGCCAGAAGCTCAGAGGAGCCCCGTGATCGGGCTGGAGTGGGATGGGGAAGGCCTTTATAGCGGGAAACTGACCGAAAAATGGGGCTGCAAGAAAATGACATGGCGCCGGAGGCGGTCCGCAAGGGGACTCGGCCTGGAAAGCAACCACGGATCGGCAGGGCTTTGTGGCAGATTTCATGAGCTGTCCAAAATTGTTGGGGCTTTGGGTCGAGGGATGATCCGGATTAGGACCAGTGCGGGGTGGCCGCAGTGAGGACAGACCAGTGGAGGAGGGTCCACGTGCCTGATGGTCAGGACCGCTTCCTTCGTTTCCTCGGATGGGGAGGGAGCCTGAGCTAAGAGCGCGCGAGCTTGAGCGATCCGGGCAGGGCGGTTCCGGTTCGAAAGGAGGCCGTAATGCCTGATCTTCACGAACCGCGGCGGTAGGATGTGCAAACAGAAACGACGCAGGAACTCCTCCAGCGGCAGGGTCATCGATCGGAGTTCACCATCGTGGGCGTAGTCCTTATACCGGAAGGTGACCGTGCCGTTTGTCAGATCCAGAGTCTCCAAGCGGCTGTTGGTGATGGCGACCCGGTGGGTGTAGCGGCACAAATACGCCAGCACGGACTGCGGACCGGCAAAGGATCGTTTGGTGTAGACGACCCATTTGTGGCGACCGAGGCGACGGAGCCACCGGGCAAAGGCCAGGGACTCGCAGAGGGGCGGCTCCGAAGTGGGGAACTGCAGTTGGTTCTGGTCGAAGAGTTGCTGCAGTCCGTCGCGGAACTTGGCGCGGAAGACCACCGACAAAGCGCGCACCGGGAAGAGCCACTTGGGATCCACTGACACCCAGGATTGCCCGTCCAGGGAGAGCCCTCCTCCGGTCACCACGCAGTGGAGGTGGTAATGATCGCCGAGGTTCTGACTCCAGGTGTGCAAAACGGCGGTGATCCCCAGAGTGGCATGGAGGTTGTTCCGACCGAACTCCAGCAGGGTCGCGGTGGCGCTGGAGAACAGCAGGGAATAGAGGAGTGCCTGGTTGTGCCGGATGAGCGGGTTCAGTTCGTGGGGAAGGGTAAACACGACGTGGAAGTAGGGGATGGGCAGGAGGTGATCGGCCTGTTGCTCCAGCCACTGGGCGCCGTTGAGCTTTTGGCAGCTCGGACAGTGTCGGTTGCCGCACGAATGCGGGACAAAGTGGTCCCTTCCGCAGTGGGCACACTGGTACTGGTGGCCACCCAGCGCCGGCGTGTGACAGGCGGCGATGGCGCGAAGAACCTTCCAATGATGAGCCGGCAGACGATGAGTTTGGGAGAACCCCGGCAACGCGGCGCGCACGATTTCTCCCAGGGTGATGGACTTCGCCTGGCCAGCCCCCGGGCGACTGGTCATGGGACCCGAGTGCCCTCAGCTAATCGGTCTGCCGGGCGCGCCCAAAATCGATCAGGTCCAGCGCGCTGCTGATATGCTCCAGCCGTTCCTGGCGAACATGGAGGTAAGTCGTCGTGGTTCTGAGACTGCTGTGACCCAGCAACCGCTGGAGGGTCAGTGGGTCCACCCCGGCTTCCAACAGGTGAGTTGCGAACGAGTGCCGCAAAGAATGGATTCCGCCTCGATCCGGCAATCCTGCAGCCTCCACCGCGTCGGTGAAGGCTCTTTGCACCGCGGCCTCAGTAATGTGGCGATCCGGGTACACTTTACTGGGAAAGAGCCAGTCCTTGGGCCGGTAAAGCCGCCAGTAGGCTCGCAACTCCTCCAATAGCCGAGGGGAAAGCAGAGTATACCTGTCTTTTTTGCCTTTTCCCTGAACGATATGAATCTGGTGACGGTCACTGAGCAAGTCACAGACCCGGAGATGACACAGCTCGCTGACCCGTAAGCCGGCCGCGTAAGCCGTCATGAACAACGCGCGGTGCTTGCGGTTGAGCTTGGGCTGTCCAAAGAGCCGCTCCAGCTCTTGGACACTGTAGACCTTGGGGCGTTGCACCGGCTTCTTCATTCTCGGCAAGGCCTCTTCGATGGCCGTGGTCGAGCGGTGCAGGACCTTGCCAAAGAAGAATCGCAAACCGCTGACTGCGACGATGAGGGAGCTGACCGCCAGCTTCTTCTCCCGCAGCAGATACAGCAGGTAGTTCTTGAGCTCCTGGTCTTTGATTTGATCGGGGGAGCGGTGATAGAACCGGGCCAGGCCCGTGACGGTACGCACGTAGGAGTCTTGCGTGTGAGGTGAGAATCCACGGAGTTGGATCTCGTCAATGAGTTTTTGGCGAAGTATGGTCATAGGACCACACTCTCGCCCCGCCTTACCCCAAGGGTCTAATGATCAAGGGCATGCGGGCTTGAACCAACTGGATGGGATCGGTTGGAACCTCTCTCGAACTGCCGTAAGGCTACCGCGAAGCGGTTTAGTTCAACGACCCCTATGTGGAACTTCACATAGGGGTCGGAATCGGTCAAAGCCGACGCTTTGTTACCGTTAACGTGGCATCTACCCTCGAAATTACTCAAGTAAAATCCGGTCAGTACACCGCCAGTAATCCTCCAGTACGCCGTGTGCTGGCACTTTTGCTGGCAGTCAGATGTTCACATCCCCTGACGGAACACCGAATAGTGAGCGCTGAGGCCATTGACTTGAACCGCCGTTCTGAGGGATAAGCCTCTTCAAGGGTTTTACAGGTTCGCGCCAGGGAGGCGCGCAGGTTCGTTCTCCGTTCTCACTTTCGGCACCACGCGTGCCGGCGCTCGATGATTTCCCGGGTTGAGTTTCCCTGCGAAGGCAGGCTGCTCCTTCCGGGTTCTCTCTCGCCGGCAGAAACAAGGTGCCGCCCGGCGCCCGGCGAGAGAGTTGTTTAACCCAGCGCAAACCGGGTTAAACCCGGTGGGTGGCCCAAGAAAGTGAGAGACGCAATGAACCTGAGTAACAACACCTCCAACTTCAAGGCCATTGCCTTGGAGGAGGACACCCTCCGCCATCAGGCCCCCAGCATCTTTGCTGCGGGTCCGATGGCTGGAGTCAGCAATCGGTACGCGTTCGTTCCCACGGCCCGGATCGTCTCTGGACTGCGGGAACTGGATTGGGTGCCGGTCGCCGTGGAAGAACAGCGCATCCGCACCGAGACGCGGCGGGGGTTTCAGAAACACCTGCTACGCTTCCGCCGCGCCGAGCAAATGCAAACGCTCGATGAGTGGAACGTGGAATTGGTCCTGGTCAACTCGCATGACGCGGGTTGCGCCTACCAGCTTCACACCGGCATCTACCGCCGGATTTGTTCAAATGGGTTAGTACTGAGTGATTCCCAATTTGAATCGATCCGGTTCCGCCACGCTGGTCTGGAAGCCGAGCAAGTGCTGCAAACCAGCCTGCGGTTGCTCGACTACATGCCGCGCGTGGTTGAGTTGGTAAGCCGTTTCCGCAGCCGCATTCTCGATGCGCGGGAGTCGCAGCGCTTCGCCGAACAGGCGATGCTACTGCGGTATCCGACGCTGGCGGAGGCGCCGGTAGATGCGGAAACAGTGCTCCAGGTCCGGCGCTCGGAAGACGAAGGCGCGGATCTTTGGAACACGACCAACCGGGTTCAGGAATCGCTGATCCGAGGTGGCGTATCGGATCATCACCGGGACAAGCGCGGGAAACTGCGGTCGGTGCGTGCGTTGCGGGGCATTGACTCCAAGGTGAACCTGAACAAGGAACTGTGGGGTCTGGCGGAGCAGATGCTTGAGCCCGCTGGCCCGGTCGTGACGGAACAAGTGTCACTCCTGGCGTGAACGCGAGGTTCTGTGGAAGGTTTCGCGGCTTTTGAGGATTGTGCCAATCAAACAACCCTCACCCTTTCCTCTCACTTCGCGGGCCTGGACCGGACGCGCCGACCGCACTCCCATGCCCGTGCGCTCCGCTCGCCCCGGTCGGCGCGCACCGCCAAGACTCGCCGAGCCGAGACTTGACGCTGGCACGCCCGGCCCTTTCGGTGACCAGTGCCGTCCGCGCAGACTCGGGCCGGTCCTCGACCCGTCACCGGTTTCCCCGGAGGGGTCCCCTCCGGCTATCGGGATCGTCGCCGTTGTGGGTAAAATTGCGAAGGAGGCGCCTTCTGCGGGCGACCTGAGACTGCGCCGCCGGCGGGATTACGTATTGCCGTCTCTCACGCGGCGAAGATCGAAAATGGGAATTACCGACGATTCAGATGCTATGGGACCCCAGTTGATCAGCGGAGCCAAACTATGTTACACCACGAGTGGGGAACTTCATTCCGAGGGAGGTGACCATGAATTCCGCTCACGATGTTTTGTATCGGGTGCATTATTACCGGCGTGGACGGTTTGTTTCGGTGTATCAGGCCAGCAACGGCACTCGATTCTGGATCATCACCGATGCAGGCTGGGAAACGACGACCTTGCTCCCGTCGGAGGATTATTGAATGGCGCGGGTGTCCGAAGCGCGGGCCTCGACCGGTCTGCCCACCGCCCCCCGACCCCCTGGCGGACGGCAGAACTCGGTCGTCGCCCACGAGCCAAGACTCGCCCGCGAGACTTGGCCCGTGGCCGCCCGGCCCGCTGGGTGCAGCACGACACGGGCGCGGACTTGGACCGCTTCGCAAGTCGGCACCCGTTCCAAGGTGGCCGTCCGCTAGGACCCCCTCCGGCTGCCGACCCGGGCGACGAGGCCAGTGAGCCGGTCGCAGGGTCGCCCTTTGCGGAACGGTCCAAGACTGCATGGATGATGCAAAGGATGAGGGTAAAACAGCCGCAAGGAGGTTGAACGCGCATGGAACTGGTGAAACGAGCCCACAATCTCAACAGCACGCCGCCCACCGCCGTTTTCGACGCCAGCCACGGTCAAGCCAACTGGGCGCAGACCGGCTTCCCCTCCCGCGAAATGCACACCAACTTCGCCGGCCTCACCGAAATCCTCTGCCGCCGCGGCTTTCACTGCCGCAGCACCGGCAGTGAATCACTCACTGCCCATCTCGAAACCACTCGTCTGCTCATCATCCCGCCACCGACCGGGCATTATGATTCCCGCAAGGAACGCTGGCGCGCCGAACGCTCCGTGCTCTTCACTCGCGAGGAGGTGCGCGCAGTCCTGAGTTGTCTGCGCGACGGCGGTCGGCTCCTGGCCTTCTCTTATTGCTTTGGCGATTCTTTCACGCAGGCCAACCTGCGCGACCTGTTCACGCCGCTGGGCTGCGAACTCAACGACGATGCCGTGATTGACATCCGTGCCCTACGCCAAACGCATCCGCTGCACCTGCACTTCGAGACCCCCGCCGAGTCGCTGCCCCCCACTTGGGCGCGGACAAACGTGGTGACCGTGTGTTGGCGCCCGGCGGCCACCTTCACCCTCACGCCCGGAGCCACGGCCTGGCCGCTCGCCGTCAGCTCAGGTGGGCGATGCCTGAGCTTCGACCGCACCCTGCGCCGTATCTGCTTCGAGTCCTTGCCCATCGCGGTTTTCGGACACCACGGCACCGGGCGCTTCGCCCTCTTTGGTGGTCCGCACGTCTTTGAATCGAGTCCATTGGGCCTGTTGCACCATGCCGACAACGCGCGTTTCCTTCACAATATTCTCGATTGGTTGGTCAGCGACGATGCCATCGAAGACGACCCATGCCGGTCCGCCGACGCGCCCCAAGCCGACTATGGCCACGAACTGACCTGCGTGGAACCTCGCGGCAACGGCGCGCGCACCATTGCATCCGTCGAGCGGGTGTTGCGGAAGACCGGCGTGTTGAAAGCCCTCGGCCGCGCCAAGTGGATGCCCTAATTCTACGAATCTATTCCAAAAAAGAACTTGATCTTGCCTCGGACCCGGACGACATCTACTGCGACATTACAATCTGCGTAGCTTCGGCTGCGGGTCTCGTCAGAAAACCGCGAATTTTCGTCAAGAGACCAGGCCGTGAAGCCTACGCCCTACCTTGGGCGTGGCTTGACGCACTTTCTTGACGGGCGCTTCGCGGTGCCTCTGACGAGGGTGTGATCGGGTCACGCCCTTTTAGTCACCGCGGTTCGTGGCTCGCTGAACAACAATACAGCGAACATGAATGCGATGCCTCTGCTTCTGCGGGATGGGCCTCGGCTCTCCCCGCCTCCCATGTCCATCTACACTGCCACCGACCCACCACCCAAAGTCCGCGTGGCCGTTTTCGGCAGCTTTCACGGTGGCTACCACGTGCTGCGGCAACTTCTGAGAGAACCGCTGGCCAGCCACGTGACTGTAACCGGGGTGGCGACCGACGATCCCAAGCAGCCCTTCACCCACGCCGACGTGCGCCTGTGGCGGCATGTTCACACCAAGGTCGAGGAAAAATGGGTTGCGCGAATGGCCAGAGCGCATGGATTGCCGGTCTATCGGGGCCGCATCAAGACGCCGGAGTTCGAACGGATGTTTGTCGAAGACTGGGCGCCCGACCTGTGCCTGATGGCGACGTTCGGCCAGCTGATTCCCAAGCGCATCTTCACGGTGCCGCACCTGGGCTTCTATAATTTCCACCATAGCGACACCACTTGGCCGTCCTATGCGGGGCCGGACCCGATTGGCACCATGCTGCGGGATGGCAAGACCCACGTCGTCATCACCATTCACGAAGTCAGTGAAGTGCTGGACGGTGGTCGTTTCGTGGCGCACTCGCCCCGAGTGCCGATGCCGCCGGATGGCAACGGCGCCATCGTGCATCGCATGACCTGGCCGCGCATGGGCGGGTGGATTCGCGAAGAGGTTCTGCGCCTGATCCAGCCCGCACCCGTGACTGGCCAGCGCCAAGAGACTGTCGCCCAAGTCGGGAGTCTTTAGGATGAGATGTCGGCCGTACTCCGCTATTCATTCAACTTCGCACGATAGAAACGACTTGGAGGCCTTGGCAGAGCGTCGTCAACTACCGTAGTCCATCCGGACCCGAGTTCAACGGTCTTGATATCCTTCCATTGGCTCAGGTCGAGGGAACCTTGCAGGGTGCATGACCGGCCTTCGGGGCCTTTCATCGAGATCTGCGCTCGTCCGCCTGTCTGAAGCTGCAGGCGCAATAGCACGCCGACGACCTGAATGGTGGCTGTGGCTTCATTGTCGGTCTGGTTCCCGCCGGTGTCATTGCTGGCTGCCACCCTCGCCCAAGCGGTGACATCACCCGGCTCGGTCGGCAGAACGGTGACCTCCACACGCTCCTGGGCGGCGCTGCGCAGCCGACCGATGAAGAAAGAGACACTGCCATTTTCGTAAGTCCACCAGCCCTTCTCGGAACTGGCCCGCACGAATCGAAGGCTCTGGGGCAGTTCTACCACAACTCGCACGCCATTCCCGCCGCATTCCCCATCCTGGTAAACCACGAATCCGTACGTCATTTCCTCCCCCAAGTTCATGGGATTAAGAACGCTGTCGTCTCGAATGCCTATGTTAAGGGTCCCGCACTTGCGGCAGCGCATCAGCCACCAAACGGCGTTTTCGAAAAGCTTCCCTCGCTCCTCGATCGAGGATTGATCTGTTCCGCTGTAAACCCGCGGCAATTGCGTGACGCAGCGTACGGAATTGTCGATATACTCGTTGGCCACCACGACGTCGTTGTCGCCCATCCGTCCCAGGACAGCGTCGATGCCGGTCGGATAGGCCATTTGGCTTCCTTTCGCCAACGGAGCGCAGTCGAAGTTGGTCACGCTGCCAGAGTGGCCGGTCAGCGTGATTTCCCGGTTCGCCTCGTGGTCGATCATCACTGTTCGCGTGCCCACAGGGCTGGTGCTTGGCTCAAGGTGCAGGAGCCCATACCATGTTTGCCGCGTCGCCTCCGAGAGTCCGGCAGCGGCGCTGATTAAGCCCTCGCCGATAAAATAGACCGATTTCCCTTTAGCGACGAGGTTTTGCAGCCAGAGGACATCCTCCTCTCTCAGAGGCTCACCACCCGTCTCGTCCCAGACCAGTAACTCGAGAGCGGCGGCCTGGTCGCGTAGCCCAGGGGCCACACGCAACGCGGCACGTTCGAATATCTCGTGTTTGAGGCCCAGTTCGAAAAAATAGCCTTGGAGCACTTCGATCTCAGGGTGAGCGGAACCGCGCACGATCGCGACGCGTCCGCAGGTGCCGATGGCGACACGAATGGGTGGCGATTCTCCCGCCAATCCCTTGCCGTCGATCGCGCGGGCGGTGAGTTGATAGTCTCCCTCGGGGGCCATCTCCCACACAAAAGTATACGGAGCGGTGTCGGTTTCACCGAGCAGGAGGGAACCCGCATAGAACTCGATTTTCGCAATCGGGCTGGTTCCGGTGGTTACGGCCGCAGTCATCGAGACGTTCTCTCCTTCCTGAAATACCGCGTGGTTTGTGGGCGAGGTGAGGAGCACCGTGGGTGGTGTTGCGTCCGGCGTCCGGACCGTGATCGTGATCTCGGTGGAGATGGCCGTGGCACCCTTGTCATCGGTTGCTCTCGCGCTCAGCACGTAAATACCCGAAAGCACGTTGCGCCACTCCCAGGCATAGGGAGCGGCGGTGTCGTCGCCCAACAGGGCACTTCCGCTCAAGAACTCAACCCGCGTGACCCTCCCGTCCGAATCGGTCGCCTCGGCGACAAGCGTGATGTTTGTGCCGCTCATGAAAGTGGCATTGTTCACCGGATAGGTGAGCGTAACCAGAGGTGGGCGGTTGGCCCCACGAACTGTGACGGTGACCGTTCCTGTGGCGCTCTTAGGATCGGAGTTTGCGCCGGTCGTTCCGTTGTCAGTCACGGTGTAGGTGAAGGAGTCGGTGCCAAAGAAGTTGGTCGCAGGCAGATAAACCACGTTGGTCCCCTCCAACCGGACGGTGCCGCCTTGCGTGGTTGGCGATGTGACAGCGGTGACAGTGAGCTTCTGGCCGCTCTCGTTCGCAGGACCGGAGGAATCATTGGACAAGAGGTCCAGGACGGGGAACCTGAGTTGCGTGTCCTCGTCAGTGGCTTTGGTGTCGGCTTGAGCCACGGGTGGATCGTTGACGGGGCGCACAGTGAGGGTGACAGTCCCGGTGGCGCTCTTGGGATCAGACTTTCCACCGGTCGTTCCGTTATCAGTTACGGTGTAATTGAAGGAGTCGGTGCCAAAGAAATTGGTTGCGGGCAGATAAACCACATTGGTTCCGTCCAACCGAACGCTGCCACCTTGGGTGGTCGGCGACGCGACAGCGGTGACGGTGAGCTTCTGGTCGCTCTCGTTCGCAGGACCGGAGGAATCGTTGGACAGGAGGCCCAGGGCGGGAAACTTGAGTTGAGTATCTTCGTCTGCCACATTGGTGTCGGCCTCAGCGACAGGTGGATCGTTGACGGGAAGCACGGTGATGCTGAAGGACTGGAGGGCACTCGTATCCTTACCTCCGTTGGCCGTCCCGCCGTCGTCCTTCAGAACAACCGTCACGTTCGCGACCCCGTTGCTGTTGGCCGCCGGAGTGAACGTCAACTTCCCATTGGCGTCCAAGGCCGGTTGAATCGAGAACAAGTTGGTGTTGTCCGACGTCAGCGTGAACGTCAGCTTCTGGCCTGCTTCATTCGCCGGCCCCGCACTGATCCCCGTGGCCCAGTTTGCGTTGGTCTGCGCTCCCGCGTTCTCGTTGACCGTGATGTCCGTACCCTTTGCAAAGCTGGGAGCCTGGTTCACCCCTCGCACGGTAATCGTAAACGTCTGCGCCGAGCTGGTATCGCGTCCTCCATTCGCGGTCCCTCCGTCATCCTTCAGCACCACCGTCACATTTGCCACCCCGTTGCTGTCGGCCGCTGGGGTGAAGGTCAACTTCCCATTGGCGTCCAAGGCCGGTTGGACCGAGAACAATTTGATGTTGTTCGATGTCAGCGTGAACGTGAGTTTCTGGCCCGCTTCACTCGCCGGCCCCGCGCTGATCGCTGTAGCCCAGTTGGCCACGGCCTGTGCCCCCGCATTCTCGTTGACCGAGATGTCCGCGCCCTTGTCGAAGCTGGGAGCCTGGTTTACCTCCACGACGGTCAACAGCGCGTTGGAACTGGTCACCGCACCTGCCGTGTTGGTCACCACCACGGAGTACCCTCCCGCATGGGCAGACTGCACGTTGGGCAGGGTCAGGAGTGCCGTCGTTGCCCCTGCCAACAGGTTGGTCCGGTTGAAGAACCACTGGTAATTGAGCGGCACAGATCCATTGGCCACCACCTGGAAACTGGCCGTGGCGCCCGCAATGACGGTCTGGTTGGTCGGCTGCGAGACGATAGTCGGTGGCAGCAGCACTGTAAGCGTGGCGATCACACTCGTGGCAGCGCCAGCCATGTTGGTTACGACCACGGAATACGCACCCGCGTTCGCTGACTGCGCGTTGTTCAGGGTCAGCGTCGGGTTTGTCGCCCCAGCCAACAGCTTGGTCCGGTTGAAAAACCACTGGTAACTGAGTGGGGCGGAACCCCCGGCCACTACCTGGAAGGTGGCTGTGGTCCCCGCAATAACGGTTTGGTTGGTCGGCTGCGAGACCATGCTCGGTGGTTGATTGGTTGGTCCCAAGACTTGAATGAAGTTGGTCTTGGTCACCGATTGTACAACATTATTCGTAGTCCTCACCGTCAGCGCCACCGTGTAAAGTCCGGCATTCGTATAAACGTGGATCGGATCCTCGATGGTGCTCTTGTTGCCGTCTCCAAAGTCCCAAAGGAAGGTGGCCGTTCCGGGCGCGAGGTCCAATGGGCGGACCCTTCTGAATGTTTCAGTGGCGTTCAGGTTCTGAAATTCTACCTCGCCAAGGCCCAAGCTCGCAGGCGCTGTGGATTGGATCTGGTTGACTATGGTCACCTCGTGGGTCGTTCCGTCGATAGTGCAGACCTTCCAAAAGTCCCCATCACCGGTCGTTGGGGCGAGCACCGTATGTCCGAGACCGGTTTCCGTGTAGATCTTCACGCTGGCCCTAGACCCGGCGACATTGCCGACACCGGCGTACTTATGCACAAAATAGGCGTAAGTCCCTGCGAAGAACCTGGCGATTGTGATTGTCTCGGGGCCAAACCCATTGGTCCGATCGACATCGAGCGCAGCGAACGGAAGGTCTGCCATGCTTCCACGGCTGCCAGTTTGGTAATAAATGTGGTACGCTTGTCCTCCAATCGCCGGGGTCCGCAGGTTCGCGTCGAGGTCGCGCGGTTCGCCACCCCAATTCAGGACCAAGCGCATCGTGCCGGCAGGCAGAATTGGAGAAAGGGAAAAGCTGTTGGTCACGCCCTGGTCTTGAGTAATCTGAACGTCGTTGTTGGTGTAAGAGGAGTAGCCATTCGTCTCCGCTCGCAAGACGACCGAATCGAGCGTCGATCGGTCAAAGAACTGCACGGAAAGAGGAGCCGTTCCAGACCGAACACTGGCGTCGAAATCCGTCCTCAGGCTTGTTGCTTGGACTCCCACCAGATGATAACGCCCGTTCGAGTCGCTGAAATTGGTGATCGAGCCTGCCCAAACCAGCACTCCCGGCAACGGATTGCCAGTCGTCGCATCCGTTATCTGGCCTGTAATCACCGTCGCAAAGCTCAGGGAGGCAGGCAGGCTTGTCACTGACCCGATGTCGTTGCTGACCCGAACGGAGTAATGGCCCGAGTCGTTCGTGCTAACGCCGCTTAGAGACAACACCTGGTTTGTTGCGCCGGGAATCTCGAAGCTGCCGAAGAGCCATTGATAGCTCAGTGGTGATCGACTCTTCGCGGTCACGCCGAAAGCTGCATCCTCACCAGGAGCGATCGCCTCGTCCTCGGGCTGCGAGGTGATGATGGGTGGGAAATCCCCGGTTGCGGATAAGTGGATGCTGCCCCAGGTGGCGGAGCTTCCTTGCACCGCGATTTGGTAGGCCGTTCCCGCCAGCCCGAGGAACCTCACCTTCGCCGTGCCGTCCTTATTACCGAAGGCGTTGGTGGCGACCAAACTCAACTGGCTCAGGTTCGTGCCGGTGTAAACGCCCAAGACCGCGCCATAGAAGCTGTTGGTGAGATCCAGAGTGACAATTCCTCGGAACGGAGGCGTGTAACTCCACCACACGGTTTGAAATGGGCCATAGCCCGCGTGAGCGGGTTCGTTGGGCTCTGAAGTGGCGAACCGATTGGACCCGGTCGTTGCCACCTCATCCCCCGTCAAAGGGATGCGGTTGGCGAAGTCGTCATTTACGGGCCGAGGGTTGACAAACAGGGTAGCCACATCGCTGGGGACGCTTCCACCCGGGTTAGTCACGATGGCCTGATACAGCCCTGCCTGATTCGTCGCCACACGGCTCAAGGTGAGCGTCGCGTTCGTGGCCCCTGGCAAGTTCGTTCCATTAAACTGCCACTGATATGTCAACGTCGGGGTTCCCGTAGCCGTCACTCGGAAGTCCGTGCTGCCAGCCTCCGTCACCACTCGGTCGAATGGCTGCTGAGTGATCTGCGGTGGGAAAGTAAGCGAAGTAAATGTCGCGCCCAACTCAAAGGAACCCCCGGAACCGCTTACACCCGCGACCGCAATCTGGTAGCCTGTCCCTGAGGTGGCATTGAACCGAGCGACCATCGGCCCCTGAAACCAGATCTTGCTTGCCACGGCGGTCAGTTGCCTCAAACTACTGCCGCTGTAAATCGCCAGCACCTGGCTGCCCGAGTAGTTGGTTATGCTCACCTGCAGGATGCCATCCGAAGGAGCGGTCCAGCTCCACCACACTGAATTCCCAGAACCCCAACCGGCGTGACTCGGCTCGTCGGACTCGGAGGTGGCGTATTGGTTTGAGCCTCTCGTAGTGACGTTGGTACCCGTGAGGACGATCCGATCGGCAAAATTGTCGTTGGGCGGCCGCAGTGTGACAATCAGGCGCGCGATGCTACTGCTGACCGAACCACCCAGACTGCTGACGATGACGACGTACGGACCAGCCTGATTCGTCGAAACATTGCTCAACGTCAGCGTCGTATTGGTCGCACCGAGGAGATTCACGCCATTGAACTGCCACTGAAAGGTGAGCACTCCGCCCCCGATAGCCCCCACCTCAAAGACGGCGAGCCCCGCGGCGGGCACGGTAACGTCAACAGGCTGCTGCGTGATTTGCGGCGGAACGGTCGCGGACAGGAATTGGAGCCCCAACTGAAAGGGCGAGTCGCCCCCGACCACAGCGATTCGGTAGGCTGTTCCCGCCGTCGTCACGAAACTGGCCGAGAGCGGGTTTTGGCCTGGACCCGATCGGGGGACCGGAACGAGGTTAGTTAGGGTGTCGCCTGTAAGAATCTGGAGGATCTGCGGCCCGGCATTGGTGCTGGTCACGCTGATGGAGGCGGTTCCCGGGGCGGGAGCGGTCCAACTCCACCATACGGAACCTCCTGAGGTGAGTCCCGCGTAGGCTGGCTCGCCAGGTTCAAGAGTTGCATACCAAGTCGTTCCTGAGGTCGCCAGATTGACACCCGAGAGCGTTAT
>Ga0082335_1004961_pt1 | contig 19133 bp, 13 predicted proteins | sample Subgrocontami58m_FD_72375 | JGI IMG/M metagenome (GOLD analysis project Ga0082335, IMG submission 72375) | Subsurface groundwater microbial communities from S. Glens Falls, New York, USA - GMW37 contaminated, 5.8 m (SPADES assembly) (version 2) ... | reverse complement strand
GGGCTGGAGGGGCCGTTCGGGGGGCGGTGCGCCTCGGCCTGGATGGAGGGCCCGCTCGGCGGGCGGTGCGCCTCGGCCTGGATGGAGGGCCCGCTCGGCGGGCGGTGCGCAATGCCCGTTGGTCGGCCGACGGGTGAGGCTCACTACGGCGCCCCCTGGCTGCGCGCCCAGTCGATGTACTCGCGCACGCAGCGCTCGAGATTCTCGAGCGCCACGCGGGCGGCTTTCTCCTGGATGGCCCGCACGGCCACGGCTCGCTTGGCCGGATCGGCGATCTGCGCCGCCGCCTGCATTTCTGCCTGACTGTCCTCGGACCATTCCGCGTACTCGAAGCGCTTATCGAACGGCGTGATCAGGGCGATGAACTCCTTGTCCCGCGCAGCGCTCTCCTCGAGCTGACGGGCTTCCTTGAGCGAGAGCATCTTGGGGTCGGCCGCGTCGGCCCCCTCCTTGGGGTCATTCCACGAAATGATGGCGTCGCGATCCAGTCGCTGGTAGGTCCCCCACACATACCCGACTTTCTTCTCGGAGTCATAGCCGTCGGCGACGAAGGAAATGTCCCCGCGCGTCCAGGGCTGGTCCCGCTTCAGGGCGAAGCCCGCGTCGCTGAAGATGCGCTCGATCAACTCGCGCGCGCGGGCCTCTTCGATCCGCGACGGGGCTCCGGTCCCGAAGGAAGACGTTCGGTGGGGCAGGCCGCTGCGCTCGACGGTGAACGGGTTTTCGAGCTTGCGCTCCCCGCGCGGGTCGTCCTGGGCGCCGAGGCCGGCGGACACCCCGAGCGCGGCGGCGGTGACGGCGATGCCCCGGGCGAAGGGGAAGGGAACGGGCGCGGGATTCCGGGTCGGGTCGGGGTCCTGGTGCGAGGGGTACTTCGCGCCGCGGTAGCGGGAGACTTTCTTCACCTGCAGGGGGCGTCGCGGTTTCATGGGCGTGCGCTCTCCTCTCCGATGGGCGTGGGCCGTTCGCGAAGGACGACCCGTTCCGCGAAGTCCAGGACCGGCCACGCGGGGTTGTAGTGCTTGTGCAGAAAGTGGGGGTCGCGCTTCTGCCACAGCCGGTTGGCGGCCTCGTCGGCGATCGGCAGGAGCAGCCGCTCGTGCTCGCAGACGAGCGCGCCCACGCGGTCGATGCGACCGCTGGTCTGAAGATTGATGCAGGCGCACCAACTGGCGCAGCGGGGCTGGAGGGCGCATCCGGTGCATTCTTCCTTCTCGGCCTCCGAGCCGCAGCCGAGCGCTCGGCGCCGCGCCTGGTCGAAGCCGTGCTCGAGGTCGCCGATCGCGAAGCCGTGATCGCGGTCCTCGCCAACGAATTGTACGCAGGGGTAGAGCCGCCCCGAGGGGGCGATGGAGAACTGGCGCGCGCCGATCTCGCAGCGCTCGTCCTTGCCGAGCGGGCCCTTGGTCCGAGAGCGGATGCGCTCGTCGAAGCAGCTCAGGTAGAACTTCTCCCCCGCCGTGGTGCGTGCGACGTACCAGTCGGCGAGGCGCCGATAGGCGTCGCCCAGCGACTCGAGATCCTCGGCGGTCCAGGGCGCGGACCAGTCGAGCGCGGTGGAGACGTAGGCGAAGCCGCGCTCGAACAGCCAGCGCACGGACGCGTCGGCCCGCCCCGCGCTATCTGGGGGGATCACGCAGGTGACGTGGGCGCAGGGGTTCCACGCCAGCAGTCGGTCGATCGCCCCGTTCAGCCGCTCCGCGGAGCCGTGTCCGGCGGCGTCGGGACGCTGTCGGTCCTGCACCTCGGGATCGCCGTCGAGGCTGATGGAGACATAGACGCGGCGGCGGGCGAGCTCGCGGACCGTCTCCTCGCTGAGGAGGACGCCGTTGGTGCTCATCTTGAAGGAAACGCGAAGGCCGCCCCCTGCGGCGGCGGTCGCGCGGTCGGCGACGCGGTACAGGATGTCTCTGCGCAGCAGGGGCTCGCCGCCGAAGAAGACGATCTCGAGGTGCTCGGCGTTCGACCCGCGCGCTTCGGCGATGGCGAAGTCGACGCCGCGATCAGCGACCTCAGGGGACATGCCCGCGCCGAATTTGAGGCCGGTGTAGCAATACACGCAGCGCAGGTTGCAGTCGTGGGTGAGGTGGAACGTGGCGGATACGGTGCCGTGGGACATGGGCGCCTCCCGTAAGGGGCATGATACCCGATGGGGAGACCCAAGGGCGAGAGTCACGACGGTGGGAATCGTGCGGGTGGATTTGCTGGTGGGGTCGCGGCGCGCGAGTGGACTCCACAAACGGCGTTGGGGTTTGAGAGTTGGAAGTTCATTGGGATTTCGCGGCGTGCGGCCACGCCCATTTGCTTGCGGCCCCCGCCGCGCTATGGACCCTTCTCCGGTGGATTGTCCGCGCTGCGGGAGGGAGTCTCTGCAGCGAGTCGCTGCCCGAATCGCTGGCGCAAGTCGTCGACCGAACCGTGGTGGCAATGCTATCCTTGGCGACCCGATTCTGGGCCGCCTCGAGGACGCCTTGCGATCCCCGCCGGCGCGGCCGCACGCACCCGGACCCTGACGGACTCCACCATGAACGAATGGCTCCTCGCCCACGAAGGGCTCATCCGGCTCGGCTTCTTCCTGGGCGTCTTCGTCGCCATGGCGGTCTGGGAAGTCCGCGCCCCCAGGCGCCGGCCTTCGTTCAACCGCAAGACCCGCTGGCCGACCAACCTCGGCATCGTCGTCTTCAACACCCTGCTCCTGCGCGCCCTGTTCCCCTTCGCCGCGGTCGGGATGGCCTGGACCGTCGAGCGGCACCAGTGGGGGCTGTTCCACAATCTCGACATCCCCTACGCCATCAAGGTCATCGGCGCCACCGTCGCCCTCGACCTCCTCATCTACCTCCAGCACGTCGTCTTCCACGCGGTCCCTGTCCTCTGGCGACTCCACATGGTCCACCACACCGACGTGGATTTCGACGTGACCACGGGCAACCGCTTCCACACCGCCGAAATCCTCGTCTCCATGCTCATCAAGGCGGGCGCCATCAGCGCTCTCGGCGCCCCATGCCTGGCGGTGCTCATCTTCGAAGTCATGCTCAACGCCGGCGCCATGTTCAATCACGCCAACGTCAAGCTGCCCGAGCGGGCCGATCGCATCCTCCGCTGGTTCGTGGTCACTCCCGACATGCACCGGGTCCATCACTCGAACCTGCCCAGCGAGACCCACAGCAACTTCGGGTTCAATCTGTCGATCTGGGACCGCATCCTTCGCACCTACCGCGAGAACCCTGCGGCCGGCCATGAACGCATGACCATTGGGCTCACCGCCTGGCGCGACGCCCGACGGCTCAAGCTCCCCCGCCTGATCCGGATGCCGTTCGTCGAGCGGGGGTCGGGCGATCCGCTGGTCCGGCGTTGACCCCGGCCATCGTCGAAATGCGGTTCGGGGTCCGTTACCGATCGTAACACTCCGCTCCTGCGCTACATTTCGAAACGCCTAGGACGCGACTGCCTACGCCGCTGATCTGTCCGCAATCGATCATGCCGACGTCCCTTATGGCATTCTCATCGCCCAGAATCGAGGGCATGGCGCGTGCTTTAGGCCGACCCTGTCATCGCAGTCAGGAGAGAGGCAATGAAGCGCACCGCAGTCCTTTCCCGTCAGGCCGGCACGAGCATGCTCACCTACATCGTCGTCGTCTCGCTCATCGCGCTTGGAGTGATGCCCTACGCCGTGGCATTCGGCCGGCGAGTGGTGCGGCGGTACGCCGCGGCGGATGCCTCCATGGACCAGGGCACTCCGCTGCACCGGGTGCCGGTCAAGATCGAGCCGCACAAGGATGGGTGGAGAATCCTGGACCACTCCCCGAACCGGAACGAGCGGGACTGGTGGAGTGGCGACACTGACCCCAGCCGCGATCCGAACGGTCCGCGATACGATTCCCAGAGCACAGGATACGCAAACGTGGAAGAAACGCTCTATGGCGGACACCACCTCGGGAACATGACGGGCGAATGGGACCCGGAAGGCCTGCTGAACCGGTTCACCCAGTGGGATGCGAAATCGTGCCAGAATGTGCGATGTGCGCCGACCTGCGCCGTGGCAGCGGCGGCGATGGGAGGGCCGGAGGCGCTTCGGAGGCTGGTCGAGCGGTTCCGGGAGAGTCTCATCCATGGAAGGACCTCGGAGAACCCCGCAGAGCGCCTTTCGCCGCAGGCCGCGGAGGCGACTTTGGACGATCTCCTGGGTCGCATCGAAAACGGCACGGTCACCCGTGAGGACATGGGAGTCGTGGACGAACTGATGGCCCGGTACTATCAGCAGGATCCGATTCTCGGAGCATCGAAGCAGGCCGCCACCGAGATGATGGCGCTCGGGGCAAAATCCTCGCGACCGGCGGATTCGCTACCCGCAAACGCGAGTGAACTCCGGAGCTTTGTCCAAGACAAGCTCAAGCCGGGCGAGGTGGTGCGCTCTGCGGTGGACACGGACGGAGACACCGACTCGTCCCAGGGAAACCACCATGCCGTCTTGATCGGCAAGGACGCCTCCGGCCGGGAATACCTCTACGATCCGTTGCCGAAGCAGGCCGGCACCCCGCAAATCGTCTATCGCGACTCGAATCCGCAACAGTACGACTACTACCTGGAAAACATGGTCCGCTACCACGACGTGTCCGGCAGTCAGGCGGGCCACTTGGTGGGCGGCAGGGTATTCCAGTATTGATCGATCCTCGGCACAGCGCGGCCTGGACGGCCGCAACCAAACCCGTTCCCGTTCCCGTTCCCGATGGTCGGGTGCGGGAACGGGAACGGGAACGGGAACGGGAACGGCGAAAATCCTCGCGCGCCGCGACAATTCCCGGGACTGAATTGTTTATCTTCGCTTGGCGCGAAGAATCTGACGGTTCGTAGCACAGATCCTCCCGATCCCTACAGCCCTACAATTCCCGATTGACCTGCTCCGCGAGAGAAGCTTAGGATGGCGATACCAGCAGGACAGCAGGAGAGTTCTCTTGGACACGCGACCCACCTCCGGCAACGGCGACTTCGTGGTCTGGCTCCAGGCGACCCTCGCGGAGCTCAAGGAGATCTCGCGCGACAACAAGGCGAGCCTTCGAGCCCACGAAGCGCGAATGCGCTCGAATGAAGCGGCGATCCGCGCGAATCAAGTGGCGATCCGCGCGAGTGAAGCGGCGATCCGCGCGAATGAAGCGCGCATGCGAGTGAGCGATGAACGCCATGCGAAGTTCGAGCGGGAATCGCGCCGGATGAACCGGGAGATCATTGCCGAGATCTCTCGCATCGACGCCCGCGGGGAGCGTCGTCTGCAGATTGCCGAGCGCCGCCTTCGCCTTCTCGAAGAACGCGACCGCGCGTGATTCGGCCGACCCTCGAATCCTCGAGAGCAGGCTCGCTCCCGCCCTCCTCACGTTCATTCCCACCGCCTTCTCTCGCCTACCCGATCCCTGCCGCACCGGTCGCCCGGTCCACCCCGACGCGCCCTCGCACATCCGCTGCTCCTCCGCCCCGCTTCCGCCCCTTGACTCCCGCCCGTCCCATCCCGTCTAATCCGTTCCATGGCACGGGAGCGCACCATGGCGTCCGGTCGGCTTCACCCCACCTACGGCCTCCCCGAGGCGGACCTGCCCGCTCGGCTTGCCGAGTGCCCGGCCGGAGATGACGCCCTGGCCGACGACGGCGCCGCCATCCTCGTTCTCCTCGAGATCGGCGAGCAGACCCGCACCGCCTCCCTGCTCGATGCGGCCACGCGCGACGCGATCCGCGACGGAAAGCCCGAGCGCACAGTGCTCTGCCACCTGCTCAAGGCGCTCGCCAAGGGTTTCGCCGGCGAACTCGAGCCCGCTCGGCGCTGGCTCGACCGCGCCCTCGCCGTTCCCGTCCCCGGCGGCCTGGACCCCGGCCTCAAGCGGCTCCAGTCCCGCGTCGGGGTCGAGCTCTCGCTCCTGCTCGGCGATCCCGCCGAACTCGACGTCTTCCTCCGCGACCTCGAAGCCTCCTGCGACGTCGGCGCGCATGCGCGCCTCGCCGGCTCGGTCGCCCTCTGGCGCGCCGAAGCCGCGCTCCGCCGCGGCGAGCTGGTCGAGGCCGACCGCCACCTCGAGGGGGTCGCGATCCCCGCCGACCCGAGCGCGGCCGGCGAGCCCGGATGGCAGGCGCTCCGCTTGCGCGGCGAAGTCGCCGCCGCGCGCGGCGCCGCCGCCGCCGCCGCCCGCCACCTCGACCAGGCCCGGGAAGCCCAGGCCGGCATCGCCGCGCGCCTGCCCGAAGCCCTGCGCCAGCCCTACCTGCTGGCCCCACGCCGCGCCGCGGTCATGGAGCGGCTCCTGCGCATCCGCGAGGGCACCCAGGTCCGCCCCGCGCCCGGCACCCGCGGGGTCTCTTCGACCCGCCTGCTCGCCGCCTTTCGCGCCATTCTCGAAGGAATCCGCACGCTCGAGCGGCACGGCAGCCTCGCCCCGCTGCTGGACTATGCCCTGGATGCGATGATCCGCCACGGCGGGGCGCGCCGCGGTCTCGTCGTCCTCACAGACCAGGGCGAGGACGTCCGGATCGAGCGCGGCCGCCACCTCGAGGGACGCGCCCTCCGCTCCGACGAAATGCAGGTCTCCCGCACCATCGCCCTCAAGGCCGCCCGCGAGGTCCGCACCATCGTCCTCGAGGACGCCACCACCGACGCCGAATTCTCCCGCGCCGGCAGCGTCGTCGCCCTCGGCATCCGCTCCGCCCTCGCCATCCCCCTCCTCGTCGAAGGCCGCTCCCTCGGCGCCATCTACCTCGATGACCCCCAGCGCGTCGGCCTCTTCGGTCCCGACGCGGTCGAGGCCATCGAGGTCCTCGCCGGCCACGCCGCCCTCGCCATCGCCCACGCCCGTCTCGTCGAACGCGTCACCCGCGACCTCCTCACCGGCGCCTACACCCATGGCTTCTTCCAGGAGCAGCTCCAGCGCTCGGTCTCGCTCGCCCGCCGCCACGGCCGGAGCTGCGGCCTCGTCCTGCTCGACGTCGACAACTTCAAACAGATCAACGATTGCCACGGCCACGAGTTCGGCAACCGCGTCCTCCAGGCTTTCTCCGAAGCGCTGCGCGGGGCGCTGCGCGAAACCGATTACGTCGGCCAGCCCGCGACCGACGGCGCCCGCGCCGACGAGGTCGCCCACTTCGGCCGCTTCGGCGGCGACGAGTTCGAGATCCTCCTCCTCGAGACCGGCCCCGACGGCCTCGCCGTCGTCGGCCGCAAGATCGCCGACGCCGTCCGCGCCCTCCGTTTCGAGCACGACGGAGCGATCGTCACCGTCACCACCAGCGCCGGCGGCGCCTGCTTCCCCGCCCACGCGCGCACCGCCGAAGACCTCTTCCGCCTCGCCGACGAGGCCCTCTACCAGGCCAAGCGCGCCGGGCGCGATCGCTTCGTCCTCTCCGGCGCCGTGCCCGCGAAGGCCGAGATCGCCGATCCCGAAGTCGACTCCCTCCTGCTCACCCGCGAGGGCCGCACCGCCCTCGGCATGCTCGGCCGCCTCCTCGAACAGGACAGCGACCTGGAAGCCCTGCTCCGCCGCACCCTCGGGCTCATGGCCAACGCCACGGGGGCCGAGCGCGGCTTCCTCCTCATGCCCGACGGCTCGGGCGAGGGCGGCTTCCGCCTCGTCCTCGGCATGGACGAGCTCGAAGTCGCCGAAGCCGAGCGCCGGCCGGTCAGCTCCGCCGTGCTCGCCCGCCTCACCGCCTCCCGCAAAGCCGTGCTCATCGAGGACGCCTTCCAGGACCCGATCCTCGCCATTCGCGACAGCGTCGTCCTCTCCGGCGTCCGCTCGATCCTCGCCGTGCCCCTGCCGCTCCCGGACAATGAGTTCGGCGCCGCCTACCTCGACATCCGTCGCGGCGACCACCGCTTCACCCGCGAGGACCTCGCGTTGCTCCAGGTCTTCATCCGCCGCATCGCCCCCGTGATCGCCAACGCCCGCCGGCTCTGGATCGAGGGCCGCCGCGTACGCGCCCTCGAGGACGAGCTGCGCCGCCTGCGCGAAACGGAGTAGCCGCCGCGATGCCCGACCTCCCCCCGGCCGACGAGGAGTTCGTCCGCCGCGCGCTCGACCGCTGGCTTCTCACCCCGGCCGAGGCCGACCTGGTCCGACACCTCTGCGGCGAGACCGGCGTCTCCGCAGCCGACGCGGTACGCGAGCGCCGCCTCCTCGACCCCGGCGATGTCGCCGCTCTCCTCGAGTGGATCGGCCCCGCGCCCCTCTCCGCGGCCGCGCTGGCGCAGGCGCCGGCCATCAACCGCCGCTACCAGATCCTCGGCCTCCTCGCCGAAGGCGGAATGGGCCGCGTCTACCTCGTCGCCGACCCGGTCCGCGGCGAGACCCTCGCCCTCAAGACCCTGCGCAAGGAGCGCTCGATCCGGCGCTCGACCGAGCGCTTCGCCGCCGAGTTCCGCATCCTCGCCGGCCTGCGACACCCCAACGTGCAGACGGTGTTCGACTACGGAACGGTGGAGGACGGCCCCGCGGCCGAACGGGGAAGTCTGTTTTTCACCTGTGAACGGATCGAGGGCGCCGACCTCATGCGCGCCACCGAGGGCAAGCCCTGGCGCGACGCCCTCCCCCTCCTCGTCCAACTCTGCCGCGGGCTCCAATTCCTGCACGCCCGCGGACTCATGCACCTCGACGTCAAGCCGGAAAACGTCCTCGTCTGCGCCGGCCCGGGCGAACCGGCGGTCAAGCTGGTCGACTTCGGCCTCGCCCAGCCGGTCGAGGCCGGCGACGGGCTCGAGATCGCGGGCACCCTCGCCTACCTCTCCCCGGAGATGATCCGCGGCGAGCCGGTCGATCACCGCGCCGATCTCTACGCGCTGGGCGCGACCCTCTACGAGGTGCTCGCCCGCCGCCCCCCCTATTCCGCCCCCTCGCCGCGCGCGTTGATCCAGGCCCACCTCGAGAGCGAGGTGCCATGGCTGCGCGCGAGCATCCCCGAGATCCCGGAGGCGCTCGAGGAGCTGGTGCGCGGCCTGCTCGCCAAGGCGGTTCACGCCCGCCCCGCGTCCGCCGAGGAGGCGATCCGCCGGCTGTCCCAGGTCGCGGGCATCGCTTTCGAGGCCGAGACCAAGGGCACGCTGAAAGGCTACGTGAGCAGCGGCGCCTTCGTCGGCCGGGCCGACGAGCTCGCGTGGCTCCGGGGCGGATGGGAGCGCATCGCCCGCGCGGAGCCCGGGCCGCGCTTCCTCCTGGTCGCCGGCGAATCGGGAATCGGCAAGAGCCGGCTGGTCCGCGAATTCCGCATCTGGGCCCAGACCCACGGTGTGGTGGTGATCGAGGGCACGGCGCAGGAGGGCGCGCGCCGGCCGTTCGGCCTCTTCCGGGAGCCGCTCGATCGCCTGGTGCGCCAGGTGGAAGTGTGGGAACGGGTCGGCCTGGTGCCGGCCGGCACGGTCGACGCCTACGCGCCCCACCTGCGCGACGTCGCGCCCGGCCTGGAAGCGCGCCATCCGGTCGCGGCGCTGGAGGAACTGGACGCCGAGAAGGCCTGGCTGCGGCTGCTCGACAAGACCAGCGAGTTCATTCTGCGCTCGGTCCAGGGCACCGGCCTGCTCCTCGTGCTCGAGGATCTGCAGTGGGCGGACGAGGCGAGCGTCGACCTCGCCGAATTCCTCGCCCGCAAGGCGGCAACCGGGAGCGGCCAGGCCAAGCTGCTGGTGATCGCCACCCTCCGCCACGGCGACGTCCCGGCCGAGGTCGGGCGCGTGGTCGACCGACTGACGCGCGCGGGTCTGGCCCAGGAGCGGCGGCTGCGGGCCCTGCCGCGCGGGGAGATGACCGAGCTGGTGCGGACCATGTTCGGCGACGGGTCCGAGGCGATCCTCGACCGCGTGCTCGATGCGGAGGAGGGGGGCAATCCGCACTTCCTGGAGGAAGTGCTGCGCGAATGGGTCGACGCCGAGGCGCTGCGCCGGCGTTCCTGGGGCTGGGAAGTGGACCGCGAGCGCGTGGCCGCGCTTGCGGTGCCGCGCGGCGTGCGCGACCTGCTGGCCCGGCGGTTGGCGCGCACCGGGCTGCGCGAGCAGCGCTGGCTCGGACGGCTCGCGGTCTGGGGCGCGGAGGCGCGTGAGCCGGACCTGTGGGTCCTCGGGCTGCTCGCCAGCGCCACGGTCGCCGACCTGGTCCGCCGCGGCCTCCTGCGCGACGAGTCGGGAGCCGAGGGGCTCTGCCTTCGATTCGCGCACGCGCACGCGGCGGCGGCGGCGCGGGAGGCGATGCCCGAGGAGGACCGGCGCAGCACGAGCGCGGAGTTCCTCAGGGCGCTCGAAGCGGCCATCGCCGCCGGGCGACGCAGCGAGGCGGAGGAGCTCGATCGGATGGCGCGTCTGGCGTGGGAAGCGGGGGACAACGAGGCCTTCCGGCGCTGGGGCACGGCCGCGGCGCGCGAGGCGGAGCGCCGCCACGCGCTGGGGGAGGCGCGCGACCACTGGCGCAGGCTGCTCGAGATCGAAACCGCGCCCGAGCAGCGGACCACGGTGCGCGAGAAGCTCGGCGACCTCCACGCGGCGCTCGGCGACCTCGGAGCCGCCGATGCCGGCTATCGCGAGGCGATCTCCGAGACCGCGCACCGGGAGTTCGTGGCGCGCGAGGCATCGCCTTCCCCGGGCCTTCCGATCGCCCTCACGCGGCTCCTGCGCAAGCTCGCCCAGGTCGCGCACGCCGCCGGCCGGATCGAGGACGCGGCGACCTGGTACGCGCAGGCTCTGCGGGAGGCGCGCGCGGCAAGGGAGCCCGGCGAGCCGGCCGGACCGCGGGGCATTTCCCGTCGGGGTGGCAGCGAGGCCCCCCGCGGGAGTTCCGGGAAGACCGGAACCCACGACATCGAGGCTCCCCGCGGGGGTTCCGGGTCGACCGGCGGAGCGGCGGACCGGAGGGCGGGCGCTGCCGAACCGACCGGGGCGTCCGGCGCTGCGGGCGAGGGGGCCGGCGGCGCGGGCCCGGGAGACCCGTCCGATGCGGGGGCGCGCCGGGCCGCCGCCGTGCGGCGAGCCAAGGGGAAGGAGACCGAGCGGATCCAACCGGCCTCGCTCGAACGGGGCGCTGCCGGGGACGGCGTGGGCGCAGCGCCCGAAGTCGGCCGGACGGCCGCGCGGGGAGAGGCCACCGGGGGAAAGAGAACGGAGTCGGCCGGACCCGCGCGGGGCGGGCGAGCCGACGGGCCCGGTCCACTCGCGCCGGAGATTGCCGCGATTCCCGCGGATCCGGAGCTGGAGCTTGCGCGCGAGGAAGCGCGGGTGCTCGCGATCTGCGCGCGCTTCGAGACCGAGGCCCGCGGCGACGCGGCGGTGGGCGAGCGCCTTGCGCTCGAGGCGCGGGCGGTGGCCGAGCGCTGCGGCGACGCGGGCCGGGAGGAACTGCATCTCGCGCTCCTCTCTCTCGGGGTCGTCTGTCGCGCGCGCGGGGACCTGGAGGCCGCGCGCGGGCACTTCGCCGCGGTCGAGGAATTCCGGCGCGCCCAGGGGCACGGCGTAGAAGCAGCGGCGGCCGCCGCCCACCTCGGCGAGGCGGAACTCGCGCGCGGGTCGATCGACGAAGCGCTCGCCGCATTCCGCCGCTGCCTCGATGCTGCGGAGTCCGGGGGCGATCGGCGCACCGCGGCGCGAGCGTGGGGCCTGATCGCCCGCGCTCGCCGGGCGCAGGCGGACGTCGGCGGCGCGCTCGATGCACTCGATCGGGAGCGAGCGGTCGCCGGCGAAATCGGCTGGGCTGCGGGAATCGCCGAAGGCCACGCCGAGGCCGCGAGGGTTTATCTCCAACTCGCGCCCGGCTCGGCCGACCCGTCGATCCCGCGCGAGCGCGGCCTGCGGCATTTCCGCCTGGCGATCGACGTGCTCGAGTCCGCGGGGGCCCGACGGGAAGCCGGGCTGCTGCGCGGAGAATGGGAGCGCATCACGTCCCCCGGGCCGCCGTGACTAATCCCCCGCGCAGCTCGCAGCCGCGCAGTCGTCGGGCAACCTCTTCTCCCTCGCGCTGCCGCCGCGGCTCGCCGGGGGGATCGAGGAGGCGCGGAAGCGGATAGGGAAGTAGGCGGGGGACTCGGGTTGGCGCCGTGGGCTCGGGTCGGGTGCCGTTCGGCTCGGATCGACGGTTCAAGCCGGCCCCGGGAATCCGAGCTGCCGACAGATTCGGGCGCAGGTGAAATCGGGGATCTCGCGATGCCGCGGGACGGCGGTCCGGGACCCTGTCGCAGGGTTCTCCCAGATGGAGTGAGACCCGCCCACTCTTGAGAAACCGACCGCCATGCGCCTGGAGATGGAGAAGCAGATCGCGCCGCTTCCGATTCACGACCGCTACCGGCCGCTCGATTCTCCCGCAGCCCCCGCATCCAGGAACCGAAGTGAATCCCCAATCCGCGGCAGTTCGTCCTTGGCCCCCTGCTCCCAAGCCTCCGCGGTGGTCCAGGCTGCCACCTGGAGGCGCCGCGGGCCATCCTCCACGACCGTCACCTGGAACATCAGCTCGACCCCCTGCCTTTTCCCGCGATAGGTCCGCACGATCGCCTTCCGACCGTCGATCGTCCGCGTTTCGTCGGCCAGCGTCTCGATCCCGTCGAGGCGCGGGCGCGACAGTTCGGCGTACTCTTCCAGTTTGGTCGCGGGGAGATCGCGGACGAAGACCACGGCGTTGAGCGACGGCGGCCGGGCCATCGACACCGAGGCCTGCGGATGAACCGTACGCGCGGTTGCGCCCTTGAGGATCTGCCAGCGGTCGTCGGGCGCGTCGATGCGAAGGCCGAGCCGCCCGTGCACGTATACGTTGCCCAGCACCTGCTCACCGTCGGCGAGCGGGCCCTGCAGGGTGAACTCCGGCAGCGCCGTCCCGCAGGCGGGGCAGAATTTCCACCAGGACGAGGTCACCGCCCAACCGCAAGCCGACTTGGGACAGCGAGGCAGCTCTTGGGGGAACACCGAACCTGGGGGGAGTCCGAGAGCCAGAGAGAGGGCGAGGACGAGAACGGGAGCGGGCGCGAGAGCGGCAGGCTTCATCGGCGCGATGATACCAGATGGCGCGCGATCCTCGACCTTCGCATCGCGTGACCAGGCATGACCGGCAACGATCGCCCTCTGATCCCGTGCCGCCAGCCTGCAGGTCACGGACGGGAAGGGAGATCGGGGGGGGAAGATCCAGGGCGCCCCGGTTGAGCTTCATGCCTGGTCACGCCGGCTCGCCAGGGGAGGCGATCTCAAACGGGGATTTGGCGCGCACGCGCGCGGCTTCTGCTATCATCCCGCCGACCGCATTGCCGAGGCCGCGCCGATGCCCGAGCCGGAAGGGTTCCTCCCCTACCTCGTCCTCGAGCTCGCCGAGCGCGAGGGGTTCGATCGCGTGCCCGACGGCCATCCCTTCCGCGCGCGGCTTGGCCCGGCCTTTTCCGACGTCCTGCTCTCCGATCGCCATCTCGCCGGGTTCGTCCAGGCCGACGACCTTCCGCTCGATCAATGTCGCGCGTGCGTCGAGGTCTTCGAGCAGCTGCGTCTGGCCCGCCAGCTGCCGGGCGGCCTCCACACCATCCTGGTGACGTTCGTCCACCGGCGCCGATGCCCGCCCGAACGCCTCGAAGAACTGATCCGCCTGCGTCCGTCCCGGGACGACGCCGACTGGCTCCTCGAGTCCCGCGTGCTCGACCTCGACGCCCAGCGCGCCGCCAGCCGCGCCGGCTGGTTCGGACGCGCCAGGCCGGCCCTCGGCGTCTTCGCGGACATCCTCCGGCACTGGGCGCAAGGCTCCGCTCCCCCCGTCACCGCCGACGACGTCGCGCGCGCCCAGGACGCCCGCCTGGACCAGTGGCGCAGCTTCTCCGAAGCCGTCTCCGGCAGCCGGGTCTGGGCCAGCTACGCGGTCCTCGCCCTGCTCGTGGCCGTCTTCGTGTTGACCGAACTCGCCGGCGGAAGCCTGCGCGGCGACGTGCTGCTCCGGTTCGGCTCCAAGCACAACGTGCTCGTGCGCGCGGGAGACTGGTGGCGCCTCGTCAGCGCCTGCTTCCTGCATCAGGGACTCGTGCACATTTTCTGCAACGGGCTCGGGATCTTCATGGTCGGGCGCGACCTCGAGCGTTGCTTCGGCGGCCTGCGCTGGCTCGCGCTCTACCTGCTCTCGGGACTCGCGGGGTCGGTCGCGAGCTTTCTGTTCGTGCCCGCCCCCTCCGTGGGCGCCTCCGGCGCGGTCTACGGACTGCTCGGAGCCGGACTGGCGATCGCGCTGTTCAAGACCCGCACCGTCCCCAAGGCCGTGCGCCGGCGCCTGCTCGTCGGATTCGGCGGGATGATCGCGCTCAACCTCCTCCTCGCCTCCGCGCTCCCGTTCATCGATCACGCGGCGCACCTGGGCGGGCTCGCGGGCGGCTTCCTGCTGGGCGGCGTCTTTTCGTTACGCGACGAGGTGACCGGCAGGCCGACTTCGCGGGTTCGCACCGCCGCGTTCGGGGCGGTGATCGCCGTCTTCGCCGTCGCCCTGGGCTTCGCGGCGGTCTCCGCGGTGCGGCTCGGACTCGATCCGCTCGCCTTCAGCACCGTTGCCTTCTTCGACCGCAACGCGCAGATGCGCTTCGAGGCGCCCGCCTTCCTCGAGCCGGACGAGAACGGCTGGCGCGGCCCGGGGCTTCGGCTCGCCTTCGAGAGCGAGCCGATGGGCTGGCAGGCCGGTTTCGACCTCGACGCCGGCGTCGCGCGCGAGCGCGACCGGCTGGTCCGCCGCGGCGCCACCCGCATCGAGGAGGCGGGCTTCGTGCGCACCGGCGAGACCACGTGGACCGCCCTCGACTACCGCCTGTCCCGCGGGGAGCGCGGGCGGGTCCTGCTCGCCGTGATCGCCGAACGACTCGCCATCCTCGCCATCGAGACCGCCGAATCGGACTTCGCCCGCCGGCTGCCCGTCCTCGAGCGGGCCGCGGCCACCGTTCGAAAGGAAGAATAGCCATGTACCGTCGTGCCGCCCGGCCGCTCCTCGCGGCCCTCCTGCTCGCGCTGGTCGCGCCCGCCCTGCGCGCAGCCGACGAGATCGGCCCGCTGGCGTGGAGCCTCCCGCGCGAGCGCATGCTCCGCTTCCGGGTCGCCCCGCTCAAGGGCGGAAAGCCCCAGGCGAGCGAGCGCGTACTCACCGTGTTCGGGTCCGAGCTCCTCCCCGCGAAGGATCGCAAGGAGCACACTTTCCGCGTGCGCAATCACCGCGACCTGCCCTACCACTTCCTCTTCGTCCTGCCCGACCAGCCGGTCAAGCCCGGCCAGCGCTGGAACTACGAGAAGGTCTTTTTCGAGGGCGGCGTGAATTCGTTCCCCACCGGACTTTCCCTGCTCTGGGGCGACCGGCTCGACCCGGTGATCGTCAAAGGCCAGTATCGCTTCAAGGGAATGGAGAAGATCGACGGTCGCGAAGTCGCCACCCTGGAGGGTGCCTTCACCATCTCCGCCGTGAAGCGCGGCGAAGCCGGCAAGCCCCTCGGGACCGTGCGGACCCTCCAGCACCTCGCGCTCGACGGTCCGACGCTGGTGCGCGCGCGCTGGGAGCTGCAGGTCAAGGGGGAAGAGATCCAGGACATCCGGCACGGCTTCATGCGCACGACGGTCAAGCTCGACACGGGCGAGCAGCTCGACCTGGAATCGGCCGACCGCGAGCTGACCCACGAGGCCCTTTCCCAGGGGATCAACCAGGCGATCGAGCGCGGCCTGGCGTGGCTGCTCACGCAAGCCAGGCCCAACGGCTCCTACAAGGAGGATCAGGCCTACTCGGAGGAGTTCCCGGTCGGTTCCACCGCGCTGGTCCTGATGGCGCTCCTGCACTCGGGGGTGAAGCCCGACCACCCGGCGGTGGAGGCGGGCTTCGCCTTCATTCGCAAGGCCTCGTACAAGCAGCACACGTACGATGCCGCCCTGCTCCTGCAGGCGATCGAAGCGAAGTACCTGCCATTCGAGAAGCTCGAGGACGTGAAGAATTTCAACGAGGCCGAGGCCCGCAAGGCGCTTCAGGAGCGGATCTCGCCCGACGATCGCAAGCTCCTCGAAGAGGCGACCGAATGGCTGCTCGCCAAGATGGGGCGCACGGGGACTTGGGGGTACCCGGAATGCAACGACACGGGCTTCGACAATTCGAACACGCAGTACGCGCTCCTCGGCTTGAAGTCCGCCGCGCGCTGCGGCGTGCCGGTGGAAGCGGACGTGTGGAAGAAGACGGTGAAGCACTTCCTGGAGAACCAGATCATCCTCGGCGATCCCCAGGTCGATCTCGACGTCGAGTTCGAAGGCGAGGAGGAAGCCGCGGCCGCCGGCGAAATCGTGGCCAAGGCCGGTGCGGTCTCCCCCAAGCCGTGGGGCTACGCGGTCACCTCGCTCAGGCCGATGGAGAAGGGCTACGCCTCGATGACCTGCGCCGGTCTCACCTCGCTGATCATCGCCGAGTCCGAGCTGTTCGCGCAGGACCGGCTCGATGCGGGGTTGCGCGACGACATCGCGCGAAGCAAGCGGGAGGGATTGGCGTATCTGCAATTGCAGGTGAGTCCCCGCTGCAGCGGGCCGGCGAGCGGATACTGGACCACGTTCTTCCACTACTACCTATACAGCCTGGAGCGGGTCGGGGTGCTGTACGGGATCAAGCGCATCGGCGGCCACGACTGGTACCTGGAGGGCGCCCAGGGGCTGCTCGAGACGCAGGAAAAGGACGGCCATTGGGTGGGGGATGACCGGCACCCGGTGACCGACACGGCCTTCGCGCTGCTGTTCCTGAAGAAGGCGACGCGGCGGGTGTTGACGCGGTAGGCGGGGCGGCGGGCGTCCGTCCGCGCCCGCGCTACTTCTTCTTCTTCTTGTCTTCCGGCGGCTTGCGGTCGAACTTGCCTTGCTGGATCAGGCAGACTTCGCTCTTGGCCTGCGTGACGCGGACGAAGCTGCCGGTCGGGCCCGGAGTGGCTCCGTGGATGAAGAGCAGGTTTTGCGCCGGGTCGAGCTTCACCACCTCGATGTTCTTCACGGTGCGCCGGTCGGTGCCGTAGTGACCGCACATCTTCTTGCCCTTGCACACGCCCTGGGAGATCGAATGCGCGCGGCCGATGGATCCTGGGGCGCGCTGACGGTCGGACGCGCCGTGGGTCTTGGGACCGCCGCCGAAGCCGTGCCGCTTGACCACGCCCGCGAAGCCGCGGCCCTTGGTCTCGCCGGTCACGTCGACCCGCTTGACGCCCTCGAAGACGCCGACCGTCAGGCTCTGGCCGAGCTTGAATTCCTCGGCCTTTTCGAGCCGAACCTCCTGGATGAAGGACTGCGCCTTGGCGCCGGCCTTTTTCGCGTGCGCCGCGTCGGGCTTGTTGACGCTCTTCTCACGGCGGTCGCCGAAGCCGATCTGGAGGGCGTGGTAGCCGTCCTTGTCCTGCGTCTTGATCTGCAGGACCGGGCAGGGCCCCATCTGCAGGACGGTCACCGGCATCACCCGGCCGTCCTCGAGAAATATCTGGGTCATCCCCAGCTTCTTGCCGAGCAGCGTCTTCATGGTGGGAGATCCTCGTGCGCGAATCGCCGAAACCGCCGAAACGGGAAGCGCTGTATATCAGGACGTCCCGGGCGTGTCAACCGATTTCGCCCGCGAGACTTGGGGGTACGAGCCGACTCCACAGGCCGGCCCCGGCGGCTGCCGGAGAGCGGGCATCGTGCCGGTGGAGCCGGGATCGGATCGAGCCTGTCCAGGGGCGATACGGTCTAGAAATCGTCCTCCGGCGCCCCCCCCTCGGGCCCCTGCTGCTCTTCCTGCTGGTCGGCGAGCGCGAGCGCCAGGCCTACCACCGCCGCCACTCCGGCCGCGATCAGCATCGAGGCATTGATCGGGATCTTGAACATGTGCAGGAGCATGATCCCCACCGGAGTCGCGCAGCAGAGCGCGACCACCCCGGTCCCGGTGAAGTACTTGTCCAGGAATGATGGTCCCGTGCTCGTGGTCCTGCGCCCTTCGATTGCGTTCATGCCACACCCTCCACATCCCCGAAGCCGTCGCACCGGGGATTCCTCCGCCACGGCCCGCCTTCCCGGCGGGGACCGTGATATCTACTTCGACCGACCGCGGGACAACACTTGAGTCGGGACGCACCCGTGAAGCGCCGGTTTAACTCCAAATCGGTCCCGGCGTCTTGGTAGGATGGCTTCCTGACCCATGTAAGGAGTGCCCCATGAAAGTGCTGACCGACAAGGATTTCGAAGCCGACGTCCTCGAGAGCGGCAAGACCGTGCTGGTGGATTTTTCGGCAACCTGGTGCGGCCCGTGCAAGAGCCAGATCCCCATCCTCGAGAAGCTCGAGGGGGAGTTGGGCGAGAAGCTCGCGATCGTCAAGATGGACATCGAGGAGTCGCCCGCCACCGCCCAGAAGTTCCGCGTCCTCTCGGTCCCGACCCTGATCCTCTTCCACAAGGGCGAGATCGCCAAGCGCTGGACCGGGGTCACCAAGCTCGACCCCCTCAAGGACGCGGCCGCGGCATGCCAGTGACCCTGGAAGCCAAGCATGCGCGGCTCCGCGAGCTGCTCGCGGGGTTCGGCCGCTGCCTGGTCGCCTACTCCGGCGGCGTCGACAGCGCCTTCCTCCTCGCCGAAGCCCACGACGTGCTCGGCGAGCGCGCGGTGGGGGTCACGGCCCGCAGCGCGAGCCTGCCCGCGGAGGAATACCGCGACGCGGTCGAGCTGGCGCAGTCGATCGGAGCCCGCCACGAGACGATCGACACCGCCGAGCTCGCCGACCCGCGGTACTCGGCCAACGCCCCCGACCGCTGCTACTTCTGCAAGACCGAGCTCTTCACCCGCCTGAGCCGGCGCGCGGAGGCGGAGCCCGGGACCGTGCTGGCGTACGGGGAGCTGGCCGATGACGTCGGCGACTTCCGACCCGGGTCGAAGGCCGCGCGTGAGTTCGGCGTGCGCGCCCCGCTGGCCGATGCCGGGCTCACCAAGGCGGAGGTGCGCGAGCTCTCGCGTCGGCGCGGGTTGCCCACCGCGGACAAGCCCGCGATGGCCTGCCTTTCCTCCCGCGTCCCCTACGGCACCGCGATCACCCCCGAACTGCTCGGCCAGGTGGAGCGCGCGGAAGCCGCCCTGCACCGGCTCGGCTACCCCGACGTGCGGGTGCGGCACCACGGCGCCCTGGCCCCCATCGAGGTTCCCCCCGAGCGCGTCCCC
>Ga0082335_1004958_pt1 | contig 19152 bp, 17 predicted proteins | sample Subgrocontami58m_FD_72375 | JGI IMG/M metagenome (GOLD analysis project Ga0082335, IMG submission 72375) | Subsurface groundwater microbial communities from S. Glens Falls, New York, USA - GMW37 contaminated, 5.8 m (SPADES assembly) (version 2) ... | reverse complement strand
AAGCAATGGCTTCAAGAAACTGGCGGCGACCTGTGGGCGTAAATAAGATTGTCAAAGTTTTGCAGCCTCAAGATAATGGTCAGCTTCTTTTAGCACGTCGTCGAGTTCATGACCAATTCCTGCCGCTATTTCTTTCTCGCCTTTGGCCAGCAAACGCAAAATATCCATTTCGTGCTGCGCGTTCTTATAGACTTCCATGCTAACCATGACAGCAGCTGCTCTTCCTCGCTGAGTAATGAAAACAGGTTCTCTCGAAGATGAAACGCTCTTCACCACATCACTGGCGTTTTGTCTAAGATCGGAAATGGGTATAATTTTAGGTGCACTTGGCATTTGTTGTACCTCCTATGATGTCGTTAGTTGTACTATCAATGGATAATTTCGTCAAGGATATTTTTCTCATCTTTTTAAGATAACAATTAATATACTTGGTTGGTATTTATTGAACTTTCGTGCAATCCTAGTCTATTTGTCTTTGGTTTTTTCTCATTTCAAGTGGGTAACTCCAGCCGGCTAAGGTTTTTGCATCAGCTTGCGGAAAAACCCGACAATGTCGGGGGTGGACCAGTCCAGGGGGCCGATGACTACTTTTTCAATGATCCCCTTTTTGTCAATAATAAAGCTTTCCGGGACGCCGGTCGTCCCGTAGAGATCTGGGATTGTGCCCTCGGGATCAAGAAGGGCAGGAAAACTCAACCGCTTTTCTTTCATGAAGGGAGCGACAGCCTTGGCCCCGGAGACATCAATACTGACCGCCAGAATTGCAAATTCCTGGCCTTTCAACCCCTGATAGAGCTTTTCCATCGATGGCATCTCTTCCCGGCAGGGGGGGCACCAGGTGGCCCAGACATTAAGGAAGACCACCTTGCCCTTGTAATCCGCCAGGCTGACCATCCTGCCATCGAGGGCCCGGAGGGTAAAATTTGGCGCCGGTGCCCCCGTCTTGATCCGCGGCTTGTTAGAGGGGCTGAAAAATGAAGCCTTCCCCTGCAGCAAGATAACGACTGTTAAAGTAACGATTATGATAACAAAGAAGGCAATAGCTTTGAAGTTGCGTTTTTCCACCGGGGGAACCTCCTAACCTGCGAAACGGGATAAGTAAGTTTACGATATCGTTCCCTGACAGTAAACAATTTCCAACTTACTAAAGCCCGAAGTCTATCCAGAAGAACCGGCCGTAAGTTGAGATCCAGGAAAACAGATCAAAAAACAGCAGCACTCCGACGATAACGAGAATGACACCCATTCCCACCTCGACATAATGCATCATTTTGCTGTGGCGGCGCAAGAAAACCGATAACCAGCCGATGCTCAGGGCGGCAATCAGGAAAGGAATGGCCAAACCGAGGGAATAGGCAATGAGCAGCTTGGCCCCCAGGGCCAGCGAGTTGCCGCTGATGGCCAGGGTCAGGATTGCGCCCAGGACGGGACCAATGCAGGGCGACCAGCCAGCGGAAAAAAACACGCCCAGTAGGAATGAAGAGACATAGCCGCCGAACCTGCGGCTCGGATTGTCATGGATGCGGATGTCGTATTCCAGGAAGGCAATGCGAAAAAGGCCGGTCATGTGGAGCCCGAAAATGATAACAACGATGCCGCCGATGCGTGCCAGCCAAAGGCGCAGGCCTTGGAGCAAACTGCCAATGGCGGAGGCCGTAAGGCCCAAAAACACAAACACGAGGCTGAAACCGAGTACAAAAGCTAGACCGTGCATCAAGGTCACAAAGCGGTGGGGAGATTCACCTTCGCCCCCGGCCGCCCGCCCGCCCAGGTAACCGACGTAGGCCGGAACCAGCGGCAGAACGCAGGGAGAAAGAAAGGAGGCCAAACCGGCTAAGAATGCCAAGCCAATTGAGATGTTGTTATCCATGGCGACGGGTTCCTAAAATGAAAGCTTGCCCTGCCTAGGGGTGACGATTTCTCAGGAGATCATCAAAATTACCACTGCGCAAAATGTTGATCACGTTCTCCTGTCCCGAATACTCAGCCTAAGGAGATCCCGCCGGGTCAGATCACCGGCCACGCCGCGGCATCAGCCATCTTGCGCCCTCCTTCATTCAGAAAATCGTTCCTGGCCGCGTATTTTATTATGCCAGGCAAAAGACGATGTCAAGGATTGTGTGTGGGGCGAATCCCGTTAGATGTCCGGGGCAGACGATATGGTTATCCGGATATAAAGACCAATGCCGGAATAAACAGCGATTTTTGCCTTTAAAATTAAGTTGACACCTGACGCACATTGCCTTAACTTCTTTTTTGCTTGCAGCAGACGCTATAAGACACAAACAAAAAAGGGGAATAATTTGCCATCACCTGAAGATTTATCAAAAGAACAGCTCATCAAAGACCTGACGAATTTACGCGATCGCATTAATGAACTGGAAAAGATAGAACAGGATAAAAAGAAGTATGAGGAGGAACTGACCCTCACCAAAGCGATGTACGAGGGCCTTTTCGAATTCGCCCCCGATGCGCTCGTGGTCATCAATCGCGCCGGCCGCATCGTGCAGGTCAATCAGCAGGCGGAGAGGTTGTTTGGCTTCACACGGGAAGAATTGCTCCAGGCGGACCATGAGATTCTCGTGCCGGAGCGCTATCAGGAAAAACATCTGGGACAGCGCCGGGAGTATATATCGGCGCCTCATATCCGGCAAATGGGGTCAGGGTTGGAACTCTACGGCCGAAAAAAGGACGGAAGCGAGTTCCCCGTCGATATCGCCCTCGGTCCTCTGCAAACTAATGTTGATACCGTTATGCTGGCCGTTGTCCGTGATTTCACCGAGCGAAAAAAGGCGGAAGACGATCTGAAGCAGGCGTTAGCGGATCTGCAACGCGCCAACAAGGAACTGGAGAGCTTCAGTTACTCCATTTCCCATGATCTCCGTGAGCCGCTGCGTGCCATCAATGGCTTTTCCCGGATGCTGCTGAAGGATTTGGATGACCGGGATGATGAAGCACTTCGGCGCAAGATTGATGTCATTCAGTCGAAGGCCAAGCAGATGAATCAGTTGATCGACAATGTCCTCACTTTTTCCCGGCTGGGCCGCCGGGCATTGACCATGACCATACTTGACTTGGAGGAACTGGCAGCGGCAGCATGGAATGAATTACAGGTGCACCAGCCACAACGAAATGTAGTGATCAGCATTGCTAAACTGACTAACTGTCATGGCGACTATAACATGATCCGGCAAGTTTTGGCCAATCTCTTGTCCAATGCCCTCAAATTTACCAAGGACCGAGAGACGGCGAACATCGAAGTCGGGGGCTATGAAAAGACGGATGAATGCGTGTATTATGTGAAAGATAACGGCGTCGGTTTTGACATGCGCTTTGCCGATAAACTATTCAAAATCTTTCAACGGTTGCACAGCGCCGATGAATTCGAGGGGACAGGCGTAGGGCTCTCCTTCATAAAACGCATTATCGAGCGTCACGGAGGCCGCGTCTGGGCGGAGGGGAAAGTGAATGAGGGTGCCACGTTTTATTTTACCCTGCCGAAGGACAGCTGATAATCGACAACGGATGCCGCCCGCGGCAATATTTTCGCGGCGCCTTTCCCTCGGAAAATCATTGCCTTCATCAGCGGGCCAATAGTTGAAACCCTTTTTCCCGAAATAATCTCAGACAAGCAGCGGCGACGGCGCTGTCGTAAAGAGTTCCTTTGTTGCTCTCGATTTCCTCCAGGGCCGCATCAATACCCAGGCCGGGACGATAGGGCCTGTGCGAGGCCATGGCTTCGACCACGTCGGCAACAACGAGGATGCGTGCTTCAAGGAGAATCTCTTCCCCCTTCAGTTTTCTTGGATAACCGGAGCCATCCATCCGCTCATGGTGCTGGTAGACGATTTCCGCCAGCGGCCAGGAGGATTCAACATTCTGCAAAATCTCATATCCTCTTTGAGCATGCTCTTTGATGAGAGAAAATTCAATCTCCGACAACTTTGTAGGTTTCGATAATATTTCTGCTGGGATAGATAATTTGCCGATGTCATGAATCGAGCTCGCAATGCGGATGGCCTCGATTCTATCCTGGTCTAATCCCATCTCGGTGGCAATGGCGCGGGCAATGTCTGCTGACCGGAATTGATGGCCGGCGGTATAGGGGTCTCTGGTCTCGACGGCCGATACCATTACCTGCACGGTCGCACCAACCGCCTTCCTGAGGCTTTCAAGGGTCTGTTGAAACCTCTCCTCGGATTTTTTGCGGTCCGTGATATCCATGGCAAAATGCATATAGAGATCGTTCGCGACGGGAATCCAGTGGGCTTCCCAGAAAATCCCCAGCGCTTCGACCTCTGATTGGCATGCTTCCCCCGTAGCCCAGGCGGCTGGTGCCAGACACCAGGGACAAGGTTCCTGACGCTGGCCCCAAGTACTGAAGCAGTGCCTGCCGGGAACGGCGCCGATTTTGACTGCCGCTGCATTGGAAGCGATGATTTCTCTGGTTTGGGGGCGCAGCAATAAAGCGACGCAGGGAAAAGCATCCAGCAGGGTTTGATTTAAGATGGATTTCTCCCGCAGCTCCGCTTCTGCCCGCTTGCGGGCCGTGATCTCCTCCCGCAGCGCTGCCGTGCGCTCTTCCACCATTCGATCCAGCGATTCCTTCTCTTTTCGCAAGGCATCCTCCGCTTTCTTGATCCGGAGGGCGACTTTGACCTGGGAAACCAGTTCGTACTGGTTAATGGGCTTCGTCAGAAAGGCATTGGCGCCACACTCCAGACCTTCGATCAGGCTCCGGGGGTCTGTTGTTGTGGCCGTCAGCATGATCACCGGGATATGCTTCGTGCTTTCGCCGGTCGCCAGTCTGCGGCAGGTTTCGAAGCCATCCATACCCGGCATCTTGACATCCAGCAAAATGGCATCCGGAAACTCGGCCTTTGCTTTTTCAATGCCCTCCATCCCGGATTGAGCCGTAATCACTGTACAGCCGGGCAGGAGATTCTTCAGCAAGGCAGACAGGCTGACCAGATTATCCAGTTTGTCGTCAATTGCCAGTATTTTCTGCATAAAACCTCCTTTATCCTTTCAGCCATTCCCTGATCTTTTCCAGGAAGCTTTCCGGGTCGATCGGCTTGGCGATGAAATCATCGCATCCCGCCGCCAGAATCTTCTCCCGGTCGCCTTTCATGACCTGAGCGGTTATGGCAAGCACCGGAATTTGTCTCAAATCTTTGTTACCCTTGAGGCGCCGAACCACCGCGGTGCCATCCAGCTTCGGCAGGGCCATGTCGAGCAGGACAAGATCGGGCCTCGCTTCAATGGCCATCCGCAGCCCCTCTTCGCCATCCGTCGCTTCCAGGAACCGGTATCGGTTATGCAAAACCGCCTTGATGGTGGTCATGTTATCGGGATTGTCTTCCACAATCAAGATTACGGGGGGGGTGGTTCCCCTTGCGGCATTCCGCGGTGCATCTGCCGCGACAAGATCCCGAGCAGCACCGGTTTCCTTGCCGCCGGTGCCGTCATAAAGCCAGGCCTGTGGTTCGGGGCCGGTCCCGAGCATGGACCTGACTTTACATAACAGGCTTTCCCTGTCCACATCTCCCTTCTGTACGAGTTGCTGGATATGGTTGGCGCTGAGTCTTTTGAAATCTTCCGGGGTCAGATCTTTGGCTGTGAGGATCAGGACCGGTATTTTTGCGGTGGCCGACCTGCTCCGAATCTTTTCCAATACCGCAAACCCATCGATCTCCGGCATCATCAAATCCAGAACAATGCCAGCGGGAATGGCGCGGGAAACATAATCAAAGGCCTCCTGTCCGCCTCTGGCCACGTCAGCGACATAACCGGCGGATTCGAGAACGGTTTTGACCTGGATAATCACCGCCTCATTGTCGTCGACGATCAGAATGCGGGACGGGGCAGCAGGCCTTTCCGGTCCGGGGTGCCTGGGATTAGCCTCCAGATCTCTCAGTATTCTTTTGATTTCGGTAAGCAGGGTCGTCGATGTGGCGGCACTTTTTTCCAGCACGGAAATGACATTGCCGCTCAATGTCTTCCGGTCCTCTTCCGTTAGATCCTTGGCCGTGACGATGATAACCGGCAGGTCTCTGGTTCCGGGGCGGCTGCGAATCCTCTCCAGCACGGCAAAGCCGTCCAGTTCGGGCATCATCAGGTCCAGGACCAGGAGGTCGGGAACCCGTTTGCGGATCAATTCCAGACAAGCAGCACCATTTTCAGCCACAATGGCGGTCATCCCTTCCCCTTCGACAACCCGCCTGATCTCCTGACGGTCGAGATCATTGTCATCCACAATCATCACCGAACTCGTTTCCGGCTTGCCGATCTTCTGTATCTCAGAGATGAGACGTTTCTTGGACACCGGCTTGCTGATGTAACCGATGGCGCCAAGGGCAAGCCCGGTTTCTTTGTCTTCCGAGATGGAGACGATAATGACCGGGATGTCCAAGGTCTCAGGTTGCTTTTTCAAACTTTGCAGCACCTCCAAACCGTCCATGTCGGGCATCATGATGTCGAGGGTGATCGCAAAGGGACGTTCGCGGGCGGCGAGAGTCAGCGCCTCCGACCCCGATGCGGCCTTGACCGTGTTGTACCCCTCCTGCAACAGGTAACGGCAAATCATCGCCGCCATTTCCGGTTCATCATCTACAACGAGAATGGTCTTATGGGCCGATTTCACACTTGCCGGTTGCCGGATGACCATTGGTTCATAAATGGTCCCCTGCCCCTGCCATGCCAGGGGCAGGGTGAGGGTAAAAGTGGAACCTCTTCCCAAGGCGCTTTGCACGGCGATATCCCCGCCCAGCATCCTTGCCGCCTTACGGGCAATGGCCAGCCCCAGCCCCGTGCCTTCATATCTTCTCGCTGACGTCCCATCCACCTGCCGGAATTCATCAAAGATGCAGGGAAGGTCTTGTTCCGCGATTCCTATGCCGGTATCCGCAATCCGGACGGCAACATTTTCTTGATCGCTCTGCACCGCAATGGTCACGCTTCCGGTGTCCGTAAATTTAACGGCATTGCCAATCAGATTTTGCAATATCTGGGAGACCCTCATCTCATCGCTTTCGAGCGTGGGTAGATACTCGGGAATGTCATGCAGGATGGCTAGCTGCTTTTCTCTGGCGATAGGGTTCATGCTTTCAACGATATTTTCCAGGGTCAGGCGAAGGGAGAAGGGTTGCGGATTGACCTCCATCCTGCCGGCCTCGATCTTGGAAAGGTCCAGGATGTCGTTGATCAGGGTGAGGAGGTTTTTCCCGTTGCGCTCGATGATTTCCAGATAGTTAACTTCTTCTGCGCTGATTCTGTCCTTGGCCTGCATCATGAGCACGCGGGAAAGGGCCATAACCGAATTGAGAGGCGTGCGGAGCTCGTGGCTCATGTTCGAAAGAAACTGGCTTTTCAGGCGGCTGGCCTCTTCCAGTGCCCGCTGCTGGCGTTCCAGCTCTGCATTCTGCCCCCGCAATTCCTCCGACTGTTCGCGGAGCTCTTCGGTCTGCACTTCCAGCTCTTCCTGCTGGACCTGAAGCTCCTGGTTCTGTTGTTCGAGCTCTTGGGCCAGGGTGCGGATTTTTCCGGAGGCCAGTACGCCGTTCAAGCGGGCGGTTATTACGTTCCAGACATCGTTCACCAGCCGCACCGCGGGTGCGGGATAGCTCCGCACGCCGGCCAGGGAAACCACCGCGGCAATCCCCCCGTCTCCGGGGACGGGAATGGTGATGATCTCGCCGGGTAGAAAATCCCCGCCCACCGTGGCAAAGGTGAAACGTGACTCTGCCGGAATGTCGGTGAGGCGCTGGACCTGTCGCGTGGCCAGCGCCATGCCGAACTCGCCTTCCAGCCCGGCGGCGGAAAAGGAGGCGCGGCCGGTGGGGGCCAGACCGATGGATTCAAAATGATCAAAATCTGTCTTTTCTTCGTTCAGCAGATAGACGGCGCCGATCTGTGACCCGGTGTGCTCCATCAATTCTTTGAGCAATGCCCGGCAGAAGGCGCGCAGGTCTTCTTCCCGGAGCATGACCTCGGCGATCCGGGCGGCGGACTCTCTGCTTTGCCATTCCGTCTGGATAGTTTCGGCGAGGGCATTGAAGGAGGCTGAAAGGGTCCCGAATTCATTGGCGGAAGCATAGCGGCTGCGGGCGTTAAGTTCTCCCTGGCGAAACCGGTTCGCAGCCAGGGTCAGATCCTTAAGCGGTCTTTGGATGTATCTGAACAGGAGATAACCGATGCCAATGATCAACAGCAGGATGGCGCCAAATACCATCCCCAGCTGCCGCAGCAAGGCGGCTTTCTTCGTTTGGGCGTCCCGGTAAAACCGGGCGGCCCTGTTTTTGGCGAAATCGCTGATTTTCCGGATGTGTACATACAGTCTTTCCATATGAACACCGCCAACACCGCCCGGTTTCGTGCGGTTTGCTGCCTCGGTGGTCTTTCCGGCCCACAAGAGACGAATGGTCTCTTCGCGGATGGATCGCCATTGAACGACGGCCTGGCGAACGGTGTCGATGTCGCTCCGGGGACCGAGGTAGCGATCATCCAGGATGTCGATCTGCCGGGCGATGTCGGTTTCGGCGGCGTCGATGCTCCTAATGGAGGCTTCTCGATCCTGCTCGCTCTCCGCCATGATCAGATCATGCATGTCCTGGTGGATGGTGAGCACGTCGATCATGAGCTGGTCGAGGGCTAAGCGTACTGTGAACGGATGGTCGTAGAGTCCTTTGGTTTCCTGCCACAAGCTGTCCGCCTGGAACCAGGCGATCGCGCTGAGGAGCGTCACGAATGCCAGGATGGTGCCCATGGCAATTCTCAACTGCGTGCCGATTTTCAGGTCTCTTAATCTCATCGCCGCCTTCCCTCCTATCTTTTCCGGTAGATGGGGCTCAAATCAAAAACCCGGCTTAAATTATGCCGATAAGTCATGGACGGTGCTTCTGCCTTTCCCAGGATGAGGTAGCCCTGCTTTGCCAGTGCATGATAGAGTTTTTCGAAGATGGTGTTCTGATATTCGATATCGAAGTAAATCAGCAGGTTGCGACAGAGCACCAGATCGAAGTTGCCGAAAACGCTCTCCGGGGGAACGCTGCGCTTTTTATCCAGGATGTCGTAAAGGGCGAAAGTGACCCGCTTCTTGATTTCGGGAACCAAGCGAAAGGATGGCCCTTCCGGTAAGAAATATTTCGTCAGGTATTGGTACTTGACATTCTCAACGCTGCTCGCCGAATAGAGGGCTTTTTCGGCCTCCGTAAGCGCACCGCTGTCGATATCGGTTGCAAAGAGATGGAGGTTCATCGTCGCCTCTTCCTTGCGCAGCAATTCATGGATGAGGATCGCCAGAGAGTATGGCTCCTCGCCTTTAGCGCAGCCGGCAGACCAGACCCGGAGGGAATGGTCCCCCGCCTGGGTCTTTTCCCGGATCATGGCCGGCAGAATTCGATCGGCGATTAGTTCAAAGGTGAGCGTGTCCCGAAAAAAACGGCTGACATTGATGGTGATGACATCAGTGAGGTGGTCCAGTTCAACGGCGTTTTGTTGCAGGCAGTTAAGGTATTCGGTGAAGTCTTTGCAGGCTGTGGCGGTCAACCGTCGACCGATGCGCCGCTCCAGCATCGCTGGATGATAGCCGGAGAAATCAAATCCCCGTTCTTCAAGCAAGTAATCGAGGATAGGCTTCAGGCCTTTGATTTTTTCCGGCATCGGAACACCCCCCCAAAGAGACAGATCCGAATTCCTATGATAAATAGGGGACAAGAAAATACAGGTTTACCCGACACTAAAGAGGTTTTCCTTAGCCTGATCTGTATTTCATCATTTAACGATAGATTCCCCAAAGGTGAGTACTTATACTGGATCGCAGTGATAATATCAAGATTTGTCGCTGGGGCATACGACGCGGCTGACAATGACTGGGGATTTGTTAAGCAACTTATTGGCATACCTATTTATTTTTACTTTCCTGTACCGTGATCTGAGCGACCGCGAGGATGATTATTGATCCCGGGGCCGTTTTTCAAACCGCCTTGACAAAGAGTCATCCCTTCCGATAAGGTGCAGGAATTGCCAGGCAACGGCAATTTGATTCCCCGGAGATAGAATTGAGATTACAACAATGCATATTCCCGACGGTTACCTGAGTCCTCAAACTTACGCGCCCCTCTATGGAGTGTCCTTCATCTTCTGGTCCTTGGCTCTGAAGAAGATGAAGAAAGGGCTTTCGGCCAAACATATTCCTTATCTGGCCATGGCGGCGGTTTTTTCTTTTCTCATCATGATGTTCAACATCCCGCTGCCGGGCGGAACGACGGGACATGCCGTGGGAGCCGGGATCATTGCCCTCCTGCTGGGTCCCTGGGCGGCGGTGATGGCAGTGTCCGTGGTTTTGATCATTCAGGCCATCGTCTTCGGCGACGGGGGAATCACGGCGATCGGCGCCAATTGTTTCAACATGGCGGTGGTCATGCCTTTTGTGTCTTACTGGGTGTTCAGATTGCTCCGCGGAAAGGCCGTGGCCGGCGCCAGGGTCTTATGGGCCGCTTTCTTTTCCGGCTATGCGGGACTGACCATGGCCAGCATCGTGACGGGCATTCAATTTGGCCTCCAACCTTTGATTGCCAGCGGCGCCGACGGCCGGCCGCTCTATGCCCCTTATCCCCTTTCCATAGCCCTGCCGGCGATGGCGCTGCAGCACATGTTCTTCTTCAGCATTGTTGAAGGCGTCATCACCATGTTGCTATTCAGGTATTTTCTGAAGCAGGAGCCGACACTGGTCTATGCCTTGTCGGACAAGGAGACCTGACATGCCGAAATTACAGCTTAAGCTTTGGGTTGGCCTCTTGGCCATGGCCCTGCTCACCCCCCTGGGGCTCTGGCTGCCTGAGAAATTCAAGGCGGGAGAGGCTTGGGGCGAATGGGGAACGGGCAGCCTGGCCAAGCTCATCGGGTATGTCCCGCAAGGCATGCAGCGGTTGTCGGAGCTGTGGAAAGCGCCCCTCCCGGATTACAGCGTCGGCGGCGAACAGTCATCCTTAACTTGGCAACTTCTTTCTTACCTGATATCGGGAATAGTGGGTATGCTGATTGTCGGTGCCGGGATATACGTCCTTGCGAGGTTACTAATAAAAAATGGGAAATAATGTCCCCGCATTCCTGCTGGAAAAGCCTGCGTCGAACGATTACAGGAGGGGCGGGGGAAAGCTGAGATCTTCCTTCCTGGAAAAGGGCATCCATCGCCTGGCCGATGTAGTTACGACCGGTTACGTTCAGTGGGAAACGGCAGTCCAGGACAGTTTTTTTCAGAAAATTGATGCCCGGATCAAGGTCTTCTTTCTCCTTTTCTTTATTCTCATCGTCAGCCTGAAGAAGGACATCTTTTCGGAAGCATTGATCGGGGGCTTCATTTTCCTGCTCGTCGTCATTTCCCGGCTGAACCTCCTGATTTTTTACAAACGGGTCCTTTTGCTCGCCTTCGTCTTCGGTTTCCTGATCGCCCTGCCCGCTGCCTTTAATTTCATCACCAAAGGGGAAATTGTGCTTAAGGTCTGGCAACTGCCGAAAGCATACAGCTTTTGGATCTACCGGCTGCCTGCCGAGATCGGGCTCACCAGGGAGGGGATCGACGGAGTAGTCATGCTCACCTTGCGGGTCGCCAATTCACTGGCGCTGTCCTTCCTGGTTCTCTATACGACTCCTTTTTCCGAAATCGTTAAGGCGCTGAAGACCTTAAGGATAGCGGACGGCTTTCTGATGATCCTCACGCTGACTTACAAGTATATATTCATCTTTGCCAGGACCGTTGAGGACATGCATCTGGCCAAGAAGAGCCGGTTGGTGAGGCAGGTCGCCAACTCCGAAGCACGAGGATGGATTGCCGGACGGATTGCGCTGATCTTCAGGCGGACCCAGTTACGCTGTGAAGAGATTTTCAAGGCCATGCTGAGCCGGGGTTTTTCGGAAAAGATCAGGATGTACGAAGGGAGGAAGCTCAAAACTCGCGATTGGGCGGTGAGCGTCGCCTTTCTCCTGATCGGTGCATTATTTTTGTGGATATGAGGGCAATTGTGGAAGAAATCATCCGCTTGGAGGGAATTTGCTATAATTATTATGATCAGGTTCCGGCGGTATGCGATATCAGCCTGACCATCGGGGAAGGGGAGAGATATGCCGTCATCGGCGCCAATGGCAGCGGCAAATCGACCCTCCTGCAGATCATGAACGGGCTTATCTACCAGTCAAAGGGCAAGTATTTTTTCCGGGGGCATGAGGTATCGGAGCAGTCGCTGAAGGATAAAGGGTTTTTGCGTTTTTTCCGGGAACGCGTCGGCTACGTGTTCCAGGATTCCGATGTCCAGCTGTTCTGCCCCACGGTGTTGGATGAACTCCTCTATGGTCCTCTCCAGTTGGAAATCCAGGCAGCCGAGGCCCTGGACAGGGCCTTTGAAGTCATGAAGATGCTGAATATAGAAAATCTGAAGGACCGGCCTTCCTACATGCTTTCCGGGGGTGAAAAGAAGAAGGTGGCCCTGGGTTCGGTTTTGACCATGAACCCGGAAGTGCTGCTTTTCGACGAACCGACCAATTGTTTGGACCCGCGGACCCAATGTTTTCTCGTAGAGTTGATGTTTGCCCTGAGCGAAGCGGGCAAGACGCTGGTCATCGCCACCCATGACCTGGCATTGGTTGATGATTTACACACCCAAGTGGCTTTGTTATCGGAGAATCACCGGATGGAAAAGGTCGGCACTTCGGAAGACATCTTGCAGGATGAAGAACTGCTACTCAGCGTCAACCTGGTTCATGAACACATGCATTATAACGGTCCGTCAGCGCATAAGCACAAGCATTCACATTATTTCTTTCATAAACATTGACCAGTTAGAATTAGGAAAAACACCTTCTTTTGCCCCGCCCTTTCCATTTATTGGAAAGGGCGGGGCAAACAGGGGAGTTCGGCAGAGACGATCAGTCGTTTTCGGCGCCCGCGCAGCCGGTCGCATTGATCATCATGACCGGTACGCGGGAAGACCGGAGGACCCGGTCGGCTACGCTGCCCATCAGCCACCGGCCCACGCCGGAGCGGCCGTGAGTGGCGATAAGGATCAGATCGATGCCGTTCTGTTCCGCGTAGGAGGCGATGGTCTCCGCAATCTGTCCCTCCAGGACTTCACATTTTACCTCTGAACCATACTGGGTAAAGGGATCGGCTATCTGCTTCAGGTACGTTTTCACTGCCGTTTTTCTTTCCTGCTCTAATTTTTCCCAGGATGCCAGCTTCTGGCCATAGGCATTTTCGTACGCAGAAGTCATGAAAGATTCCGCCACATCGTCATAAAGCCTTAAGGGTAGCGGTTCCATTACCCTTAAGAAAACGGCAGTTTTTATCAGACCGTTTTTAAAAAACGCCTCCGCGTGGGGAAGTACGCACTCGGCCAGCTTCGAGCCATCCAGCGGAATCAGGATCTTCTGATACATGTTGTGCTCCTTTCTTTTTGGTTGACTTGATAAGGACCTTTTTTACTTCCGGTATAATTTTAGCGAAATTATTTATTGCCGGACCCCGAAACGGGATAAGCAAGTTTACGAAATCATATTCTGCAAAATTATGCAGAATGTGATTTCTAACTTACTAATGAGCCCAAATACAGCATCTTGTTTAAATAACTATAATATCCGGCTCCCGGTGTCAAGGGTGATTCCATAGTGATTGCTGATGTGTTGAATGAACCGAGCAATGACGTATCGAATTGCGGCGAGGATTACCATTTGTAATCAAGCCCCACTAAGCGTAAAACATTTTTCCCGAAACAATCTCAGGCAGGCATCTACTACAGCAGTGTCGTAAAGGATGCCCCTGTTCTTTTCGATTTCATTCAGGGCGGCATCAATGCCCAAACTGGGACGATAGGGACGGTGGGAGGACATGGCTTCCACCACGTCGGCAACGCTGATAATTTGTGCCTCGATAAGAATTTCTTCTCCCTTCAGCTGTCTCGGATAGCCGGAACCATCCATCCGCTCATGGTGCTGATATATAATCTCCGCCAAAGGCCAGGGTGATTCTACGTCTTTCAAAATTTCGAATCCTTTGTGCGCATGCTCCTTAATCAGGGAAAATTCGATTTCAGACAGTTTTGTTGGCTTCGACAATATCTCCGCGGGAATCGATAATTTACCGATGTCATGGATGGACCCAGCCAAGCGGATGCCCTCAATCTTTTCCTGGCCCAATCCCATCTCCATGGCAATGGCACGGGCAAGGTCCGCTGACCGGACTTGGTGACCGGCGGTATAGGGATCTCTCGTCTCCACAGCGGATACCATGACCTGCATCGTTGTGTTCAGTGACTTCCTGAGACTGGCCAGGGCATCTCGGAGCTTTGCTTCCGCCAACTTAATATCGGTAATATCCTTTGAAATAACAGATACCAGCGTTATCTTATCGCCTGCATTCCAGCCTATGACCGGGCTCAATGTTCGGAGATAAAACTTCCCATCCCTTTCACTTCTATGTTCTTTTGTGCTCGATTGGCAGGTATCGCATACCTCCCCGACATTTTCCAAAAACCGCCTTGACTCCTCCGCGGAGTGAAAATCACTGTATCTTTTACCGATCACTTCTTCCAATGGGAGGCCGGACCTATTTTGGTGCCCTTCATTCATGAACAAATAGGTGCCGTCCCTGTCCACCAAATACATGGAATCGACATGAGACAATAATGAACGGTATTTTTCCAATGATTCTTTCAGGTCATTCTGTGCCCGCTTGCGTTCAGTGATGTCACGAATATTGACTTGTACCAACCTTGCCCTGTCGACGAGATATATATCCGTATCAATATGCTGCCCGGATTTGTTTTCTACCGGAACATCATAGTAATTAATAATGCCGACCCTGTTCAAAGTTTGCATTGTCCTTTGGAAATCATCCATATCGAGTAAAATACCGATATCCCGAAGCTTATGCCCGATGCTCTCCCTGTTGGTATAGCCCAACATCTTCTCGGTGGCCGGATTGGCATGGGTTATCTTCCCTTCACCTTTTTCCAGAAGCACTATTCCATCGCTTGCAGTCTCAAAAAGACGCCGGTAGCGCTCTTCAGACTCCTCTAATAAGCACTCCAGTGCCTTGCGCTCGGTTATGTCCTCAATCGCCAGGAGAATAATCTTTGCGCCGATGTATTCCCGATATATCTGACGGGCATTGAGCAGCATGATTTTATGACCGATGCCCTGGAAATTATGAGCAACCTCGAAGTCGTCGAACGCTTCTTGTTTAGGAAGGACTTCTTCAAGGAGCTTCCGAAGCATGGGGATGTCCCATTGTTTGTTTCCCAGGTCATAGATGAAATATCCGAGCGTTTCACCAGGAATTACTTTAAAGGTTCTGTAAAAGTTGCGGTTCGCCGAGATTATCTTCAGATCCGCATCCAGGACCAAAAGGGGCTCGCGAACAGTTTCCACAATACTTTCGGCGTAGCGGCTGAAATCCTCGGCCGCAAGCCCAGCCGATATATTCCCGGTTATTGTTTTTTTCAGCTCGGTATTTTGCGAGCGCAATTCAGTCAGTTCATGTATGAGCTGCTTCTTTGTCTTATTAGTATCTTCCATCAGATCAGCTATGGGTGAGGATGAATAAAACAAAACCCCGCCTCTTTTCAGAAACGGGGGGTCAATAATATCTTTATGGCATAACCCTTTTCTAAAAAGTGCAAGTCGGCTGTTACCAAAATTGACAATGCCTTATCCGAGTGTGTTAATTTATGGACCTGATAAGCTGAAAAGTCAATGAAATATTCATTGATAACCAGGCGAAAGCTTTTCTATCTCTGGAATATCCTTCTGCCGCTAATTCACCCGGCAGCGCTTGATCATCTGGACATGCGTACCTATATTTAAATGAATTTCCGGAATTCTATCTCAGTACCAAAGCGATTATGAAAACAAGGGCCGTATTAGCCATCATTATCTTGCTCGTCGGTTTTATTGGTTGGCCCAAGGGTGAAGTTTATGGTGCAACGAAAGGAGGAAAGATAATGCAATTGACAAGTCCGGCCTTTACGGAAAACGGTGTGATCCCGGCAAAATTTACCTGCGACAGTCAGGATGTTTCGCCGGCGTTGGCCTGGAGGGATGTACCGGAGGGCGTAAGGAGTTTTACCCTCATCTGCGATGATCCCGATGCCCCGGTGGGGGTTTGGGTTCATTGGGTCGTCTATAATATACCGGCCAATATCCTGAAGCTTGAGGAAAACATCCAAAGGGACAAGGAGTTTCCTGGCGGCATGAGGCAGGGCAGTAACGACTGGAACCGAATAGGCTATGGCGGTCCCTGCCCGCCAGGTGGAACGCACCGTTATTACTTCAAGCTTTATGCCCTCGATGCGACCCTGAATCTGCAACCGGGAGCGACAAAAGCCGAAGTCTTGCAGGCAATGAAGGGACACCTCCTGACCGAGGCCCAACTGATGGGGAAGTATAAGCGGAGCCGGTGAGAAAGGCGATCACTGTTTACTGATTTTATATATCACGCCGGCCTTGTCATCGGAGGGGTACAAACTGCCCTGCTGGTCGAAGATCAGGTCCACAGGTCTGCCTACTGCCTCGCGGCCCTGCAGAAAACCGGTCAGAAAGTCTTCACCGCCGGTAATGGTATTATCGATTTTATTCAGGCAACCTGATATCCGGACATTGTGATGGTGGCGTATGATACAGGAAAGCTGATCTCTTCCTTTTCTTTCAGTCGCTCCATCCCGGTCTTCACGCCCGCCAGCATCTCTGCCACGGACCCTTTGGCACTGCTGATCTTGTTTAGCTGGTACTCCAGCCCCATCCTTCTGGGCAGCGAGAAGGCCAGGCTGATCTCGTCCGCGTCCAGCCGGGGAAGTTTCTTTTTAGTCCACAGGTAATAGAGTCTGAAAGGCTGGAGCGGATCTTTTTCCGACTTTCCCGCCAGGATGAAGGAAACCTGATGGATCGGGTCGAGGGGGAGTAATTCGCACTTCTTGGTCATGAAACGTTCATATTCGGAGGACAGAAAGGCCAGCGATGCTTCATGAATATCCTGAACATCCTTTAATCCTTCTTCCTGAATAAATCGTTTCAGCGTGTTGCCCATCTCGACTCCCTCCGCTGAGCCTGCCGTCAGCAGGGCAGAATGAGCGGTCAGGGGCAACAAGCGGTTGATTTGAAAGGTTATCTCTTTCCCTTCCTCATCCAACTGCAGGACCTGGTTTTCAGCTGCCAAAACAATGCCGTTTTCATTCTTGACGACGATTAATTGTGACATCCTCTTTCTCCTGTCGTTTAAATTGGACCTGATTGAAAAAGTGTTGGCCTGTAATCGACTTTTTGATCGTGCATACTCTTTTTATAAAAGATAGGTAATGCAAGGCGGTGAGTCAAGGCGGGCGGTTTCTTGCCATGCGGAAATGTGTTGTTATATTAATTATTATTTATCAGGATTCGGAGGAGGAAAATAATGATCCGTGATGAGAAAGTAAAGCCACTGGACAAGCTGATGGATGAGAAAATCGACGAGTTTGAAAGTGGGGCCGAGCGGGAACGGGACAAGGATCTCGACAATATGATCTGGGAACTGGGTGATTACGAAAGCCAGGAGCCGCCGCAGGATGCCGGTGAATTCAAGGAGCGGCCGCCGATCGAAGAAGAACTTGCCGAGAAGGAAGTCCGCTTCCTAAGTAACGGGCATGGTCAGCTGCAAGAGCCTGATTACGGTGAAGAGGAAGTGCCCGGCGGCGAGAAAACCCCCGGAAATGCCGCCTTCGTGCCGGTAACCGAAGAGGATGAAGAAAGTGATTAGTTGCGCAAGGTACCGAGAAGCAGGGGCACGATATCGAGGGGTTTGATTTTCGGGTACCGGATTTGCGGCAGGCTGTTGGTGATCAAGATTTCACTAACGGGCAGTTGCGAAAGGCGCGCTCGCGCCTGGCCGGAAAAGATGCCGTGCGTGGCGGCGATCCGAATGCTGCGGGCGCCTTTTTCGTGGGCCAGATTTACCGCTTCCGCGAGGGTTCCGCCTGTGTCAATCATGTCGTCCAGGATCAGGACATTCTTCCTTTCCACGTTTCCATGAAGGCGTTTGGCAATCGCCACATTGGGCCGGGGCCGGACCTTATCAATCAGGGCAATCTCGGGCGGAGGCTCCAGAAGCGCAGCCAGCTTTTTGGTCCGTGTTACGGACCCGGCATCTGGGGCGATGATGACTTCCGGGGGCTTTTCCGCAAGGACTTCGGCGAATAGTTTTAGGGCGGACAATTCCAAGGTCGAGGGACTGAAGGCCTGGCGGATGAGGTCGCTGTGGACGTCGCACAAAATAAGCCGGGAAGCCTTCGCCTGCTGAAGAAGTTCAAGCACCATGAGACCGATGCTCGCTTCACCTTTGCGATTGGGTCGGTCTTGCCTGGCATAGGCGAGATAGGGAACGAAGAGCACGTTTTCGGAGGCGCCATTTTCAGAGATCAATCTCTGGAGGGCCAGCAGATCGAAAAGCGATTCCGGCGCCGGGAGAACGGAAGCGATGATGACAATCGGCCCGCCCGCCACATCTTCTTTGAGGCGATACCCCCGCTCCCGGTCGGCGAAGGAATAGGTTTCATACCGCCCTACGGCGCCGCCATGCCGTAAAAGAGAAGAATGCAGGTGTTTGGTGGAGGCGGTGAGAAAAAATTTCATTTTTATCGGTCCGTTGCGGTCGTAATCAATCTTCGGCAGTGAAATGGTTGACGAACCAGTCGCGTGCCAGTTCCGCCACCTTTTCGAGGGTTCCCGGTTCTTCGAAAAGATGCGTGGCTCCCGGAACGATGACAAGCTTTTTTGCACATTGCAGCCGGGCATAGGCAGCTTCATTCATGGTGATGACAGGTTGATCGTGGCCGCCGACGATGAGCAGGGTAGGGGCCTGGACACGGGGCAGGTATGGCATGGCCAGGTCCGGCCGGCCCCCGCGTGAGACAACGGCTTTAACGGAAGCGGGTTCGCGGGCAGCGGCCTGAAGCGCGGCGCCGGCGCCTGTGCTCGCTCCGAAGTAGCCGATCATCAAGTCCTTTGTTTCCGGCTGACTGGAGGACCAGCGGGCGGCGGCCAGCAGGCGGTCGGCGAGCAGATCGATGTCGAAGACCTTCTGCCGGTCCATCGCTTCCGGTTCTTCCAGGAGATCCACCAAGAGCGGCGCCA
>Ga0082335_1004957_pt1 | contig 19154 bp, 17 predicted proteins | sample Subgrocontami58m_FD_72375 | JGI IMG/M metagenome (GOLD analysis project Ga0082335, IMG submission 72375) | Subsurface groundwater microbial communities from S. Glens Falls, New York, USA - GMW37 contaminated, 5.8 m (SPADES assembly) (version 2) ... | reverse complement strand
GCCCGTCCGGCGGCCCCTTGCCCGCGAGGCCGGCCCCGCCGAGGCCGGCGGCGCCGGCCCGATTGTCGACGATAACCTGCTGCCCGAGAGCCTCGGCCAGCCTCGGCCCGGTCATGCGCGCCACGATGTCCACCGCGCCGCCCGGCGGGAAAGCCACGATCCAGCGTATCGGCTTGCTGGGAAACGCCTGCGCGCCCGCAAGGGCGGACAACGCGGCGAGCAACAATGCGAGACCGATACCGGCCGCCCGGGTACACAACAGATCACTTCCCACACCAGCTTTTCCCATTGCCGTTCTCCTCGATAAACGAACCACGAACCACGAGCTTACGGTGCCCCTCAATGGTCCGAAAGCAGCCTGCCATATTGCGCAATCCGGTCGTCTATCCCGACGATGCGCAGCAGCCTCCAGAACGTCGCTTGCGTCGACGTGATGACCGGGACACCGAGCTCGGTTTCCAGCCGCTCGATGGTTCCCTGGGACCAAAGGTTGAGGCAGGTGATCAACAGGGCTTCTGCCCCGGGCTTCCACGCCCGCAGCGCCAATTCGTGAATCTCGCGCAGCGTGGGGGCCGCGAGCCCGAATGCGTCTTTGATGCCGAGACACGCGGAGGACACGACCTCGAAACCCGCCGCTTCAAAGAAAGCGTGCTCTGCGCGATCGATTTCCTCGGCGTAAGGCGAAGCCGCGGCGATACGCTTTACACCCAGCACCCGCAGGGCCTCCAGGATGCTTTGAGTGGCGGTGGTTGCCGGAACACCCGCGGCTTGTTCCACCTCGTGCTGCAGATGACGGTCGTATTCCAGCCCCTGCACGATGCTGGACGCCGTGCAGCAGTAGGCAATCCCGTGCGGACGGCAGCTCGCGAGTTGGCGCACCGCTCGCATCCCTTCGTCCTGGTCCATCCGCACGATCGATTCGGGCGTAAGCGCGTTATCCAGAAACATTCGTGAGGCGTGCACGCTTACCCCCGGGGGGCTCGTGGCACTGAACCAGGGCTCGACCACGGTGTTTATGCTCGGGACGACGACACCGATGCGGGCGCGCCATCCGCCGGCGCCGCCTGCGTCGCGGGGGTCGGCCGCGGACCGCTCCGCTGCCCGCGCGCCTGCAGTGGATTGACGACCTGTCGAGTGTGCCATTGAGTTGCTTCGCGGTGGTGCCGGCCGCGCGCAGCCGGTGCCGGAGCGGTGAGCATGATACCAATGGTTGGGTAATATACACCACATTGAATGAACATTCAATCAATTCCGAGTATGATATGGGAAATAGGGGTTGCCGTGCTATCCCACATTCCTGCAGGTTGCGCGCCCATGCCCCCGGATTTACCACGAACGGAAAGCACGAAAATGTCGAGTTCGGTCAAGGCCATCGTCGAGAATCCTGAACTGGTATCCTTGGATTTCTCAACGCGCAACGCTGGCTGGCGGTGAATAATCCGAAAGTCTCGATTGCCACCTACGGCATCGAAGCCCTCAGCGTGCTGCATTCCGCCACCACAGTTTCAACTACCTACCAGGAGACCCCTTCACGTGAATATCGAATTTACAGCGGAACAACAGGCGATTCGCGATGCCGTGTTAAAGCTGTGTGCGCCGTTTGACGACGCTTATTGGCTCAAGAAAGATACCGAGGGGGGCTGGCCTCACGAGTTTCACAAGGCGTTTGCCGATGCAGGTTTTCTCGGTATCGCGATGCCGAAGGAATATGGTGGTGCGGGACTGGGCATCACCGAATCATGCATCATGACGGAAGCGATGAGTGAAGCGGGTGGCGGCGGAGCTGCCGCCGCATGCCTGAACAAGTACACGTATGGCCTGAACCCCATTGCAGTGTTCGGCACAGAAGAACAAAAACGCCGCTGGATACCGCCCATGATCAAGGGCATGGAAAAAAACTGCTTTGCCATTACCGAGCCGAATACCGGCCTCAATACCCTGGAGCTGAAGACCCGGGCCAAGCGTGAGGGCGATCACTACATTCTCGATGGCACGAAAATCTGGACTTCCAGCGCGCAGGTCGCCGACAAGATGTTAATCCTGGTCAGAACGGCTCCTATCGAGGAAGTCAAGAAACGCACCGAGGGGCTAAGCCTTTTCTACACCGATCTGGACCGCACTCGCGTGGAAGTACGGCTAATCGAAAAAATGGGGCGCAAGTCAGTCGACTCGAACCTGTTGTTTATCGATGGCCTGCGCGTTCCGGTTGAGGATCGCCTCGGAGAGGAAGGTCAGGGATTCAAATACATACTGCATGGGATGAATCCCGAACGCTGCCTGGTGGCCGCGGGCGCCGTCGGCCTGGGCCGCCTGGCTCTGCGCAAAGCAACGGATTATGCCAAACAGCGAATCGTATTCGATCGTCCCATCGGACAGAATCAGGGTATTCAGCATCCACTCGCCGAGTCGTGGATGGAACTCGAGGCGGCGCGGCTCATGGTCTATCACGCAGCATCGCTTTACGACCAGCGAAAGCCTTGCAGCGCGCAAGCTAATGCCGCCAAGTACCTCGCCGCCGAAGCGTGTTTCAAGGCGTGCACTACGGCAGTCATGACGCACGGTGGCATGGGCTATGCGAAGGAATATCACGTCGAGCGATATTTGCGCGAAAGTTTTATCCCTCGCATCGCGCCCGTCAGCCGAGAGCTGATACTGTGCCACATAGCGGAAAAAGTATTGGGCTTACCCAAGTCTTACTAACAATCACCGTTCAACAAAAACCACCAATATGGATACAGCCAGACAATTCGAAGCTTTGCCGTCACGCGGCCTCTATGGCAAGAAAGAACTGACCCGGCTCATCAATCCTCGAAGTATCGCAATCATTGGAGCATCAGCAACACCGGGCTCCTTCGGCTACCGCAGCGTCGAGAATACGGGATTCGGGTATGAAGGCGAAGTGTATCCAGTCAATCCCAAACATGTGGAGATTCTTGGGCACAAATGCTACTCAGATATAGCGCACGTTCCCGAGACTCCGGACTGCGTGGTGTTGTCGGTTCCGCGCGAGCAGGTATTGCCGTTAGTCGAGCAGTGTGCCGCTCTCGGTGTGGGTGGCGCGGTAGTCTACTCGTCCGGCTTCCTCGAAACCGGCGATCCCGAAGGTGCCGAAGAACAGCATCGCCTCACCGCAATTGCCCGCTCCAGCGGCATGCGCATCCTGGGGCCAAACTGCATCGGCATCATGAATTTTGTCAATCGCGTCGGGATGTCGTTCCAACCAGGGCTCAATCAGCTACCAATGATCACCGGACCCATCGGGCTCGTGGTGCAAAGCGGTGCGCTGGGTTTCACCATCACACAGGGCATGCAACGCGGACTGGGATTCAGCTATAACTTTGCCCCGGGAAACTCCTGCGATGTAGACATCTGTGACTTGATCAATTTTTTGATCGAAGACGATACAACCAAGGCGATCGCATGCGTTTTCGAAGGCGTGCAGAACGGGCAACGCCTGCTCGAGGTGGCGCGCCGGGCGCTGGTCGCCGGTAAACCGCTCGTTGTCTACAAGATGGGAAACAACGATCTAAGCCGCCAGGCCGCCCTCTCCCATACTGGCACACTGACCGGTTCACTGGCCGCTTACCAGGCCGCATTCGAAAGTACAGGCGCAATTACCGTGGACGATTTTGAGGCGATCCTGGAAACGGTCGCTTTCTTTTCGACTGCTAAAAAACCTTCGTCGCGCGGCGTAGGCGTCATGGCGGTTTCCGGAGGATCCGCCATTATGGCTGCCGACAAAGCGGGAGAGGTCGGCGTCGCACTACCGCCGCTGGCGCCTCAGACGGCCGCCAGGCTGCGGGAAAAAATACCCAGCTTTGGATCGAACGCAAATCCATGCGATATAACGGCGGCGGTGTGGCATGACAATACGATGTATGGGCATTGCATCCGCGCCTTTGCGGATGACCCGTCGTTTGCCGCGGTCGTTGTCCCGACGAACACAGCTTACGCCCCTATAACGGTGGAGCGCGCGGAGTGTCTGTGCGAACTTGCAGGGACATTAAGCAAGCCGGTATGTATCGTGTGGCTGAACGAATGGTACCAGGGTCCTGGGAGCGAGGCGTACGACCGTTCTCGCAACCTTTCGATGTTCCGTTCCATGCGACGCTGCCTGCGAACGCTGAAAGTTTGGCTGAACTACTACGATGAACGGGAAAAACTCCTCTCGCCACCGGAACCCCGCATCACTAGCAAGGATTGCTCGATCAAGGCGACGACGCTTCTATCGCAGTCCAGTCCTGGCGAGACTTTGACCGAGCGCGCCTCCAAGCAACTGCTTGCAGCATACGGAATATCGGTCACTCGCGAGCAACTCGCGACAACAGAAGATCGTGCCATACAGATCGCAAACGAAATCGGTTATCCAGTGGCTCTAAAAGCCGAGTCCCAGGCCATATCCCACAAGACAGAAGCCGGTGTGGTTCATCTCCGTCTCAATAACGACGCGGACGTCCGCAGTGCATTTAGAGCAATCCAGAAGACAACCGCTCGTTTACCCGGCAGTACTCTGCTGAATGGTGTGCTCGTGCAGGAGATGATTGACGATGGGATTGAAATCATGGTCGGTGTACGCCGCGACCCTCAGTTCGGGCCACTCATCGTATGCGGTCTGGGCGGCATTTTAGTGGAGCTCCTGCGCGATACTGCCTGCGCGCTCGCACCGGTGGGCAAAGCGCGGGCGATCGCAATGCTCAGATCGCTCAAGGGATACCCGCTGCTGGCGGGATTTCGCGGCGCCAAGCCCGTCAACCTTGACTTGCTCGCGGACACGATTTGCCGTATATCCGAGCTCGCTGCCGATCAGAAGAGTTCCATCTCGGAGATGGATATCAATCCGATCATCGCCAGCGATGCGAGAGCGATCGCTGTCGATGCCCTTACAGTCATTGGCAAGGATGAGGAGGAGTGGGGGTCCAGGCTTACCTAGCAAGATGGCTGCGGTTGGAATTGAACAACGTTGATATCGACGGCTTTTGGAGGATCAAGAAATGACATCTAAGACACGCGGACTTTATTGGGAAGACTTCGAGGTGGGGCAGACGATCACGACCTCGGCCCGCACGATCACTTCGACAGACATCGTGAATTTTGCGTGCCTGTCCGGGGACTTCAACGAAGTGCATACTAACTGGGAGTATTGCAAGAGCACGCCGTTCGGCGAGCCGGTTGCTCACGGACCGCTTGTTTACGCCATTATGGGCGGTTTGCAGTATGCAAGCGGTATCAACGACGGCACGTTGCTCGCGCTTCTTGGTGTCGACAAATGGCGCATGCTTGCTCCCGTCAAGCACGGTGACACACTACACATGGAAATCACGGTCATCGAGAAAAAGGAGACCAGCAAGCCGGACCGCGGAGTGATCAAAGTCCAGCGCAAGTTCGTCAAGCACGATGGTACGGTGGCGCAGGAAATGGAAACAGCGCTCATGTACCGGCGCCGGCCGAAATAACGTCGTTCGGTCGGGTGCGAAAGTAGATTGAGGTGGCCGGGCAACCAACGACGGGAAGCAACGATGACTGACGAATTCAAAGACATCATTTACGAGGTCAAAGACCAGGTTGCGACGATCACCATCAATCGACCCGAAAAAATGAACAGCGTGACAGCGGACACGCTGCGCGAGCTCGATCGTGCGTTCGACAGCGCGGGTAACGATCGATCCGTGGGGGTAGTCGTGTTCACCGGCACAGGCGACAAGTCTTTCTGCGCGGGCGCGGACGTATCATGGCAAAAGCAAGGAAAAATGGGTCGCAGTGGTCCCGCTGTTTTTACGCCGCCGTACCTCATGATCTCGCGATGCCCGAAACCCGTCATCGCGCGGGTCAATGGATACGCGATAGGGGGTGGTCACCACTTTGCCTACTTCTGTGACTTTACCATTGCGGCCGAGCATGCCGTGTTTGGCCAAAGCGAGCCGCGTGTCGCCTATCCTGCCAGCGGTCCGGTCGTGAACTATCTGACCCGCATCGTCGGACACAAGCGAGCGCGCGAGATGTGGATGCTGGGACGGCGGTACAGCGCCGCCGCAATGTATGAGTGGGGCCTCGTGAATGCGGTAGTGCCCAAGGAACGGTTGGATGAAGAAGTGGCGAAATGGTGCGGCGAGTTGCTGGCCGTTTCTCCCACCTGTCTCAAAGTCTACAAGGCCTCCTTCGTTCAGGAATTTGAGGACCTGATCGGACAGACCGACTTCTTGCGCCGACTGCTGATTACCCCCGAATTCTGGGAAGGGGAACAGAAGGAAGGGACAACAGCCTTTCTCGAAAAACGCCGCGCCGACTATTCGCGATTCCGAAAGCCATGACGACGCGGAGTTTCTTCCTGTGTTCGTTAGTTAGGAGGTGTGCCTATGGTAGCTGTCTTGCTGCCCACGATGGCAATGGCTCAGACCTATTCGAGAAAGCCATCTGATGGATTCTCCGCAGTCGGAGCGCCCATCTGGTGGCGCGTCTTGTCGGCTTAAATTAAGGGCTGGGTCGGGACAGTTAATCATCATCGACAGCCTCCGATCCAGGGCGGCAACCTCGATGCTGAACGGTCGCCGAATCCCTGCGGACGAGTCACCTTTGATTAATCGAGCGCGTCGATCTATACCGCAAAATGCCCTACGATGCCGTACGGTTAGCCGAATTACGAGACAAACCGTATAGAGGCGTGCAGTTTAAAAATTGAGGAAACCAAGATGCAAACCAAAATCTGCAAGATGTTCGGTATTGAAGCTCCCATCGTTGCTTTTTCTCACTGTCGCAATGTCGTGGTAGAGGTTTCTAAAGCAGGGGGACTAGGAGTGTTGGGAGCGGGCAGACTGACGCCTGAGGAGCTAGATATCGAATTAGCTTGGATTGAAAACCACATAGGCGGACGCCCCTATGGAGTAGATGCGTTGTTTCCGGTTAAATTTGACGACGTAGGTCAACGCAAGAGCGTTAAGTTTGAGGACTTAGTTCCTCAAGAGCATCGCGACTTTGTAGATAGTCTTCTAAAAAAGTACGACGTTCCGCACCTTCCTGATGGCGAAGAGGATGCCATCATTCAGGACAGACTGAAAAGAGGTCGGGGCACGCCTGCATATTCCGGCCAACTTCTTGATGTCGCTTTCAAATATCCGGGCATCAAGTTGATGGTGAGCGCGCTCGGTACACCGCCGCAGGACATTATCGATCGGGCCCATGCAGCCGGAGTAAAGTTTGGCGCGTTGGTCGGCAAGCCTGAGCATGTTGCTCGTCACAAAAATGCCGGGATTGATTTATTAATCGCCGTAGGACATGAAGCCGGTGGTCATACAGGAGAAATTACGACTATGGTGCTAACGCCTCAGGTCGTTGATGCGGCAGGGCCTCTTCCCGTATTGGCGGGGGGTGGTATTGGGCGGGGCCGGCAAATAGTAGCGGCGCTAGCTTTAGGAGCTGAAGGTGTGTGGTGCGGATCTGTGTGGCTTACTACGGCAGAAAGCGATGTGAGTCCAGAAGTGCGAAGGCGACTATTAGCCGCCCGTTCATCAGACACCGTTAGGACAAAATCATTCACCGGCAAACCTGCACGCGTTTTGAGGTCTGGGTGGACCGATGCATGGGAGGCCCCAGGGGCTCCGGAGCCGCTGAAACGACCGCTACAGTACCTTCTTGCCACCCCAGCCTTTAGACGCATAGATCGCGCCCGCATAGAAGCTTTGGTGTCAAGTGCTGTCGGTCAAATAGTGGGACAGCTGAACGACGAAACAACTGTGCGAAAGGTCTTTTACGAAATGCTGAGCGAAGTTGGAGATACTGTAGAACGAATGAACGCGTTAATGGATTGACTATGTGGAATCACCACAGTTTCAACTACCGGTGGGACATTGCCCCTAAACCGACCGGAGCCACCGCTATGACGACACGTCAGTTAAGTAGTTCGTTACGCCCTGTGCTTACGGCAATGGTTGCAGCCCTGCTGCCCACCCTTGCATGGGCCCAGGTTTATCCGACCAAGCGAATCCGTATCGTCGTGGGGTCTTCAGCAGGCGGCGGACTCGATTTCGTCGCGCGCATTGTCGGCCACAAATTGAGCGCCGCACTGGGACAGCCCATCATCATCGACAATCGGCCAGGCGCAGCCGCAAGCCCGTCTTCAGGCCCTGCTTCTTGTATAATTAGTCCGCTTGCTCGGGCTTCGCAGTACGGGGCAGATGACATTTTTTGCGCTAAATTGGAGGAATCAGTTATGACAGCTAAGATGACAGCTCCGACTCTTCGGGCACCCATAACTTTATTTCTGAAGGCAGTGTGGCCCGGGAAACCGTGTACAGCCATTCGCTGGCATCGGTGGCGTTTCATAGGCATGGCTCTCGCCACGTCCGCTTTCGTTGCTACAGCATCGGCCCAACCACAACAAACGTATCCTGATCGCCCGATTCGCTTCGTCGTGCCGCTCGCCACGGGAGGCGCTACCGATATTGCGGCGCGGCTCTTCGGTCAAAAACTCGCTGATGCGTTCGGCCAGCAGGTCGTGATAGACAACCGCCCCGGGGCGGGCGGACTCATCGGCGCCGAGCTCGCCGCAAAGGCGTCGCCGGACGGCTATACGCTGATGATGGTATCAAGCAGCCATACCGTGCTCCCTAGCCTGCACAAAAAGCTCCCCTACGACATAGTCAATGACTTTGCGCCGGTAACCATGTTGATCGCCACCCCGTTCCTGCTTCTCGTCCATCCCTCGGTACCGGCGAATTCGGTAAAGGACCTTCTCGCCCTTGCCAAAGCAAAGCCGGGGCAGATCAACTACGCATCCGGTGGGAATGGCTCGGCGGCACATATTGCCGCGGAATCGTTCAAGAGCGTAACAGGCATTAATGTTGTCCACTTGCCCTACAAGGGCACGGCGCCTGCCCTTATTGGCCTCCTCGCAGGCGAAGCCGGCTTGGCTTTCTACACGATATCCGCGACCTTACAGCATGTAAAAGCCGGGCGGCTCCGCGCGCTGGCTACCACTGACGAGAAACGCTCCCCGTCACTTCCCGATTTGCCCACCGTCGCTGAAGCCGGGGTGCCCGGGTTCGAAGCCAGTACCTGGGTTGGCGTGGCCGCCCCGGCTGGAACTCCCAAGTCCATCATTGCGAAACTTCACGGCGAGTTCACGCGCATTCTGAAGCTTCCTGAAGTAAAGGAACGTCTCGCCGCGCTCGGTTTCAAGGACAAGGGAAACACGACGCCGGAAGAGTTCGGCACGATCATCAAGAACGAAGTGGTGAGGTGGTCCAAAGTATTGAAGGAGTCCGGCGCGAAGGTGGATTAGCGTGCCGCTTCGTTATGAGGCAGGCGTTCCCCGCGGGCGCACTCTCGATATACCCACACGACTTCCTGAAGAGCTATTGATTATGCCAACTGAGAACATCCATACAACAAAACGCGGCAGTAGCCTAACTCCTCCTTGATAACGATAGCGATTTCTGCCCACATAATGCCCCTACGGGCAACGCCCACGGTTTTGATTTTCGACATGTCTCTCCCTATCTTCTGATAAAGCTGCGTCCGATCAACTGACGGTGTATCTGATTCGTGCCTTCCCCGATCTGGCCGATCTTGGCGTCCCGCATCAGTCGTTCGACACGATAATCCTTACAGTATCCATAGCCGCCATGCAATTGGACTGCATCGGTAGTGATGCGCATCGCCAAATCAGAGGCGCGCATTTTGAGCATCGATGCTTCTATGCCAAAGTCGGTAGCCCCGCCGTCAACCATTCGCGCGACGTACCACAACCACGCCTCGCACATTGCGAGATCACACGCCATGTCGGCTAGCATGAACTGAATGCCCTGAAATTCAATGATGCGCCGTCCCGATTGCTTGCGCTCATTGATATATGCGACCGCATCCTCGAATGCGGCGCGGGCAATGCCAAGCGAGTGAGCCGCAACACTAGGACGCGACTTATTAAGCGAGGTAAGCAGGATATTCAGACCGTCGCCAGGCCGGCCCAGTAGGTTGGCACGCGGCACGCGGCAGCCGTCAAAGGCAAGGACAGCCGTACTGGAGGCGCGCCATCCCATCTTGTCTTCCTCACGTACCACCTGAAGCCCGGGTGTGCCCTTTTCCAGCACCAGCACCGAGATCGCCCGCTTGCGGTCTTCAATCTCACTCCATTTCCCGAACAGCATGTAAAGGTCGGCATGTGCGCCGTTGGTGATAAAAGTCTTGCTACCGTTCACCACGATGTGATCGCCATCAGGCGTGAACTTCGTCGTCATGCCGGTCGTATCCGATCCGGCGGTGGGCTCGGTAATGGCCAGAGCAGCCAACCCTCCCTTCAACATTATTGGCAGCAAGCGTTTTTTCTGCTCCTCGGTTCCGAACTCGATCAGTGGTTTGATCGCATGGAAGTTGGTTGCCCAGATGATTGCGGTCGACGCGCAGGCCTTGCTGATCTCTCGCACACATTCGAGGTAAGCGGCATACGACACTGGCTCACCCCCGTAGGCCCCTGGGATAAACATGGAATTCAGCGATAATTTATTGATTTCATCGATATTTTCAACGGGGAATTCGCCACTGCGGTCATAGTGCGCGGCGCGCGGTGCGATCTTGTCACGAGCAAGCCGCCGCACACTGTTTATCAGCATGCGCTCCTCGTCCGAAAAATCAGCGGACGCGTCGAGTCTGTCAAATACCATCATTTAGATTATCCGTAAATAATGTTATCTCGCCCGGCACCTTCCGAAAGCAAATGATCGCGGCGGCGAGCATGTTCAAAGCCAGGTATGAACGATGGAGCTTGCCTTGCTTGCAGTGCTCGAGGTGGGGACAGGCCCTTCAGGCTTTGCATGGTTATGCTATTCTCCCGAAAAAAATAGAAAGTCACGAAACGGATTGGCATCCGGTTTCATAATACTTGTTTGTTGCAACTTCCTCCGCTTTGCGGTTGGTGTTTAAATTCGCCAGCGCCGGGTCAGCGCCCCTGAAACTTCGGTTTGCGCTTTTCCTTGAACGCCGCAATGCCTTCCTGGTGGTCAAGGGTGAGACGCGCGCCGCACACCGCGAGATTTTCCATTTCCAGTAACTGCTCCAGTGTCGGCGTGTACATCGAATGGAGCATTTTCTTGGCCAGCTTCAGCGCGTAGGTCGCAGAATCTGCCAGTTCGAGTGCCAATGCCGTGGCTTCAGTTTCGAGCTGGCCATCGGGAACCACTTTCATCACGATGCCCATTTCCCTGGCTTCCGCCGCGGGCAGCTTGCGCGCGCTGTAGACAAGCTCCTTGGCACGCGCGATGCCGACGTACTGCGTCAGAAAATACACCGCGCCGCCGTCGGGCGGGACGCCGACGTCCTTGAACGCCATCAGCAGATAGGCGGTCTCCGAGGCGATGATCAGGTCGCACGCGAGCGCGATGCTCGCGCCGATGCCTGCTGCCGGGCCGCGGATGGCGGCGATCACCGGTTTCTCGAGATTGTGCAGACTCTTGATCATCCGCTGGTGGCCCTGCGAGCGCTTGCGGCCGGTGACGATATCGTAATTGCCCATGCTGCCGATGTCGCCGCCAGCACAAAACGCTCGCCCGGCGCCGATCACGATCACGCAGCGCGCTTCGTCATCGCCGCCGAGCGCGGCAAAGGTATCGGCGAGTTCGTGATACATTCCGCCCGAGAGCGCATTGAGTTTGTCGGGGCGGTTGAGCAGCACGGTCGCGATGCCGTTTTCCTTGCTGACAATTACACTCGTCATGGCAGGCTCCGGAAAATCATTTCACAATCCAAAAGAAAATTCTTTAGCTTCGGTGTCCGGACCATGGAAGAGATTCCTTTTCCAATCCGTAATGCACAGTTGCCATTCCTGGAAGCCGCCGCCACTGATCGATTTAATCGACCGCTAACCAAAGATCCTGCTTTCCCCGCGATAAAAAGAACACGAGTCGTCCCACCGGGATCCGTTCACCCCCCATTCCGGCTGGCCGCGGATTTTCCCGCGAGCCTCCCTGAAGTGAAAGCCCAGCCGAGATGATGACCGTGGCCTTTTAAGAGAAGCCCGCCCTGCCCCGTAGACCCGGCGGCAAACAAGCCGGGTATCGGACGATCGTCGGCCCCCAGAACTTCCAGACGCTCGCTCACCGCGAGCCCGCCGTCGGTGAAGCTGACGTAATTTTTCACCGGACCCAAAGCGTAATATGATCCAACGCCGAGCGTCGATCGACGCCCGCGCGCAAGTGCAGCAGCTGGCGCCGCTTCCCCCGCGCCCGAGCGGTTGTATTGCGCCACAGCATCGATCAGCTTTGCCGGGTCAGCACGGAGCTTGAACGCAAGTTTGTCAAGCGTTGGCGCGCGATGAAACAAGTCTGGCCTATTCCGCTCGTAATCAGAGAGGTAGGTGTACGCAAAACCGGGAGCCGTGGAGATAAAGTGCGGCCAGCTCGAAAACTTCCGCGCCAGCGCCTCATCGAAAACGATATACGCGACACCGTCCGGCTGCGATGCCAATTCGAACACCATAGGACTCGTTTCGTCGGCAAAACGCTCACCTCTCTTGTTGATGAGGATTGCGCCCGCCTCAAACAGTCCCTGATCAGGTACGAGCACGGTCGTCAGAAACCCCATCACCAGCGGGCGCACGATCAAGTGCGGCGCGTACCGCAATGCGAAATTTACGGGCCGCATGCACCAGCGCCACGGCGGCAATTTGCTGATCCACGAGGGCCTCGGCGGAGGCACGAATCGAAGGCCGCCTCCGAACAAGTCTCCGTTGACGATCCTCGCACCGACCTCAAGCGCCATTCGTTGGCCATCTCCCGTGCTCGTTGGGTTGACGGGCTGAATGTCCGCAACAGCTTCGGAAATAAGGCGACGCTTCATTTCACGATCGGCGCTGTAATCTCCGGCGGCAAGCACGATGCCCAGCCTGGCGTGCACTGTCTCCCGTTTGTCGGCGCCTTTCTCGAACTCGACGCCCGTAACCCGACCGCCTTCGAACAACAGGCGCCGAGCGCGGGATTCAGCGAGAATCCGCACACCGAGCCTGCGGGCGCACCGCTCGAGGTGAAAGATGTAGGCGCGCGAATTCGGAACTGCATTGTGCATGCGCGGCTTTCTATGCGGCGGCTCCTCCATGGGTCCGAAAAATTCGACGCCCAGACCCGCGAGCCACCTGACTGTCTCGGGAACATTCTCCGTCAGTACGCGACGCAAGACGTCGTTGTCCGGACGCGAGGCGTATTTTCTCGAGAACAACTCCATATCCTGAAAATGCTCCGCCGGGGAATCCACGATCCCCATGCGCCGCTGATGCGGCGTACCCGCCGCGGTGATGGATCCGACGGAACAGGCAGTGGTCCCGCCTAGCACCGGGTTCTTCTCCAACAGCACAACGCTGGCGCCATTTTCCGACGCCCCGATGGCGGCCGCCAGGCCGGACCCACCGCCACCTACGACGACTACGTCAACGTGCATACTCATCTCCGTTCGCTACAAATAAGTGCTGCCGCCCGACCCGGGTCCTCCCAATGCCGGGCCCGCAGTTCTCCGAAAAATCGCGGCGCATTCAGCACCGGCTCGCACCACACGCTCATTCGACGCGAATCCCGGCCGTCTTCACTACTTTGGCCCACTTCGAAACATCACGTTTGATGACGGTATCGAAAAACTCGGGATCGGCGTCGACTACATCCAGCAGAGCGACAGCCAACTGCTCTTTCACCGCGGTCGACCGCGTCACAGCGCGAATCTCCGTATTCAAGCGCGAGACGACATGCTTCTGCATTCCTTTCGGTCCCAACAGGCCATACCACAGCACCGCTTCGTAACCCGCGACGCCTGCTTCGGCGATCGTCTCGACCTCGGGAAGAGCCGGCAATCGCTTGCTGGTCGTGACGGCTATGCCGCGCAGCCTCTGACTGCGCACGTGCGGGATCACCGATGTGCTGCTGAAAATCAGCTGTATGTGTCCACCAAGCAGGTCGTTCAGCGCAGCACCCGAGCCTTTATAGGGCACGTGTGTCATGTTCGTCCCTGCCATGATATTGAATAGCTCCGTCGCAAGATGAATGATCCCGCCGCTACCAGAAGATCCGTAATGGAGCGGCTTGGCTTTGGCAACCGCGATGAGCTCTTTGATATTTTTCGCTGGCACGTTCGGGTGCGCCGACACCAAGAAGCCGGTCTCCCCGATCAGCGCGATCGGCGTCACGTCCCTGATCGGATCGTAGGCGAGTTTGTAGAGCGCGGCGTTGGTCGCATAGCTCGTTGACACCATGATGAGCGTGTATCCGTCGGGCGCGGCACTCAGGGTAATGCCGACGCCGATATTGCCGGCGGCGCCGGGACGGTTATCCACAACGACAGGTTGTGCCAGAGCTTCGGTCAGCTTCTGCGCAAGCAGGCGAGCAACAATGTCGGTGCCCCCGCCAGGGGCGAACGGAACGATCAGGCGGATTGGCTTTATGGGGTACTCCGCAGCAGTCGCTGCGGGCGTGGGCGCTGCGCATGACAGCATGCCCAGCGCGAGTGCCGCCAAGCTCAAGCGCGACAGCAGCAAGCGGCGTCTGGCGTAAGCTTGAAACCGGGAGACGTTCTCTGAAAACTGCCCCTCTGCGTTAACCATTTGCCCCCCGCACTGTAGATTCGGATGCGTGCAAACCAGTCCCGTTGCACATTTCCTGCGAATCAGTTCCCAGCAGTTGCGGAGTCATTCGCCAGTAATACCCGCGGCCTTGACGACTCTGCCCCACTTTGCAGATTCGTTGCGAATATGCTCGCTGAACTCCGCCGAACCCATCAGCACGGGTTCGATGCCCTGGTTATGCAAGTAGCTCTTCCACTCCTGCGATTCGGCGATTCTCGACATCGCCGCATGCAGGCGCTGGATAACGGAGCGCGGCAGCTCGGCTGGTCCCATGATGCCGTTCCAGTTAACGACATCGAACCCGGTGAGGCCCTGCTCATGCGCAGTGGGCAGTTCTGGCATGATCGCCGAGCGCTGCAAAGTAGTCAGGGCAATGGCGCGAAGCCTGCCGGCTCTGATCTGCGGTAACTGCGTCCCCAGGCCCGCACAATAGATCGCAGTCTCCCCGGAAACGGTCGCGGTGTTGGCCGGCGCGCCACCCTTATATGGGACGTGAACGATGTCCACCCCGGCCATCATCTTGAACAACTCTCCGCAGAGCTGCGGTGTGGTGGCGATGCCCGCAGACGCAAAACGCAACCGACCTGGGTGGGCCTGGGCGTATGCGATCAATTCTTTCACGTTTGTCGCGGGTACCGATGGATGGACCACCAGCACATACGGAACGACCGCAAACATCGCGACGGCGGCGAGATCTTTTAATGGGTCGTACGGCATGGTTTTGAGCACATGCGGCGACACTGCAATGGGCGCGTTGGTCGCGAGCAGCAGCGTGTAACCGTCCGGCGCGGCCTTCGCCACGATGCCGGTCCCCAGCACGCCCCCCGCGCCGGGCCGATTGTCCACGATCACGCTGCGCCCAAGCTCCGTGCTCAGGCGCTGCGCGATCGCTCGGCCGAGTATGTCGTTCGTACTCGCGCCCGCCGGGAAGGCGACGATCAGCCGGATAGGGCGGCTTGGGTACGGGTCTTGCGTCTGCGCTGCCGCAGGGAATGTGATGATCCACAGGAAGGCGAACCCGAAAACATGCGACGCTACCTGATGTGCCATATTAACGTCCTCCGTCATGCGCCGACTGGCGCTTTGTTAATCACATGCCAGAAACATGCATGTCTTTATATTTCTTCCCCGTTTATCCCTTGTGATCGATCACGGGGAAATCACGACGCCTATTCAGCGGTGATGCCCGCATCCTTGATCACCTTGCGCCAGTGCGCAATATCGCCGCGTATCATCTCTTGCAAGGCCTCCGGCGTACCGCTGGTCTTATACGGTTCGACGCCGTTCATCAACAGGCGTGCGGCAAATTCGGGGGAAGCAAGCGCCCGGCTCAGCTCGGCGTTGATCTTGGTGATGATCGCCTTGGGCGTGCCCGCTGGCGCAAACAACCCGTACCACGTGCCGCTGCTGAATCCGGGCAGGGTTTCGGTGACCAGCGGCAACTCGGGCAGCGTCTGCGAGCGTTGGGTCGGGTTGGCGATCGCAATCGCCTTGAGGCGCCCCGTCTTAATGTGCGGCAGGACCTGCGCGATTCCCGAGAAAATCATATGTACCTGTCCGCTGATGAGATCGGTGACTGCGGGCGCGCCGCCTTTGTAAGGGACGTGCACGACGTTGACGCCGGCCATCACCTTGAACAGCTCGCAGGCCAGGTGGCCGGTACTCCCGGTGCCTACCGAGGCGCAATTAAGTCTACCCGGTTGCGCCTTGGCAAGATCGATCAATTCCCTCGTGCTGTTGGCCGGCACCGCGGCATTCAAGGCCAACGCAAACGGCACTGACACCCCAAGCCCGATTGGCGCGAAATCCTTGAGCGAATCGTAGGGCAGCTTCTGGCCAAACGCGGGACCGATCACCTGTCCGGCGGCGCTGCCGAGCAGCAACGTATAGCCGTCAGGCGTGGACTTGGCGACGATAGCGGGCCCGATTGCACCCCCGGCGCCCGGGCGGTTGTCGACCAGCACCTGCTGCCCCCACGCGTCGGAAAGCTTTTGAGCGAACTGACGCGCGGTGAAATCGGCCGACGCCCCGGGCGGGAAGGGAACGACCAGGCGAATCGGCTTGGTCGGATAATCCGCGGCGGCGCCACCGCTCGCGGGCTGCGCGGCGTAACTTGTGCTTGCCACGGTGCAGCACCACACCGCCAAAGCGAATTTGCGCAAGCTCGCCCAGCGCGCCGCCGGGTTCCTGATCGATGATACGCGCCACGGCGCTGCACGCGCGGTGGTTGACGCTGCATCGGGCGATGGCCCGAAGGAAATTTCCCCGATTTCCGGCAAATGCGACGGGATTGCATGCGGCTTCGACCCGACAAGTGTTTTCATTTCATCCTCCAGCGTCACGGCGGTCATTCGTTTGTCGTATTTTGCTGTTGCCCGGTCCGGCCTGTTAATAAGCGATCGTAACGCGATGACCGGGGATAAAGTTCCAAAATTGCCTAAACCGGGAGGTTTAGTACATGCTTAGCGGTTATGTTACGTTGGATCTCGGTTGTCCCCGCCGCAATGGTTCCTGATCGAGCGACGAGAAAAGGTGTGAGGGCATCGACCCCTTCCTCGTCCCCGCCTGCGTGAACGGTCAATCCCAGGTCGCCCGACGCCTCCAGCATGAATTCGGTTATGCGCTGGTACGTCTCCAACGAAAGTATCTTGAGAATGGACAAATCGGCGCCAAGCGTCTCGCCGCGCGTCATCAGGTCGGCAAAATGCAGATAAACCGCCTTGAGGTCGGCCACGTCGAGATGCAGCTGCGTGTAGCGCTCGACAAAACCCGCATCTTTGAATAACCCTCGTTCCCGGGCCAGCGCTTCCAGCCGATTGAACGCGAACGCGGCCCGTCTGGGGCTGCCGCTGTTGATGCGCTCAAACCCCAGCAAACCCTTTGCAACGGTCCACCCCTGATTCAACTCTCCGACCATGTTGCGGCGCGGTGTGCGCACGTTATCGAGGGTTACCTCGCAAAACTCGGTTGAACCAGAGATGTTCTTGATCCCGCGAACCGTGATGCCGGGTGTCTTCATATCGACCAGCAGGAAGCTGATGCCCTGCTGCTTTTTTGCTGTCTTGTCGGTACGGACCAGCAGATAGAAATGCGTGGCATCCATCGCGCTCGAGGTCCAGATCTTGCGCCCATTGATGACGAAGTCGTCACCTTCGATCAACGCCACTGTTGCAAGACTTGCCAGATCGGAGCCCGCATTCGGCTCGGAATAGCCCTGGCACCAGATGGTCTCGTAAGTCCGCATCTTCGGGAGCAGGGTCCGCTTTTGTTCCTCTGTACCATAACGAATGACTATAGGGCCCAGTTGCACGACGCCCTGATCCTGGGCGCGCGCGACGCCCCAACGTTCCTGCTCGTCCATGAAGATAAGCAGTTTGCCCGGGGAAAGTCCCATGCCGCCATATTCCGTGGGCCAGTGCGGGGCGCTCCACCCTTTTTCGATCAGTTGCATGACCCAGGGTTTGATCTCGCGCCAGCGCGGGCGGCGCGGCATAAACCGCAGTTCCGTCGGATAGTTTTTTTCGATAAACTGACGCACTTCCATTCGGAAGTCATCATCGTTCATGCTATTCCAGTCATGCATGCTTCTGCCCCGTTGCTTCTCAAATTGCCGTCGACAATGGCTTCAGTCTGCCAACTCCCTCAACGCCAGCTTCGCATAGCGCCGGCGGTGCACGTCGGCGCCGCCCAGCCACATCGAGAGCGTGATCGCCCGTTTCAGGTAAAGTCCAATATCGCATTCGTCGGAGTACCCCATCGCCCCGTGCATCTGGATCGCATCCCGCGTAATGCGCAGACTGGCATCCGCGCAACGCGCCTTGATGCGGCTCGCGAGCGCGCTCCTGACGTCCAATTGCAGCTCCGGGTCTTGCAGGCACGAGAGCACGTCGTCCAGCGCGTGGCGGCAAATTCTCTGCTGGATGTACAGATCCACCGCGCGGTGCTGAAGGGCCTGAAAGCTGCCGATGGGCTTGCCGAACTGCACCCGCGTACGCAGGTAATCCAGCGTAATCTCCAGCGCCCTGGTGCAAACCCCCAGAAGCTCGGCGGACGTGACGATAAGCGCTTCGTCGAATGCCCGCGTGAGCGCCGCTGCCGCCACGCCAGGACCCGCGATGCGTTGGTTATCTGCAACCTCGACCCCGTCCAGGGCGAGATCGGCGACCGGCCGGCCATCGGGCAGTTCGCGAAACGAAAGACCGGGCGCGGCCGCGGCTGCGGGTATCCAGTAAAGGGCTAGACCATCGGGGCCTTGCGCCGACACGACAAAACCGTCCGCCGATGCGCCGCCAACAACCAGGCACTTGCCACCCGAGATCCGCACGCCCCGCGCGGTCTTCTCGGCGCGGGTATCGACCGCCAGCAATTCGGCACGATGAACGTTCTCGCGCCAGGCGAGCGCGGGAACCAGCCGGCCCTCGGCCAACGCGGGCAGCAACTCGGACTTGAGCGCCTCATTCTCGCCATAGACGAGCGCCCCGCCCGCCAGCACCACGGCGGCCGTCACCGGCTCCGGCCGCCGCGCGGAACCCCGACCCCCGCCCATCACCGCCCTCTCCCCGCCGAC
>Ga0082335_1004956_pt1 | contig 19158 bp, 21 predicted proteins | sample Subgrocontami58m_FD_72375 | JGI IMG/M metagenome (GOLD analysis project Ga0082335, IMG submission 72375) | Subsurface groundwater microbial communities from S. Glens Falls, New York, USA - GMW37 contaminated, 5.8 m (SPADES assembly) (version 2) ... | reverse complement strand
TCCGGCAAGGATGACGGGTTCGGATCCGGCGACGAAGGCGGCTGGAGCGACGGCGGCTTCGGCGGCGATGGCGGGACCGGCGGGTCGGCCGATGGCGCGGAGAGCGGCGGAGTCATGGGCTGGCTCGACAAGATCATGACGTGGGGCGGGAAGATCCTCGACTTCTTCAGCCTGGGCAGGGATTTCTGGGACTTCTTCAAGGACCTGTTCAGCGGCGACGACTCCTATGGCGACTTTGGCACCGGCGGGGGCTGGGGCGGCGGCTCCGGCAGCACCGGTACCTGGGGCGAGGATTCGTCGTGGGGCGACAGCGGCTCCAACGGCGGGTACGACTGGAGCGGCTCCGGCGGCCCCGAGCAGGACACCAGCGCGAGCGGCAAGCTGAGCCGCATCCGCCAGGCGATCGACGGCAAGTAGGTCGGGACGGATCAAGTTCAAACCCGGGCGGGTCGCAAGGCCCGCCCGGTTCTGTTTTCTCTCGGCCCGATCGCCATGGGATCGTGCCGCACGACGTCCCGGTGGCGACGCGCACGCCTGCGTGGCATTCTTGCCCATCGTCCGCTGACGCTGCTTCATGAATTATCCGGGCTGGCGCCCAGCATCACTATGCGTTTCTATTGCACGGACCCGGGGCCTCGTGATAACATCCGGCTCCAGGCTCATCCCTTCGGGAAGCCCGCTTCATGCGCATTCTGGTCACCAACGACGACGGCGTTCACGCCCCGGGCATCCGCGCACTCGCCAGGGCCCTCGAGACGGTCGGCGACGTGACCGTGGTGGCTCCCGCCGACCAGCAAAGCGCGATCGGCCACTCGATCACCATTTTCCACCCGCTCACGATCGAGAAGCTGCAGAACGGCAAACGGACCCCGGTTTTCTCGGTGAGCGGCACGCCCGCCGACTGCGTCAAGCTCGCTGTCCGCGAGATCCTCAAGCGCACGCCCGACCTCGTGGTCTCCGGAATCAATCACGGCGGGAACCTCGGCATCAACGTCGTCTACTCCGGCACCGTCGCGGGGGCCGTGGAAGCTTCGATCCTCGGCATCCCCTCGATGGCCGTGTCGCTCAATACCCACGGGGAGGCGCGCTTCGAGGGCTACGCGCGCTTGGTCGCGCGCTGGCTCAAGCGCCACGCCGCGGAGTTGCTCCGCGAGGTGGTCGCGTACAACGTCAACATCCCCTTCCTGCCTCCGTCGCGCATCAAGGGGATCCTCTTCACCCGCCAGCACCCCCAGCCCTACGCCGACGTGTTCCACCGCCGCGTCGATCCGCGCGGCCGCACGTATTTCTGGCTCGGCGCCGACCCGGTCCAGGCCTCCAAGACCAACGGCCACGTCGACGACGCCGCAGACGTGCTGAGCGACTTGGAGGCGGTCAAGCAGGGCTACGTCTCGGTCACTCCCCTCGCGGTGGACCGGACCCACTACTCCGCCCTGGTCAAGCTGCGCGGACAGAACGGTGGAGGATCCAAGAGGCGCGTGCGGCCTTGATCACCCCAAGACCGTGATCGTCTGCGGAACTGCCCATCCGGGGGGCCCGGTGGATGCTTGGTACCCGTTCTCGGAAGGTCGCACGATCGGCGGGCCGGGTCCGGAAGCTGGGGACCTCACCATCCTGGACGAAGAGCACCCTGGCGGCTCGCGGATCACCCTCGCGCGCGCACACGGTGGTACCCGCTACTCGATCACCTGTGGCATCTATGGTTGCCTGATGCACACACGCTATTTCGAGTGCCGGGCGCTCGCGGAGGGCGCCTTCGCTGAGATGAAGAGCGCGCTGGCGAGAATCATCGACGATCCGAGGTGCCACGAGGATGCACGCCGGGCTGCGGATTGCCTCCGGGACTTCTTGGATCGGTTCCCGACCTGATCCGGTGCGAGGATCACCCGCAAGCAGCGCGAAGCCTATCCCGCCCGCGGCCCGCGCCACTCCCGCAGCGCCTCCACCGTCCGGCGCATGTCGTCCGCGAGCGGAGCCTCGAAGAACACGCGCTCCCCCGTCTTCGGATGGTCGAAACGGATCGAGGCCGCGTGCAGCGCGTGCCGGTCGATGAGAGGTTCCCCCTGCTCCAGTTCCATGGGCCGCTGCGGGTACTTCAGTTCCCACTCGAAGAGCGCGTCCTTGCGGCCATAGAGGGAATCGGCCACGATCGGGTGTCCGATCGAGAGCAGGTGGACCCGGATTTGGTGCGTCCGGCCGGTCTTCGGCGCGCAGCGCACGAACGTGAAGTCGCGGAAGCGCTCCTTCACCTCGTAGAAGGTCTCCGCCGGCTTGCCGTCGTCCTTGCGGACCGCCATCTTCTCGCGGTCGCGCGGGTGACGCCCGATCGGCTTGACGATCACGTCCCGGTCGAATCGCAGTTCGCCATCGACGATCGCCACGTACTCCTTTTCGACCGTGCGGTTCTCGAACTGGTTGGTCAGGTTGCCGTGCGCGCGCACCGTCTTCGCCGCGATGATCACCCCGCTCGTGTCCTTGTCCAGCCGGTGAACGATCCCCGGCCGGTAGATGTCATCGGTCGGCGCCAGGGAGCCGCAATGGTGCAAGAGCGCGTTCACCAGCGTGCCTTCCCAATGTCCGCAGGCCGGATGCACCACGAAATTCGGCGTCTTGTTGATCACGACGATGTCGTCGTCCTCATAGACGATGTTGAGCGGGATATCTTCCGCCCTGGTCTGCGGCTCGATGATGAGCGGACACTGCACTTCGATCCGGTCCCCCTTGAGGGGCGATGCGCTCGCCTTGGTCCGCTTGCCGTTGACCAGGACCAGCCCATCCTTGATCAGCCGCTGGACCAGGCTACGGGAGAGCTCGGGGATCCGGCGCGAGACGTACACGTCCATCCGGTGCTCTCCCATCCGCGCGTTGGTCACGGCGAATTCGACCTGGCGCAGGGTGGTGAGGTCGATCGTCACGGGTCTGACCATGGCGGGCCTACTCGTGCTCCTGGAACCAGGCCACCGTGCGGCGCAGCCCCTCGCCGAAGTCCACGGCAGCCGAATAGCCGAGCAGGCGTTCGGCTTTGGCGATGTCCGCCTCGCTGCTGAGGCGGTCGCCGGCGCGGAGCGGGGCCTGGCGCACCTGTGCGCGCACGCCGAGGATGCGTTCGAGCTGGGTTACGAGCTCGGTGAGCGTGCGCTTGCGACCGGTGGCGACGTTGATCGCCTCGCCCGAAGCACCCGCGGCGGTCGCGGCCAGGAGGTGGGCGTGCACCACGTTGTCGACGTAGGTGAAGTCGCGTCCTTGCGAGCCGTCGCCGTACACCGTGATTGGCTCGCCCTGGCGCAGGGCCTGGAGGAAGAGGGGGATGACCGCGGCGTATTCGGACTTCGGGTTCTGCCGCGGACCGAACACGTTGAACAGCCGCAGCGAGACGGTCTCCAGCCCGAAGTTCTGGGTGAAGGTCCGGCAGTAGAGCTCGCCCGCGACCTTGGACACGGGGTAGGGCGCCTTGGGACGGAAGGGCAGATCCTCGCGATCGCGCGGGTCCTCGTGGTCGCCGTACACGCTCGAGGACGAGGCGAAGACGACGCGGCGCGCCCCCGCGCGGTGCGCGGCGAAGAGCACGTTCACCGTCCCGGTGACGTTGACCTCGTGGGTGGCCACCGGATCGCGCAGCGAACGCGGGACGGAGTTGAGGGCGCCGAGGTGGAACACCACCTCGCGTCCGACGAGGGCCTGGGCGACCGCCTCCTCGTCGCGCAGGTCGGCCTCGCGGAACTCGACGTGCGGTAACACGCCGTCCAGGTTGGTGGCGCGGCCGGTGCTGAGGTCGTCGAGGACCCGCACCTCATGGCCGTCCGTGACGAGGCGGTGGACCAGGTTGCTGCCGATGAAGCCGGCGCCGCCGGTGACGAGGACGCGCATGCAAGGACCCTGGATGGGATGGAAGACGCCGCCCGACGGACGGCACCCGGCCGCGTCACGCGGAAAAAAAGGCGCCGGAGGCGTCCAGGCGAGGAATCGTATCACGTCCGGCGGGGCGCTGCAAGCGCGGTTCCGGGGGATCGGGGGATCGCTCGATCCGCGTCATTCGGACGAGCTACGCCCGTCGGGGGGCTCACGCGCGCTCGGGGCGACCGCCGCAGCAGCCGCGGCATCCGCTGCTCGCATGTTCCAACGGCCGGATGATAGGATATCCCGCGTGACCGTCGGCGGAAGCGCCGCAGCTTCCCCGGACGCGTTGCGCGCGAAGGAGGCATTCATGGGCCATCTGCTCGTGGCGAAGCCCGCTCCCGAGGAAACGGCGAGTGTGACCCGGATCGGCGGGCGTCCGGTCGCGCCACCCGGGACCGCCTGGCCCACCTGCAAGGAGTGCAAGGGCCCGATGCAATTCGTCGCCCAGATCCGTCTCTCCGAACTGCGCGATCCCGCGCTGGCCGATCGCCTGCTGCTGATCTTCCAGTGCCAGAACAAACCGGGCATGTGCGACGACTGGAGCGCAGAGAGCGGGGCGAATCGGGCGCTCCTCGTCGCTCCCGGGGGCACGCCGCTCGCCCCGCCCGCGGGCAAGGCCACCGCTCTCTCGCGCACCGACGGGGTCGGCCTCGAGCCGCTCCCTGCCGGCGCCGACTATGGGGACGTCGTCGGCGGGCGGCCGGAAGTCCTCGGCCAGGCGGGCGGCAGCCCTGCCTGGATCCAGGCGGACGAGACCCCGACCTGCTCGTGCGGCAAGCCGATGCGCTTCGTGGTCCAACTCGAGGACCGCGGCGGGGGCGGGATCAACTTCGGGGACGCCGGCTGCGGCTACGGCTTCGTCTGCTCCACGTGCGCGGACCAGGCCAGGTTCCTCTGGCAGTGCGGATAGCCCACGCGGCCTCGGCCGCGACCGACGGAACTACGGATTGAGCGGATTGCCCAACGGCAGAAGGTGTGATTCCGCGCAAGATCGTCGAAAATGCGACGATGTTGCCGGAGGGCACTCCGGATGACTCATCAGGCGGGCAGGGCCAATCCCGGAAAGAGGCGGAGAGCGTTCTCCGTCGTCGTGCGGGCGAACTCGGCTTCGGAAATCCCGCGCGCCATCGCGATCCGGCGCGCGGTCATCGCCACGTAGGCCGGCTCGTTCCGCTTCCCGCGGCGATCCTGGGGAGCCAGGAACGGGCAGTCGGTCTCGACCACGATCCGGTCCGCAGGAGCCGCCGCGGCGGCGCGACGCAGGCCCTCCGACTTCGGGTAGGTGACCGGCCCGGCAAAGGAAACGTGAAGTCCGAGCGCGAGAAAATCGCCCAGGGTGGTCTCGTCTCCGGAAAAGCAGTGCATCACCCCGGGCACCGGCGCCGGACGCGCGCGCAGCGTCTCGAGGACTTCGGCGAAGGCGTCGCGGCAGTGGATGACCACGGGCTTGGCGAGCTTGGCGGCGAGATCGAGCTGGCGCGCGAACGACTCGCGCTGCAGCTCGGGCGCGGAGCTGTCGCGGTAGAAGTCGAGCCCGGTCTCCCCGATGCCGACCACGCGCGGGTGCCGGGCGAGCGCTTCCATCCGGTCCCACTCCGCGTCGGTCAGCCGACGCGCGTCGTTGGGATGGAGCCCCACCGTCGCGAACACTGTGGGGTGTCGCTCGGAGAGAGCGATGCACCGTTCGCTGCTCGCGAAGTCGATCCCCACGGTGACGATCGCCCCGACCCCGGCCTCGGCGGCGCGCGCAAGCACGGCGTCCAGGTCGTCGGCGAAGTCCTCCCAGGCCAAATGGGCGTGCGTGTCGACGAGCATGAGGACCGAGATAGAAGATGCGGCGACGCGCGTCCATGGAAATCCGCCGCGCGTCGCGGTAGGCTGGAGGCTGGTGTCCCGTCCCGACCAACGCAGTGGGTTCCGCCGAGGCGCAACGCACCCTGCACCGCATGCGCCCCGCCGAACCTGCTGCACTGGTCTGGACGGGGCTGGCCCGCCCGAGAGGGCAACCCACACCGGGTCTGGAGGACACCATGGAGAAAGAAGAACTCAAGCGTGCGCTGGGCGCGTTCAAGAAGCGCCTGAAACTCTACCGCCAGGACGACGAGTCGAAGCTCGGCGGCCGGGGGCTCACCTCCGGCCGCACCTCGGGGATCGTCGGGATCAAGCCGCCGGACGGCTTCCCCCCCGAGGTCTGGGACGAACTGGTGGAGAAGGGCAGGCTCGCCAAGGAGCCGGGCGGGCTGTACTCCATCGTCCAGCAGCCGCAACCGTGAGAAGTGGGAGAAAAAGAACCGGGCCCACTCCGAGGTCATCGAAGTGGGCCCGCTTGTTTGCGCTGAGTCTGGCGAACGAACCCAGGGTGCGCATCTGGTCGTTCGACCCGTAACCCGGCGCAAATCTGTTCAATGGACAGGAGGAGGGTAAAGCAAGGTGCGGGCCGAACCCGGCGCGACCTGCGGATTGACCGCAACCGTCGCAAATGCAATGGGTTGAGATTTCCGCCTGCGCGCACGCAGAGGCAGCACCCGACGATTTGTCAATGCAATCGCGGAGCGCATGTCAACCTCGTTGACATACGCACCCGTCGGGACCATCGCCGGCGCCCCCGCGAGCGCAGTGCTTCCCCGGTAGCACGATCTCTCCATTTCATCGCGGCGCGCGACGAAACTCGTGAGTGGACTCCACCAGCGGCGTTGGGGTTTGGGAGTTTATTGGCTTGCGGCCCCCGCGAGCGCTATGGGGAGGGCGGGGTGGGACGGGGTCCCACGGCGGCATCCCGCGGGGATCCGCTCGCCTCGGTCAGTGCGTCCGCTGCACGACGAATTCCGCGAGGGCTTCCATCGAGTCCTTGTAGATGGAGTCCTTCAGCACGCGGAGCTGGATCTTGGCGCGCTCGACGTAGCGCGCGGCGCGCTCGACGGAGAGGTCGAGCACGTTGTAATCGTTGAGCATCGCGACGATGTCCTTCCGCTTTTCCGGCAGGCCGTCGCTGGAGATGAATTCGATCGCCTCGCGCCGCTTGGCGTCGTCCATGGCCTCGAGCATCAAGATGATGGGCAGCGTGACTTTGCCCTTGAGCAGGTCGGTGCCCAGCGACTTCCCCATCTCGTTCTCGTCGCCCACGATGTCCAGGTAGTCGTCCATCACCTGGAAGGCGATGCCGATGTTCAGGCCGTATTCCGCGAGCGCGCGCGCCGTGGCTTCGTCGGAGCCGCCGCAGAGCGCTCCCAGCCGACAGCAGCTGCCGAACAGGGACGCGGTCTTGAGCTGGATGACGTGGAAGTAGTCCGCTTCGCGGATCCCGAAGTCGTACCGGCTGTAGGTCTGTAGCAGCTCGCCCAGGCAGATCTCCTGGCTGGTCTCGGCGAGCACCTGGGTCACCCGGCGGTCCTCGATCGAGGCGCACACGGTGAAGGCCCTAGCGAACAGGTAGTCTCCGAAGAGCACCGACATCTCGTTGCCCCAACGGTGGTTGAGGCTCTGGACTCGGCGGCGCAGCTTGGCCTCGTCGAGCACGTCGTCATGCACCAGGGTGGCGTTGTGAATCATCTCGGCGACCACCGCGAGCCGGTAGTGGAGGTCGCGGACTTCGCCGGAGGCTTTGGCGCAGAAAAGGACCAGTCCCGGGCGCAGGCGCTTGCCCTGGAATTTGGACATGTGGTCGACCAGTTCGTTGATGACGGCGTACCCGCTGGACAGCTCTTCACGGAGCCGCTTCTCGACCTCTTCCATTTCGGGCTGGATGTACCCGTAGACCCCGGAGAGGTCCAGGGCTTTCCCGCCGACGGCCTGCTTCATAACCCTCCGCGTGGATGGCCTGCGATGTGGCCGCAGATTATAGCAGCGCCATTTCCCGGAATGCAATGTTTTCGCCGCCGCACGGGCACCGCAAAGGCCCAGAGCGCGCCGAGATGCGCCGCCGGGCCGTTCCTTGCGCAATCTCTTGACAGCCCTGTCGAAGCGGTGGTTTCATCGATTTTGTCCCGACCGCAGCCGGTCGGACGCGCAGGCTCCGTTCCTCGAGTGGTCAGGCCAGGAAGGCGGTCCGATGGGCAGGGCGTGGGTGCACCGCGACCCCGGCGAGCGCTCGGGCCAGGACTTATGGGAGAGGTTCGAGGAGCAGGCCGGCAAGATCGGCTGGAACCTGGTCAAGGAGGACAAAGGCGAAGGCTTGGAGATGGTCGGCTGGCTCCAGGACGGCTTCGGCAACGAGATCCACGTCATCAAACGCCTCGACGTCACCGACCTGCGGCTGGTCATCTACCTCTTCTTCGAGTCCGAGGCGTTCACCCGCGAAGTCCTGCTGCGCATCGCCGACCTCTGCTGGCTCGACGGCCTCACCTGGCGGGTGGAGAAGGACCCCAATCGGCCGGACTCGACGCTCCTGCTCGGCTTTCTGCTTTCGCCCGCGCGGATCACGCAAGACCATCTCTGGTACGTCTTCAACGTGATGGTGTTCAGCGAATTCGCCATCCGCAAGCTCATGCCCCCGCGCAAGGACAAGGAGCTGAAGGCGATGCTTCAGCGATTCACGCGCAACTGGACGCGCCTGAACGCTCCCGCGGGCGAATCCCAGCCGAAGCCGGAGCCCGGCCCGGGCGACTTCGAGGGCTGTGTGCGCGTCGAGGAGCAGAGCGAGCGGTTCCAGGTCTATTCGCTCTCCGACCCGCGCGGCGACCACTGCATCGCCCTGTGCAGCCGAGTCCCCGAACACCGCGAGTTCTGTTGGCTGATCCCCGAAGACACGGACATCTGGAACGATTTCGTGCGCACCTCCGCCTACCTCTCGGGCCGCAGGACGGCGGAGCCGAGCTTCGTGTCGATCGACGGCGGCCCGGTGGAGAACCAAGTGGTCCGCATCCTCGGTGATTGGTCTCGTGACTGGAAGTTCACCGAGCTGATTTACGAGGACAATATCTTTCTCGGCGTCGAGAACCGCAAGTCCACGTTCCGCGTGTATCGCATGTACAGCCAGACCAATTCCTCCTGGGTGTTGCACAACGCCTCGCTCTGCGACTCCCTCTGGGTCCTGGACGAGGCGACGTTCCAGGAGTTCAAGGAGCTGTTGAGCCGGTGGATCCGGCGCATCGAAGTGGTGTAGGCCAAAAGGGAGAAGTCGAGACATGGCGTATCGCGTCACCATCATCCCCGGCGACGGGACCGGCCCGGAAATCATGGACGCCACGCTCGAGGTCCTCGAGGCGACCGGCGTGAAGTTCGAGTGGGAAGTGCAGCACGCCGGCGAGGACGTCATGAAGTCCAAGGGGACGCCGCTCCCGGACGAGGTGATCGCGTCGATCAAGAAGAACAAGATCGCGCTCAAGGGGCCGATCACCACGCCGGTGGGGACGGGATTCCGCAGCGTGAACGTGGCGCTGCGACACGCCTGCGACCTCTATGCCTGCCTGCGGCCGTGCAAGAGCTATGTCGGGGTGAGGAGCAACTTCAAGAACATCGACCTGATCATCGTGCGCGAGAACACCGAGGATCTCTACGCCGGGATCGAGTTCGAGGAGGGCAAGACCGAGACGGCCGAGCTGATCCAGTTCATCTCGAAGTACCAGACCAAGAAGATCCGGCCCGACTCGGGGATCAGCATCAAGCCGATCTCGAAGACCGGCTCGGGGCGGATCGTCCGCTACGCCTTCGACTACGCGCGCAAGTACCAGCGGAAGAAGGTGACCGCGGTGCACAAGGCGAACATCATGAAGCACACGGACGGGCTGTTCCTGGCGACCGCGCGCGAGGTGGCCAGGGAGTACCCGGAGATCGAGTTCGAGGACCGCATCGTCGACAACATGTGCATGCAGTTGGTGCAGAAGCCCGAGCTGTACGACGTGCTGGTGCTGCCGAACCTGTACGGCGACATCGTGAGCGACCTGTGCGCGGGCATGGTGGGCGGCCTCGGCGTCGCGCCCGGCGCGAACGTGGGCGAGGGCGGGGCCCTCTTCGAGGCCACGCACGGCAGCGCGCCGAAGTACAAGGGCCAGAACAAGGTGAACCCCACCGCGGTGATCCTCTCCGGCGGGCTCATGCTGCGCTACCTCAACGAGACCGCCGCCGCCGATCGCCTCGAACGCGCCGTCGCCCAGGTGATCAAGGAAGGGAAAAAGGTCACCTACGACCTCAAGGCCGACCGCAACGACCCGACCGCGGTGGGCACGAAGCAGATGGGCGAGGCGATCATCGAGGAAATGCAGAAGCAGTAGGCCCCGGGCGCCATGTCCCTCGTTCCGACCCAGCCGCTCTCCGAGGAGCAGATCCGCCGATACAGCCGGCAGATCCTGCTCCCCGAAGTGGGCGGGCGCGGGCAGCGCGCGCTGCTCGCGTCGCGCGTGCTCCTCTTCGCCGGGCACGCCTTCTCGGAGACCGCAGGCACCTATCTCGCTGCGGCGGGGGTCGGCGCCCTCGACGTAATCGACGGCGACGCCGGACTGATCCGGCGCCTCGCGGGGGTCAACCCGGACTGCCGCGTACGCGCGCTCCCGCTCGCGATGGCGGAGGCGGAGTACCGCAACGCGGCCGTGGCGCCCGCAGCCCCGACGGGTGCGATCGCAACGGATTCGGCGTCTCCAGCGAGCTCGACGAGTGCGATCGCAACGGGTTCGGCGTCCCCCGCGGCGGCGCCCGCGCCGGCCCGCACGGTCGCGGTCGCCGGACCGGCGGATCCGGTCCCCGCCGGGCTCGCGCGGGTGTGGGCTTGGTGCGTCGGCCGGCTCGGACGGATTTCGCGCGCCTGTCCGGCCTGCCTGCCGGCGGGGATGCGCGAGGCTCCGGAGGGCCCGGCCGCCGTCGACGTCGCGGCGGTGGTGGGCTCGCTCGCGGCGGTGGCGGCGCTGCACGCGCTCCTCGGCATCGGCTCGGGGCCGGGCGAAAGCGTGCTCGAATGGCGCGGAGCGGAGGCGACCGCGCACTCGGTGCCCGCGCCGCCGGACCCGGGTTGCGGGACCTGCGTGCGCGCCGGAGGAAGGGGATGAACCAGACCGATCATCGGCTGGACCTGCGCGGGGAGGTCTGCCCGTACACCTTCGTGAAGACGCGTCTCGCGCTCGAGGATCTCGCGACCGGCGCGGAGTTGACGATCCTCCTCGACAACCCGGAGAGCGCGGCGAGCGTTCCGCGCAGCCTCGAGCACGAAGGGCAGCTCGTGCTCCAGGTCGCCGAAGAGGAAGCCGGGAAGCTCTGGCGGGTGCGCGTGCGCAAGGTGCGGGAATGACGTTCGGATTTTTCCTGGCGGCCGGTCCCGGGAGCGCGGGCGCCCGCCGGGCGCTGGCGCTGGCGCGGGAGGCGCTCGCTCGCGGGCACGACGTACGCATCTTCCTCATGGAGGAGGGGGTTCGCCTGGTTCCGGCACCCGTGGCAGAGGCCCAGGCCGCCGATGGGCCACGGGAATTTCCCGGCCGGGAGCTGGAAGCGCTGTTCCTCGCGGGCGCCGAAGTCTCGCTCTGCGCGCAGAGCGCCCGGGCCCGCGGCGTCGCGCCGGTCTCCTGGGTCTACTTCGGCGACCAGTCGGAAAACGCACATGGCCTGGTCGAGTGCGACCGCTGGATGGCGTTCGCCGGATGAAGCAAGTAGCCGTGATCTTCCGCCGGGCGCCGGGCGGAGGCGACCGGGAAGCGGAGGCCTGGCGCAACGCCGTCGGACTGACCGCGGATCGGGAGAACCGCGTGACCGTGTACGTGGTGGACGCGGCCGCGCCGCTCCTGCGCCTCGAATCGGCGGGGGTCCGGCGCGCGGTCGAGGCCCTCGTCGCTCTGCGCCACCGGGTGGTGGCGGAAGCCGAGGGCCTGGCGGCGAGCGGTGTGACCTGCCCCGCCGGGGTCGAGGTGATGCCGCGCGAGCGGATTTGGGACGAGGTCACCGCGAGCCACGCGGTGGTGGCGTGGTGAAGCGGCAACCGGTGAAGACTTCGCACAGGCGACGACGGAAAGGCAACCCCAAAGGGAGAGGAGGAGCCATGCGATCGACGGCACTCGGACTGGCGCTCTTGCCGCTGTTGGCGGCGTGCGCGGGCTGCGGGAAGGAGGCGCCCAAGGCGCGGCCGGCTACCCATGCCGAGGCGCTCGCCTCGGTCGGGGCGCTCGACTGCCTGGTTCAGAAGTTTCCCAAGGACGTCGCTTCGGGGCAGTGGATCCGCTTCCGCGCGAAGTTCGGCGAGCGCCGGGGGGACGCCTGGCTGTTCAAGGGCTTCCAGGACTACTACGACGTGTGCATGGTGAAGACCACGGAAGACCTCTCCGCCCTGAAGCCGGACCAGAAGGTCGTGATCGTGGGCCGCTACGACGGCTTCTCGATGCCCAAGGAGGGCGGCAGCGGCGAGGACTCCTTCCTCGCGCGGCGCAACTTCGGCGCGGCCTGGGTCTGGGTGGAGAAATGACGCGCTGGCTGCACCTCGCCCGGAGCGTGCCGGACGCGTGGGTCGACGGCTTGATCCGTCGTCAGGCCGCCGCGGGGGCGCCGCCCACGGTGGTCCTGCTGGATCCCGCGCCGGGCGATGCCTGGACCGCGCCCCCGGGCGTGCTCGTATGTGTGTGCGTGGACCCGGGACGGGTCGGCGTCCCGCCCGGGGAACCGGTGGACGAAGCGGGGATCGTCGCGTTGCTCGAGGCGCACGATCGCGCGGCGGTGTGGTAACCCGGATCATTCATGGAGCCGCAGCGCCGTTTCAGGAATGATCCGCCCGCGGCCTCCGGGCTGCCATTGCAGCCAGGCCGCGGGCCGACCTCCCGCACCGCCGGCGTCGGCAGCTACTTCTTCACCGCGTAGCCGTGCTCCTCGAGCTGCTTGGCGAGGACATTGTTGACCGCCAAGTCGAACGTGACCGCTCCCGGCGCGTTCTTGGTCTGCTCCGACGCGACGTACCGGTCGCGCTCGGCGCTGAGCGTGCGGATCTCCGCCTGGATCACCGCCCGGTCGGACGCCTTCTTCAGCACGTAGGCTTCCCGTGCCTCCACCGCAAGGCTCCGCACCTCTTGGGGCAGGTCCGCTTCGCCGATCTGGCCCAGCTTCGCGCCGTCGTCCTTGATCGCGTCCACCAGGTCCCAGTCGTTGCTGTACTGCTCGCAGGTCTTGAAGTAGGCCCGGTCGGCCACCCCACCCGCAGCGCCCTGCCGGGCATTGGCGTCCTGCGCGACCTGGCGGCTCTTGCCTTCCGCCGCGCGCGCGCCGTAGGCAATGTAGGTCTCGTTGAGGCGGCGCGAAAGCTCCTCGATGCGGCCGTCCACCGGAGTGGCGATCGCCACGCTCGCTGCGTCCTGGTCGATGTTCATCGCCTGGCCGCCCGCGAGATGGGCCGCGGTCTTCCACATGCCGGAAATCGCCTCGCGCTCATTGCCGCAGTGGATCGTGTTGACCACGATCCCGCGCGCGAGCGCCGCGGCACAGGCCTTCGTGAAATCTACGGGCCCCTGATTGAACGGCTCGTTGCCGGCAATGAAGATGGTCTTGAAGTGGCCGCCCTCCGACCACACCAGTTCGTCAACCGCCTGCTGAATCACCTGGCCGAAGTACTCGTTGCTCCCGCCGGTATTCAGGGTGAACATCTCCGAGGAGATCCGGTCGAGATCCTCCGTCAGAGGCAGGATCTGGCGCATGAACCCCTTGTCGGGCGACAGCGTGCCCCGGCCGAACTCGTACAGCGCCACGCGCAGGTGGGGCACCGTCCCGTCCCGCTCCGCCGAAGCCAGGCGGTTGATCATGCTCCACAACTTCGTCCGCGCCTGATGGATCAACCCCTGCATGCTTCCACTCGTGTCGAGCAGAACCGCGACCTCGATCAGGGCCTTCCCCCGCGGTGGCGCGGCGGGCACCTCGACCAGAGCCGGCGGCGTCCGCAACACCATGGCGAGGGCCACGGCGGCGGTCGCCGTCACTGCGCCCAGAGTGATCCCCGCGGTCGTTGCCCACATTCGCTTCATGTTCCGTCTCCTCGGCTGGGTTCCTCGGGCTGCTAACGTATCCGCAGGCCGATGGTTTCGGTGATACCAGATTCGACAGGGAGAATTCCCATGCAATATGGACGCCGGCCAAAGGAAAAATGTTCGCGGAATCTGCGGGCATTCTGGAGAAACCACCCGGGCTCCCGCGCGCCCAATCTCGGGTGGTCAAGTCGTGTCCGCGCCTTTACTTGGGGCTTTCGGGCGGGGCCGGAACCAATTCCACATCCACCTCCACGCGCGACGGCTCGCCGGGACCAGGCTGCTCCCGCCCCAGGATCTTCTTCTCGCCGCCCTTGAATTCGCAGCAGTCGTCTGGCGCACGACCAGTCCCTGAAGCCAGGCGAGCGGAGGATCGCAGAGTTTGCCCAGAGGGAACGGCCGGCCGCACCACCGGCGCGGGTCCTGAGGAATTCACGCGTCGCTCCCTGCGGTCGCCTCACATCGCCGAGAAGTTGCGCTTCGCGCGGTCGAAATCGCGAATCAACTGCCGCACCTTGTCCTCGAGCTGACGCACGAGCTTGCCGAAGCGGTCGGCGTCCGTCCCCTTCGGGTCCGGCAATCGCCACTCGATCATCCCGCCGGCGTACCCGACCGGCAGCAGCTCCGTCACCCGGCACCCGGTCACCGAAACGACCGTCTTGACCGCGAGCATCGCCCGCACGCCCAGCTTCGGCGACGGCACCGGCGTCTCGGTCACGCCCAGCCTGACCAGCGCGGCGACCGCGCGCGGATCGGCCTCCATCGCCGGCCGCACCCCGCCGCTCGCCGCGCGATACCGACCCTCGCTGTATTTGGCCAACAACATGGCGGCCATGGGCGCCAGGCAGGCCCCGTCGGGCTCCACGAAATAGGCGTCGTAGGGAATCGGTTCCTCGCTCATGCCCCGCAGACTACGCACGGCCGGCGCGCGAGTCAATGGCGACTGCGGCTCGGGGCGCAGGACCGAATCCGCAGATGCGGGCGCGGCGGTCCGGCGACCCGCGCGTTTGTTGCGGCCCTCACCGCGGCTGTGCTACTGTCCCGTCCAGACCGAAGCTGCGGGTTCCGCCGCAGCGAGCCTGGCGCAGGGCGAGTCGCAACCAAGCCCCTGCGCCATAGACGCCCGGCCGAATCCGGCGGAACCAAGCTGGACCGGACACGAGGGTCCCCGGTGCATGAGAGAGATCCACTACTGCAATCGCTGCGAGAATAAGTTCGCCACGCGCGTGGTCGCGGAGGTGATCTGCCCCCGCTGTCGCGCGACCTCGGGGGTCTCGCGGCTCGACGGAGCCCTGCGCCGCCGCCGGCTCGGCCAGGTGCGGTTCGGCGTCGTCGTCCTCCTCGCCGGCTTCGTCTTCCTGCTCTGGATCCTGCGCCGCGAGCGCGAGGACCTGGCCCGCCATTCGGTCCTCGCCCTCCTCACCGATGCGGAGATCGATCGCAAATACGCCGCCGACGTCCGACTGCTGCGCATCTACGCCGAGGGCCTCGACCACGCCGTCGCGCTCGCCGAGCACAGCCCCGACCTGTTTTCCACCACGCGGCTCCGCGAGCTCGATCCCAACGCCCGCCGGCGCCTCGGCTCGATCTGGTCCTCGGTCCTCGACTACTGCGTCGCCCTCGACTCGCTGAAGGACTTCTATTCGGACTTCTGGCGGATCTCCGCCCTCACCCGCCGCGCGCGGCACACCCGCAGCTACATCCTTGCCTACGGCGCCTGCCTGGCCCAATACCTGCACGGCATGCGCTTCGTCCGGCTGGTCGCGGGAAATTCGACCCTGGAGAACATGCTCGACGAGCCGGTGTCCGAGCTCGGCATCCCGGCCAAGGCCTTTCACGGCCTCAAGTGGCGCATCCTCCATGTCGTCGACGCCTCGCGCATCTTCGCCGGTCACGAGTACCACCGGCTGGTCACCGACCCCGGGGGCGCCCCCGATCTCCCCCGGGACGAGGAAACGCGCTGGCTGCTCGCGAGCGAGCCGGAGTGGTTCCGCCGGATCGAGGAGTCGTACGACCTCGAGGGCGCGGGTTTGGTTGGCCGCAACGCCCTCGACCTGCTCGAGGAGGAGACCTTCGAGAAGTGGTTCCCGATCCAGAAGGAAGTCGCCGAGTGGATGGGGGACACGCGCCTGATCGCGATGAAGGCCGCCCTGATCACCGAGGAGCAGTTGCACGAGATGCAGTCGAAGCTCGAGCCCGGGGACGTCCTGGTCGAACGGCGCAATTGGTTCCTGAGCAACGTCGGCCTGCCCGGCTTCTGGCCGCACGCGGCCCTCTACGTCGGCAGCGCCGAAGACTTCGAAGCCTACTTCCGCGATGCCGAAGTCGATACCTGGCTGCGCTCGCTGCCCGCCGGCGCCGGCTCCCTCCTCGAGCACCTGCGCCGCACGCGGCCGGAGAAGGCGCGGGCATACGAGTCCCCCCACCCGCACGACCATCGGCCGATCCGCATCCTCGAGGCGGTGAGCGAGGGGGTGCTCATGAGCTCGTTCGAGGAGTCGATGAGCTCCGACTACCTCGCGGCCATGCGCCCCCGCCTGTCCAAGCTCGACAAGGCCAAGGCCATCCTCAAGGCGTTCGAGAACGTCGGCGCGCCGTACGACTTCAACTTCGACTTCCTGACCGACAGCAGCATCGTGTGCAGCGAGCTGGTGTACAAGGCGTACCTCCCGGAGCAGGACAAGCCGGGCCTGCACTTCGCCCTCATCGAGGTGCTGGGTCGCATGACGCTGCCGGCGAACGAGATCGTGCACGCCTTCGACGAGGAGTACGACACGCCGCGCCGACAGCTCGACTTCGTCTGGTTCCTCGACGGAAGCGTGGCCGAGGGCAAGGCCGTCACGCGGGACGCGGAAGCGCTGCGCGCGAGCTGGCGCCGGCCGAAGTGGGACATCCTGCAAGAGTGAACCCGACCGCACTCCTCCGGCGCCTGGGCGACCTCTGGCTCCGCGTGATCGACCTCCGGAAGCGCGTGGTCGACCTCCGCCCCGGAGAATTCCGGCGCGTGGTGCTCGGCTTTTTCAGTTTCTTCCTCGCGATTTTCGGCTACTACGTCCTCAAGCCCGCCCGCGATTCGCTCTTCCTCGAGCACCTCGGCGCCAAGTCGCTGCCGTACTTCTATCTCGCCTCGCCGATCTTCCTGCTCGCGGCAGTCGCGGTCTACCGGCGCATGGTCGACCGGCTCGGGCGGCGGGCGCTGGTGCTGAGCGTCTACGCGGTCGCGGTCGGGTGCGCGCTCCTGTTCTGGCTGCTCTACCGCCTCGGCCTGCCCCACGTCACGCCCGCATTCTACGTCTGGCTGTCGGTCTTCAATCTGTTCGTCGTGCTCATGTTCTGGACCGTGGCCAACGACGTGTTCAGCCCGGAGCAGGGCCGGCGGCTGTATGGTTTCGTCGGCGCGGGCGGGATCGCCGGCGGGATGGCGGGTGGATGGGCCACCGACCTCCTGGCCGTGCGGCTCGGGACCGTCGACCTGCTCGCCGTCGCGGCCGCGATCTGGGCCCTGTGCGCGGCGTCCACCCTGGCGCTGCTCCGCGAGACCCGGGAGGCCCGCGGCGCCGCCAGGCCGGGGGCGGCCCACGGCGCAGCCCAGCCCGCGACCGCGCTCTCGTGGGGCGAGCGTCTCGGGTTCCTGCGCGATCCCTATGCCCTCGCCATCGCCTTCGTGGTCGCGGGCGGGACGTTCCTCGGCACCGTCTTCACCCTCGAGTTCAATTCCGCGCTCGGCAGCGTCCTCACCGTGCGCGATGCGCGCACCGCCTACTTCGGCTTCCTCTACTTCCGGATGAACCTGATCGGGCTGCTGATCCAGGTCTTCATCACCCCCTTCGTGCATAGGACCTGGGGCCCCGGCGCCGGGCTGGCCTTCCTTCCCGTCGCGTTCCTCGGGGTGATCGGCATGATCTCGGGGACGCCGGAGCTCGGCATGCTCGGTCTCACCTACATCTCGGTGGGCAGCCTCGCCTACTCGATCAACCAGTCGTCGCGAGAGTTGCTTTACGTGCCGACGGACCGCGACTTCCGCTGGAAAGCCAAGGCCGTGATCGACGCGTTCTGCTTCCGGCTCGGCGATGCCGTGGCCTCGGCGCTCGCTCTCGCCCTCGGCGCGCTCGCCGTAACGACCCGCTGGCTGTTCCTGCCGGGCATCGCGATCGCTCTGGGGTGGTTGGCGGCGGCGATGTGGCTGGAGCGGGAGTTCCGGGCCCGCGTCACCCGAGAAGAGAACTCACGTACTCCACCCGCCGGATGACCGCGAGCGTGGCGACCGAGGAGACCGCCAGGATGAACCACGGGCCGAAGCGGACGTGGGGATCGGGCAGCCTGCGCCAGGCGGATTCGAGGACCAACCCAGAGAGCAGACCGGCAAAACACGCGGCCCCGCCACCTGACGGCGCGGCTGCCCGCCGCGAAATCCCAGTGCCGCAGACGGAGTTCTCTCGGGAATTTCGTCGTACGCCGCGATGGAGATGGAGGGATAGGGTTCCAATGGACGCGCACGGACGGTTCTCGAAGACGGGGAGCGACCGATGAAGATTGACTCGACGAAACACCGACCGTCTCTGTCGGCGCGGGCGATGCTGCCCGGCCCGGCACGTCGGCTCGCACACACGCGGGCCACCCGGCTCGCTCCCGCCGGTCGGCTCGCGTCGGCGCGGACTTTCCTGCTCGTGCCGGCGTGCCTGCTCGCTCTGGCGCTGTCGGCCGGCGCGCTTCGGGCCGAGGTGGAGTCTCCGGGGCCGGCGGGCGACGTGAACCTGGCCTTCAACAACGCCCAGGTCGTGCATCGCGGGAGCGACGGCGCGATCCACGTGGTCTTCGCGAGCCGGCGCAGCGCCGGCTACCTCCGCCGCGGCGCGGACGGACGCTGGAGCGTGGTCGTCGACCTCGCCGTCGGCCCGGCCCGATCCCCCACGCTCGTCGGCGACGAGTCGGGACGCTTCCTCGCGGCGGCGTGGGTGGTCGGGGGACGTCTCGAATGCCGCGTCTCGCGAGACGGCGGCGCAACCTGGGCGCCGGCGGCGAGCGTCACGGAAGCGGACCGGATCGCCGCGCCCTCGCTCCGCTGCGTCTCCGGCCCTGCGCCCGGGCTGGTCGCCGCCTGGCACGAGGGGGACGACAAGCGGACGAGCGACGTGTGCGCGAGCACCTGGCAGGGGGAGGCCTGGTCGAAGCCGGTCGGGCTCGACGACGGCGATGCTTCCTCCTCCTTCGTCTCGCTGGGCGGCCGGGGCGGGACCACGATGGCGGTGTGGAAGGACAAGCGCAGCGGCGAGTACGAGCTCTGGACCGCGACCCTGGCGGACGGGAAGGGGACCCGAAACCGGCCGCCCGGCATCCGCGGGGC
>Ga0082335_1004955_pt1 | contig 19164 bp, 18 predicted proteins | sample Subgrocontami58m_FD_72375 | JGI IMG/M metagenome (GOLD analysis project Ga0082335, IMG submission 72375) | Subsurface groundwater microbial communities from S. Glens Falls, New York, USA - GMW37 contaminated, 5.8 m (SPADES assembly) (version 2) ... | reverse complement strand
ATAACCCGCACGCTGCGTGCGGGCTTTTTATATGGTATAGAATTCCTGTAACAAACATGCGGTCAAACGGAACAAAACTTATCGCTATCGTAGGCCCTACCGCCTCCGGAAAAACAAATCTTGCGCTCTCGCTTGCACGAAAATTCAATGGCGAGATAATTTCTGCAGATTCCCGTCAGATATATAAATATCTAAATATCGGCACCGACAAAATAAACGGAACGTGGCGAACATATGCCGGAAAACGGACTTACATCGCCAAAGGCATCCCGCATCATCTCATAGACGTGTGGTCTCCAAAAAAAATCGTGACGGCCGCAGAATGGAAACGTGCGGCAGAAACGACGATACGAGCCATCGCGGAACGCGGACACCTACCTATTGTTGCCGGAGGAACGGGTTTATATGTACGGGCGCTTCTTGATGATTTTACATTTCCGGCCGTTGCTCCGAACGACAAACTGCGCGCGCGTCTTGAAAAACAGCTCACGCGGAATGGTTTGGAGCTTTTTGCGAAAAAAATCCTTGCGCGCGACCCGGCCGCCGCCGCATTCCTCGACATTAAAAACCCACGCCGCCTTATCCGAGCGCTGGAAGTCATGGAAATAACCGGCCGTCCTTTTTCTGAATTACGAACCCGCCCCCGACAATCACCGTGGGACTCCATTACAATAGGCCTCACGCCATCTAAAAAACATATTGAGACGAACATACGAAAGCGTCTTCAACGGCAATTTTCGCTCGGTCTCGAAAAAGAAGCGCGGATACTTTTTAAGCGCTACGGAACAGATGCGCCCGCTCTTGCAACGATCGGATACAGCGAATGGAAGCCTTTTCTTTCCCACAAAAAGCTCTCGCTCCGGCAAAAAAATATCGTGTTTGAGAATATATTTTTAGATACACGGCACTACAGCAAACGTCAGATGACCTGGTTTCGGAAAGATAAAAATATCATATGGATCGATGCTGCTAACGCCTCAAAAGCATCAAAAAGAGCGCTTCGCCTGACAAAAGATTTTTTGAACAAAAAAAGCGCCTAACGGCGCCACAACCCGCACAAACACGTCCGAGATTCTCTCGGACGTGTTTTTTTATTCCCGCTTGCCCGACCCTCCCGTAAAGATGTCTATAAGGAGAATGAAGGGCATAAAAATTATCATGATGAGATCTTCAATGAATTTCATATATAAATAATATCACGAAACCCCGAGAAATGCTCGGTGAAAATACCGCGCGCCCGCCGAGGCTCCCGAATATAATGCGCGGCACCAAAACGAGAGCCCCATTGATACGCGCGAATTGTATATAAACTCGCACTGTTGCCGCTGACGACACGACACATATGCGATTGCTTATATTATATATTAAATACGGATTTTGTCAAGAGTTTATTTCTCTCCGCCGAGGCGCTCTTCCAGTATCGCATGAACAACGGCAGGATTCGTTCTCCCCTTCGTCGCGGCCATCACTTGCCCCACCAAAAATTGCACGGCATTTGGTTTTCCTTTTTTATAGTCCTCAACGGCTTTCGGGTTCAACGCGAGCGCCTTTTCCACTTCTGCCGCTATTTCATCGGTATCGTTCGTTTGGCCCAACCCCTTCTGTGCAATGATCTCGTGCGGATCGCTTCCCGTCTCGAACATTTCGATCAAAATATCTTTTGCTGCCCGAGATGATATCTTATCCGCCATTATGAATTTTACCAGCTCGGCAAAATTCTCGGGCGTTACAAGGCCCTCTTCTATCCGAGCGCTGCGCTCAATAATAAGACCCCGGAAATCAGACAGCAGATAACTTGTTGCCAGACGAATTGATTTTTTTTCGTCATCGATTATATTTTCGGCCTCGATCCATGCTTTCAGCTCACTAACGACTTTCTCAAAATAGTCACCCATGGCACGGTCGCGAACAAACACTTCAACGTCCCTGGAATTCAACGGGTATTCCTCCAAAAACCGTTTCCGTCGCTGAGCAGGCAATTCAGGAACGGTCGTACGGATCATTTCAAGTTCTTCGGCCTCAAAGCGCATGGGAGGCAGGTCCGGTTCGGGAAAATAACGGTAATCGTGCGCTTCTTCTTTTTGCCGCTGCGAGAACGTTATTTGCTTTACATCGTGCCATCCACGGGTTTCCTGAATTACTTTTTCTCCGGCCTCAAGGAGCGCGGCCTGTCGCTCTATTTCATACTGAACGGCGCGCTCGGCAGAACGTAATGAATTGAGATTTTTAACCTCCACCTTTGTCCCGAATGCTTCGGTTCCCTTTTCGCGCAAAGATAAATTTACCTCAACCCGCATCTGTCCTTTCTCCATATTCGCATACGAAGCTCCAAGATACTGCAATATTAATTGAAGTTCTTCGGCAAACGCGCGAACTTCCGACGCCGAACGGATATCCGGCTTTGTCACCAATTCCATAAGCGGTACTCCGGCGCGATTAAAATCGATCAGTGTTTCCTCTTTATTATTTTCAGGATGCATAAGGCGTCCCGTGTCTTCTTCAAGATGGATACGCTCGATACGTATGCGTTTCGCTTCCGCAGAATCCTCATCGGGATATATATCCAAATATCCCTCACCGCAAAACGGGAGATCATATTGCGATATCTGATAACCCTTCGGAAGATCCGGATAAAAATAATTTTTTCGGTCGAATTTTGAAAATTCTGCAAGACGACAGCCGAGAGCCGCGCCGACCTTCTGCACCAATTCAACCGCTTTTTTATTGATGGCGGGCAATGTCCCCGGATGTCCCATACAAACAGGACAGATGTTAACATTCGGATGTTTTTCATCGGGATCGTTGGGAGACCCGCAAAACATCTTTGTCACTGTATTCAGTTCCGCATGAACTTCAAGACCGATGACCGCTTCAAATTCTTTTGGCATAGATATTAATTTCTTTGCTCCCCACCAGGAATTATACGGCCTTGAACGCAACCTTTCAAATCAAGGCGCGCATGTGCCATACGGCAAAAGAAAAACCCGCCCCATTCTTTGGGCGGGTTATTTAGAGTGCCGGACGCGATAACCGATACTCGATATATTGCTTCACGGCATTTACCTGAAAGAACGTATGCCATACCGGCTCAATACCGGGATCGGCCTGCCATTCTTCGTCGGATATGCCGCCTGCGAGACGCCGGGTGGTACGTTCAGAAAGTCCGTTGAGCTCCCGCAAAGATACCCATCGGTATCCTTTAGTCTCATCCGGACTTGCGACGACGGCTCCATTCCATTGTGGCGCATAAATACGCCAATAATGAAAAGCGCCACCGCGACGGCATTCATTGCTCATGCGATCTTGGTATATGAGCGGTGCCGTAATGGTGCTCAATCCCGTTTCTTCACGAAGTTCCCTGGAGGCGGCGTTACGGAAATCTTCATCCGACAACTCGCCAACTTTCTTCCCGGCATCAACGTGTCCCGCAGGAGGAGCAAAACCATAAGGCATTTTCTTACGCTCGATAAGGAGAATTTTCTGTTGACCGAATTCTTCCCCGAAAACCAGCATACCCACACTTGTGTGGTCGCACAGTTCCGTCACTGTGGCTCTCTCGCCGCCAAGCGAGGATCACCGCCCAAAAAGTCAACAAGTTGCCGTGGCGTCATGTACTCAAACACGAGCTCTTCAAGAGCCGGTTCATTCGGCTTCTGATATGCGATAACGCACATCTCATGAGCGGTCGCGAAGAAAACTTCGCCGCATGAATTCATGCCCACATACCCCGGATACTCAACGTTGTTAATAGAAACGGTGGGATTATAGAGGTAACACACGCCACCCAAATTTCCGACCATAGCAATACGATTGAGATGATGCAAAATTCGGCCTGCAAGCTTCTCCCGATATGTTCGGGATTTCACCCGTTCGGGTTCCGTTTTCTGCATGACGCTGGATGTACGCCCCCGAAAATCCGGGAGCATAACTATCGCCGTGGGGCCTCCGCATTCCTTCAGATACGCGGCGACTTTTTCAATCCGTCCTTTTGTGCGCTGGCTTCCGACCAACACAACGGGCCTCATGTTCATGGCTATATCTCCGCGAGCATCTGCCCGCCTCCGTACTTCAACCGGGCCGCCTGATCAATATGGGGCCTCATGTGTTCAAAAACGACTTTCGGCGAATTCGCCCCGGCGATGACAATAACATTGCTGTCCTTAAAAAGCTGCGCGAGCTTCAGATAATTTCTACGGACGACCTCAAGCGTCTGGGTAGTCTCGAATACATCGGGATCCTTCTTCAGACGCCTCAATGCTTCTTGCGCAGATATATCAAGCACGACCGTAAGATCCGGCACAAAAAACCACGGTAAGGCGTGATGACGGTCTTCAATATCCTCAAACGTAAGGTGAGTTGTTGCAGCACCGTACGCCATAGTGGAAAAGAAATAGCGCTCCGTGACCACCGCCGTACCTTTCCCAAGGTTCGGGATGATATCGTACACTAAATGTCGTTTCCGGTTCTTGATGAAAAGATCCTGGATCTCTGTGAGGTTTTGGGTCGTCTCCGCCCCGGTAATAAGCTTGCGCAACCGGTGGTCACCCGGCGTCATATCCTGTCCCCACCAGGGCTCGCGGGTCTCGTGGACACCGTATCCCAGTTGGCGAAGATATTTGCCGACATTGGCAACCTGAGTACGCTTTCCCGACTGATCGGGGCCTTCAATGGCAATGAAAAGACCGGGATATTGATTCTGTCCCATCGCATAAACTCCTTTTTTTCAAGGCGCACAATACTTCAAAGTCCTTTTGTCATAACGAAAAAATACGCAAAAGTCAATCCCGTATGAACTATTTTTTCTGCCCGCTGATTTGGTAACACCGCACGCGGCATTCCGTAATATACCAAATCGCCATCGTATCGGCTTTACCCGTTCCATTCGTGCAAAAAAACTCCGCTGCGGTTTTGCAGCGGAGTAATATATTATATTTTTTCGTATTCGGTCGTATAGCGCGGAAGCCCGTCAACCATTTCCTTCTGGAAATCGCCGAACACGTTGGGATACCGAGCAATAACGATATCCGCAATCTTTCCGAACACAAGGCGGATCTCTTCTTCGGCGCCCACATCGGTACGCAGTTGGATGAGATGCCGCAATGCACGGATATTTGCGCCCCACCCGATCGTAGTCGCAAGACCATCGGGCGCCAGGCGCCGCATTCGACTCGTCCAGCGCTTCTTCTCGTGGAATGATTTCATATCATCCACCTTCAGCTGCGCCGCAAGCCGCAGAAGCGTCTGTTCTGCCGTTTCAGCATTCTGCATAAAAATGGTCAAAGACTCCGGGTCTTCGCGTATCGCCTCCGGTATCCACATACGCAATTCGGTCTGGCGCACAAAACGCAGGCTTTCCTGCGACATAGATGTGCCGACCCGATGACGCACCAATTCATGGGTAAACACCCGGCTTACATCGGCGAGGATAAAATTCACAAAACCGTGCTCAAGCACGGAGCCGTGCTTTACCTTGATGACGTTCTGAAGATACTCTCTGTTGTTATCACGAACCTGAGTTAGGTTCGGGTTCAATGAAACGTCAAAACTCTTATAGCAAAGCCGTCCGCATACCTCGATGAGTTTTTCGATATCCGACGGAGTCCCGTCAGCCCAATCCTTTGATTTCCATTCCGGAATACCAATATGGGCAAAATATGCCGCAAGACCGTCCGGGACGATATTTGTTTCACCGACCAGGAACACCTTGGGTTCAACAAGCTGCACCACGCAACCGCTCCTCTCATTTTGCTTGTACGTTCTTTTCGCGCAACGCTTTTTCAAGGTGCGGTACGACCGCCGCAAAGACAACGTCTTCGTTTGGCGTACCGTCAATTATTACAGTTGTAACATCGGGGAACGATTTTGCAAGACTTATATATTCTTCCCTCACCCGCGAAAGAAGAGTCTCTCTTTCGAAAACATCCGGACCTCGCCTCAAACGGGAAATAGCGACTTCGGCGGGAATATCGAATAAAAACGTAATATCCGGAACCACGAACCCCGTCATTTCCTCGTGAAGTATAATAAGCTCCTCTCTCGTGGCGGCGCCCGTTACCGCACCATATGCCAATGTGGAGAAAAAATACCGCTCACATGCCACTGCCGTCCCGGCACCTAGCGCGGGCAGTATTTCGTCCTCAAGATGTCGGGCACGATTATCAACAAATAATAACTGAATATCTTTCGGCCCAAGAACTTCCTCGTTGGCAATAACACGCTCAAGCTGCTTATCTTTTTCTGTTTTCTCTCCCCACCACGGCTCTCCGGTGAATAAAATACGCATGTTGCGCTCACTCAAAAAGCTCGCGATACGCTCGCCTTGTGTATGTTTCCCCGACCGGTCTATTCCCTCCAACGCAATAAATAAACCGGGAAATCCATTTTTTCTCATATACAAAAGAGGGCGGGCCTCATGCGACCCGCCCCCATTTCAACACCTATTCAACGGTAATACCCATACTTCGCGCTGTTCCCTCAACTATCTTCATTGCGGCATCAACGTCCTTTGTATTTAAATCCGGCATCTTATCTTCGGCTATCTTTCGTATCTGCGACTTTGTGACTTTTCCGACCTTATTTTTGTTTGGGGCTCCGGAACCTTTCTCGATACCCGCCGCTTTTCTCAACATATCTGACGCGGGCGGTGTCTTCAGTTTTATCTCAAATGTCCGGTCTTCAAACACGGTAACTTCTGCAGGAATAATAGAACCCATTTTATCTCTGGTGGCCTCATTAAACCTGGATACAAAATCCTGTATATTCAATCCGTGCGGTCCCAGCGCCGTGCCGACGGGAGGCGCGGGCGTCGCCTGACCTGCGGGAATCTGTAATTTTATGATTGTTTTAATCGCTTTTGCCATAACGTTAAGATTATATCCGTTTTATCTGAAGATAATCAAGCTCAACGGGAGTTTCCCGTCCGAACATTGAAACCAACACTTTTACCTTTCCACGAGCCTCATCCACCTCTTCCACACGACCGTCAAATTCTTTGAATGGCCCGTCGGTAATACGCACCGCGTCTCCGGCAGAAACATCAACTTTATATTTTGGCTCCTCAACGCCCATGCGCTTCATGAGAGAATCGACTTCTTCCTGAGACAGGGGGGTCGGCGTGGTACCGGAACCGACAAATCCGGTTACGCGCGGAGTATTGCGGGCGACATACCAGGAATCATCGGTAACTATCATTTCCACCAAAACATATCCGGGATAGATGCGCTCCTCAACCAATTTACGTTTTCCGTTCTTTATTTGTATCTTTTTTTCCTTTGGGACAATAACCTGAAAAATTTTGTCTTCCATTCCCAATGATTCAATTCGTTGTTTCAAATTACGGGCAACCGCATCCTCATACCCGGAATACGTATGAAGCGCATACCAATTTCGCCCCTGTTGTCCTGTTTGCTTCGGCATACGAGTGTATATTAACGGATAAATCCGATAAGGGCGGTGATCGCTTTCTGAAAACCAAGATCGGTCGCACCAAGAATAAGCGCCACAAAAACAGAACCGGAAACCACGACAATGGTATACGCAATAACCTGCTTCCGGCTAAGCCATGTCACCTGGCGCAATTCGTGTGCCGCCTCTCTGAAATAACGGATAATCGGAGTTAAAAACCAGAACATAAAAATGATAAAAACTGTTTAATTCAAAAAAACGCCCCTCGGGGCCGTATTAATAGTAAAACTATGACCTCCAAGAGTCAAGGATACCGGCTAGAAACAACGCTCGCCATATTGCATAGCCGCATCCAGCAAGCCCTGCGGCGCCTCAAACAGGAATTTCATAAAACCGGTAATAAATCCACCTTGAATTTGCAAGATGAAACCTGCTACACCGGCGATCAAAATTAATGCCAATAATATTGCTCGCGCTCTACCCCGAGCCCGCAAGAAAAAAGCTGAACCGCCGCCGAAAACAATCAACACCAAAAGCAGAAAACCGCTCTTAGAAAAGACGGAATCCGCCAGCTGCGCGCAATCCAAAACCGGAACGGAAGAAGAAACTATCGCCAAAGCATGAGGTATATTTGCGCCAAAAACCAAAGAGCTAAATATCGAGATTCTTAACTGTCTTGGCATGCGTTTGTATGAATTTTTTCCGCGGTGCAACCTCAGAACCCATAAGAATATCGAATACTTTATCCGCTTCTTTGGCATCATCGACGGTAACTTGTTTGAGAACGCGTTGAGCGGGATCCATTGTAGTTTCCCACAACTGCCCCGGGTTCATTTCACCAAGACCTTTATATCGTTGTATAAGAACACCGCCGATATTCGTTGTCGCCGCGGCAACATCTTCATCCGCTTCCGTACCTTCGGCGTGACCGGCTCGTTTTGGCTTCTTTACTTCCTTGGCATGTTTGATCGCCGAAAACTTCTTAACGATGGTATCTTTTTCGTTATCGGAATATGCATATTCAACTTCCTTGCCTTTTTGCAAGCGATAGAGAGGCGGTTGCGCGATATAAAGATATCCGCTTTCGATAATGACCGGAAGATAGCGGAAAAACAGAGTTAAAAGAAGCGTTCTGATATGCGCACCGTCAACATCGGCATCGGTCATAATAACAATCTTCTTATATCGTATCCGGCTAATATCAAAATCCGACGCAATCGCCGTGCCCAACGCGACGATAAGCGCCTTGATTTCTTTTGATTCAAGCGCGTGGTCAAGCCTTGTTTTCTCAACATTTAAAATTTTACCCCGCAAAGGCAATATCGCCTGGAATCGCCTATCCCGTCCCTGTTTTGCGGAACCACCTGCGCTATCTCCCTCAACGATGAAAATCTCTGATACATCTGGATCGCGCGAAGAACAATCGGCAAGCTTGCCTGGAAGAGTCAGGCCGTCCAAAACACCTTTCCGCAAAACCGTCTCGCGGGCGGCTTTCGCGGCAAGACGCGCCTTCGCAGATAAAATAGCCTTCCCTAAAACCGCCCGGGCGTCTTGAGGATTCTTTTCGAGAAATATCTGAATACCCTCGCCCACCACCGACTCAACGGCGGTCCGAGCCTCCGGATTCCCCAAACGCGCTTTTGTTTGTCCTTCGAATTGCGGCTCCCTTAATTTTACCGAGACGACCGCAACCAGTCCTTCACGCACGTCATCACCGCTTAAATTCTCATCCGACTCTTTTAAAAATCCATTTTTCCGCGCGTAATCATTCAAAGCACGAGTGAGGGCAACCCGAAATCCCGTAATATGCGAACCGCCGTCTCCCGTATGAATATTATTCGCAAAACCCATTTCTAGCGCCTGAAGATCATCCACATATTGGAATGCAACCTCGACCGCAACATTTTCTTTTTCGTTTGAAATATAACACACTTCCTGCTGTAATTTTTGTTTTTCTTCGGCAAGATATTTGGTAAACGCCGAAACACCACCTTCAAAATAAAACGTGTAATACGAATTAATGCGCTCATCAACGCACCGAATGCGAACTTTGCTCGTCAAATATGCCTGCTCGCGCAGATGATTCAAAATGCGGTTAAAATCGAATCTTATATCTTTAAATATCTCGGGATCCGGTTCAAATGTTACCGCCGTTCCCGTGCCATCCGCATTCCCTATTTTTTTTACGGCTGCCCGCGGCTTTCCCCGGACATACTCTTGCATCCACACTTTTCCATCGCGGCAAACTTCGGCGCGAAGAAATGTAGACAACGCATTCACTACGGACACGCCGACTCCATGCAATCCGCCGGCAACTTTATACGATTGCCCCCCGAACTTACCGCCGGCATGAAGCGTACACAAAACCGTTTCAAGCGTTGATTTTTTCGTCTGCGGATGAATCTCGACTGGAATACCGCGGCCATTATCGATAACGCGGACCCGTTTCCCGTCGGCAAATATGCGAACCTCAATATCGGTCGCGTATCCCGCCATCGCCTCATCAATTGAATTATCGACTACTTCCCACACGAGGTGATGCAATCCATCCACGCCGGTCGAGCCGATATACATACCGGGCCTTTTACGGACAGGCTCAAGCCCTTCCAACACATAAATATCCTTTGCGGTATATGTGGTCGTTACTTTTTGATCGATTTTCTGTCCCCCGTCCTGTGTCTTCTTTTTTGTTCCTTTTTCTTTTGGCATATGGATTTAAAAATCACTATTCGTATCTTAGCGGATTTCCCAACCGCGCATTGTCATAGCTTGTACAATTTTTTTATGCACGATATCGACTTCTTCGCCCGTAAGCGTTTTCGTATCCGATTGATATACAATATGGAACGCCAGGCTCTTTTTGCCACCGGGCAATTCCTCACCTTCGTAATAATCGAACATTTCAACGTCTCGTACAAGCGATTTACCCACACGCGCGATCTCATCGGCAACCTCATCAACGAGCGTCCCGCCCTCAACAAGCACGGCGATGTCGCGTATCGCCTCGGGATACTTTGATGGCGTGCGAAATTCATGTTCCTCCTGACTCAGCCTTACGATGGCTGAGAATACCAATTCCGCAATAACCGTATTATCCGGCACCGCAAAACTTGACGCCACATCGGCATCCAATACACCAACAACCCCGACGCTTTTGCCGGCAACCTCAAGCACCGCCGTATTGGCAACATCCCATCCCTTATACACGGACGAATTATCGATCGAAACGGAAAGAGGATGCCAGGCAACATCACTCAGACCGCTCGCCTGAAGCAAATCAGAAAGCGCGCCTTTTACAAAACGGAAATTTTCAGGAATATCCGTTGAATTTTTAACGATTCTTGCCACGGCAATATGCTCTTTTTCATCGATATTTTTCCCCAATCGCTCAAAAATATGACCGCTTTCAAATACAGCAATGCCGTCGCGATACTTTAAATTTTCGGCGGCTGTAAGCAGAAAACGCGGAATAATAAGCGGTCTCATATATTTTTTGTCTTCCGCAATAGGATTTTCGACTTCTGCCAGGGATTTTTTATCAAGGTCAAATGCCTTCACGATCGTTTCTCCAACGAACGCATGTGTTCGTATTTCGGTAAAACCGGAGCGAACCAATGAATCTTTTATCCTATCCCTTACTATGCGGCTTTCTTCATGGCGAGGCACAAGTGCGTGCACGGATGGCGCCGTCGATTGTATGCGCCCGTAGCCCCAAACGCGCCCGACTTCCTCGATAAGGTCCTCCGGCAATACAAGATCAAGGCGCATGTCGGGTACCGTCACGATAAAATCGTTTTTCACGTTGCGAATCTGACACCCAATGGATTGCAATATCTTGCGCACCTCGACAGCAGACAGGGTTGTTCCCAATATTCCGTTTATGCCGGCAAGTGAAATTCGTATAATTCGCGACGAATGAATAAAATTTTTGCTGTCGACAACGCCCTTCAAAACCTTTCCACGCCCTATAGTAGAAGCAAAATATGCTGCACGGGCAAGTGCAAACGGAACCGCATGCGGCGACAGTCCGGCAGAAAACCGCTTCGATGCGTCGGTTTCAATGCCCAAACTCTTCGATGATCTATAAATAGCGGCCCGGTCAAATGTCGCGGCTTCAAAAACAATATTCTTTGTCTCTTTAGAAATACCGGCACCCATTCCTCCTTTAATACCGGCTATCGCAAGCGGCTTAATCCGATCAGCTATCACAAGATCACTCGCAGATAATATACGCGTAACGCCATCAAGCGTCACAATACTTTCCTTTCGGACCGCAGTACGGACCATAATTTCGACACGGCCGTCCTTACCACGCGCAAGCTTATCATAATCAAACGCATGAAGCGGTTGTCCGGTTTCCAACATCACATAATTGGTAATATCTACAATATTATTTATCGGTTGAACGCCAAGACGGATAAGCCGTTGCGCGAGCCACTTCGGAGAAGGCCCGACCGTAACTCCAAAAACGACTTTAGCCGAATATCGCGGACATAAAGCCGGCGAAGCAACGGTAACACGAAGATATTTCTGGACGGCTCTTTTGTTATCTTCGCTAATGCGCGTAGGCGGCAGTGTAAAAACGCGCTTCGTTTTCGATTGCAAAGTAGACAATAACGCAAAAACCTCCCGCGCCACACCCACATGTCCCGAAGCATCGCTCATACGATTCGGCAAAACCGCAATATCCAGGATCGTATCGGAAGCGCTCTTAATAACATCTTCAACTTCCCACGCCTGCATAGTAAGCATATCGGCAATTTTTTCTGCAGAAGGAAGCGGTCGTATAAAATCTTGTAACCACGCGTACGAATATTTCATAAAATTAAAACTGTTCGGAGAGCCGTATATCCCCGGAATTAAATAAACGGATATCCGGTATGCGGTACTTGATCATTGCCATGCGCTCTAGCCCGAAACCAAACGCAAATCCTTGGACAAATTTAGGATTATACCCTACCGCCTTAAACACATTGGGGTGGACCATACCGGCTCCCATAACCTCAAGCCATCCGGAGCGAGAACATGTTGCGCACCCCTTTCCCGAACAGAATATACAGCGGATATCAACCTCAAAACTCGGCTCCGTAAACGGAAAAAATGAGGAGCGAAGACGAATGTGTATTTTTTGACCGAAGAAATGCTCAAAAAATGCGGTGATTATATATTTAAAATTCGCAACAGTAACGTCGGTCCCCACCATAAGACCCTCGATCTGATTAAATTGAAATTCATGCGATGCGTCTGTCGCCTCAAAACGATACACTTTCCCGGGCACAATAATACGAAACGGGGGTTCATGCGTTTCCATATACCGCACCTGCATGGGTGATGTGTGGGTACGCAATAAACGCTTATCTATATCCCGAATATTTTCCGGAGAACGCAGCCAGAACGTATCCCACAAATCGCGGGCAGGATGATCGGGGGGGATATTCAACGCATCAAAATTATGCCACGCGTCCTCGGCTTCGGGACCTTCAATTACAGAAAACCCCATCGAGGAAAATAAATGTTCAATACGCCGCTCGACATGAGTAAGGGGATGCAAATGGCCCGCGCGCGCTTTAATGCCCGGAATACTTATATCAACACCCCGACGCGTCCCGCGCCCGCTCGCGCGAACTCCAAACCGCTCCCCGATGGCACGCAATTGCTGTTCCAATGACGCTATCTCTTTGTTTAAATATACGGCGCTTGCGGCACGTTTATTATCGGGAACAGACCGCAAATCGGAAAAAAAATCTCTTAGCAAACCTTTCTTGCCGACATATTTGCGAAAAACCGCATCAAGTTCCGCGGCGTCCTTTGCATCTGCCGCCGCGGCGCGCGCCGCACGCATACTATCATCAATACGTGACTTAAATTCTTCAGCGGTCATGAATTTGATCTATCGCTAAAAATATCCCCTCGATTACCATTGCGCCAATAAAAATACTTATTGCCGTAAACCAATTGAACGAACGAAGTTGTTGCAACAAAAAACTCCCCACAACCACACCGCCAATCAATACTCCTTGTCTCGCGTGCGCAACGAAAAGGCGTTGTATGACGTATCGATGCCTCTCCTCGGCGTCCATAACCGCACCAACGAATACCACAAGAGAAAATACCGTTCCGAAAAGAAGACCGTAAAATAAAACATCGGCGGCGACGCCTGAAGTTTCTGGATCAACTCCCCATAAAACAGCGAACAATCCCGCCCCGGAGAAGAAAAAAGAGGCGGCAAGGATCCGAAATAGCGGGTGTGCAAACCTCTTCGTATTCACGTCTTTTATAGTTTAACAAAAAAAACCATATAAAACAAGCATTTTTTGTGTTTTTGTCGCCAAAATACCTCCAAATTTCCGTCTAACCATAGCATTTTTTAATATTTCATATAGAATACCGGTACATTCCATTGAAAATACAAGAGCTGCGTATAGGAGAATACGATGCGCGTCTTTCGGATACTACGAACCATCCTCGTTGCGGCCCTTATCGTCGGAGCTTGCGCTCCCCAGCAGGCGAACGTAGCCCCAACGGGAACGCTGGCGCCCACAATAATTCCCACACCTTCACCGTTACCGGCCGCTTCTCCAAGCGTACGACCAACGGCCACGGCCGCGCCCACCCCGTCTCCGACACCATCCCCGGATCCGTATCCGGAACTGGGAAGTTTCGGCTCCGCGGGAGACGGTTACTATGCCATAAACGCCGGAACTATAAAAGAAACGGTTCGATATCTTGCCAGCAAAAAACTTCAGGGACGTCGCGCAGGAACAATTGCCGGAGGCGAGGCCGCCGGATATCTTGCAAAAATCCTTGAGGATATTGGCGTCAAACCGGTCAATGGAGACTATTTCCAACCGTTCGAATTAAAAACGGAATATTACACAACCCAAGCGCATAACGTCTGGGGCATTATTGAAGGTTCTTCCAAAAAAGACGAATATATTCTCATAACGGCTCACTTCGACGGACTTGGTGCGATAGACAAGAAGACCTTCTTTGGAGCCGATGACAACGCCTCGGGAACCGCCGCGGTACTTGAGGTGGCACGCGCCTTTGCCGCACTTTCCGCCAACGGAATGCCGTCGGCGCGCAGCGTCCTCATCGTGCTTTTCGACGGTGAGGAAGCCGGACTAAAGGGTTCTGCGTATTTCGCAAAACATCTGCCCGTAGCGAAGGAAAAAATAATCGGGGCGATCAATCTCGATATGGTTGGACGGGGGGATAATTCGACCGTTTATATGTATGGCGCTCCCAATGTTAAAAAATTCAAAAAAGAAAATCTGGCGCTCTACGACGCGTTGATCGCCGCAAACACTGTTGTCAAACTTGAACTTACCTACCCCGCAACAAATACCTCATTCACCCATTCAGACCAGTGGTCTCTCTACAGCAAAGGCATCACAAATGTCCTCCTGCTTAATACAGGAAAACATTCTGATTACCATAAAACGACCGATACCGCCGACAAGCTCAATTATTCAAAAATAGAGCGGATAGCAAGGCTTGTATTTCTTACCGCCTGGCAGCTCGCCAATAAAAACTAACATCCCGTCCTCACGGGATGTTTTTTCTTTTCATACACCGCCCGGAATTATCCAATACGCTTATCGCATTTGTATGAATCCGCTGACCGGATCGATACTTATAGTAAAATTTTCAAGTCCCTCTGGCACCTCATCAAGGAATCCGGCACGGATCAACGCCCGCATATCGGCCGGGTATGAACCATACCGCTCTTTATATAAAAGCGTTGCGGCCCTGAGCGATTCAAGAATGGAAATTTGCCGTATCCAGGCATCGGCAACTTGCCTTGTATATTCATTCTCGGAAGTATCGCGCAATGCTTCATACAACGCTTTGCCGCTCTCAATATCTCCGGAACGAACAGTATAGGATGCGATAAGCGATCGTATAATCGGGGGGGCGTCCGGTCTTTTTTCTGCAATACGCAGATAGCGCAACGCATTCGCATAATCCCGCTCAACAACGTGGTATTGCACCCCAAGATAAAAAGGTATTTGCCAACTTGAAGGAATAAATTGAATTCCCCGATCGCTCAAACGCTGCGCGTCCTGAATGGTCGCATAACGCGGCAGAAGGATATTCGAAACAAGATATGGGTACTCGAAATACGGGTCAAGCGTGGTTACAATATCGAAATACTCCGCCATATAACTATCCTTCAGGAGGCCTTCCGTCACAATATATTGTATCGATTGGATCCAAAACATATCCGCAAAAAAATTTTTAAATCCAAAAGAGAATAACCCGACAACATCGGAAGAGGGTAAAAAAACTTGCCGCGCCTGAGTTCTGTGTGCGCGCAGAGAATTATATGCGATTTGCGCATATATAAATGTCCCGCTCGCGATTATGAAACATGCAAAAAGCGCCATGCGCCATATTATTTTTCGCGCTTCGGATATTTTCATACGTCAAAACTCCCGTTTTTCAAAGATAATCTTGGCGGCAATAAACAACACTATCCCGTACGCTACGGCATATACAACTATCCACCATAATTGCTCTGTTGCAGGCACCACGCCGTAAATGACACCATTGCGAATATTGAATTTCTCCAGATTCGGAAAAATATAATACAGAAACGACACGGCGGTTTTAAGAATAACGTTAGGCTCTTTCTGGATAATAGTAAGGAGCAGCGATGATGAATGCCCGATAAGAAATATTGATATCGTATATACGGACGCGAGCACGGGCGACGTGAGCGCGGAAAACAAAATACTCACCATAATAAGCAGCAGGGATTCGATATAGCCCACCGCTATCGCAAGCGCGAGGGGTCCAAACCCGCCCGCATCTCCGTTTTTTAGACCGACTATGATAAAAAATATTGCGGACGAAAGAACGGTCATCAAAAATATCGTTGTCCCCAACCCGAGCCATTTACCCACTATAACTTCGGCGCGATTGATGGGCTTGGGAAGTATCATAAAAAACGTGCGCCGCTCAACTTCTTTATATACAAGATTCGCTCCGACAAAAACAATAATAAAAATCTGCAGGAGAAAAATTGCGGTCAGACCGAAATCTTTAATTATTTTCTGTTCCTGATCGAAAGAAATTGTCCCGAGAAACAGCGATGATGCGATAATGAACAACGCAAACAAGAGAACCGCAAACAAGATCCTGTCGCGCATGCTTTCTTTGAACGCATTAATGGCAATAGCCAAAATCCTATTTTTCATATCGACGCGCTTCTTTAATGATGTTCACGAACGCATCCTCGAGATCCGGATGGTTCCCACGGACATTTTGAACGGTGCCGTATTTAATAAGCCTTCCTTTATCGATTATCCCCACCGCGTCACATATATCTTCGACGTCCGAGAGAACATGCGAATTAAAAAATATTGTCTTGCCGGCATTTTTTAATTTCATCAATATTTCTTTGGCCTCCGCCCTCCCGAGCGGGTCCAGGCCATCCAACGGCTCATCCAAAAACAATACTTCGGGATCATTAATAAGCGCCTGGGCTAACCCGAGCCTTTGTCCCATACCTTTGGAGTATTTCCTGATCTGAATATCCCCCGCTTGCTCCAAATTCACATCGCGCAATAAATCCGCAATGCGGCGGTTTTTTATACCGGCATCCAAACCAAAAATATCGGCAACGAACGAGAGAAATTCTTTCCCCGAAAGATAGAGATAAAATGCCGAATTCTCCGGCATGAACCCGATTTTTTCCCGCGTATTTCTCTCTTGCGGCATGCCGCCTAGCACAGACACCGAACCGCTGGTGGGGCGCGCCAAACCGACCAACATTTTCATTGTGGTGGTTTTTCCCGCGCCATTGGGTCCCAAAAAACCGAATACGTGTCCTTTCTCCACGGCAAGCGTAAGTCCGTTCACAACGGGCGCATCGATCCCGCTGAACTTTTTTGTTACGTCGCGCAATTCAATTACTGCCATAAGCTTTCATTCTGTACTGTAGCACACCTGAAAATCGGGGGAAATTGACACAAAAAATCTATCCTCCATAATACAAAAAGCGCTTTGAAAACCGGAGGTAATACCATGAAATGCGACATTGCGGCGCGGGTCATACAAAGCGCCGCATCAACGGACTTTGCGATAGCGCGAACACCGACAGAGTGGGTGTTCAAGCGCATGGAAATGACGGGCGAGCGACGTCCCATCACTATCCAAAGCGACGGCGTATCGCAAACGCTTATCATCCCGGTAATGCGGGATGTTGTAATTGCCGAGGCACCAACGTTCGCGGAACTGGCTGCCAAGATCGGAAAAGAGCAACTCGCGAAATACTCCCAAGCTCAAGACGACTCACCTTATTTTTCTCAGCATCGCGAACGGCTTGAGGGACTCATAACCGAACTTGAGCGCGCGGGTGAACCGTCATGATTTGCAACAACTGCAACGGCCGGAAGATCTTTAAAAACCTATCCTGCTGGTGTAAAGAAAATACCGACAAAAAAGCCCGGCCAAACTGTACGCGCTGCAACGGGACGGGAACGTATGATTCCACGTGTCCGCTCTGCAATGGTTCCGGCGAAACACCCGATATCCACAACATCATTCTTATAAACACGGATTCCGGCGCAGAAACGCGCATCATACTCGACCTCACCAAACCGCTCGATGAAACGCTTATCGTTTCCCGGAAAAATAAATATCCGGATTGGAGCGAAACGGTCTGGTATGTTGACCTCGCCCGGCTTTTTACCGACGCGTGCGGGACTATCGCGGTTTCCGAGGAAACTCACTTTATGCTGCACAACGATGCCGCCATTGAATTTGGCTGGTCTTTCGGCAACCAGTATATAGCCCGGACCGTTTTCTCGAAAAAAGGCGTACCGAAAAAACCGCTACCAACGAGTTCCGAACTCAATGAGCTTGCGTTACGGTCTCTTGGGTCTCATTTCTCCTGGTACAGCAAAGACGGTTCTCCTATCGTATGGAAATTCATCAAGCGGGAACCAACGTGTGCGCTTCTGGATTCGCTGTATGCACTGGTATCCCGACGGGGATATTCGTATGAATTCCGCGTCGCCGAAGGGAATATAGCAACCGGTGAATCCGGCTGGGGCGTTTGGCTCACCGACACGGATGGCGAACAAAGGTATGCCGAACTCTCGATAGACTATACGCTTCCCGTCGCCGTACAAAACGCCATTCTTGCTGCTCCAAAAGCACTGGATCGCGCAGATGCATGGATCCAAGCAAATGTGGCAGATTCGGGTCAGCCAAAACCGGATAGTGAAAACTAAAAACAAAAACACCGATATATCGGTGTTTTTCTTTGGTTTTATTTCGTATGCGCGGGAACAAAAATAGAAAATACGGTCCCTTTTTCCGCTTGAGACGTAAAGAATATCCGCCCGCCGATAAGACCCATATATTCCCTACTTAAATATAGCCCCAAACCCGCACCAATTACCTTGGCGGCGTCTATATTATTTCCTCGAAAAAACTTCGTAAACACGAGGGCCTGCTGGTCTTCCGGGATACCGGGACCCGAATCTCTTATTTCAATTATTATCCCGCCTTCTTTCGTTATCACAGAAAGCCGGACTTCGCCCTTGGAAATATTATAGTTCAGAGCATTTTCAATTACCTCTATCAATACACGCTTCAATAAAATAGAATCGGTTTCGACGCTTAAAGCCGGTGAAATAGGCTCCGAAATAAAATTTACATTATGCGCTCCGGCCTCAACCGACGTGGTTTTTATTATTTCACCAAGAAGCTCGCCGATACGCACCGTCTCAAATTTCGGAATAACTA
>Ga0082335_1004954_pt1 | contig 19174 bp, 20 predicted proteins | sample Subgrocontami58m_FD_72375 | JGI IMG/M metagenome (GOLD analysis project Ga0082335, IMG submission 72375) | Subsurface groundwater microbial communities from S. Glens Falls, New York, USA - GMW37 contaminated, 5.8 m (SPADES assembly) (version 2) ... | reverse complement strand
CTGCCCCAAAGTTTATCTTGGAAAGGAAGTTTATGTTATAGTGAAAAAGAAGAATAAAAAGGTATAAACCTTATAGGTTAGATTAAACTGCTCTTTCTTGAATTATTTATGCAACACTGCACGTCAGAATTATAGTCTGTGACTGTTACTCGTCCTGCATTCGTTAATTGCACTGTAACATCATCATTTTCATTTGGAAATGGCTGATGATCTGGTTCTGGACCTGTTCCGTCAATCCAGGGAGCATAGTCCATTCCTTTTATCATCCACTCAGAACCTCTAAATAAAAATTTTCCGTTAACTATTCTTACTGTTTTGTTAGATTCATAAAGATAGAGCTTGACTTCTCCAATATTCCAGCCTGTTGCTGTTGTGGTTTCTAAAGTTATAGATGTAGAAGCGCTAAGCAAATTTCCTAAAAATGGAAAATTTAGATAGTAAATATAGGGATCATGAGCAAAATAATCTCCTGCGCCTAATCTCGTGTAATTCGTAGTTCTTCTAGCTATTTCATTTCCGTTTACTCTTATAATTCCCTGTCCCGTATTGTAAGGGCTGTGAAGCCCTTTTCCGGCAGAACTTGGCCATGAAACTTTAATTTCTGCACGGTCTATGGAATTAAGATTAACTCCAGAGAGATCAAAATTCCAGGTTACAGAACCTTGCCAATTTGGAAAGTTGGAATCATATATCCCCACTAAAACTTCGCTTCCAGATATCCAGCTGCATGTCTGACCTGCAACGCAATGGCTAGAGGCGGCATAATTTCCGGTTGTAGAAGAAAACGCATTTCCCAATTTTGACATCTGAGTATCAGCGTAGCAGAAATTTAGGGATAAAAGAGATAAAATCAGGAACGCGAAGAAAACCAACGATAAAACATTTTTTGTGTTTCTCATAAACTAAATAATTCAGGCTTCTATTTAAAAATTGTCAATATTTTTATCTGAAGCAATAGTGAACTACTGAATTTGTATATCTAAGAGTTATTGCAACCAAACTCCTTAAAAACTCCATGTTCTTATTAAATTACAGGAGAAAACATGAAAATATATCTTATCGATAAAACTTTGAGCAGCAAAAAAATTCTGAATCTCGGAGGGAAAATTGCGCTTGATAAACTGAACAAGCTTCTTGATGCTGGAAATACTGTTCTAATTAGAAATATTACCGGAGGAACACAGAGTGATTTTAGAATACGAAGAGTTGCTGAATCCCGAAAGATGGATAGAAGTTGCAAGACAGTTAAGGCTCATTATCTCGTTAATCTGGAAATGGGCAAGCAGGGTTTTGAAACTTTTTCTCCGAAAGAAGCAGGTTATGAGCAAACACTCAGGTTTCATAGTTTAGATAGAGCTCTGAATATGCTTGAAGCAAAGCAAAAACTGCTTAGAGCAAATTGGGTTCTTGAGTAAAATTTTAAGAGAGGCTGCGCTTATTACTAAAAATTTTAAAATAAGTGAAAAACCCTGTGCCAAGAGCACAGGGCATCAACTAAACGAAGCTAACTAAACTCAAACAGCTTTAACTGCTCTGCTTTTCTACCCTGCTTCTGAATATAACTTCGAATTACATCTGCATTTACTCCTTCCCCAACTGTTGCAACATAACCACCATCACTCCAGAACTCTCCACCCCATAATTCTTTCTTGATTTCAGGATATTTTTTAAATAACTGCAAGGCAGTTATACTTTTTACTAATCTAAAAATTTGCGAAGCAGAATATTTTGGTACAGATTGTATCATAAAGTGAACATGGTCTTCGTCAAAGCCTATTGTTTCAAATTTTAAGTGATACCTTTGCTCAAAGTTTTTGCATATTTCTTTTAGGGTTTCTACATAAGTTTGAACTAGAAACAAGTCTTTTCGATATTTTATACAGAATACAAAGTGATATTTTATTCTATGGGCTTTATGGGCAGATTTGCAAAGCTCGCTTTCCATAGCGTTCCAAGAAGTATAAGGTTTATCTACTTTTCTTTAGCTTTCACCCCGTGCCAAGAGCACGGGGTATAACGATTAATCAAAAACAAGTGGGTTAAAGTTTAGACTTAAATCAGCAAGAAAAGTTGAACAAGACTGAATTTGAGAAGCATTGTTGTTCCAAGATTTAGATGCTTAATAATTAATTTATGGTGCAAAGCAGAAACTAAACTAGAGTCTCATCTGAACTGTTTCTTTATCAATGGCTTCCTGCTCTTTTGCACCACGCTGATTGGCCTTATGCCTTGCTTCAGAGTTTATTTTTTTTAGTCTTCTGTCGTTTGGATTAAGTTTTGAATTTTGCGCCATTTTTTGTGTTTTGAATAAGAATTAAGAGTAATAAGAGGTTATAAACTATTGTCTCGAGAAAAACAATAGAGAAAAAAATGAAATTCGCTGCATAGGTTTATAAATGAAGTTCTGAGTGAATTAAGATACAAAACAAGATCAAAAATCGACTAAAAGCTTCGCTTTGACTTTACAAGATTTTTGATATTCTGGAAATTTTCAATTTCCAGACTGTTTGTTTTGTAAAAATAAAGCATAGCACAAAACAAACATGGGATTCAATTCAGAAAACAGCAATAGAAGCAGAGGCAGAGCCTTTGGCGGAAATCGTTCTAGTGAACGTTCCGGAGGATTTAATCGAGGAGGATTTGAAGGAAGACGCGAGGGTGGATTTAGCGGGCGAAGAGAAGGCGGATTTAATCGAGGAAATAGAAGGCCGGAAATGCATGATGTTGTTTGCGATAAATGCGGAAATGATTGCCAGGTTCCATTTAAACCAACAGGAGACAAACCTGTTTTATGCAGCGCTTGTTTCAGAAAAGACGGCGGAGCTAGTTTTAATTCTGGCTCCAGAGAACAAAGAGAATTTAGAGAACCAGTAGGTTCGATAAGAACAAACTCTGTTAGTTCCGGAATATCCCAGGAGCAGTTTAGACAGCTTAATACAAAACTTGACAAGGTTCTTGGAATTCTGGAAAATATAGAGTTTGAAGCATTACCCGATGAAGACGAAGATGGCGATGAAGAAGAGGGAGAGGAAGAAGAGAGTGAAAATACTGAAAAAGAGAGTGGAGAAGAAAAGATATAAATAATCTTAAAATTTCTATACATCATGAAGTTCAACAAACTTGTTCCTGAACTCGGAGTAATTGATTTTGAAAAATCCCTGAAATTTTATACAGAGATACTGGGCTTTAAAGTAGAATACTCTAGAGGAGACGTTGAAAGAGAAGAAAAAGAAGAAAGTAAGAAAGAAAATAAGTTTGCATTTATTTCTTTTGAAGGCTCGCAGTTTATGATTGATGAAATCATAAAGCCGAATAATAAGGAAAATAAATTTATCACAGGCAAGCTCGAGAAGCCTTTTGGAAGAGGAATTAATTTTCAGATAGAAGTTAAAGACATAAAGCCTATTCTAGACAGACTCGCAAAAAATAATTATCCTCTGCATATGGAAGTTTGTGAAAATTGGTATAGAAAAGGCGGTTTTTTGCTTGGCAGCAGAGAATTCATGGTGCTTGACCCCGAGGGTTATCTTCTCAGATTTTCGCAGGATATTGGAAAGAAAAAGGTGTAAACTACTAGGGTTGAAGCTCCCAGCGTTTAACAAATAAAAAATCAAAATAACTTTTCTTGATAGTTTACAATTTTTGGTGCTTCTATTTTCTTCCAATGCTTATCTTGATTTTTGCAAATTTTTGCGAAAGCTTTATAAAGCATCTTGTCACTAAATACTTGTTAAAATGTTAACTTTGATGATTGCCTTAACACAGTTTGGCGTTAAAAACCAATCGTAAGGTATGATGTATGTATGAGTCATCATAGTTGTATATTTCTTGACATCTTAAAATTCGAAAGAATTTTGAGAGGTAGAAATTTTTAAATTTCTAACAATAGTTTAAGTTTATACTTAATAATTCAGAAAAATATTATTTTTCTGACTCTTAAAAACAACGATACACTTCGTGTATGTTGATAAATGTTTTTAAGATTTATAAATAGTTCAGTCGTTAAGGAGGATATAAAGTGCAAAAATTTGTTTGCGTTAATACAGTATTTTCTAAAATATTTTATCATCAAAGTTAAATAATTTGAAAACTTGAAAACAAAAACAAACTAAATTACATTCATTTGACAAAATTTATTTCTTGATAAATTTTGTTTGACAATTTTTGAATAAAAAATCCAGTTTATCCTGCTGGCGGCTGCGGCTATCTGGCCTGCAATTAGACATGCAAGTTTTTCGCGAGAAAGCGGACTGCTTAGTAACACGTTGCTAATCTACCCTAAGATCGGAAATAACCTCGGGAAACTGAGGATAAAATCCGGTAGAAGATGGTTTCTGGAATGAGCTATCTTTGAAACTTTGGTCTTAGGATGAGGCTGCGGCTGATTAGGTAGTTGGCGGGGTAAATGCCCACCAAGCCAATGATCAGTAAGAGCCTTTAGCGAGGAGGCTCTAAGAAGGAATCTGAGACACTATTCCTAGCCCTACGGGGTGCAGCAGTTAGGGAACTTTTCCAATGCGCGCAAGCGTGAGAAAGTAAGCCAGAGTGATTTTGATATAATTTCAGAATCTTTTGTTTGTTGCAAAAATACAGACGAATAAGGAGTGGGCAAGATCGGTGCCAGCCGCCGCGGTAATCCCGACGCTCCGAGTCGCAGCCACAATTATTGGGTCTAAAACATTCGTAGCTTGCTTTGTAAGTTCTTTGTGAAATCTTATATCTTAAGTATAAGGCGTGCAAAGAATACTGCATAGCTTGAGACCGGAAGAAGCAAAGAGTATGCTCGAGGTAGTGGTAAAATATGTTAATCTTGAGCAGACTAACAACAGCGAAGGCACTTTGCTAGTACGGATCTGACAGTGAGGAATGAAGGCTAGGGGCGCAAAGTGGATTAGATACCCACGTAGTCCTAGCAGTAAACACTGCTCACTAAACATTAGGGCCTCCTCGAGAGGCGCTAGTGCTGTAGAGAAGTCGAAGAGTGAGCTACCTGGGAAGTATAGTCGCAAGACCGAAACTTAAAGGAATTGGCGGGGGGGTACTACAACGGGTGACGCGTGCGGTTCAATTAGACTCTACACCGTGAATCTCACCAGGATCGATAGCAGAATGAAGGTCAGTCCGAAGGGCTTACCTGACACGCTAAGAGGAGTTGCATGGCCGACGTCAGCCTGTGTCGTGAGATGACCTGTTAAATCAGGTAACAGGCGAGACCCGCGTGTATATTTACTTTGTAAAAAGTTCAATATACAGACTGCCCGGGTAACTGGGAGGAAGGTGCGGGCTACGTTAGGTGAGTACAGCCTGAATACCCTGGGCTACACGCGCGCGGCAATGCTAGATGCAATGAGATGCAACTCCGAAAGGAGAAGCAAATCCCATAATGTCTAGCCTAGTTCAGATTGAAGTTTGTAACTCAACTTCATGACGCTGGAATCCGTAGTAATCGTTCGTTATCAGCGAACGGTGAATATGTCCCTGCTCCTTGCACACACCGCCCATCAAACTAACCGAGTTATGCTTTGATGAAATCTTTCGAGAGTGAATCTTTGTATGACAAGGTAAGTTAAGTTGACACAAGGTATCTGTAGGGGAACCCGCAGATGGATCACCTCCTAAATTTTAAAAATTTATTTTTAAAATTTAATCATTAAATCAACGGCGAATTAATATTAAATTGCAAGAAGCACATTCAGAAAATCAAAAATTTTCTGACTGTTCAAAACACAAATTTTGAACACAGTTATAATAATTTTATACATACTACCTGGAAAATCGCAAGGTTTTCTGGGCATCAAAGTTAGCAGATTAATAAATCAAGGCAAGGAAGTCCGGACAAAATCTGGGATGAGCCTAAGTTCAAAACCCTTAACGGGCGGTGAACCCGAGCGGTTGCATTTTAGCTAATACAAATAATAACTCAAAATGCAGACGCGAGTAAAAGGGCTCATCGTTCAATGGTAGGACGAATCGTTTGCAACGATTAGATTCGGGTTCGATTCCCGATGAGTCCATAACTGATTTAGAGAAACGAAATCAGTTTGGAATCAGCGGTTCAGAAAATTAAAAATTTTCTGACTCTCCAACTCTCACGAGTTGAAGACAATAAAAATCCAGCAGGATTTTTTCAGCCGATGAGTCCATAGGAAAATAAATAATAACAAAATAAAATGACAAGTCAAGAAGATTTAATACTTCAATCACATGCACAAGGAGCATTAGATAGGGCGAGAGAAAGAATGCCTAGACACTTGTATGTATTGAACTCGGCAGATGGAGAACAGGTTGGCGTTACTGCTACCGACTTTTCAGAAGCAAGAGAAGAAATAGTAAGGCGAGGATATGACCCAAAAGGCTTGCACATAGTATCATAAATAAGAACATCACAAAAATATCACAAAATCATATTCACCTAACCGCGAAAATCTCGGATTTTCGGGGCCCAAAAAATTCGAAAGAATTTTTTTGGAAAATGAAATTCAGCGATGAATTAAAACATCCGTAATCGACAATCGAAACATATGAACTTCGCGAGACGAATGCGCTCGCGACGGGAGTTGAGATTGATTAAGAAACCACCTGTGTTCCAAAAGTTCAGAAAATTAAAAATTTTCTGACTGTTCAAAACAAATATATTTTGAACATATTGGAAGGCAGTCTTAGCATAATTGTGGTAATTCATATTCAATTGATGAGACAGAAGGAAGAATATAGATAATTATAATTGTAATCTTAATTGATTACTTTATAATTTCTATTTTATAATTATATTTTTGCCAGAAATAAGTAAAATTATTTCTGTTTAGAAAAATTTATTTTTCTATAGATATAATTATAGATAAACTTAGTCTTCAAAGCATAGCAATAAGAAATTATTGTGTTGTTTGAAAATAAAATTTTCAATCCAAAAAAACAAACTGCACACTTCGTGTGTGGATAATTATTTTTTTGGTAATGAAAAATAATAAGAATAATGACTAACTGAGCAGAAATTAGTAAAATAATTTCTGATACTACATATACTGTTAGACGGATAGCTTGGTTGAAGTTGTGAAGAAGGACGCGGCAAGCTGCGATAAGCTCGGGGGATTCGCACGCAGGATTTGATCCCGAGATTTCCGAATACGAGAACGTCTAGAATTCCGAGAGGAAGACGCACGGTGGGAATTGAAACATCTTAGTACCGCCAGGAAAAGAAAATAAATTCCAGAAAACATTTATGTTTTCTGGCTGTCCAAAATTAACATTTTGAACATAATGATTCCCCTATTAGCAGCGAGCGAAAAGGGAATAGGGCAAACCGAATCTGCTTTTGAAAAGAAGCGTGAGATGTGGTGAGCGATAATGCCTAATTCAATGAGTCAAACTGCTCTGGAACGAGCGGCCTTAGAGGGTGATAGCCCCGTAGATAAAGTTGATATGGTGTTGCTCGAAGATTAGCGCGCCCCAGATTGGACGCGTGAATACTGCAGAATTAATTGCAAACCCTAAATATAGACTTCAGTCCGATAGCGCAATAGTACCGTGAGGGAAAGCTGAAAAGTACTCTTAATCGAGGGTTAAAAGACTTGAAATCTAACAGTTACAGGTTGTTACTGGTCACTCCTCCAACGAGGATGTGGATTTGTAACGTACGTTTTGAAAAACGGGCCAAGGAGTTTGTCTAAGTGGCAAGGTTAAATTAATGAAGCCAAAGCGAAAGCAAGTCTGAAAGGGCGTTAAGTCACTTGGTCAAGACCCGAAGCCAGCTGATCTAATCATGAATAGGATGAAGTTTTCCGAAAGGAGAATGGAGGTCCGAACTAGCGTTGTGTACATGCACTTGGATGATTTGTGATTAGGGGTGAAAAGCCTATCTAAGCTGGCGATGGCTGGTTCCTGCTGAAATATACCTCAGTATAGTCTCACGCACATATTTGCCTGCGGGGTAAAGTACGGATAATTTTCGCAGAGGATTTTTCCTACGGAAAATTTTCCAACTCAGAATCTGCAGGTTGTTTAGCGTGGGAATCAGCGTCGGTGCGTAAGGTACCGTCGCAAGACCAGAACAAAGGAGACTGGAGTTAAGGTCCCAAAATATATGTTAAGTGTAACAAAGGGAGTCTTGAATCTGAGACAGTGGGGATGTAGGCACAGAAGCCGCCACCATTTAAAGAAAGCGTAACAGCTCACCCATCGAGATTCGAGGCACCGAAAGTGGACGGGGCTCAAACATATTACCGACACTTCAGGCGTGCTCTATAAGAGTATCGCGGTAAGCAGGCGTCTTTTTTGCGTAGAAGCATCTCCGAGAGGAGGTGTGGAGCGAGAAGGAACGAGAATCTTGGTAGTAGTAAGGTCAGATCTCTCTGAGATTCGAGAGATGTCGAAAGAGCAAGGTTTCCTCGGCAATAACAATTAGCCAAGGGTTAGTCAGGGCCTTAGTCGTATCTTAACTGCATACGATGATGGACATCAGGTTAATATTCCTGAACTAGATAAATTTGTCAAGGCGTAATACGCTTAGGGATAAGGATAATTTCGAAAGAAAGGTTGTATAAGGATTTCATGGATCGTAATGATAAGAAGTGAAGGAACTTGTACTGTGAAAATTCCTGATTCCTAGAGCCAGTGAAATAATTGCGCATAGAATTTATTTACCTGTACCTAGATTCAACACAGATGCTCTAGCTGAGAAGGCTAAGACATGAAGGTTTAATTCAGTTTAGGGAACTCGGCAATCTAGCCCCGTAACTTCGGTATAAGGGGTGTCTAATTTTGTGCTTGATATTAGAGTGCATTTTTAGATTTCAATAACAAGGACTGTCCGACTGTTTAGCAAAAACGTAGCCGGTTGCAAATCCGAAAGAATGTGTATAACCGGTGAAACCTGCCCAGCGATGGTGCTTCAAACCCTTTTTCAAGAGGGCCAAGACCCATCTAGCGGCGGGCCTAATTCCTGAGGCTCTTAAGGTAAAAAAACGCGCAGTCACAATATTTTTTGTGACAATTGCGGCGCTGCCTTACGGTTTATTCTATAAAGAATAAAACGCTCGAGCATAAAATGATAATCTAGCTATTTGCTGGAAACTCTGAGAATACTTTAATACTTTGATAAAAAATTAAAGTGAAAATTTAAAGTTGCAGACAATCAGCAGGAAAGACTAGAATTAGAAATATTTAAATAGTTCAAAGACCTAAAATGAAAATGGAATATTCTCAATTAAGTGGAGAAGATAAACTTAGGAAAAGTGATTTCAAATTTGTTAGTGGTTTTTGGATTATGCAAGAAGATGTTCTAAAAATGAAGATACTGCAAAAATTGGTGCAGTTTTAGTAGTTTACAATGTTGTTGTGGCTACTAGTTTAGCTACATTAGCAGTTGTTGGAGCATTTAGCTTGGAAAGTTTAGTAAGATAATTCTAGAATCCTCAGAGACTATACGCTAGAACTATAATAGTTTTTGAAAATCCTAAAAAGGTTTTTTCTAAAAAGTTTTGTAGTAAGATATAGTCCGAACTTAATAGCGATATTAAGAATTGAAATTTCTTAAATTTCAGATTAACATAATTAAGCGTAATGCCTTGTCGTCTGAATGGCGACGTGCATGAATGGTTCAACGAGATAGTCGCTGTCCCAAACTGACAACCTCTGAACATATCAGCCTGGCGCAAAAACCAGGGATATCTAACGGGAAGCTAAGACCTTGTGGACCTTTACTGCAACTTGTTGTTGTGGCTCTATTGGGAATACATAGCATAAGTAGGAGCGTCGATGGTGCTTTTTTGGAAGCGCCGGAGCAATCATGTAATACTACTTATTTTTAATGGAGTTGCTTACTCGAAAGAGGACACCAGCAGGCGGGCAGTTTGGCTGGGGCGGCACCCTACAGAAAAGATATCTGTAGGGCCTAATGATAAGCTCATCCAGGTCGGAAATCTGGAGTGGAGTGTAATGGCAAAAGCTTATCTAACTGAATTTCTAATAGTACGAAATTCAGAGTTGAAAGACGGGCATAACGACCCATTGATGATTTTTAATGGATCACAATTTTGACAAAAAAGGTACCCCAAGGATAACCGGGTTGTCTCACCCGATAGTTCATATTGACGGTGAGGCTTGCTACGCCGCTGTCGGCTCTTCCTATCCCGGCTGTGCATAAGCAGCCAAGGGTGTTGGAGTTCACACGTTAAAAGGAATCGTTAGCTGGGTTAAAAACGTCAACATGGCGTTGCTTTCCTGTAAAGGAATGAAAAATATTATTGGCTCATATCGGTGAAACCTAAACTTTATATAACTGGGAGTTTTGGTAATACCGAGGGAAGGTTAATATTTATTAAGAGATAATGCTTGCAACAAAAATTATTTCTTAGAAGAATATATTATTAAATTAGTAATAAAGCTGAGAAGTAGGGCTTGTAGGTTTAGAAAAATAAAACTTACTCAAAACGCCTTACCTTATAGTGCTATTAAATTAATAAAAATAGTTCTAAATAAGTATTATACCCCTGTAGAGACTTAAGGCTTTAGGCCTTGGAGTTTATCTTAAGGAATAAGATAGGCTAAGACGCCAATCTCCTGCTGCAAGAGCAGGATGAAGGTATAGTCCATGCCATTTCGAATAAATAAGATCTGGATTAGTCAAGGGCAACTTGACTTTATAGAAAATGATTTTCATTTACTATAACATGCGCGAGACAGTTTGTATGATATCTGTTAGATACGTAATTATCTGAGTGGAAAGATCCTGTAGTACGAGAGGAACCAGGATTTGATGCCTCTGATTTAGCAGTTCTCATGGGGAGGCTGCGCAGTCACGCATTGAATGAATAAGCACTGAAAGCATCTAAGTGCGAAGTCACCCGCAAGACGAGATAATTTAGGCCGTCAAAGAAGATGACGTTGATAGAGTTGGTGTGTAAGATCCAAGAACACGAGGATTTCAGCACGCAACTACTAAAAGCTACAAAAATATATTTAATTTATCAAAAGTAAATTAAAATCAGTTCAGTCAATTATTTTTTGACTAAGTTTAAAATTCTTCCTTCTGTCGAGTCTTTGATACGAAAGTTTCTGGATAAATTTAGAATTAATTGTTATGTTTGTGACGAAGGTCTCGAAGAATAGTGCAATTCTAAAGTAATTACAAAATCAAAAAGCTTATATAGTAACTCTTTTTAATATTTTTATGAAATATTATCTCGGAGCAATGTCCTACGATGCTTATCCTAGAGCTGGAAATCTATGTGCTTTAGATATAATCCGTGCAGCAAGTCGTAAACAAGCTGAAGGAAAATTGGTTGAATTAAGCGAATCTTTAACAAGAAAAGGTAAAAGAGTAACCGGTGAAGAACTTGCTTACTTGGGTAATAGAAGCCATATTGTTATTGAACTTAAGTTCAAAAAAATAATACATCCCATTGTGATTTAATTTTCAATTTTTATAGACTCTTTTTAATATTTTCACTACAGCAAATCTTAAATATAACCTAATTCTATTAAAATAATGGAAGAGGGCATAGAAGAAACATTTCATATTACTGAAGAAAGCAGGCAAAAAGGCGATGAAGCTGAATTTAGATTTAAAGAATGGCTGGATAAACACGGTATTCCTTATTTTTATATCAAACAGGATTCAGAATCTTTTTCTCCTGCGCTAAATGATATTTTTTCCGGAAAACGGCCGGATTTTATGATACTAATTCCTAATTTTGGGTTTGTCTTTGTTGATGTTAAAAATAGAAGTCTCCATCGAAAGTATAAAACTTACCCGCTTGATTCTTTTGAAACAAAAAAATATTCCTCACTTCAAAGAATTTTCAATATTCATATTTGGTATGCTATATCTAATGAAGATTATGATTTTAAAACATGGCTGTGGATTCCTGTTTCTAAAGTTATGGAATCAGGCATGCCGAGATATAACTCTTCAAAATCCAAGGAAGATTTTTATGCTGTTCCTCTTGAAGAATTCATTCAAATTGCCGACGATGATTCTTTAGATAGATTATTTAGTAAATCTTTTGGAGATAAAACATGACAGATTATGAAGCATTTTGTGTAGGGGGAGCGTGTTTTGTTGCGCTTATGCCTTGTATTTATGAAAGCGCGAAATATATGAATAAGTTTTTTGAGAAAATTTCAAATGATTTAACTGAAGGCAAAAAATTTCGTGACAGTTTTTTAGAAGGAAAGGTCGAGTGATTTATCAGTTAGATCTTCTAAACTCGTAATTACTACTTGAAATTCACCGATAGAAGTATGTAAATATAATTCAGTCATATAACTATCCGGAGTCCATCTTATTTTAATCTGTGAAGGTCGAAAATATTTTTTTATACAGTCGAGTTGACCTATTCTAATCTCGCTCTTCATGTCTTGAACAAAACAGGGGGAATTACCAGCCGCAATAACTTTTAGTCTAGACAAATTTCTGCAATCCTGCTTCTCCAAATCTCTTGTAAGCTTTAATCCAGTTGTACAATGTTTGTTTAGGTATCTTTTTTATCTCCGCTACCACTGGTATCTAGGATAAACTCATCCTTACGTGCTTTATTGCTCTTAACTTAAATTCTTTGCTGTAAGCCATATTTTTTCATTGCATACAGAGCACCTAAGTCTTTTGTTGTCACAATCCAATAATTATGGTTAAGCACAATTTTGAAAAAGAGAAAGGTATTTAAACATCTCCTATCTAATTTAACCATGAATAATAAAGGGGCGATAAATAAAGTTCTCGCAGTAGTTATTGCAGTTATTGTACTTGCAGGAATAGTTTTTATTTATTCATCAAAAAAATCTGAAAAATTGGAGCCTAATTTGAATATTCCTGATGATATTCCCATGGCACCACTGCAAGAGATAACTCAAGCAGACTCTTCAGAAGATCCTTCTAAAGGCACAACTAGTTCAGCGATAATTTCTTCTTCTCAAATATCCGATCCCCCTACGCCAAAGCAAACCGATATTCCTTCTAATCCAGAATCATCTAGTCAGGTTAATCCTACTTCATCCTCAGTTTCACCTGCGCCTGCTGGCGCAAATTCAGAATCAACACAGCAGACTCCTTCTCCTCTAACGGGCAATGCAATATATATTAATCCACCTGAAGAAAGCGGAGGTTCCTGGGTTATTATTCAAAATCAATATATGGATTATAAAAACGTTTGGTATCATTCAAGCTCAGGAAGATTATATGCTCAGGGATGCTGGAGGTATGACTCTTCAATAAATAACTATACCTATGCGCAATCTTGCTCTATAGATTTAACTAATGTTTATATTTACTACAATTCTCCGATATTCTATCAAAATTTCTCTGAATATGTCTTTAAGGCGCGCAACTCTTCATGGACAAACAATTCTTGGGCTTATGTGATCGAAGGAATATGGATTAAAAACTCTTCAAGTAGCTGGACTTATGTCGGTAGAACCTGGATTCATTTCACAAACAACTGGAAGGTAAGGATTAATCATTCAGGACTAATAGGCGCCTGGAAGCATATAGTAAATGAATCTAACATCATTGAGGGCAAATATCACCAGGATTATTTCTCTTCAGGAAGAATATTTGTAAAGAGCGCCTCAAAAGCAAACGCAACAGCGCATTATCTAATCAATGATACCTGGATAAACCTTGCTGGCGCATACGGAATGTACAATAGTCTATATATAGTTCAAGCATTAAATTTTAGTAATGTAAACTCTTATATCTACAACTGGGATACCTGGTATCTTGGAGCTGAAAACGGATGGGTTTGGTTTGGCAACGTATGGCAGTCATGGAATCATTTTTGGTTATGGAAGAGCGATAATGAATACTATTACTTTGATGACAGCCTTGTTTGGGTAGCTAATGCCTGGAAATACAATCAAAAACGCATTCCACCTATAGAGACTTTTTATGATTATCCGAAACTAACAGAGCCTGAACCACAGGAATCTGAAGGCGAAGGAAATCGAGGAACTTGTACGGAAATTGAGGGTGGATTTGTTCCGGGCAACATATGGACCTGTTCTCTAAACTGCCCTACACATACTTATGCTAGCTATGACGGACCTAACGGCTGCTATGAGCTATGCAGGGGTGCTGCAGAGCCAGGATGTTGAAGCTCGAATAACAATGATGATGATGATGATGACAACCCTAACTGATTATACTAGTAATAGAATGAACTACCTGGACGACTAGAATTAAACCACAGGGAATATCAGTTCTCACTAATTTCTTAGTTCAGGTATATGCAAATAATTATACATCCCACCACATTAAACTATTTTCGCAGAAATAATTTTACTATACTCCTGGAAATTAATTTCTGTACAAATATTTTTCCTGGGTATTTAGGAAATGAAATTAAAATTTCCGAAAATTAGTTTCATTTACTCTAACTCTCTTTTTACTTACTCTTCTTTCGGAGCTTTTTCTCCAAACTTTAAATCATAACCCTGATTTCGACATTCAATAAGTAATTTAAATAAGCCAAGAGAATCTTTATCACCCAATACGCCTTCTAGTTTACCCAAAACAGTTTTATGAGTCTTATGTGAATTTACTTTATAGCAGATCTGACTTTCAGGGCTGCACCAAACATAAACAGTAGCTCTAGGACTCCAAGCCTCTTCGCTCAAAATATATTTTTTTTGATTTTGCATAATTTTAATAGTCAAGCCCCATACTTACATTTAGCTTAAGAACTAGGGAAAAACAAGAGCCTCTAAATTTTTTAACTCAGCAACTAGCTCTTCTGTCGTGTCAAGTGATTTTAGAAGGGGAATACCAAAATGACTTTCTACTTTTCTAAATCCATAATTCTTAATTAAAGTTTGATAAAGCTGGCTTTTTTGGGAATTCATCATAATACCGATGCCTCTTTGTTCAGATTGTTTTTCTGATGCCGGAACTCCAACAATATATACTCTTTCAATTTCTTCATGGGATTTTGCAGTATATTGAGGAGTGGCTTTTCTAGCTACAATTATCCCAGAGGTGAGCGCAGCTGGAGAAAAATGCAATCTATTTGAATCGCCTAATTTTTCAACTAATAATTTAACATAATTTTCTTTTACTGCCTGTTCTTTCATATAAGGTATTTTTTCCATAATTATAATCAATAAAAGTCATATTTAAATAAATCTGTAATGGAAAATATATTAAGAAATAATCACAACACACTCGTAACTAAAATCTCAAACTCTCTTTCTTTAAAATACTCATTAAAAGTTCTAAAAAAGGCCTGAGATTGTTCTTATATTGCGCTTCTCGAAGAACTTCGTAATATTTTCCCCTCTTTATTTTAGGAATATTTATCATTGGAAATTTATTCCTATGAAGGATAAAGTTCATTAAGAGTCTTCCAACTCTACCGTTTCCGTCTACAAAAGGATGTATTTTTTCAAATTCTGCATGAAAATATGAAGCAATAACAAGAGGATTAAGCTTTTCCCGATTATTTGCATACCATTTAAGCAAATTAGCCATTTTTTCAGGAACATCAGAGGGTTTTGGAGGCAAGGAAGTTCCTATAAACACCTGAACTGTTCTGTATCTGCCGATTTGAGGAATCAAGTCTTGCCTTAAAGTATTATTTACAACTAACCTATGAAGTTCAAAAATGAAATCTTTTGTAATATCGTTTTTATAACTAAGCATATAGTCAAAGGCTTTTTTATGATTTAGTGTCTCGTTTATTTCTCTTAAATCTTTATTGTTTGGCACTATGCCTTCAAATAAAAGAAATGAAGTTTCTAGAGAAGTTAATGTATTTCCTTCTATTCCTGTAGAGTCGTATGTAAAAACAGAGCAGAATACTTCGTATCTATTTTCAAAGTTTTCTTTTGGCTCTTTTGAGAACTCTCTTTTTATTGTTTCAAGAAAATCGAGCTCTTCTTTTTCAAGAACTGCTAATAAAATTCCAAGCTCTTTGTCAGCTTCTCTTTCTTTTTTTGATAATTCTTCAGGTAATAAATCAACGCCCATATATACTTTTTTCTTTCCAACTTTTCCCTTTATTTTAATAGATTTAACTCTGTAATAATATTTCTTCCCGTTTCTTTCTTGAATTTCAGTGTAAGCCATATTTATACTATGTCCACCCCATTTATAAATATTTCGCTAAGGTAGACATATAAATAGGTCCACCCTAAATAAGAATATCTAGTTAAGGTAGACCTAAGGGACTACAAAACTTTCGCAGAAATTATCGTAACAGGTTTTATCGGCCTATCGCTGGAATCTGTCTCAACCGCCACGATCTTATCAACAACATCCATTCCTTCAATGACATTTCCAAAAGCAGGATGCTTTGGGTCTAGGAAATTATTATTTACAAGATTAATAAAAAACTGTGAGCTTCCTGTGTTAGGTCCTGCATTCGCCATAGCAATCGTTCCTCTATTATTCTTATTTCCACCAGCATGTGTAAACTCATCTCTTATATTTGGAATCTTTGAGTCTCCATAACCTGTTCCAGTAGGGTCTCCGCCCTGTATCATGAATTTGGGAATTATTCTGTGAAAAATTACTCCATTGTAAGTTCCTTTTTGAACTAAACTCACAAAGTTCCCCGTAGTTATTGGCATATCGTTATAAAGTTCGATAGTTATGTTTCCGTAATTTGTTTCCAACAAAACTTTTGTTTTTTCGCTTTTCTTTACCATGCTATAAATCGTTACTCCAACTAAAAGAACAATCAAAACTGCTATTATAAATATTACTATGCTCTTTTTCATAATACGAAGCTTGTCCTCTACAAGCGAGTAATTGAAAATCATGAGATTTTCATATAAAAAGAGAGTAAATAGGATTTTTAAAGTTAATGTAATGCCCTCAATCCTTATTAATAATTAAACAGGATCCTGGAATGAACTGTTCAACCTCTTCTTGACTTGCTGCTACTTGAAGCCCTAACCTCAAGTCTATAGAATTGAGAGTTTGGAATAACCCTAAAACCCTAAACTCTCAAAGAGGACTCAGAGAATAAATTCTCTGATACATTCAACTCCCGAGGAGTTGAAGTCTTTGAGGATATTTTCTTCGAAAATGGGGGTAAATCAAAGTCCTCAATTAATAATATCTTAAAATTATTAATGTTGCTGAAATCGGGGTTGAAGTTTAGACTTAGTAAGCAAGGAAAATTGAACAAATCGTTTCGTATTATAAGAATTACTATGGATTTAAAGAATAATGTTTACGAAACTAAAATCACATAGATTTAAAACACTATTTTTCTTTATTCATTTATGGAACATCCATATCAGTATGACATTATCTTTGTGTTAGGAGAAAAGTATTTCGACCATCCGTTTTGCGGAACAGCTATACTTAGGCGATTATTAGAAAAGAATAGCTATAGCTGCGCTGTTATTGAAATGCCTCAAAAAGCAGAAGATATTATGAAATTTGGGAAACCAAAGCTGTTTTTCGGAGTTTCTTCTGGCGCAATAGACTCTATGGTAAGAAACTATACTGCGCTTAATCGTCCTAGAGAAAAAGACGAGCTGCTTGGTTATGAAAAAAAAATTCCCGATAGAGCTCTAATTGTTTATTGCAACTGGATAAGGCAAAAATTCAAGGATTCTAAGCTGGTTATAGGCGGAACAGAAGCAACGCTTAGAAGATTCACCCACTATGATTACTGGCAAAATTCTCTTAGAAAATCAATAATCTTTGATACACGCGCAGATATTCTTGTTTATGGAAGCGGAGAAAAACAAATTCTAGAGATTGCCGAAAGATTGAGCGAAGGAGATAATATTGAGGGCATAGAAGGAACATGCGTAAAATCCCGGGAAATTCCTAAAAGAGATTTTGTTTTATTGCCCTCACATGAAGAAGTTTTAAAAGATAAGTTCAAATTTTGCGATATGCAAAATTTGCTTTCAAATTCAAAAAACCTTGCTCAGAAAACCGATAATTTTTATATTATTCAATATAAGACTCCAGGATACACCACAGAGGATATAGATGAGTATTATGAGTTAGGTTTTTCTAGAGATGTTAGAAAAGTGCCTTATATGAAAGGTTTTGAATTTTCTATTGTGACTCATAGGGGCTGTATAGGAAATTGCAATTTCTGCTCTCTAAGACTTACAATGGGTGATAAAATTATATCGCGAAGCGAAGAATCAATAATAAGAGAAATAGAGAGCTTGAAAAGCAGTAGAGATTTTAAAGGAATAATTGATGATTTTGGCGGGCCTTCTGCTAATATGTATGGAATTGATTTTGATAGAGATATTGAGAAAAGCCATCAAAGATTAGTTCACCTTTTAAGAAAAATACGCGAAATTTCTGGAATAAAAAAAGTTTTTATCCGCTCGGGCATAAGATATGATTTGGCTACTCCAGAATACATCAGAGAAATTACAAAACATCATATCTCCGGAAAACTAAAGATTGCTCCGGAACATGTCAATGAAGAAGTTTTAAAATTAATGAATAAACAAAGCGGAAGTTTAGATAATTTTATCAAAGAATTCAATAAAATAGGATGTGGCGAACTATCTTTTTATTTCATGACAGGTCATCCTGGCTCTAGCATGAAAGAAGCTCGCGAGTTAGCCGAAAAAATTAAGCATCTAAAGAATGCAGAATCTGTTCAGATATTTACTCCAACACCAATGACTGTTTCAACCTGTATGTATTATACTGGTCTAGACCCAAGAACAAAAAAGCCAATATATGTCCCTTATACTTTTGCTGAAAAAAAAGAGCAGAAAAGAGTTCTGGAATTAGCAGACTACAGAGACGTTAGAAAGAAACAGAGACCAGAAGAAAGAAAGTCTACAAATCATAAAAGTAGACACCCTTCTCGAGTACACTATAGACTAAATACGGTAAAAAGGTGACTACAAATACCTATTTTGTAGACACCTGAATTAATTTTAGTGAACTTTATGAGTAATATTCTTAATAATTGCACAAATTTGTAAGCAGAAGTTTTTACTTGAGCCAGCATTTTTAAGAGACACTCCGCCAATATTAAGTAATTATGAATAATGCAAAAAATCTCTGCCCGACTTGTTCAGGTTTTCTTAGCTAATTCTTCCCAGCACTTTAACCCCGTATCGTGAATTGAGGACTTTGAATAACCCCGATTTTTTTCAATAAAAATAAAATAATATTTATTTCTTCTCGGAAGATTGCTCTGCTAATATTCTCTTCTTTAAAAAGTGCTTTCTTCTTTAGTTCTCC
>Ga0082335_1004953_pt1 | contig 19186 bp, 14 predicted proteins | sample Subgrocontami58m_FD_72375 | JGI IMG/M metagenome (GOLD analysis project Ga0082335, IMG submission 72375) | Subsurface groundwater microbial communities from S. Glens Falls, New York, USA - GMW37 contaminated, 5.8 m (SPADES assembly) (version 2) ... | reverse complement strand
TACCTCTTCATAGGATCTCTTGTACTAGGTAAGGCATTCGTCACAAGCGCCACCGGGAAGAAAGAAGTTGCAGAAACCATTGTAGAAGGAAGCGGAGAAGACAAGATTGCCATAATCTCAATTAAGGGCATATTGACCAGTGAATCGGCAGAAGGTTTATTTATTGAAAAACCCAGCATTGTTGAGGTCGTGAAGCAACAACTCGAACAAGCCGCGACTGACACGCATGTCAAGGCTGTTCTGCTGGAGGTAGACAGTCCAGGCGGTGGGATTACGGCAAGCGACATTATTTACAACAACATCATGAAATTTAAAACCGATACAAAGAAAAAGGTTGTTGTTTACATGCAGGACATCGCCGCCTCTGGCGGATATTACGTATCCTCTGCGGCTGATGCCATTATTGCGCATCCTACTACAATTACGGGAAGCATCGGGGTGATCATGCCACTCATAAATGTGGCAGAACTCATCAATCGATACGGTATAAAGGATAGCTCTATTGCATCTGGTAATATGAAAGAAATCGGCTCACCACTCAAACCTATGACACCTGAAGAAAATGCTATCCTAAAAAATATCATCGATGAAATGTACATGCAATTTGTAAATGTGGTATCCACAGGGAGGAAGCTGGATATTGAAACAGTAAAGAAGATTGCTGATGGAAGGATATACACTGGCAAGCAAGCCCTTGAAAAAGGACTGGTTGATCAATTAGGCTACCTAGAGGATGCCATCAGTTCAGTAAAAAAAATGGCGGGCATTACAGATGCAACTATTATAAGATACGAAAAACATTACGGTCTGTCCGATCTATTTGGCCTGATGTCCAGAAAGCTTTTTCAAAGCAATACCATCAAGCTTGACATCTCTCAATTCCAGGAGCAGGGCAGTACCAAACCTATGTACCTTTGGAATGGCCATTCTAGAAGGGAATAGTTTGCAAAATACAATACTCTATTATGCTAAATGATTAACAAAAATAAAATAATTCAAAAAAATTTAGATTTATTGAATGAGTTTATGAAATATGCGTTTGAACACCCAGAAGTATTAAATAAAATTCCGCCTGATGCCGAACTCGTTCTATTACCTACAAACGACATTAAGCTTCGTGCTGAGAATAAGAAAATGGCTAACTCTCTTAGAAAAAAGGGCAAAAAGGTTGTTGTGGTTGAGATAGCGAAGCCAAAAGCAATCGTACCTAAAATAGAATTGCTAACAGCATGATTTTTTAGGGGAGAACTTATGAAACGGTTAATTTGTCTTTTGTCACTTCTACTTGCATTATCATTAACTTCATATTCTTATGCGGAGGATATAGAAGTTATTAAAAAGGGCAATTATTCCCTCAGTTTGGAAAGTAACTCTGTAAAGGCAAATAGCAGTATTATGGAAATATTTGATATAGACACTATTGGCAACAAAATACCAGATCAGATTATTGCAACCGTAGAATCTGGAGACTGGGTGTCATCTCTGCCAAATACCGTTACCGTAGCCGATGCTGATAACAATGTCGATAAAATCATTGAAAACTGGGATATTAGCTTTTCAAAAGCCAAAAATGGCGGTAGGGTAATTTTTACCAGAGTTATAACAAACAATGACGATGTTGATAGAGAATCATATGCTTGGGATTTAAAGATTAAATATAGATTTATTAAATATCGCTAAATGAATGATAAGATAGTTAACCAATTTTTAGAACTGATTCATCCTTGTATTGAGGACATAGAAGAAATCTACCTCTTTGGTTCACGGTGCAGGGACGATTGGCGGCCTGACTCTGATTATGACCTTTTGATCGTTCTTAAAATAAAAGACAGAGTAATTATAGATAAGCTTTATGATGCTGTAATGGAAATTCTGCTCTCTACAACAAAGCTAATATCCTTAAAGATATTTACATCTTCAGAATTCAACCGCTTAAAATCTATTCCGACTCCATTTATGAGCAATGTTACGACAAAGGGTATAAAGCTTGGAATCCACAACTAAAGCACTAATAATTGGATATATACAGAAGGCAAATAAAAAGTTAGAAGTCGCCGAGAAACTATTGAAATCGAGCGATTATGATGATGCTGTTTCAAGGGCATACTATGCTGTTTTTCATGCAGCACAGGCGCTCCTTTTGACCGAGGGAGAACGTGCAGAAACACATACAAGAATATTGGTAAGTACCTTGCATACCTGAAAGATGATAGGGAAAGTGGAGACTATGAGGTTTTCTCTTATATAGACAAGGAAACTGCTGAGACTGCAATTTCTGAGGCAAAACAATTTCTAAAGGAAGCGAAACTTTATTTAGAAGGATTAGGAGTGACATTTTAACCGGTTGTATGGATGTTTATGATGAATCCTTCTTACTAAATTTATTTTATGGTACGTGTTCGTTTTGCACCTTCACCTACGGGTCTTTTACACATCGGTAATGCACGCGTGGCCGTTTTTAACTGGTTGTTTGCAAAACGGCATAAGGGAACCTTTATCTTAAGAATCGAAGATACCGATGTTGCGCGCTCTGAGAAAAAGTACATGACCCAACTCATCGAAGACCTCCACTGGTTAGGAATAACCTGGCAGGAAGGACCCGATGTGGGTGGTCAGTACGGTCCGTATTTACAATCGGAACGTTTGCATATCTACAATGACCTCTGCCAAAAATTTTTAAAAGAAGGCATGGCATATAAATGTTATTGTACCCCCGAAGAACTGGAAGAACGCCGGCAAATTGCCAAGCTAACCGGGAAGCCCCCTCGATACGACAATCGTTGCCGGGAACTAACGGATAAACAAAAAAGTGCTTTTGAAACCTCGAATTTAAAATACACAATTCGTTTTAAAGTACCGGATGAATTGGTTGTATTCGACGATCTGATTCGAGGCGCCTGTCAATTTGATACGAGTCTGACGGGAGATTTTGTAATCATGAGGTCGGACGGAACACCTTCTTTCCACTTCGCCGTTGCTATTGATGACACCCTAATGAATATTACACACGTTATACGGGGAGAAGACCATTTATCAAATACACCGAATCATATATTACTTTTTCATGCCTTAAAGCAAAAGCCTCCACAATTTGCCCATCTGTCGCTTACCATGGGCACTGACCGTTCCTTGTTGAGTAAACGTCACGGTGCTTTTTCTATTTCTGAATACCGCAAATTGGGTTATTTACCGGAGGGTTTACTGAATTATATGATGCTGCTGGGGTGGTCGCCAAAGGACAAAAAAGAGAAATTCAAGATTGACGACGTTGTTGATACATTTGAGATACACTCTATGAGTAAAGCGGCCTCCGTATTTGATCAGCAAAAATTAGACTGGTTGAGTGGACAATATATCCGTGAAGCTGATCTGGAAAGACTTGCAACCTTCGCAACCCCTTACTTGCAGGAGGCTGGATTTGTTTCTACGGAAGAAAGTAAAATCGACCGAAATAAATTAAAATTAATTATAGATGCTGTGAGAGGTAACATATCCTGCATGTCTCAGATCGTTCATGAATCAGAAATCTTTTTCAAGGATGTTGTAATCAGCGAAAATCATGTTGAATTTCTTTCATCAGAGACTTCGCAGTCCATACTTTCAGCCTTTTATATGAATCTCCAAAAGCTCAACACTTTGTCTCCCGAGATATTTAAGGAGGTTTTAAAGACGGTGCAAACAGAAACAATGGTAAATGGCAAAGGACTTTATATGCCCATCCGTATTGCCTTGACTGGCAGAGAACACGGGCCAGAACTTTATAGTGTTGTCAATATCCTGGGCATTAATACGTGCAAGACGAGGATAGAACGATTTCTTTCGAGTTAGTCCTTTAAGTCCCCCTTAACAAAGGGGGACTTCGTCGTGAGCTCAGTCGAACGATTCAGGGGGTTGTGTTTTTCTGGACATCTTACAACCCCCTTCCCCCCTTTTCTAAGGGGGATTTTATACAACCTGTAACCAGCATAAATAAAATGAAATCCTATACAATGAAATTATTAGAAAGAATGTCATGGCATTAAAATTTTACAATTCCTTAACTAAAAAAAAGGAAGTATTTACACCTTTAAACGAAGGCCGCGTCAACATGTATGTGTGCGGTCCTACGGTCTATGACCATCCACACATCGGGCATGCCAAAAGTTATGTCAGCTTTGATGTAATCGTCCGTTACCTCAGATACCTGGGTTATAAGGTTCGTTACGTGCAGAACATCACCGATGTCGGGCATCTGACAGACAATGCAGATGCCGGTGAAGATAAGATACTCAAACGTGCACAAAGGGAGCGGGTAGAACCGGCAGAACTTGTCGAGATATACACGAAGAGTTATTTTGAAGACATGGATGCTCTTAATAACCTGAGACCCGACATCTCGCCACGGGCTACGGCACACATCCCTGAACAAATCGAGATTGTGGAAAAGCTGATTGAAAAAGGGTTTGCCTATGCGTCAAATGGGTCTGTTTACTTTGACGTCCAGAAGTTTACTGAATATGGAAAACTCTCCGGCAGAAAACAAGAGGAACTTGAGGCAGGCGCACGCATAGAAATCAACCCGGAAAAGCGGAATCCTTCTGATTTTGCACTCTGGAAGAAGGCTGAGCCAGGCCATATCATGCGGTGGAAAAGCCCATGGGGCGAAGGATTCCCCGGCTGGCACCTTGAATGCTCGGCCATGTCTATGAAATACCTGGGAACAACACTGGATATCCACGGCGGCGGCCTGGAAAACATCTTTCCGCATCACGAGTGTGAGATTGCGCAAAGCGAAGCAGCAAACAAATCACCATTTGTCAGATACTGGATTCACAACAACATGGTCACCGTAAATGGACAAAAGATGGGAAAATCACTTGGAAACTTTGTTACCCTCAAAGATGCCTTTACTAAGTATAATCCCCTGACTATACGATTCTTTATCCTCACAACTCACTATCGCAGTCCGCTTGACTTTAGCAATGAAGCTCTGGATGCGGCAGACAAGGGTCTTGAACGCCTTTATAACACCATCATAAATTTGCGGGAACAAATAGATAGCGCAAAGGACGATTCAACCCCTAGCGGTATCTACGAAAAGTTAGAACACTATAAAAAAACATTCCTTGAAGCTATGGACGAAGACATTAATACGCCTGGCGCTATTGCCGCCCTGTTTGACTTGTCAAAAGAGGTCAATACCCTGCTAAATTCTGGCCAGGAGATCAACAAAAAATGCTTAGAAGACATCGATAAACTCTACCAGAAACTAGCAGGCAATATTTTGGGGATTATCCCGAAAAGCTTTAAATCCGAACAAAAAGGGGCAGCGGACGTGCTGGATAATGTTATACGAGTGCTCATCGATACCCGCAATGAACTGCGTAAGGCAAAACAATGGCAGTTATCAGATTTCATTCGTAACAAACTTACTGAAATCGGTATTGCCCTTGATGATAAACCGGACAGCACAGCATGGAAAAGGATAAAGAAATGATTACACTAGAACAGGTAAAGAATCATCCAGACGTCAAAGTATACATAAAAAAAGCAAATGAATTTCTAGGGGTGATCGGCTACACCGAACACGGCGAACGTCATGGAAATTACGTGGCGAAAAACGCCAGAAAACTTCTCCAGGAACTCGGATATGACGCAAACACCTGTGAACTGGCAGCTATCTCCGGGTATATTCATGACATCGGGAATGTGGTCAGCCGGCATATACATCCAGAAGCAGGCGCTTACCTGGCAAGTCAGTTCTTAAAAGAGTTAGGCATGCCTGTGGAAGATCGGGTTATGATCATGAGCGCAGTAGGAAACCACGACGAGGGTTCCTGCGATGCGGTAAGTCCGGTATCGGCCGCACTCATTATAGCTGATAAATCAGATGTCCATCGGTCAAGGGTGCGCAGTGTAAAAGAAATTAAATTTGATATACACGATCGGGTCAATTATGCGGTAACAAAATCCGAACTTCAAATGAATGCCCAGAAGAAAACAATTACCCTCAAACTTGATATCGACAAGGAGATTTCAGATATGGTAGAGTACTTTGAAATCTTTACCGCACGCATGGTCGCCTGCCGTCGTGCTGCAAGACTCCTTGGATGCACATTTGATGTGGAAGTTAATGGTTCTCCTTAGCCTTATTTCTTCTTCCCTGTAATTACACGGACATATCTTGTTTTGAAAGATTACAGACGGCCTCTGAAAGATTGATTAACTGATCGAGACTTAAAATTTCCCCCCTTACTCGTTCATCCAATTGCATGCTTTTTATAACCCCTTTTACGTGATCCCTCGAAATATTAGATAATTTCAACTGTTCCAGACTATTGAGCAAAGTCTTACGCCGTGATGTAAATATGGCATGAATGATCTTTTTAAAAAAAGGATAATCCGTTATCCTGCCTGTATATTTCTCTTTGTTTACAGATATCTTCACAAGAGCCGAATATACCTCCGGCCTTGGCCAGAATACATGGGGAGATAAGGTCTTAAAGACCTCCACTTCCGAAAACAATTGAGTGATTATAGATAAAATGCCGTATTCCCTTGTGCCTGGCATTGCGGCCATGCGTTCCGTAATTTCTTTCTGAAGCATCAGCACCATTAATTTAATAGGTAAATCACCCTCCAAAAGATTAATGATTACCGGCGTGCTGATATTGTACGGCAAATTGGAAACTACTTTTATATGAGATTGATCATGTTCCTTGAGCCAGTTGAGCATCAAGGCAGGAATATCGGGATTCAATTCGTGTTTTGTCTTTAAAATATCTGCGTTAATAAGGGTAACATTTTTATATAATTTAAGTATATCAGTTGCCATTTCAAATAACTTCTTATCCACCTCCACAGTAAACACATGTCGACTTCTATCCGCCAATAACCTCGTCAATCCTCCAGTGCCCGTACCGATCTCCAGGACAACATCATCTTCTTTTAGCTCTGCAATATCGGGAATTCTTAATAAGGTATTTTGATCGATAAGGAAATTTTGGCCAAACCGTTTATTAGGTGAAATTCCTCTTTGGCTGAAAATCAGCTTCAGTACGGCAGGTGTGTGTGGAATAAAAATTATTTCTTTTTGTGGCATGGATTTTTAATTAAGTTAGGACACAGATTTCGCAGATACACACTGATAACTACTTTTAAAACAATTATACACATCTACAATAATTTTCACCTTAATTCTGTCAATTTTCTTTTAATATCGTGAAAATCGTTCGACTGAGCGTTCAAGACGAAGTCCGTGTTCATCTGCGTCTAAATTGAAATTATAATATTACTTCATCTCTTCAGGTCTTTTATAAACATGATTATTTATTGAATTGAACTGTCTTCAGTCACATATTACCCACAAAACACGCGAAAAGAAACGAATAGAATTCAGCCATTTTCGTGTCGTTCGGGGGTAAATTGAAATTACTAAGGTTTAATATAGAGCACATATTAAAAGACAATCATACCGTATACATATTTCCCCATCAATTCATTTTTTAAAAACAGTTCTAGATACTTTACTTGAATTACAACACAAATAAATGCTGTTGACAATTTTATACGCTATACATATTATTGCATTTAAGAAATACGTTATGAGTAATAGCACGGTTTTTGCAAAACCATAAACCCCGTTGGAATTTTGCGCGGGGCATTAAACCCCGGATAAAAAAGCGGAAGTTTTCTAATTTTATCATCCCGTACTGTCGCGTGGGGCATTCCTACGGGGTAAATAAGAAGTATACACTCCAATCACTCACTAAAAAAAGGATGGCAAATGAAGATGATGAAATTTACTGCGATTAGCTGTTTACTGGCTTTTGTCGTTATCAATGACGTGATGCCGGCATTTACAATTGCAGGGGGTCTGATTGATATGGGTTATGGTAGTAGAGGTGGAAGTATGCTGTCTGCATCAATACGTTCAAAAGAACCTATCCAGCCAATTCCAATCAGCTTTGACTGCGACAGGGCAAAAATAGAATTAGGAAAGAAATTGTTTTTTGAACCCCGATTGTCCAAATCCGGCTGGATCAGTTGTAATTCCTGCCATAACCTCTCAACAGGCGGTGCAGATAATTTGCCAAGTTCTATCGGACATAAATGGCTGTTTGGCCCGATAAATTCGCCTACTGTCCTCAATGCGAAATTCAATCTGGCACAATTCTGGGATGGCCGTGCAAAGGACTTGAAAGAGCAAGCAGGCGGCCCCATAGCCAACCCTATGGAAATGGCTTCAACCCATGAGATTGCGGTGAGTGTGTTGCAGTCAATACCGGAATATGTGCAATGGTTTAAAGAAGTATATGGAGATGAAAATATTAACATTGATCATGTCACTGATGCCATTGCGGCATTTGAAGAGACTCTAACCACACCAAACTCAAGATTTGATTTGTGGCTAAGAGGCTATGATAGAATTTCCAAATTGGAAGAGGAAGGATATGCTCTATTCAAGGATAAAGGTTGTATAGACTGCCATAACGGTTTTGGTGTAGGAGGAAACTCTTTTCAGAAATTTGGAATTGTAAAACCATACGACAAAGACACACAGACTCTTGGCAGATACAACGTAACAAAAAATGAGAAAGATAAATACGTATTCAAAGTTCCACTGCTAAGAAATATTGCTCTCACGGCGCCCTATTTCCACGATGCAAGCACATGGAGTTTGAGTGAGGCAGTCAATATCATGGCAGAATATCAGCTGAGAATAATACTTACTGATAATGAAACGAACAAAATTGTTGCATTTCTACAGACCTTAACCGGAGACCAGCCTTCAATTATTTTTCCAACTCTACCACCCTCAACTTCAATTACTCCAAAACCAAATCGGAATGAACTTACGACCCCTGATTGCTCAGACGCCGATCCCTTGAACTACCGGGGTGAACGGATAATTCCCCAGACGGGACTTTAACCAGTAAGAATAAACAAATGTTACTGCGTACGGACACCATACTTAATTTTGTAGATTCCTATTTTTGTTGGGACTACCACGCGAGCGACCCTGGACATGGCCAAATCTTAACTATTAAATACGATTTTAGCATTTTTTTATAAGGAATGCAGGGACGAGAAAATTAAAGAATAAAACGCGGCTTTCGGTGTTTTCTCATCGACAATAGTATGCTTGTGTTCTTTGTAATTGCCTGTGTCTTTTACACACAATCTTTTATGGATACTGCAAGGCATGAGAAAGGTCTGTAATCATAAAAATAGCTTTTGAAAAGGGAATCTTTGTGTATTTCCTGGATTTGCATAAAGTATTTTCTAAATCTTCCGATATATAATGAGATAATCGGATATTGTTTATTCTGTTGGACGAGTATTGCCGGAAGGAAAAACAGAGAGTTGTTTTACATGTTAGGCTAGGTGTTATTTAAACAGCAAATTAGGTTTCTACTCCTGGGATTATATTTATGCTAAATTCAATAAGAATAAGCACATTACTGATATTTATTGGCATTAATCTGAGGTTTGCTACAGAAAATATTATCAACGCAATTATCTTTTTTATGAATATGGAATCCGGAAGCCCTGACGCGCCTTGTATGCCTGACATGTGTGGCGACGTCATGATGGTTGTAATATTTGCAGTTGCATACATGTTTATTACATCTGCTGGCGTGGAGAAAGCAATAAATGGTGTAAATTATAATTCACACGAAGATGCAGGTGTGCGGTATTTAGAGGTATTAAGACAATTAAAGAATTATATAAAGACGACAAAAGCCGAAATTATCCTTCCGCAAGTGCATCTGGGGACTATGAGACGTATAAAGAATTATATTCGGTGGACAAAAGGTGTCTTTTTCTTGTGTATTATTGGGTTTTGTCTGTACCTATTTTCAAAATACATATTGTCTATAGGACTGGAGGTGTTACATATTGAAAATAATTCCGTGGACTTTATTTTAAACTCTTTGAATGATGCAATAAAACTATATTCCAGTCTTGTTTTTGTCTATGTCTACTGCAGCTATCTGTCCACGAATAAGATTATTAATATTATACTTTATATGTTCTTTTTTATAAGGAACATTTTTTCAACCAATGTGATGGAATTAATTACGGAGTATGATACGTATATCGTTGTGCCTTTTTTAGATATTTTAACACCCATCATTATTATTTATTCGATGTGGTATATTGCCACCAGCTATAGGACAACACTTCTGTACAAAATAATTGGAATTCAAAAAAAGTAGCCTATCAAACCAAAGGTCTGGATAAGCAAAACATTTTTTATAAACCAGGTTATATGGTGTAATAGTTGTGTATACCTCTTTACCCTGTCTTAATGTAAGGGGGAATTTTGTCACAGTATTTTTGCAAATAGTTATAGTTAACAAATCTCTTTATCAATTCTTATACTTCCAAATTCTCTTTACCTCTTGTAAAATTCCCATTGTAGTATTATGGCGTGACATTATAGTGAACGTATTAAATAAGTTGACATAAAACGTCATTGCGAGCGACAGCGAAGCAATCCCTGTCTTGAGATTGCTTCGTCGTTCCTCCTCGCAATGACAACTTTCTTTAAGCGTTTACTATATTTGTGTATCATTTCACCTTCAGTGCTTTATATCGCGGTCAATGAAACACCTGAATTTATTTAGACACAGAGAAAAATGCTGATATAATTAGGATGATTTTTATGGCAAAAGATTCGGAATTGTTAAAATGTTTTCACTGTGGACATCCATATCATCTTGATGAGTACGGTCAGAAAAAGAGAATGGCATGCTCTGGCTGTGGTATGGAAATAGTCCCATTAATTACCGAGAAAACAAGAGAAAGGGATACAAAAGGGTTATGTGTCGTGTTGGGATTTTTTGCGATTGTTGCGCTTCTGGGGGCTTTGGGCGGTATTATGATGGTGCATGGATGGAGCTTCTGGGTTACGTTTGCGATTATAGGCGGAATCATCTTTTTTGTGGGTAAAATATTTATGGGCAAATACAAAATCACTGAAATTGGTGAGTATTTAGCAGTTGAAGCAGTTCAAGAATATCCAACCAACGAATGTGTAAATAATTTTGACCGTTTGGTGATCGATGCGATTCATGAATTACCGCAAAATTTAAAAGATCGTTTGTCAAATGTGTCAGTCGTTGTGGAGGACAAACCAAGTAGTTCTGTATTAGGAAAATTGAGACTGCTGCCGAATACCATGTTGATGGGTTTATTCCAAGGTGTGCCGCTGAATAAAAAGAGCGTGTGGCATTCTGGTACTCTGCCAGAAAGGATTACGATATATCAAAAAAATATCGAAGCCATTTGTCGTTCGGAAGAGGAGATTAAAGGCAGAATCAAAAAAGTAGTGCGTCATGAGGTTGCTCATTATGTGGGCTTTACAGAGGAAGAAGTAAAGGGAATGGGGTATTAAAGATAAAAGATTAAAGGAGAAAAAGGAGATACGTATATGGCTGAAACGCATTCATTTGATATTGTATGTAAAGTAGAAATGCACGAGGTTCATAACGCGGTTGATCAGGCGAAAAAACAACTTGCCGTGCGATATGACTTCAAAGGAAGCAAGTCGTCCATTACTTTAAATGCTGACGATTCTATAACGCTAATTGCCGATGATGATTACAAAATGGGGAGTTTAACGGAGATTGTAAAAGAAAAACTTGCAAAGAGGAACATACCAATAAAGGCGTTGAGTTTTGGAAAGGCAGAAAGTGCGCTGGGCGGCAGCATACGGCAGGTTATTACTTTTCAAACAGGCATTCCTATGGAAAAGGCCAAAGAACTCGTCAAATTTATCAAGGGTTTAAAGCTAAAGGTACAGGCACAAATACAGGAAGATAAAGTGCGTGTTTCTGGACAAAAGATAGACGACCTCCAGGCAATTATGAAGGCAGCCAAAGACCAGGATTACGATTTCGCCATGCAATTTGTTAATTACAAATGAAATTCCACATGCCTTTGCCTGTGGAATTCCATTATCTTTTTTCTGTTAGCCTTTTCTGCTCATAAATTAAATTGAGTAGTTCGTGTGCATCACGGTGGTTCGGATCTATTGACAAAACCAATTTTGTTATTTCGAGGGCTTGATCCAGTTGCTTGTTGTTAAAGTACGCAGTGCCTAAATTGTAATATGCATCTATATAACGGTTATTGTATTTGACCGCCTTTAAACACTCCTGTATTGCCTTTTCATAAAGTCCTTTTCTTATATACGTAGCCCCAAGGTTGTTATAGGCATCGGCATAATCGGGCTTGTTTGCAACGGCATTATTAAACTCATTTATAGCCAGATCCAAATAATTAGATTTGGCGTACAAGACGCCGAGATTGTTATGGGCATAGGGATAATGTGGATTTATTTGTAATGCCCTTTGATATTCCCAAAGAGCCTCTTTGAGCATCCCCTTCTTCCTGTATGTAACTCCGAGATTATTATGAGCGTCAATATAGTCATTGTAAAGTGATAATGCGTATTGTAACTCTACAATCGCCTCGTCTAATCTTCCGGCATTCCTGTAAATATTTCCGAGATTATTGTGTGCCTTAAAACTTTTTGGAGATATTCTTGCGGTGTTTGTCCACAGAACTGTTTGGTCCGTCCATACCGTGTTTTGTTTCATTGTCTTAAAAGAGAATATCGCCAATATAAGAACTAATAAAATAACAGTTATGGAGGCATTATTAAAAGGATCAATTTTATTATGACGTTGTACCAGGAGGTTGCCGATCAACATACAGAACCCAATAATAGGCAAACACAGGTATCTCTCTGACATAATATTCTCAATCGGTACGATATTTAGTACAGGTAATAAGCTGACAAAAAACCATACAACTGAAAAGAACAGGATTTTAGAGGAGAAAAACAGTCTATAGGTAATGACGATCACAGCGACAAGAAGAAGTAAAGACAATATGAATGAAGTATCAAACAGGGATGTGGAATATGGTATGACATAATCTGCGCAAAGAGTGACCGGGACAAAGAAGAGTTTCATATAAGAGGCAAGCACCTTGGACATAGTCAGAAAGTTGATGAAGATACTGCCTTCGGGGTATGAAACATGTGATTCTACAGGGTTATGCAGAACCACAAATCTCATTGAGAGATAAAAGATGGTTGCTAGGATATAACCTGTGTAATAGCGTGTGAGTTTATAGCTAAGGCTTTGCACTTTTGTGAAAATGAGGTCATATAAAAAAATAAGCAGTGGTAAGGTAATTGCCATTTCCTTGGAGAATATCCCTAAAAGATAGCATCCCACTGATGCAAAATAAGCAGGGGAGAACGACCGTTCATCCTTACTTGTTTTCACGTACAGTAGGAAAGCCGCTATAAAAAAGGTAGCTGCAAGCAGGTCTTCCCGGTAACTGACGGCATTCACCGCTTCAGTGAGGACAGGATGACATGAAAATATAATGGTAGTAATAAAAGAAGTAGTTCGGCAGTTGAAAATCCTTTTTAACAGGAAAAAAAGCAAAACAGAATTGAGGGTGTGTAAAAGGGTATTGGTAAGGTGGAAACCGAAAGGATTCAGTTTCCAAAGGGTATAATCAATAAAATATGACAGGGTAACTACTGGACGGTAACTCAGTTCCCCGGAAAACTTGAAATAATCTTTATTAAAAAGGGAGGGCAGGTTGTTCCATGTTTTTATAAAATAATTAGTAACGATTGTAAATTCATCATCGTAAACAAATTGATTCGATAGGGAATTCAGATAAACGAATTGCGACAAACATACGATAACTAAAACAAAAATAGGAAGAGACAGATTCTTGGATATTTTTGATTCTCTGCGTGTCATTTATAGAAGAATGATATCGTATTATTGAGAATATCGGAATAGTTGTAGGATGGGTTAAGCGATAGCGAACCCATCAATGACGACAAAAACAAAATACGAATATCGAGGATACATTTTATCCCACACTTCCTGTCTTACCTGTTATTTGCTGTGTGCGCTCGCCCTGTTAGATAACTGGTAAACTTGAATATTTGCGTTACGTTTTGTAAGTGTCGTCAGGTAATTTAAGGCTTTATCCTTGATTATCTAACAGGGCAAGCTTCACCAAACCTTCCAGGAACTAAAACATCACGCCCCTCATTTACCTTCCTTTTTCTTCTTCCACAGTACCCTGAGCGCATCCCAATATGCCGGCATGTATGCAGTGGCAGCGGTGTTCCCATGAGCCTTAAGATATGCAAGATATTCATCAACAGACTTAAAATTCTGCTTTTCCATTATACATAAAATGGCTTGAAGCTCCTTTTGTTTCTTTAAATAATATTGACCTAATATCTTGACATACGCTTTACCGCTTGCGGTATCTTCCCCTCCTGGATCTCCTAATATTTTAAGGGCTGCCTCCGGGTCTTTTTTTGCCGCTACAACAGCGGCAATCACATTATTAAGAGCATCCATTTTTGGTTTGATGAATGTTTCATGATAACTTTGTGCTGTACCTGCGGTTTCAAATCCAATAAAACCCATAACATCGGATACCGTTGAGGATGTTTTTTTCGACTTTTCCAGATCTTTGAATTTTTTGTCAACCAAAGAAAATATCTCTTTGTGGGTATCAGTTAGTTGATCTTTACCACCAAGGCCTGTTATTGCATCCTTACCCCACCTGGTAGTCTCCCATGATTTGGTTTCAGCAGTTCCTGAAGATAGGTCCGTTGCTAATTTTTCAGTGATTTCCACTTTTTCTATAGTCTCCAGTACTTTTAATGCAAGCTCAGCGTACTTCAAGGGATTTTCCCCATTCACGTCAACGTAATTTACCGGATCATTCATCGCATAGAGATAGGGATTCAAGCCCGCCCAGGCGCCAATCCTGGGCCATGAAGGGTCGCGACTCAAAAACCTTGCAGTAACGGCGTCGTAATATCTTGCCCGCATCTGGTAAAGCCCAACGGAAACCTCCCGCCGAATTCCAAACCTCCCCGCAAAAGTAAACGGCTGCTGATTTGACCCGTTGTGCTTCAGCAGCACACCGTATGGCGTATAAGCGTATGAATCCACAACCGCCCCGGAGGCGTCGGTAAGAAAGACCGTTGAGCCAATATGATCATAATGGTAAAAATACACCTTATTACCATCTGCGGCGTCTATCATATAAAGGAGTTCCCCGTTGCCGGTGTAGACATAGTAACGCAGGAATTTGCCGGTTTTTTCATCAGCCTCTGCCGCAAAGGAAATCATTTTTATGGCATTGTTATAGTAGTAGTGCGCGCTGGCATTTCCATCGTTTCTTTGCTTTAATCCGCCCAGTCCGTTATATACCAGCGTGATCTCATCTGTATCCGTTTTTATGCCGGTAAGCCTGCCTGCGCCATCCCAGCTTAGGGAGTATTCAGGCGCTGCCGTTTGCCTGCCGCGGTCGTCATAGGCATAGCCTTCTGAACTGACTTGTGAGGCGTCGTCAAAGGTGAAGGTGTGTGTTCCGGCAGTTAGGAGTGTTGACGCCTCCAGGGGGAGGGTTTGGGTGGTTTTCGTAATCTCGCCCGCGGAATTGTACGTAAACTGCTGATCGGCAATCTCTCCATCCTGGATACGCGTGAGCCGGCTTGCCGCATCCCAGGTATGCGTGGTCGTTACTCCGTTGGAGCGCGTAATGCCGGTTAATCGCCTGTCATTGTCATAGGTAAAATCTATCGTGGCGCCCGTAAGGTCGTCTGCCACCCGGGTCAGCAAACTCCGCCTATCATAGGTGTAGGAAACCGTAAACGTGCCGTTGTTGTATGTGACGGACTTTAGTCTTCCACTGTCATCATACGCTGCCCCAAATGCAATGCCATTATCCCGCGTACTGGTAACGTTGCCTTCAGCGTCATAGCTTAGGGCAATGCCGTCAGCCGAGGTAACACGATTCGTCGCGTCGTATGTTTGCTTCATGCTGTTGCCGTCACTGTATGATATGCCGGTGAGGTTGCCAACACTGTCATAGGCAAGGTCTTCCGTCTCTCTATTCGGATAAGTTGTCCGGGAAAGCCTGCCCCTCTTGTCATACGTGAATTCTGTTTTATTCCCCAACGAGTCTTGTTCGGAAGACAAACGCCCCATCGTGGTATAATCAAACGACCACGTCTTGCCATTGAAATCAACAAGAGAGGTTAGCAGGTTGAGGCTGTTTCTGCTGTAAGAGGCGCTCCCGACGCCTTCCTGGGTGACGCCGGTGAGAAAGCCAAGTCTGTCGTAGTGGTATTGCGCCTGCCTGCCCACCGGATCGGCAGCCGAAACTACCCTGGACATAGAGTCATAGTTGAAACGGAAAACATTCCCCATCGGGTCGGTAAGCTTCGTCCTGTTTCCTACGTCATCGGATTCGTATGCAACCGTATTTCCCATTGGCGACGTCTCAGATATCGTTCTGCCCTCCTTATCGTAACCAACCTGATAAACCTTTCCTTCCCCATCGGTCGTCTGGTCTATCCATCCATTCTTATCGTAATGGTACTGGACGGTTTTTCCTCCGGGGTCTGACATGGACTCCATCCGGTCAAGGGTATCGTAAGTTGCCGTCATAATCTTTTCAAGCCGATCCGTCACCTGTGCCTGGCGGTCCATCAGATCATACGTGTATTGGATTGTATTGCCAAGGGCGTCGGTGGAAGAAGTGGTATTGCCGTTTGCATCATAGACAAGAGAATCCTTGTTTCCGTTTTCATCGGTCTCCTCCGCCACCCTGTCATTATAATCGTATGTTATGGAGCGCGTGCTGCCGTCTGGATGCGTGGTCTTTATAAGGCGTTTCATTTCGTCGTATTGAAAGGTTGTTTCTTCCAAGTCCGAATCCTTTCTGGACGCCGTAGTGCCGTCGTCATTGTACTTATAGGTGGTTACTCCGCCTTCGGGATTGGTCTCCGTTAATACTTGCCCGCGGGAATTATAGGTATATTCATACACATTGCCGAGCCGGTCGGTATGTTTTATCATATTCCCCCTGGCGTCATACGCATACTCTTCGGATGACCCGTCCGGATAATCAATTTGCTTTGTATTGTAAAAGGTAAAAGTTGCCGAACTGATGGTCTGCTCTTGTGGGCTATAGGTAAATTTGCCGGTATTGCCCCGGGCATCTGTTACAGAAGACGGCAATCCTGACTTTTTCTGGTACTCAAAAGAAGAGCTATTGCCAAGCCGGTCGGTTGTTTTTGTCATCCGGTTATTGTCGTCATAGGAACTGGTGGACGTGTTGCCTTCGGCGTCGGTGGACTCCGTCAGCGCCTCTTCGTCCCGGTGTTTTGATTCACGGCTCACGCCGTTAGGGTCGGTTATCTTTGTAACCCCCTCTTTGGGCGCGTCGTACTCGAAGGTGTACGCGTTGCCATACGCATCCGCCTGCTTCGTTACCCTGCCTTCGGAATCATACGTCTGGGTATGTTGGCTGTTGCCAAGCGGCAGCGTAGTAGTGGTTATGTATTTTCCTGTAGAGTCGTATTCATACGTGGTGGTGTTACCAAGTGCATCGGTAAAGCTGGCCAACGTCCCATTCTTGTATCCGTAAGTAAAGGTACGGGCGCCGTCCGATACTTCGGTCAAATGTCCTGAACTGTCATAGGTAAAGGTCAACGTCCTGTCCAGCCCGTCGCTTACCTGGGAAAGCCTTCCTGAGCTGTCATACGACAAGGCAAGGGTGTTTTCGTTTCTGTCCATGATTTTCATCAGGGTATTTGCCTGGAAGTAATGGACCAGGTTTGTTGACGGGTCAATGAGCCAGTACCCGCTTGAGTCTTGCCTTAACTGGTACATGACCTCCTTTGCGTCTTTGAGTTTCCATTCTGATCTCTTTTTCTTGTTTTTGGTAAAGGAGATGATCTTGCCTCCGGCAAAGACTACGTCGAGGGAATTCTTCTTGATATTTCTCAAACGGATATCGAAGTTGTGCATCCAGTTTGTGCCGAGGCTGCTTTCTACCGCCCCTTCAAGAGAAAACCGGGATGCGTATCGCCTGCTGAAGGACAAGGGAAGAGTCCCTCCAAGGGCAACGTCGGTAATGGAATCGGTAAAATACTCCCCCGTCCCCGTCTGCACCGGTTCGCCCGCCATCTCCGCGCAAGGCGTGCAGCCGGAGGTGCGGTTCTTGGCTTTTGATGGGGTTGGAGTGGGCGTGGGGGTTCCAGAGGGCTTGGCGTTTGAGGTGATAGAAATTTTTACAGGTACAGAACCGCTTATTGGTCCGCATTCTAAATCATAACTGTACTCCGGATACCCATCGTATGTGGAAGCGTAAACAGTTATATAATAATCTCCCGCACCATACCCGTCGAATTCCACGCTGCCATGACCCGCACCAACGTTGCTAACAGTTGATATTTTACCATCTGTGCTATAGGAGATTTTGCTTAATGTTATCTCCGGCTTTTTCCATTTATCTTCAGAGACGCTTCCGTAATCAGTTATTTTTGCTTGTACGTTTATTTTCTCTCCCCCCTTTGGCGTAAATTTATAACGGACCATATCTCCCTGGTCTGTCGCACTTAAAAAATTAACTTCCCTTTCCAACCCATCCGATAAGGCAAATTCCTCATCAAATGAATGAAACAGATCGTAAATCCTATATTTTATGTCTACGGGATAGTTGTAACAACTAAGGCAATATTGCCCCTGTTGAGAATTCCATTTGAGGACTATAGGAAATGCTTTTAAAGTTAATAGTATTTTCTCAGCGCTACTGGAAGTTACGTATAGACTCGTTTGAGGGATATGCCCTTCTGCTCCAACAGCCTGCGTGGTAAAAGAAACGCATTGATTGCAACTATCATCAGTCTCTACTTCAACTTCAAAATGCGCCGGTTCCCCGGCGGCATAAAATATTGCGCATTGACCAGATAAATTGCCATCGCCTACCTTGATTTCAAAATTTATTTTCTCGGCAAGGCTCGCGATAATGCTATCATACTCTACACTGGTGTTCCTAGAATAACACTCTCCAGGCTTTGAAAAAGTAAACGTCCCAGTTATTGGCGCGTCGCCATAAGACAAAGAGTCCGGTATCAAAAAGCCCGATACGTTGCCCAACACAAAAAAGACGGCCAGAAATAATTTCCCAAAATATTTCTTCATAAATCCCTCCTATTGTTATCGTGTAGACATTCTATGTCGAGCTCTTTTTTTTCTTTTAGAAAAAAAGAGCTAAAAGGTCTTTAAAAATCAGGGATCACAAAGCCATAGCCCAAGGGATATTTCTTGCCTTGAGGTTTTGAATG
>Ga0082335_1004952_pt1 | contig 19186 bp, 18 predicted proteins | sample Subgrocontami58m_FD_72375 | JGI IMG/M metagenome (GOLD analysis project Ga0082335, IMG submission 72375) | Subsurface groundwater microbial communities from S. Glens Falls, New York, USA - GMW37 contaminated, 5.8 m (SPADES assembly) (version 2) ... | reverse complement strand
ACGCTGCGTAAAGGGGACGCGGGAAAGGCCCCGGAAAGGGGGCCGGGGGGGGGGCCGGGGGGGGGGAGCCGTGGAGAGGCTCGCGTAAGCGAGCCGTGGAAAGGCTCGCGTAAGCGAGCCGTGGAAAGGCGCGCGTGAGCGCGCCGACAGAGCGAGGTGACCATGGGCGAATCGACCGGGTCCGGCCGCTCGCGAATCGGCGGGGTGGTGGCGGCCTTCCTCTTTATCGGCCTGTCGGGTGGTCTCGTCTACTCCGCGCTCCAGATCCGCGACCTGACGCTCGACCTCTCCGAGCTCCGGCGTCGGGTGACGCGCACCGACGCGCTGCCGGCGCCGAAGGTAGAGTCGGCGGCGCCGCAGCAGGTCGTCCTTCCGAGCGTCGCGCCGAAGGAGGAGGGGGACCTCGCCGCGGAGGTGGCCCGCCTGCGGAAGGACCTGGAGGAGCTGAAGGCGTCGATCGGCTCCGCGCCGTCGACGACCGCCGAGGGCACGCCGGCGCTCCTTGCGCCGCCGCAGGCGCAGTTCGACGGGCAGACGATCCCCGCGGCGCTCGCGACCTCTGCTGCGGTCTCCAAGACGGCTCAGGCGCAGGAGGCCTTCAAGACGGCCGTCCTCCAGGTCATGGAGCAGCGCGAGAAGGAAGAGGAGGAGAAGAAGCGCGAGAAGAAGAAGAACGAGATCGTCGAGCAGCTCACCGCGAAGCTGGGGCTGACGGACACGCAGAAGGACAGCGTGCAGCGGACGATCGACCAGGCGTCTGCGCGGATCGCGGAGTTGCGGAAGCAGATGAACGACCAGAACCAGGAGCAGACGCGGAACGACATCCGCGCGACGATGACCTCGGCGGACCAGGGCGTCCGGATGCTGCTCACGGTAGAGCAGACCTCCACCTACGACGCCTGGAAGGCCGAGCAGAACCCGAGGAAGATGTTCGGGCTGCCGGGCGGCGGAGGCGGTGGAGTTGGAGGTGATGGAGGAAACAAGCAGGGAAAGCAGCGCTAATTCTCAATCTTCAATTCGCAATGTGCATGTAATTCTCAAGGTCCAATGCGCATGGAATCCTCAAGACGCGAGGTTTCAAGTGTGCCCGCACCTGAGGCATTGCGTCTTGCGAATTCCATGCGCATTGGACCTTGAGAATTACATGCACATTGCGCATTGAGAATTGAAACTTCCGAATGACGACGTTCCATCTATCTTCCGCAAGCGCCCTCCCGGGCGTTCTCCTCTTCCCGATCGCCCTCGCCGCGATCGCCGGTGCCGTCTGGCTCTACCGCCGCGCCTTCTCCGGCCCCTCGCGCCGCGCTTGGCGCGTTCCCCTCCTCCTGCGCTTCCTCGCCCTCGCCGTCTTCCTCCTCGTCCTCTTCCGCCCCGTCCTCTCCTGGGAGACCAAGGAGCGCCAGGACGCCCGCGTCGTCGTCCTCATCGACACCTCGAAGAGCATGTCGGTCGCGGACGCCTCCCACGGCACCCGCCTCGACGCCGCCCGCCGCATCCTCGGCGTCGGCGAGGGCGGCCTCCACGACGCGATCGCCGACACCTTCGGCGTCTCCCTCTATCGCTTCGACCGCGACGTCCAGCCCCTCGCGCCGGCGGACGTCCGCGACGGTCACCTCGCCCCCGACGGCGACGCCAGCGACCTCAAGCGCGCCCTCGAGGAGGCCGTCCGCACCGAGGGAGACGCGCCGATCGCCGGCGTCGTCCTCCTCACCGACGGCCGCGAGAATGGCAAAGAGCCCTCCCTCGTCGCCGCGCGCTCGCTCGGCGTGCCGATCTTCCCCGTCGGCCTGGGCAGCGCGGAGTGGGACGAGGGGAAGATCGCCGACCTCGCCGTGACGCGCGCGACGGCCGACCCGCGCGTGATGGTGAACGACGTGCTCGCGGTGAAGACCTCCGTGAACTGCGCTGGCCTCGAGGGGCGCACCGTCGGCGTCGAGCTTCGCCACGGCAAGGACGTCCTCGACCGGAAGAGCGTCGTCCTCAAGACCGGCGCGAACGACGTCGACCTGGCCTGGACGCCGCGCGCGGCGGGCACGGTCGAGCTCGCCGTCGCGGTCGAGGCGCAGCAAGAGGAGAAGGTCCTCGAGAACAACGTCCGCTACCTCCCCGTCGCCGTGACCGGGGACAAGGTGCAGGTCCTCTTCTACGAGGGGGCCCTTCGCTGGGAGTACAAGTTCGTCAAGCAGGCCTTCCAGCGCGACCCGAACTTGCAGGTGAGCTGCCTCGTGAAGACGAACGAGGACAAACTCTACGAGCAGCCCGCCCCTGGCGTGAAGCTCGGCGGGGCGTTCCCCGGCACGGTCGACGCGCTCGCGCGGTTCGACTGTATCGTGCTCGGGGATCTCACGCGAGCAGACCTCCCCGACGCGCAGGCGGCCGCCGTGAAGGCGTACGTCTCGGAGAAGGGGGGCGGCGTCCTCTTCCTTCCAGGCCAGCGCGCCCTCGGCGCGGACGGGATCTTCGCGGGGCCGCTCGCGGAGGTGGCGCCGGTGACGGCGGGGGGCGGCGGGGAGACCAGCAAGCTGGCTCTGCCAGAGCGAGGCGACCTCGCGTTCGAGGTGACGCGCTCGGGGGCGGGCCACGCTGCGCTCTCGGGCGTCGGGTCGCTCGTGGGGGCGTCGTCGCGGTTGCGGCTCGAGGACGTCTACGTGGTCGGCGGCGTAAAGCCCGGCGCGGAGACGCTCGCGACGGCGGGAGGTGGGCCTCTCCTCGTGGTGCAGCGCTACGGCCAGGGGCACGCGGGGGCGTACCTCACCGACAGCGACTGGAAGTGGTACATGAACGCGAAGGGGCAGGGGGGCGAGGAGGCCTTCACGCGCCTCTGGGGGCAGCTCCTGCGGTGGCTCGCGCAGCGGGACGAGCCGAAGGGGACGGGGCCAGTGCTGCGGATCGTGACGGACAAGGACGTGTATGGCGCGGATGAGACGATCCGCGCGACGCTGGAGGGGCCCGACCCGAAGGACGTGCTGGAGAAGCGGGCGACGCTCGCGATCGATGTCGTCGACGCGGAGGGCAAGAAAGGCGAGATGCCCTTCGAGGCGGCGGGGGACCGGGTGGCTGGGGTGTTCCGTCCGCCGCGCGGCGGGGAGTGGACGATCAGCGTGCGGTGGGTGGAAGGGGGGCAGGAGAAGGGCGCGGCGACGCGGACAGTGGTCGTCGAGCGGCCCGTGAAGGAGATGGAGCGGCTCTCGCGCGACATGGACCTGCTGCGGACGCTCGCGGCCTCCTCTGGCGGGCGTTCGTTCGACGAGTCGGACGTCTCGCTGCTCCCCGAGGCGCTACGCGCCGGCTCGCGCGTGACCGTCGCGCGCGTGGAGAAGGGCGTCGAGTCGAGCCCGATCCCCTTTGCGCTCTTCGCGGCGCTCCTGGCGGCCGAGTGGTATCTGAGGAAGCGAAGGAACGTGATCTGATGTGACTACGCATCCGGAGGCGCGAGTCCGACGAGGGATTCCACCTCTCGAATGAAACGACGTCGTGGCACGTTCATCTCGAGGAGAATTGCCGTGGCTCGACCTGTGGGAGTCCTCCCCACCACCAGGGTTCCCGCCAACGCGAAGTGCTCATGCCAGCGATCCCGGCGCGGATGGAACAGGCGTGCCTCTTGGGCTGTTTCCGGATCGAGGGCGTCGATGTCGGTCCCCTTCTGCAGATTGCAACTCGGGCACGCGAGGGCGAGGTTTGACTCCTCGGTGGGTCCACCTCGCGCCAGGGGAATGATGTGTTCGATGTGGAATGGAGAGCCCTGGATGCGTTGGCTCATCCGGCAGTGCTCGCACCGGTCCGATGCGCGGCGCGTGACGAGTTCGGCGAGCCAGGACGGGACCGACTCACCCATTCTTGCGGCCCAGAATCAGCATGGCGCGCCCCTTCAGGAGGGCCATGCGCTCGCTGATCTCGACCAGAGCCTTCAGATCCTCGCGTTCCTCCGCCGTCAGCGTCCCCTCGTTGTTCTTATCCATCAACTGGGTGAGCCGGCGTTGCGTGGACGGAGGGAACTTGAAGTCCGCCAACTCTTCCATGAAGTCCGAGGGGGCTTCGACGGTCTTGGACATCTGCTGCAATCCTCTTGTGCACGTGACAGGTGGCATTCTACACCGCGCCCAGGCATCCGCCAAGGGGCGACCAAGGTGATGAGAGGAGTCGCAGTCGCAATCGTCATCTGCACCACCGCGCTCTTGACCTCCTGTCGGAGCGGCGCGTCGAGCGGGGGTCGCGACGACAACACCGCGTCGCGCATCTCCGGGACCTATCGGTGGTCGAGCGGCTTTGCGGGAGGGACGCTCCAACTCGCCCCGAACGGGAGGTACCGAAGGCCATGGCGGGGCTGCTTCGGTTGGGACGAAGAGGAGGGAGAATACGGCATCCGCAACGGGGGCGTCGTTCTTTGGCCGAATGCCGGGGGGTATGACCTGGAGGCCGAGACCCTCCGGATCGTCCACTGGGGTGACCGACTCTACCTTGTCGACGATTACGAGAAGGCGGAGTTCTGCGACGCCGTAAACCTCGGCCGGGAGCCACGGCGGGGAAACAGGTCCTTCGGGTGCGGCTACTTGCGAATCGGGGACGACACGAAGGACGCGCCCGGGCTGCCGGAGGTCCCCTCCGAATGGAAGGACCTGCTGCTGGCTGCGCCCCAGGAAGGGAAGGTGATCGAGCTCCGCGAGCGCGGACTCGCCGTCATCGACATCGGCAGCCAACACGGTCTTCGCAAGGACATGCCTCTCGTCGCCTGGTGCGGGCCGCGACACGATCAGATCCCGGTCAGGGTCATGTCCTTGGATGCGGGTACAGCCGTGGTGAGTGATATGGGAGACCCCGAGATTCACCTCGAGATTCCGAAGCTCGCGGTGGGCGATCGGGTCTTCACCCGGGACCCCCGAGCAGTCCCCGCAGGCGGGGGGAGGTAGATGAGCGTGGTTCCGGGTCTTTCTTTCAACGCAGAGACGCAGAGCACGCAGAGAAACGCAGAGATGTGGAAGCTCATCTCTGCGTTTCTCAGCGGGCTCTGCGCCTCTGCGTTGAAAATGAGCCTGCTCCTCGTCGTTCTTCTCACCCGCCCCTCCTTCGCCGAGGACGCCCGCGTCGGCACGCTCACGCTTTCCGACGGGACCGCCTGCACGGGCGAGGTCACCCTGACGAAGGACAAGAAGCTCGAGCTTTTCCTCGTGGACGAGAAGAAGCGCTACGCCATCGACTTCGCCGAGGTCGTCGAGATCCGCTCCGAGATCGAGAAGGAGTCCCTCGAGCACCCGTGGCACTTCGTCGAGGAGAGCCGCAGCGAGAAGGTCTACCTCCCCGAGACCTACCCGCTCCGCAAGATCCTCCTCTCGGTCACCCTCGCCTCGGGGCCGACGCTCAAGGGCCACGTCACCGCCACCCCGATCTACGTCCGCGTCGATGACGAGAAGAAGCGCTACCTCCTCTACGCCGATCAGAAGGGGGAGGTCGGCCAGTCGCTCGAGGACCTCGTCTACGTGAAGTCGGTCACGTTCGAGGGGGCCTCGGCGGGCGGAGGCAAGCTCTCCAAGCTCGCCGTCGAGGCGAAAGGCGCACGCGAGGTCCGCGTCGTCGACGCCGCGCGCGACCGTGGCTTCGAGGCCGCAGGAAAAGGCGCCTTCCGCGTATCCGGACTCCTCCCCGGCGTGTATGATCTCTTCGTCCGCTACGACGACCGCCTCCGTTGCGGCGTGACCGCTGCGGGCGAGCTCTCCGACGCCGAAAGGAAGGAGCTCGACGCGCGCGTGGCCGAGATCGAGGAATTCTCCGACGTGAAGACGGTTCGCGGCTACTTCGGCTCCCGCGACCGCGCAAAAGTCCTCCTCGAGATGCGCCGCACGAAGGACACGACGGACAAGGACGAGCACGGCCGCTCGTACCACTTCGTCCGCTGGGAGGTCTGGTCCCTCCACAAGCTCGAGAAGACGTGGCAGATCGACGCCCGCGTGTTCCTGTTCCGCGAGCGCCTCGACCCCGACGCGAAGTTCCCCGACGTGAAGGTCGACCTCGACCCGAAGCTCGGCGGCGTCACGATCGACGGCGACAAGACGATCAGCGTGGAGTAGCCCATGAAGAAGCTCGAACCAGCAAGCTGGCCCTGCCAGTCGACCCTCGGCGAGGTCCGCTCGAAATGGGTCGTCGTCCGCGCGGCCGAGGGAGTCGCCCTCCTCGGCGCCTTCGTCTTCCTCGGGCTTCTCGTCGCGTTCGGCCTGGACAACCTCTTTCACCTCTCCGTCGTTCCGAGGCTCGTCCTGACCTTCGTCCTCCTCGGCGGCATCGGCGCGATCGGCTGGATGCGGATCGCCTCGCCTCTCCTCCGCAAGCCGAGCGACGACGCGGTCGCGCTGCTCATCGAACGCGGCAAGCCCGACCTCGAGAACCGCCTCATCAACGCCGTGCAGCTCTCGCGCGAGACGCTGCCGGACGGCTCCGTAGGCTTCGTCGAGCTGGTCCGCCAGGACGCGGCCGACTGCCTGACGCGCCTGGGCGTCTCGGGCGTCGTGCCCGTGCGGCTGCTGAAGCGTGCCGCGCCCATCGCAGTCGGCTCGCTCGCCGTCGTCGTCGCCTACGCCGTCCTCCTCCCGAAGCACTTCGAGAACGCCCTCGAGCGCTTCGCGAAGCCGACCCGCTTCGTCGCGCCGATCACCGAGACGACGCTCGCGGTCGAGCCGGGCCACCTCCGCCTCGCGAAGGGGGAGGGGTTCACCGTCGTCGCGCACGTCGGAGGCGTCGTCCCGCAGAAGGCCGTCCTCCAGGTCCGCGGGGCCGCCAATGGCGACTATGACATGAATTTCCGCGGCGAGGCGTTCAGCTTCGAGGTCGCGAACGTGACGGCGGACATGACCTACCGCGTCGTCGCCGGGGACGCGGAGAGCGAGACGTTCCGCGTCGCGGTCGTCGACCCGCCCAAGGTCGAGCGGCTGGTGCTCGAGATCGCCGCCCCCGCCTACGCGCGGCAGGCGGTGCGGCGAGAGGACCCCTCCGCGGGCGCGGTCCGCGCGATCGTCGGGAGCACGGTCCGCGTCGAGGCGCACGCCGACCGCCCCCTTGCGCGCGCGACGCTTCGGTTCGGCACAGGCGCCCAGCTCGACATGGCCATCTCCGACTCGCGCACCGCGAAGGCGGAGTTCGCCGTGAAGGAGCGCGACACCTACGCGATCGCCCTCGTCGACGAGAATGGCGTCCGCGACCCCGTCCCGCCCGTCCACCCGATCGACGCCCTTCCCGACGTTCCGCCGACCGTCGAGCTCCGCGAGCCGGGCCGCGACCTGCAGCTCACCGCCGACGCGGAGGTCCCCCTCTCGATCCGCGCGAAGGACGACGTCGGCCTCGCGAGCCTCGAGGTCCTCGCGCATGTCGAGCCCAACGGCCCCGAGGAGAAGCTCGTCGCGTGGGAGTGGCCAGACGTGAAGACCGAGGTGAACCTCGGGCACCTGCTGAAGCTCGCTGACCAGCAAGCTGGCTCTGCCAGGAGGAAGCTCCCCGAGGGGGCCGTCCTCGCCTACTGCGCCCGCGCGGTCGACCTGAAGGGCCAGGAGGCGCGCTCGCGGGCCTATTCGATCACGGTCATCTCCCAGAAGGACGAAAAGCAGCAGACGCTGACGACGCTCTCCTCGCTGCGGGACCGCCTGCGGTGGATCCTCGAAAAGCAGAAGCAGGCGCGTGCCGACATCGGCACGTTCATCGCCGGGAACCAGCAAGCTGGCTCTGCCAGGGGGAGCGACAAGGCGGGGCTCGAGACCGCGCACCGCGTCCGCACGCAGCAGTTCGAGGTCCGCCAGCAGTCGCTCGCGGTCCTCGCGGACTGGAAGGGGGAGGAACTCGAACGCCTCCCCGGCCGCGAGAAGCTCGCCCTGCTCGTCGCCGACGAGATGGCCCGCGCCCTCGCGATGGCAGAGGCGATGGAGCGCGACCAGGCCCCCTCGGTGCGCTCCGACGGCGGGAAGTGCCTCGCCCCCGTGCAGGACAAGATCATCGCGGCGCTCGAGAAGATCGTCGCCTCGGTCTCGGACGTCCTCGCGAAGGTGAAGGCGAGCGACGACGCCGGGAAGGCGGTCGAGAAGGCCGCCGAGGAGGAGGACCCGCGCAAGAAGCTCGAGGACCTCGCGCGGAAGCTCGAGGAGTTCGAGAAGACGCAGAAGAAGGCGATCCAGGCGAGCCAGGAGCTGTCGAAGAAGAACCCGGACGACTTCACCGACGCCGATCGCCTGAAGCTCGACGACATGAAGGCGACGGAGGAGAAGTGGGGGAAGTTCCTGCAGGAGGCGGGGACCGACCTCTCGAAGCTGCCTCCCCAGGATTTCTCGAACGGCGCCGTCTCCAAGGAGGCGATCGAGGCGGCGAGCGAGCTCGACAAGGCGGCGCAGGCCCTCGCGAAGAAGAACGTCGAGATGGCGGTCCCGAACGAGCAGGCGGGGCTCGAACTGGCGCAGGAGATCACGATGAACATCGAGCGCTGGCTCGCGGACGCGCCCGACAACATGAAGTGGAACATGGAGGAGCCGACGCAGGACTACGACGTCCCGATGGCCGACCTCCCCGAGGAGCTGGAGGACCTCGTCGGCGACCTCATCGACAAGGAAGAGGACATGACCGAGGAGACGCAGGACGTCACCTCGAGCTATATGGACTCGCTGAACGAGGGCGCGGGGTGGACCGCGATGGACGGGCCGATCTCGAACATGAGCGCGAAGGGGATCACGGGAAACCTCCAGCCGAACGACCAGGAGGTCGGCGGGCGGAGCGGCGAGGGGCGGAGCGGAAAGTCGAGCGGGCAGATGGTGGAGGAGACCGCGAGCGGGAAGGGCGGGAAACCGACGCCGTCGCGCGAGACGCCCGACCCGTTCGAGGCGGGGCAGGTGAAGGACACCTCGAAGGACCCGACGGGCGGGTCGACGGGCGGCGGGAAGGTCTCGGGCGTGAACCAGGAGGGGCTTCGCGGGACGCCTCCGCCGGAGACGATGAAGCAGATGGCGCGCCTGGCGAACCAGCAGGCGGAGATCCGCGACCAGGCGGAGCGGCTGAACTACGGCCTGTCGAGGCGGAACTACCAGAGCGACGACCTCTCGCAGGCGGTCGATCTGATGAAGGAGATGGAGGAGGACCTCGCGCGGTGCAAGGGGCAGAACTACGCGGAGCTGCAGAAGCGGATCGTCGAGAAGCTCGCGCAGGCGAAGAAGGTCCTCGGCGCGGAGGTGCGCTCGAACGAGGACACGGCGGCGCACCTCCCGAAGCGGCTGCGCGACCAGCTCGAGAGCGCGATGGACGAGGAGGCGCCGGCGGAGTACCGCGACCTGATCGAGCAGTACTACAAGAACCTCTCGGAGGGGAGATGATGCGGAGGATCCAGCCGCAACCTGACAGCCCTCCGCATGAGGTCCGTTGGGACATGAGCGGCGTCACTGGACAAAGCCCCGAAGGGGCGCGCCAGGACAGCCAGGGGCGAAGCCCCTGGAAAGGGAGTGCCCCGACGGTGGGGAGCCCTGAAAGGGCGACTCATCGCCGGCGACCCGCCCGGATTGAGTCGCCCCTTCAGGGCTCCCATTTCCTTCGCACGCCATCGCCAGGGGCTGCGCCCCTGGCTGTCTTGGATCGCCCCTTCGGGGCTTCACTTCGTGGCACCCAACCTCAACCTGGGACCATCCGTCTCGTGTTGATCAGCACGATTGCCTTCCTGGCCGCGAGCATGTCCCTGGCCCATGGCGAGGAGAAGAACCTGGTACCGAACGGCGGCCTCGAGGAGGGGAAGGGGGACCCTGCGCACTGGGACCGCGTGGACGGGCTCTGCACCTTCTGGGTCGAGGACCCGATCCGCGGCGGGAAGTGCCTGAAGTGCGACAGCGACGTGCTGGCGAGCGAATACCGCGCGCGACAGGAGGAGATGAAGCAGCCGAATCCCCCTCCCGCGAAGAAAAAGACCCCGGTGAAGCCCCCAGGGTACGACGCGGTCGGCGGGATCGAGGGGGTCACCTACTGGTCGGAGTGGATCGACGTGAAGCCGCGGATGAAGTACCGCCTCACGCTCGACTACCGCACCGACAAGGGGCAGGAGGGGCTGACGCCGAAGGTCTTCGTGAAGGGGTACCAGGAGGTCCGCGAGAAGGTCTTCGAGGACGGGAAGACGGTCGAGAAGCCGTTCCGCCGCGTCTTCTGGAAGATGTACAAGGACTGCAAGGACTCCCTCGCGAACTGGCAGACGGCGACGCTCGAGTTCAACCCGTCGCGCGGGAAGCCCGACGTGAAGTGGATGCGCGTGATGGTGTTCGCCTATTGGCCGCGCGGGACCTGCTACTTCGACAACTTCAAGATCGTCGAGCTGGGCGAGGAGGCGGTCGATCCGAAGGCCGCTCCGCCCGACCCGGGCGACGATGCGCCGAAGGAGGGACCCGCCGACGAGGACGGGCCGGAGGTCATCCCTCCCAAATGAGATGATCGTGATGTCGCCGCAACTCCAACTCCAAGAGCCAACTCCAAGAAACTCCAATTCCAACTCCAATCGAACTCCAAGCCCTCGATCGAGGTCTTGGAGTTGGAGTTGGAGTTTCTTGGAGTTGGCTCTTGGAATTGGAGTTCGGCGCCTCGTGCCGCTGCTCCTGGTCGCCTCGATCGCCTCCGCCGAGGACACCTGGTGGGACTCCGCGTGGACCTGCCGCCGCCCCGTCGTGGGGATCGCCGCCGTGCAGGGGCGTGAGCCGAGCGATGCCTGCCTCGTCACCTTCACCACCGGCGGCGCATGCCTCCCGAGCCTCGACGACATCCGCGTCATCGTGCGAGGGAACATCACCCCCTACCGCATCCTCTCCGTCGGCGACGAGGACCGCGTCTCGATCGTCTTCCCCGTGAAGGACGCGAAGGCGCCGACCTGGATCTACTTCGGCAACACGAACGCGCAGCCGCCGAAGGAGGCCTACGAGCCGCACGCCGGGCTGGTGCTCGAGACGCGCGAGGCGGGGAAGGGGAACGCCGACACCTGGGAGGCCTTCCGCGCGCAGCTCGCCGCGAGCCCGAAGGTGATGGGGCGCGGCCCGGCGCGGTCGATCTCGATGGGGTTCAACCCGTACGGCCGCCCATACAACTACATCGCCGTCTTCACCGGGTTCCTCCACGTCGACGAGTTCGGCCACTACGAGTTCGCGACGAACTCCTGGGACGCCTCGTTCGTCGCGATCGACGGAAAGCTCGTAATCGGCTGGCCCGGGAACCACGACCCGCGCGGGATGAACGGCGAGCACCACGGCGCCGTCGACCTCGACAAGGGGATCCACCAGATCGACTACTACAATGCCATCGGCGCGCGCGGGCAGGGGTGCCTGTGCGGGTGGAGGCCTCCCGGCCAGACGCAGTGGACGGGGATCCCCGAGACCGCCTTCGTCGGGGGCTTTCGCGGGAACGCGGGGGCGATCGAGCGGCGTGGCGCGAAATTCTCCGCCGACTTCGACTGGTCGATCACGAGCGACCTCGGCCTGGAGGGGCAGGAGATCACCGAGGTCCAGTTCCGCGAGGCGCTGCCGAAGGGGAAGAAGGCGGACTCGCTGTCGTGGACGTTCGGCGACGGCGTCACGGGGGACGGCTCGAAGCCTCGGCACGTCTACCTCGAGAACGGGCGGATGAAGGTCACGCTCCGCGTGGCGCTCGCGAGCGGGGAGGCGGGCGAGGTGACGCAGCAGGTGCGCGTCCAGCCGTTCTGGGCGATGGGGAGCGACGGGGCGGAGAAGCGGGGCCGCGAGTACCTGGAGGCGGTGAGCACCTACGCGCCGTACGCGCTCACCCCCGCCGCCGACCTGCAGCTCGCGTGGCTCTCCCTCCAGGCGGAGCGGCGGCTCGACGCCGTGAAGGCGTACGAGGCGGCCTTCGCAAGGGTCCCTCCGATCGAGACGCAGAAGACCGCGGACGCGGCGTTCCAGTACGGCGACCTGCTCCTCCTCGGGTACGGGGACGCCTCGCGGGCCGCGCCGCACTTTGCGTACATGGCGCAGGCCGCGAAGGACCCCGTGTGGAAGGTGCGCGCGCTCGTGCGGCAGGCGGAGGCGCTCCTCGACCTCGGAGGGCCGCTCGACGAGCCGGCGAAGGCGCTCGAGGCGGCGGTCGCGATGAAGGACGTGAGGACAGACTTCCTCCGCTGGGCGCGGATCCGCCAGGCGGACCTCCTCCTCTTCCGCGGGGAGCGGGCGAAGGCGGAGGCGGCCTATCGGGAAATCGAGTACGGCAAGGACTACCGCGTCTTCCGCGGCGACCCGGGTCTCGCGAAGGGGGACCACGTCCTGACGTTCGAGGAGTCGCTCCGCACCAAGGACCTCGAGACGGCGCTAGGCGAGCTGCGGCAGCTCGAGTGGGAGCAGCCGCTTGAGCGGCTCTCGGGGCTCCCGGACTGGATGCGCGCGAGGATGCTCCTTGCGCAGGGGAGGGAGGCGGAGGGGGCGACGGCGCTCGAGCGGTCGGTCGCCGCGGCGCCGAAGGGGACCTACGCGGCGGCGGCGCTCCTGCAGCTCGGGGACCTCGAGGCGAAGAAGGACCCGGCGAAGGGGAAGGCGCGGTGGGAGGCGCTCATCGCGGGTTTCCCCGAGAGCCCCGAGGCGCGCGAGGCTCGTCGTCGTCTGGCCGACCACCGCTAGAGTGGTCCTCCCGTCGGCCGCCAGGTACGCGCCTCTGTAGGGGCGGCCCTTGTGGCCGCCCGCGGGGGCGCATCGATGTGCGATTGGAGTTGATGTTGGAGTTCCTTGGAGTTGGCCGTTGGAGTTGGAGTTGCGGGCCCCGCCCGCCTAGCCCCGGATGTACTTCGACATCACGACCTCGTTCCCCTTCTCGTTGAATTTCACGTCGTCCATCAGCTCGCGGACCAACGGGATCCCGAACCCCCCGGTCCGTCGGCCATCCTTGATGCGGGCGAGCGCCTCCTCGGCCGCGCTCACCTCCCGCTTCAGTCCCTTCACGTTGAAGCCGGTCCCCTCGTCGGTCACCTTCACCTGCACGCGGTCCTTGGCGAGGCGCAGGCCGACCTTCACGCGGAGCGACGGGTCGTAGGCGTTCCCCCACTCGATGGCGTTCGCCATGAGCTGGCGGAAGGCGGCGGAGAGGGCCTCGACGTCCGGGGGCGGCAGTGCGCTCGCGGCGAGGAGCCCGAGGAAGTTCTCCAGTCGCTCGATGTTTTCAGTGTCGCTCGACGCGGTGATCTCGATCCATCCGTCGGCCTGGCCCACCGTGGTCGTCGGATCCGTGTGGCGGCGCATCGACAACTCGACGACCCGGGCGAGCTCGGTGAGCTGGAACGGCTTCGCGAGGAAGCGGTAGGCGCCGAGGTCGAGGGTGCAGAGGAGGTTTTCGGCCGTAGCGTTGGCCGAGATGATGACGACGGCGAGATCGGGGTTCGACGACCGGGCGATGCGGAGGAAGTCGACCCCGCCGAGGCGGGGCATGAGGAGGTCCAGGATGACAGCGTCGAAGGCGGACTCGCCCACGCGGTCGAGCCCCTCGACACCGTCCTCCGCGATGATGACCTCGTACCCCATCTTCTGGAAGTGGTGCCGGATGATGTTCGCGATGGGGGCGTCGTCTTCGACGACGAGGAGACGACCCTTCTTCAACGGCATCCCTCTTTTTTCGCATGTGGAAGGTACATGTCTAGCGCGGGAGGCCGCGCGAGTCAAGAGCGCCCTTCAGGCAGGAGCTCCGCAGGGATTTCCTGCCCCGTCGCCGTCCTATCTTCTAGAATCATGAGCACGATGACGCCACCATCGGGGAATACGCGCAGGCTGCACCTCCCGGTGCCGCTTGTGCGGCAGGGGAACAACTGCGGATGCGGCCTGGCCGCCATCTGCATGGTGATGAACTACCACGGCGTGCCGGTCACGATCCACGACCTGGAGCGGCACAAGCTGGTCCAGCCGCGCATGCTGCACCGGGACGGGATCGGGCCCGGGCGTCTCGGGCGGATCGCGCTCACGTACGGCTGCGGGGTGCGGATCGTCGACCCGGAGGCGAGGGACGTGGGGAAGCTCTTCGTCCGCGAGGGCGGGGACTGGGTGGCGGAGCCCCCGACCAAGCGGCACATCGTGGATGCGGTCCAGGGCGGGCTGCCGGTGGTCGCCTGCATCCCGGACAAGTCCGTGGCGTTCGACGGGTGCACGCACCCGGGATCGCACTGGATCACGATCCGCGGGATGGAGGGGGAGGAGCCGGTGATCCACGACCCGGCGCCGTGGCGGAAGGCGGAACGGTGCAGGGTCGGGTACTGGGATCGGTGGGACTGTTCGATGATCCTGATCCTCCCTCCCAAGGGGACCCCGGCCGCCGCGAGCGTGGCCTCCTAGGCCGTCGGGAAAGTCGCTTGATCCCCCTTCTCCCGTGGTGTACGCTGGGTCTCGAAGTTGAGACTCGTTCTCAACTCCGCAGGGGCCCGCGATGCAGACCGAAGGGATCAAGCGGTTCGAGGAGTTCCTCAAGACCCGCGGCCTGAACCTCACAGGCCAGCGACGCTCCATCGTCGAGCGGATCTTCTCCGAGCCCGAGCACTTCACCGCCGACGGCCTCGCCCAGGAGCTGCGCTTCCACGGGATCCCCGCGAGCAAGGCCACCGTCTACCGCACCCTCGCCCTCCTGCTCGAGAGCGATTTGCTCGAGTCCCACGACTTCCAGCAGGGATTCCTCTTCTACGAGCCGAAGTACGGCCACGCCCACCACGACCACCTGTTCTGCGTCTCCTGCGGCACCATCCAGGAGTTCCAGGACGAGCGGATCGAGGAACTGCAGACCCGCGTCTCGCGCCGCGCCGGCTTCCGCGTCCTCTCCCACACGCACAAGATCTTCGGCCTCTGCCCCAAGTGCCAGGGGAAGGAGCGCCGGAATGGAAAACCCAACGGAAACGGCGCGTGACATGGATGCGTCCTCCGGTTCGCGGGCCCGCCGACACCTCCTGCCCGCGTTGGTCGCCGTAGCGATCGCCTTTGCGCTCGCATCGGCCCCCGGGATCACTTCGTGGCGCGCCGGTGTCCTCCTCCTGCCGATCGCCTCCGCCCTCCTCGTGCCGTTCGCCTCGTCCTCCCGCGTCTCGGCGGGCGTCGCGTCGGCCCTCGGCCTGGCCGTCGGCGGCGCCGCCTGGGCGCTCGTGACCGGCCTCCCCGTGTCCCGCGTGCTCGCCCTGTTGGAAGTCCTCGGCGCCTTCGGGCTCCTCGTCGCCGCCGTGTCCGCCTGCGCCCGCGCGAGGGGTTCCTCGCCCGGCGTCGTCCTCCTCGCAGGCGGCCTCGCCGCCTTCCTCCTCCTCGGCACGGTCTTCTACGTCGACCCGCTCGTCCTCGCCGCGCAGCCCCACCGCGGCCTGCAGGGCGCGATCATCGCGGCCTCGGTCGGCGGGAACCCCCTCCTCCTCCTCGGGATGCACGTCTCCGGCCTCGACCTCCTCCACACGACGCGCCTCTACGGCGCCTCCGCGATCGCGGACCGCTTCTACGCCGTCCCCGCCGCGTGGCAGTCCTCCCTGGCCCTCGCGGCCGCGGCGCTCGCCTTCGCGGGCCTCTCCCGTGCCGTCCGCCGGCCGGAAATTTGACGCTCCTCCGGCCCGGGTGCTAGACTCCGCCGTCGATTGCGCTGGAGGCGCCATGCTCCTCGGTAGAGTCGTCGGGACCGTCTGGGCCACCCGGAAGGACGAGCGCCTGGAGGGGACGAAGCTCCTCGTCGTCGCCGCGACCGACCTCGCGGGAAAGACGCTCGACGGGTTCGTGATCGCCGTCGACTCCGTCTCGGCGGGGGTCGGCGAGCTGGTCCTCGTCGCGCAGGGGTCGAGCGCGCGGCAGACCGCCGCGACGAAGGACCGCCCCGTCGACGCGGTGATCATGGCCATCGTCGACCGCCTCGACGTGACCTCCGAGGAGGCGCTGCGCAAGGAGTTTGACGCCAGACGGAAGCCCATCGAAGAGGCGCTCAAGCGGCTGCAGGAGAGCTAGGCGGCGCAACTCCAACTTCCAACTCCAACTCCAACGAACTCCAATCCCAACTCCAACGCCAGCGCGCTTGGAGTGGGGAGTGGAGTTCGCTGAAGTTGGATCTTGGAGTTGGAGTTCGTTGGAGTTGGAATTTGGAGTTGGAGTTGCGCATCTTCCTCACGGAGACCGACGTCCTCCGCGCCCGCGACGCAGGCACCGCCCTCGTCCTGCCCTGCGACGCGGAGCTGACCCCCGCCGCGCGCGACGCCGCCTGCCTCCATCGGGTCCCCCTCGTGGGGCAGGGCGCGCCGTCGCCGTCTCCTGCCCCTGCGACGCCGAACGTCCTCCCAGCAAGCTGGCCTTGCCAGGCCGTGGCCCTCGGCTGCGACCACGGCGGGCTCGACCTGAAGCGCGCCCTCAAGAGCCACCTCGAGTCGCTCGGCTACCGCGTCGAGGACGTCGGCACGCACACGACCGACGCGGTCGACTACCCGGACATCGCCGAGGAGGTCGGGCGCCGCGTCTCGGAGGGGAGATGCGCCCGCGGCATCGTGATCGACGCGGCGGGGATCGGGAGCGCCATCGCGGCGAACAAGGTCCCCGGCGTCCGCGCGGCCAACTGCCGCCAGCTCCCCGAGGTCGAGAACAGCCGCAAGCACAACGACGCGAACGTCCTCTCCCTCGGCGCGCGGTTCGTCCCCGTGGCCGAGGCGAAGGAGCTGGTCCGCGTCTTCCTCGCGACCGCGTTCGAGGGAGGTCGGCACCTCCCGCGCGTTCAGAAGATGGAGGCCCTCGAACGCAAGTTTAGAGGGGGAGGGGGCCGATGAACGTAGGAAGGGTGATCGGTTCCCTCTGGGCGACCCGGAAGGGGGACTCTTTCACCGGCGTTCCGTTCCTCGTCGTCCAACCCATCGGCGCCGACGAGAAGCCCGCGGGGAGGCCGCTCGTCGCGGCCGACACCGTGGGGGCGGGGCCCGGCGAGACGGTCTTCTACATCACGGCCCGCGAGGCGGTGCTGGCGCTCACCGGGGACATCGACCACCTGACGCCCGTGGATGCGGCCATCATCGGCATCGTCGACTTCCTCTCGGGGAAGGAGCGGTGAGATGATCCTGGGGCGCGTCACGGGAACGGTCGTCGCAACGAAGAAGCACCCCCGCCTCGAGGGGAACCGCCTGCTCATCGTGCAGCCGGTCGACCTCGAGAACTGGCAAGGCCAGCTTGCTGGGCGGCTGACGGGGAGCGCGTTCCTGGCCCTCGACGTCGTCGACGCGGGGGAGGGGGACCTGGTGCTCGTCAACCGCGAGGGGGGCGGGGCGCGGATCGTGTTCGGCGATGCGCAGATCCCCGTGCAGGCGGTCATCGTGGCGGTCGTCGACGGCGTGGACCTGGCAGGGCCAGCTTGCCGGGTCGAGGCGCGCTCATGAGGCCGTCGAGCAGGTGTCGCTGTGTGCGAGAGGTAGCCTTCCGGAATCCGGTTTGGTACGGTTGCTCCGCCGGGAGAGAGGGCCGTCGGATGCGATCATAAGGAGGTCCGTCCGATGGTGCGTTCGGTGTGGTCCTGGCTGCTCGCGGGCGCGGTGATCGTCGCGGCGCCCGGATGCAGCTCAATCGGGCACATGTGGGAATCCGACGACGAGTTCCGCGAGGAGCCCGTCTCCGAGCAGTGCGACGACTGTCAGAGCCAGCTTGCTGGCCCGAATTGTCAGGACTGCGCCGCGGCGCAGCACCCGGCGACGCGCCATGAGGTCGCCCAGGCGCCTGCGCCGGCGCAGGCCGAGGGCTCCGATCCCGAGATGGCCTCCCTCCGCGCGCAGATCGAGAAGATGAAGGCGGACATCGCACGCGCGAAGGCGCAGCGGGGGCAGCCTGCCGCCGTCGCGGCCGCTCCGATGAGCGAGGGCCAGGCCCTCGCGTCGATCGGGCGGATCAATTCGCAGATTGCCGAGCTGGAGACGCAGAAGGTCGACCTCGAGAAGCGGATCGGCGACCTCGAGGAGCAGCGTCGGGTCGTTGCGGCCGGCGTCGGTCGCGGCTCGTCGACGGTCCAGATTTCGAAGAAGGGCGAGGCTGGCGACGCGGCCCTCCAGGAGGAGGAGTCGCGCCTCCGGACTGCGCTCCAGAAGTACAACCAGCAGCCGGGGCGATAGGGCGCCTGCCGAACGGGGCCCTGCGGCCCTCCCCGGGGAGCCACACCTCCCCGGGGAGGGCCGTCCGCGCCGGCGCGGAAAGGGGTCCCGTGGAGTTGATGAGAGGGGTGCCGGGGAGCCTCGGGCGCTGCGAAGGGTGCCCGACCACCGGCGCGTGCATCTCCCGCTGTCCCGACCTCGTCGAGGACATCCTCGCCGCCGGCGCGAACCGCATCGGCGCCTGCCCGGGCCTGTGGATCGTCCCCGCGCAGGTCGCGAAGCTGATCGACCACACCCTCCTCAAGCCCGACGCGAAGCTCGCTGACATCGCGAGCCTGTGCGACGAGGCGAAGAAGTTCGTCTTCGCGAGCGTCTGCGTGAACCCGTGGTGGGTCCGCGAGTGCGCGAAGCGGCTCAACGCCTCCCCCGTCAAGGTCTGCACCGTGATCGGCTTCCCCTTCGGCGCCACGCGCGGCGAGGTGAAGGCGTTCGAGGCGAAGTGGGCGCAGGACGATGGCGCGACCGAGATCGACATGGTCGTCAACATCGGGGCCCTCAAATCCGGAGACACCACCTCCGTCCTCCGGGACATCGAGAAGGTCGTGGAGGCGGCGCAACACAACACCGTCGTGAAGGTGATCATCGAGACCGCCTACCTCACCCGCGACGAGAAAGTGAAGGCGTGCGAGCTCTCGGCGCAGGCCGGGGCCGACTTCGTGAAGACCTCCACCGGCTACGCGCAGGGGGGCGCGACGCCCGAGGACATCGCGCTCATGCGGAGCGTCGTCGGGGAGAGGATGGGCGTCAAGGCGAGCGGCGGCGTGCGCGACTTCCCCACGGTGGCGAAGATGATCGAGGCGGGCGCGAGCCGCATCGGCGCAAGCGCGAGCGTGAAGATCGTGACCTCGAGCGAGGCCGTCGCGGCGAAGGGGTACTGATGGCCGAGAAGAAGCCGAGGATGTTCGGGACCGCCGGGATCCGCGGCCTGACGAACGTGGAGGTCACGCCGGGACTCGCGCTCCGGATGGCGCGCGCGTTCGGCGACTGGCTCGGGAATGGCGGCCTCGCCGCCGTGGGACGCGACACTCGGTACGGCGCGCCGATGCTCTCGCTCGCCGCATCCGCCGGCCTCGTCTCCGCGGGGAT
>Ga0082335_1004951_pt1 | contig 19190 bp, 16 predicted proteins | sample Subgrocontami58m_FD_72375 | JGI IMG/M metagenome (GOLD analysis project Ga0082335, IMG submission 72375) | Subsurface groundwater microbial communities from S. Glens Falls, New York, USA - GMW37 contaminated, 5.8 m (SPADES assembly) (version 2) ... | reverse complement strand
CCCTTAAAGTCAGCGTTTCCGGCGACGTTGTCATGAATAGATTGAATACCGGCGGTCTCGCTTACGGCTTGGTTCAGGAAGTTCTGTCCGATTATTCGGCGACCTCAACCGTGGAGATTTCTTATTCCAATATCGCCTCATCCATTGCCGATATTAAAACGGTCTGCGTTGACGCGGAAACCGAGGAAGAATGTTCAGAAGATACGGACATTCATGTAACACGTAACATGTATCATATAACATCTTCGTATAATACGCTGACCGGTGCCGGAACCAATTTTGAGGTCGCCGCAGGCACAATAGTTTCTTCCGCCCACGATACTTACCTTAAATATGAAGGCGAAGGCGAATTTAGGCAGAATGATTACTTTAGGAATAACAATAACGCTATTGCTTCGCTGTTTAACATTCAAAACGCCGGCTTTAACTTGTTCAATGTAACCGCTTCCGGAACTATCGCCATTAACCCGCAAAACACCACCGGGGATAGCGTGATCATCACTTCTTCAACCGCTTCTTCCACTTTGACTGTGGTCAACACCGGCGCCGGCACGGCCTTAAAAGTGGTTGGCGATTTAATCCTGACTTCGGCCACTTCCGGCATTCCGGTGGTGTTATCATCCGCCGGCGCCGAGCTTAACGTTGGTTCTCCCGGCGATATTATTAATCTTAATATTGAAGGCGTAGTTTATAACTTTAAGGAAAATGTCCGCCGCGACACTATGTCGGCATATTTATCCGCTCCGGTTTCCGGCGATAAGGTCTGGGGCGATGGCCAATCCGCTTGGAGTCCGGCCGAAAGCATCACCATTTTGGGCGCCAAAATGCAGTATGCCTGCGAGGGCGAAGGCGTCTTGCAAATGACGCTTAAGGACAAAAACGGCAATACCATCACCGACCTTAACGGTTTTTCCTGCGGCGGTTTTTACAAAGTTGAGGCCAGCGATCTGGAATACCATCTCACTCCCGCTGACGGCATGTACGTTGATGTCGTTTCTGCTGTGGAAGGCATTACCAATGTAACAATTACCATTGAATTTGTTTACGACAATCGATAACCACCCATTCACTTTAAGTACCCCCTCTTAATCTCCCCCTAATAAAGATAAATTGTCAACAATTGACAGGTATTTATCAATAATATACAATGGAAATAAGAAAAGTTATCAATTCCATCCAACATTATTAATATGGATAATTTAACTGCAAAATTATATCAGTCCTCAAAAACAATCTTCACTAACAAGGATTTGGCTTTAATTTGGCAAGAAAATGATAAAAACAATCTTAATGCCAAAACTGCCTATTACGTAAAGCAAAAAATCTTAATCAGATTAACTCGGGGCGTATTTGCCAAAAATAAGGGTTACAATCCTAAAGAATTGGCAACAAGCATTTACACCCCGTCTTATATCAGTTTTGAGACGGTTTTAAGAGAAGCTGGCGTTATTTTTCAACACTACGATACAATCTTCATAGTTTCCAAGTGGCCGAAAACAATGACAATAGATAAATACACTTTTACCTTTAGGAAATTAAAAGATATTGTTTTGTTTAATTCCGCCGGCATCATCAGTAAAGATAATTACAGCATAGCCATCCCTGAAAGAGCTTTTTTGGATATGATTTATTTATTTCCGAATTATTACTTTGATAATTTAAAATCAATCAACTGGGCCAAATGTGGCGAGATAGTCAAAATTTATAATAACCAGCAATTAATAAAACGATTGAATAAATATCGTAAAAACCATGCTCAATAGGGAAAAACATCAATTAATAATGGGTCGGATTTTAAAAGACATCTATACTGATATTTCAATCAGTCCGCTCTTGGGATTCAAGGGCGGCACTTGCGCTTATTTCTTTTATAATCTGCCGAGATTTTCGGTGGATTTGGATTTTGATTTGCTGGTTGTCAATGAGGCAAATCAAAAATTGGTTTATAAAAAAATTGTGGATATTTTAAGCAAATACGGCCAAGTTAAAGATCAATACATTAAGAGGTTTACTGTTTTCGCCCTGCTCTCCTACGGTGATGATGACCATAATATCAAGGTTGAGATTAATGTCAGAAAATTGGCGGCTAATATTCAAGACTGCTACGAACTGAAAGAATATCTAGGCATTTCCATGTTTGCGGCTAAAAAAGATTATTTGTTCGCCAGCAAGCTCTCGGCTTTGACTTTAAGAAAAGAAATTGCCATGAGAGACATCTACGATATCCACTATTTTGCCAAAAGCAATTGGGATATTAACGCTGAAGTGATTAAAGTCAGAACCGGCAAGACCGCCAAAGAATACTTGGCCGATTGCATCGTCTTCATAGAAAAAGTTAAAGACAGTCAGATGTTGCAGGGGCTGGGCGAACTCGTTGAAGGTGAAAAGGAAAAAGCATGGGTTAGAAATTATCTAAAAGCCGATTGTATTTTTATGCTGAAAAATTACTTGTCAGTATTTAAATAAGAACATCTTAGCGCATCCGTGTAATTCTTCTTAAATCCGTGAAATCATATTAATATTTATCAACAACTTGACACTACGTCGATAAGTGTTAAAATATCAAAACAATTAATAAACTCTAACAAAAACAATCTATGTCCGACATCAAGCGCACTATGCCCATGGGCGGCATGAACATGGGGGATCAGGGGATGGACCAGCCACAGCAATATATGGCTCAACCCATGATGCCCAAGAAAAGCGGTTTAGGCGGCAAAATCATGGCCGCGGTCATTGTCATCGTGGTTATTCTGATCGGTTTGTTCTTGGTTTCCAAGTACACCAATTGGAATATCTTAAACGTCAGTAAGGAAAGCGTCACCGCCTCCGGCTGGCAGGCCGTCTTTTTAACCAACGGCCAGGTATATTTTGGCAAGATTACCAGAGAAACCGGCGACCTGATCATTTTGAAAGATATTTACTATTTGCAGGTGGCCCAGTCGCCCCAGCCCACTCCGGCCAACCAGCAGAACCAGCAAAACCTGTCGCTGGTTAAATTGGGCAACGAACTGCACGGACCCAAGGACACCATGAAAATCAACATGGCGCAGGTGCTCTTTACCGAAGAACTAAAGAGCGATTCCAAAGTCGTGGACGCCATTGTCAGGTATAAAGACGATCAGACAAAGTAAAGTGATTTTAGGAAGATTAAAGGGCCTCGGTCAGTGCTGATCGAGGCCTTTGATTTGCCATAATTTGATTATTATGATAATAATATTAGTATAAACGACGTAAGGCGAGGGAAATGTGAAAGCTTTGCTTTCGCATTTCCGAGCCGAGGAGTTTATATGTAATCATATATGAAAACAGTTGAAGGAAAAATAAGCTTAACCGAACTGAAAGAGATGTCCGCCAAAATGTTCGGCAATTTTGTTAAGGCCGTGGTTGATGTAGAAAAGGAGATTATGGCCGTTGACGCAGGCCTTCATTCCGACGAGGAAGCTTTATTGCTTGAGCAGGGATCAAGGCAGGCAAATCTTTGGGGTATTAACCTTTATCCCGATCAAACAGGAGAAAATTGGCTGGAATTTGATTCCATGATCAATTTACGTCCTTCTCAAGGCAATCATAGTCGCGGCGTGAATGATCCAGACATCCAGCAGAAGATTAAAAATATCGTTAATAAATTGGTACAGCCATGACTTTACTGCATCAACAACTTACAGCTGAACACTGGCAAGAGCTGTCTTTTTTTGAACAGATGGCCAATATTGGTAGTGAAGTCGGCCGCGCCATTAACTGGAGCGCTAAAGATCATGAGCGCAGTTTAAAAGCCGCTGAACGGGCCTTGGAGCTTTTGGATTTAACTTTGGCTGACCAACGCCATAAGACCCGGTTTAAGGAAATTGCCAGAACCCGCGAAGCTTTGGTTGATTATTTTTGGGGTAAGAACGAATATTCATCATCCGCTAAGCAGTGGAATTCTTATTTTTACCCTTTTAATTACGCCGCCAGAATCAATCGTTAGTATTTAATCCGCAAAAAAAGCGGATTTATTATTTATACAACCATAAAGTAGAAAGCACCACTTGTCACTTTACAGTTTTGGGAGTATAATGTATAGTAATAGGGAATAGAGTGGATAACTTATGTCTTTTTCCCTTATCAAAACAAAAATAAATAGTAAAATGAAGGTTTTTTTAAAAATTGGCGAACTGGCCAGGCAGGTGGATGTTTTGCCGTCCACCATCAATTTTTATACCAACGAGGGTTTGCTTAAAGCGTACGGGCGCAGTCAGGGCGGTTATCGCCTGTACGAACCGGTTTACGCCATCGCTCAAATTAAAAAGATTCAAAGATTGCAGGCGGAAAAAAGGTTAACTATTCAGGAAATAAGGAAATTGGTTTGATAACGTCATTGCGAGTCCCGACAATAAGTCGGGACGAAGCAATCTCAAATACCGGGATTGCTTCGCTCCCCCGAAGAAGCGCGAAGCGCGCTTTACGGGGTCGCTCGCAATGACCAATAATATGAAAAAGGGGGCGCAAAAACTTTACCGGGCCAAATTGGACAGCCGGCATTTAAGCAAAGTGGTGGGCTGGCCCAGGCCTTCTCATTTTAAGGAACAAAAAAGGTCTTTTTGGCAGTCCATTCGCGCGATGTTGTTTTAATTTACGGCTGACACGGATTATAACGGATCTCGCTGATGTTGTTTGAAGGTTATCGCCTCCGATAACATCAGCGAAATCCGCCTGGACCGGTGTCAGTCAAACCGCTTGACGGAAGTCAAGTTAAGTAATAAACTAAAAATAATTGAATATTAAGGGTCAAAAAATCCCAGCATAACTGGGGAATTTTGGCCCTTTTTAATTTTTAAATATTCACCGATCATGTCTGCATATAAAACCAAAGTCAATCCTTTAACTGGCAGTGATTACAAGGAAATAAGTCAAAAGGCGTTATTTCTTTACAAAAAAATCAAGAAAAAAACAAAAAGAAGGCCGTATATCAGGTCGGCCTACTTTGATAAGCAAAAGATTTTTCTCGGTTTATTTTGGAGCCATCTCTATCAGAAAAATTATTGGGATCAAATAAGAAGAATGAAATTTTTTGCTTGCGGTTTGGATTTAATTTCCAGATCTCGAATCACGCCTACCTCCAAGGAAAACGTTGATAAATCGGAAGAAATATTACATAGATTTTCAGGCATTACCCTGAATAATGAGATATTTTTTGTGCAAATTAAAGAAAGCAAGCATAATGGTCAAAAATGGTTAATTTCAATATTCCCGTTAGAGGATGCCAAACATTTTAATAAACAGAAAAAAGCTTTCCGCTAATTGTAGCTTATAAACTACGGGCCGAAAGCCTTTTTCTATATAAATGATAGCAAATTAGATTTTTATGTCAATAGCCCGCCCGCCCTTGCTTTCGGGGCATTTTTTTATTATAGTATATGCAATCGTATGCTGAATTTTCCCAAGCTGGAAGAAGACATCCTTAGGTACTGGCAGGAAAACGAGATTTTCAAAAAAACCTTGGCTAAGGATTCGCCTAAGGGCTCTTTTACGTTTTATGAAGGTCCGCCTACGGCCAATGGCAAACCCGGCCTTCATCATGTGCTGGCAAGGGCTTTTAAGGACTTGATTCCGCGTTTTAAAACCATGCAGGGTTTTTTGGTTGAGCGCAAAGCCGGTTGGGATACTCACGGTTTGCCGGTTGAGATTCAAGTGGAAAAGGAACTAAAAATTTCCGGTAAACCGGAAATAGAAAAGTACGGCATTAAAGAGTTTAATCAAAAGTGCAAGCAAAGCGTTTGGCAATATCAGGAGGAGTGGGAAAAGCTGACCCAAAGAATCGGTTTTTGGCTTGACCTGGAACATCCTTACGTTACTTATCATAAAGATTACATAGAATCGTTGTGGTATATTTTTAAAAAAATTTATGAGCGAGATTTATTGTACCAGGGCCATAAGGTTGTGCCTCATTGCCCCAGGTGCGGCACGGCCTTGTCTTCTCACGAAGTGGCGCAGGGCTACAAAGAAGTTACCGAACCGTCGGTGTATGTTAAGTTTAAGGTGCGGCAGGGTAATGAATTTGTTAAAGCGGGCGATTATATCTTGTCATGGACAACCACACCTTGGACTTTACCGGGCAACGTGGCTTTGGCTGTTGGGCCAAAGATCGATTATGTAGTAATTAGAAAAGCAACTAAATCAGGTTTAGCAAGGGTTAATCCTAAAGAAAAAATCGACCCTACTCATTATAATATAAAAATAGGAATTGAAAATTTTATTTTAGCTAAGCAAATTTTTGAACAATGGCCGGATAGAGGCGACTGCGAAGTTTTAAAAGAATTTAAAGGCGAAGATCTGGTCGGTCTAGAATACGAACCGCTTTTTGCGGGTGCGATTCCTAAGGATGCGGAAAATTACAGCAACGCCTTTAAAGTTTATCCGGCCGATTTTGTGACTACTGAAGATGGCACAGGCATAGTGCACACAGCAGTTATGTATGGCGAGGACGACTATAATTTGGGTACGGCCGTTGGCTTGCCTAAATACCATACGGTTGATGAAGCCGGTAAATTCATTATTGATTTTCCCGGCTTAACTGGTAAGTTTGTTAAAAATAAAGAAGCGGAAGAGGCTGTTATCAACCATCTTAAACAGAGCGGCTTATTTTTCGCTTCGGTTGATTATACCCACGATTATCCTTTTTGTTGGCGCTGTTCAACTCCTTTATTGTATTACGCCAAAAATTCCTGGTTTATTAAAATGTCCGCCTTGTCGCAAGATTTGATCAAGGAAAATCAAACCATCAATTGGATTCCCGAGTATATAAAAAACGGACGTTTTGGCGAGTGGTTAACTGGCGTTAAAGATTGGGCAATTTCGCGCGAACGCTATTGGGGCACGCCGTTGCCTATTTGGGTCTGCCAACAATGCGGGCAAATTGATGTTATTGGAAGTTATGATGAATTAGGGGATAAGGTTGAAGATGATTTTGATAAACTGGAACTTTTAAGGTATGAATTTGATCCTCATCGGCCGTATATTGATGAATACCAATGGCCATGTAAATGCGGCGGCATAATAAAGCGTGTGCCTGAAGTTGCTGATTGCTGGTTTGATTCCGGAAGCATGCCTTTTGCTCAACACCATTATCCTTTTGAGAACAAGGAAAAAGTTGACAGCTTTGCTTATTATCCGGCGGATTTTATTTGTGAAGCCATTGACCAAACCCGCGGTTGGTTTTACACGCTTTTAGCTGTCGGCATTTTGTTGGATAAAGGCGCGCCTTACAAAAACGTTATTTGTTTGGGTCACATTAATGACGCTAGTGGTCAGAAAATGTCCAAATCCAAAGGCAATATTGTTGATCCTTGGGAAGTAATTAATAAGTGGGGCGCAGACGCGTTGAGGTTTCATTTGTATACCGTCAACCAACCCGGCGAATCCAAAAATTTTGACCTTAAAAACGTGGCAGAAGTGGTAAAAAAGAATTTTTTGATTCTTTTTAACGTTTTGACTTTTTATAAAATTTACGCTGTTGCCGGCAAGTTGCCCGAAACATTACCCGAATCAAAAAATATTTTGGATCAATGGATTGCGGCTAAATTGAATCAGTTGGTTGTTGGCGTTACCGGCAATCTTGAACAATACAATATTTTTTCCGCCGGCCGTTCAATCAGCGAATTTATCAATGAACTTTCAACCTGGTATTTGCGACGCAGCCGTGATCGGTTTAAATCCGATGATGAGCGGGATAAACAGTTGGCTATTGATACCCTGGGTTTTGTTTTATTGACTGTGGCCAAAGTTATGGCGCCTTTTACGCCGTTTGTGGCCGAACAATTGTATAAAGAAGTTGGCGGTACCAAAGAGTCAGTGCATTTGGAAAGCTGGCCGGATGCAAAAGGGGAAAAAGCAAAGAGCAAAATCTTGGAACAAATGGACGTGGTCAGGAAAATCGTGGAGCTGGCTTTGGCCAAGCGCGACGAGGCCGCCATTAAAGTCAGGCAGGTGTTATCAAGGTTAACGGTTACCGGAGCCGAGTTGTTGGCGGAATTTTCCGAATTAATCAAAGACGAAGTCAATATAAAAGCGGTCGTTTATCAAAAAGGACAGTCGTTATCAGTTGAATTAGACACGTCCTTGACTCAAGATTTGAAAGAAGAAGGCCTGTATCGCGAATTAGTTAGAACCGTCAATCAAATGCGTAAAGAAGCCGGTTTGACCATCAATGACAAGGTGGAAATTTATTATCACAGCGATTCAGCGATGGTTAATAAAGTGATCAATCAATTTAAGGAAGAATTGATCAGGAATACGCTCAGCAAGGGTATCATCGAGGGTCGGCAGGATGGCGGTTTAATCAGCAAAGAAACAGAAGTCAACGGCGAAAAGATTATCATCGCCTTGAAATAATTACCATGTCTTACATTAATACCGAAGCCATAGTTTTGGCCAAACAAACGTTAAGGGAAGCCGATCGTTTGTATATCCTGTATACGCCGGAGCACGGCAAAATTGAGGCGCGGGTCAGGGGCGCGGCTGTCTGTCAAAGCAAGCTGGCCGGCAGTTTGGAACCCATCTCTTTAGTCAAAGTAATGATTGCGCACAGCCAGCGCTGGGACACCATTGCCGGCGCGCAATTGCTCAAACGTTTTGATTGCGGAGAGCTGGCTGTGTACGGCCAAAGCGGTCTGGTTAGGGAGGTATTTTTAAAAATGGTCAAAGAGGGCGTTAGAGAGCCGCTGTTATTCAGCCATTTGCATGATTACCTGGAGCACTTGGAAAAAAATCAGGATAATCAGACGAGTAGCCGTTTTTTGACTCTGCGTTTTTTGTGGCAGTTTTTAAACCAGGCCGGCTTCAGCTTAGCGGGCGATAATTTGAATTTTTTAAATCACGGCCATAACGTCAAACTGGACGCTGACACGAGCGAACTGCTTAAAAATTGTTTGTCCCCAAATCCTCCCCGGGCTTTACAAGTCAGCCGCAATCTGTTACAAAAGTTAGAGAGAGTTACCTTTGATTATTTGCGCCAAATTTTGGAGCAGAATTTAAATTATTTATCTTTCCTAAAATATGAACGCGTCTCCCAATTATAAAACAGGCACAGGGGTGGTTGATTTAAGAAGACCGGGTTCGTCCGGCTCGGCTAAGACCGGCGCGCTTAGTTTATCAAAACCTCAAGCGTCGCTTAAAAAAGCCCTGCCGGCTGATTTTTTGGCCAGCGGTCCAGCCCAGGCCTGGGCCCGGCCCAAAAAGAGCAGACCTAGAAAATCCGGTTCCTGGTTGCCGTTGGTTATTATTTTGTTGCTGATTCTGGCCGGAGCGGCCATTGCCAGTTTTTTCATTTTTAATAAAGGCGCCGGCGGCAAATCTTTGCGTTTGACTTTGGCCGTCACCGAGACAATCGCCGCGGGCGAAGAGGTGGCTTTGGAAATCGGCTATGCCAATTTGGACAAGGTCGCTTTAACCGGCTTGCAGGCGGTGGTGGAATATCCCGAGGGTTTTTATTTTAATAGCTCAAGCGTTAAGCCAGCTAATAAAGAAGAAAACATTTGGGATTTACCGGAACTCGGAGTCGGCCAAAAAGCCAGTTTGCTGCTTTATGGGCAGTTATTTGGTCAATCAGATCAGGAGAAGGAGTTTACCGTTATTTTTAGATATAATCCGGCTAATTTTAATTCCGATTTTAGGGAAACTTTGACCCAAAAGGTTAAAATCAACGATGAACTGCTGGCCGTTAATCTCTCGGCGCCGGAAAAAATTGAAGACGGCCAAACCGTGGAATTTAAAGGCGGTCTGGAAAACAATGACAGGCATGATTTCACCGCTTTGCGCTGGAGTTTTGATTTGGGCGAGGCCTTTACCGCTTTGACTACCACGCCCACCACAACCGTCAATTATCAGTGGCAGTTAGATAATCTGCCGGCCAAAGAAAAAAAAGATTTGGCGATCTCCGGTAAAATCGATTCAGCTAAAATGAATCCTTTTCCCTGGTATTTCAAGGTCTGGCAAAACGTTAAGCGCAATGATCAAGACCAAGAAAGAATCATTTATCAGCAATCGGGACAAATTGAAATTTTGGCGCCCCAGCTTAAAATGGGTTTGGAATTGGTTAATCCCGAACAAAAAGTCAATTGGGGCGAAGCCATTGATTTAAAAATCACCTACGAAAATTTAGGCCAGCTGGAGGCCAAACAGGCGGTTTTAAAGTTGGCTTTTAATCAGTATATTGACTGGGCCAAGTTTAACAATTCAGCCAACGCCACCAGAGACGGCAATACTTTAGCGTGGCTTTCCACTAGCGGAACGGCCACGGCCAAACTGGCCTCGTTAGCGCCGGGCGATAAAGGAGAATTAGCCATCAGCGTCAACTTGATTGACGAGCCCGCCAATTTAACCGAACTGTCTCCCGATGAACTGTTAATCAACGCCATGGCTTCGGCGCAAATCAGATTTAACGAGGCCGATAAAGTTTTTAACAGCGATAAATTGGATTTGCCTATTTCCAGCCAAGCCAGATTGCAAACCGAAGCCAGATATTATTTGGACGCTAAAACCAAAGTCGGTAGCGGGCCGATTCCTCCCCAAATCGGGCAGGAAACCAAATACCGCGTTTATTGGAAGCTGTTTACCGGCTCCAAGGGCTTAACCGATGTTAAGGTCAAAACCAGTTTACCTGCTTACATTAATTTTGCCGGACCGGTTGGCGAGCCGACTTTAGGCACGCCTTTGAATTTTGACTCAACCAGCCGCGAATTGATTTGGGAAATCAATGACGTGTCGCCCAACACCGGTTTGCTGGCCAGTTTTGATTTGAGCGTGACGCCGGCCGAAAACCAGGTTAATCAGCTGTTGATTTTAACCAACCCGACCGCGCTTAACGCTACCGAAAAGCAAACTAACGCCATTGTGGCCAAAACGGCCAATCTCTTAACCTCCGATTTAACCAGCGATCCAGTGGCCAAAGGCAAGGGCCGGGTTGTGGTCAAGTAAAGGCCTTGCCCCATTACCGTCATTGCGAGGAGCGAAGCGACGAAGCAATCCCGATGTTCATACCAGTACAACGGGATTGCTTCGCCCCTATGGGGCTCGCAATGACAGTAAGGGCAAGGCCTTTGGACGCTACAACCCTTCAAGAAAAAAATCCCCCAGTTGTTAGTTGGGGGGAACGGCAGTCGCCGTTTTGGCAAAATGGAATTTGGCAATCAGCCACAGGCCGCTGATAATGTTCCAGTATAGCAATAGCAAGCTGACCCGCAGGATGAAATTGGCCAGCGAGGCCTGCGGCGCTTTAGTCGCCATAATCAGCGCCACCAGCAGCTGCAGAACGAATTTACTTTTGCCAATCAGGTTTGAACCGTATGGCTCAATTTTTTTGATAAACCGGTAAAATCTCATGGCCGTAAATAAGATTTCCCCGTAAATCAGAGCATTAACCAGTTGGCTCAACAGAATCGGGAAATTCTGATTTTGGACGACCATCACGCCGATAATCAAAATCCTATCAGCCAGAGGGTCAAGATTGGTTCCCCAGACGGTTTTGCATTGGCCCACTTTGGCTATCGGACCGTCTATCAAATCGGTCAAGCTGATCAGGCAGAGGGTCATGATAGACAGCCAATATCCAAGAGCGCTTTCCAGATTTAGTAGCCAAAGCAGTGGGATAACTGCCAACACCCTAAAGACAGAGATCAGATTTGGTATATTTACCAATTTTGGCTGCAGCCATTTGGCCCGGAAAATCAGGTACCTCGGTAAGTCATGCTTTTGGTACTTATCCAGGAGCAGTCGGATTCCTGATTCTAACTTTTCTTCCCTCCAGTTGTTAAAACGTATTAGGAGGGAGATTGGGCTAACTAATCCCAGCATCAGTCGACTCCTTCCATTTTTATATAGAACTATTCACTATTTACCCTACTGTTTGCCAGGGGTAATGTCAAGCTGGTTAAGATATGTTAAAATAATCATATGAAAGTGTCAATTTTAGGTGCTGGCAGGTGGGGTTCAACCCTGGCCTGGCTGCAAAATAACGAGCGCCGACAGGTAACTTTATGGAACCGGCAAGATGAAATGCTAGATGAATGGTTAAAAAGCGGGAAAAATAAATACTTGTCGTTGCCCGCTCAAGTTAAAATAACTTCGGATTTAGAGGAAGCTTTAAAAAATGAAGTGATTTTTGTAGCTGTTAGGGCCCAGAATTTTAGGAATTTATGCGAACAGTTAAAAGCCCATCAGCCCAAACATAAGTTGTTTATTTTGGCCATGAAGGGTTTGGAAGAAAAGACCGGCAAACGGCTCTCGGAAATATTTTTTGAATATTTTCATACCTCCAACGGCGTGGGCATGCTGGCCGGACCGGGCCACCCTCAAGAGATTTCCAAAAACATTCCCACCATTATGACTTGCGCCGCTTTGGCCAAAAAGGACTTAGCCAAGGCGGTAAAATTCTGCTCAACTCATTTGATGAGAATATTTCCTAACCATGATTTTCTGGGCGTGGAAGTGGGTGCGGCCATTAAAAACGTGATGGGTTTGGCCGCGGGGTTGTTAACAGGAATCAGCCAACCGTCTTTTAAAAGTTATCTCTTGGCCCGCGGACCGGTGGAAGTGGGGCGGTTGATTAAAGCCATGGGCGGCAAATATCAAACGGCTTTTGGGCTTTCTCATCTGGGCGATTATGGCGCCACGGCTTTTTCCGGCTTCAGCCATAATCATCAGGCCGGGGAGTTGTGGGTTAAACAGCGCAAGCTTTCCCAAGCGGCCGAGGGTTTGCCGACTCTCAAGGCAGTCAAACTGCTGATGAAAAAATACAAAGTCAAAATGCCGATCTGTGATGCCGTTTACAATGTTTTTTACCAAAATCTGCCGCCTGCCAAGTTTGTAGAAACTTTGCTAAAGGAAAAAGTAAAATTTGAATAAGAGATAACGCGGATTTGTCACGGATTACACGGATAGCGCCTTAAGCTGGTCGCACTTGTCAAAATCAAAGGTTTTTATTATAATAAAGCTAATCTTTAATCAATTGTTATGCTAAGATTAGTTTTTTGTTTATGTCCAACAAAACTTCAACCAACCCTGAATTAATGGAGAAAATCGTTTCCCTGGCCAAAAGGCGGGGCTTTATTTTTCAATCGTCCGAAATTTATGGGGGCATCAATTCCATTTACGATTATGGCCCTTTGGGGGTTGAACTCAAAAACAACGTCAAAAAACAGTGGTGGAAGGCCATGGTTCAATTGCGCGATAACGTGGAAGGGCTGGATTCGGGCATTTTAATGCATCCCAAAATTTGGGAAGCCAGCGGTCATTTAGCCGGTTTTACCGACCCCTTGGTGGATTGCAAATTGTGCAAGAAAAGATTTCGCGCCGATCATTTACTGGAAGCCAAAGGTTTAAAGCCCGATTTTCGGCCTGATAGTTTTTCTGAACATGGCATTAATTGCCCCGAATGCGGCGGCGAATTGACCAAGGTCAGGGATTTCAATTTAATGTTTAAAACCCAGCTGGGAGCGGTGGCAGGCCAAACCGCCGAAATTTATTTGCGTCCCGAAACCGCCCAGGGCATTTACGTTAATTTTTTGAATGTTTTAAATTCTTCCCGGCAAAAACTGCCGTTCGGCATTGCCCAGATTGGCAAGGCCTTTAGGAACGAAATCACGCCGGGCAATTTTACTTTTAGGATGCGCGAATTTGAACAAATGGAAATGCAGTTTTTTGTTCATCCCAAGGAAGCGGACAAATGGTTTGCTTACTGGCAGGAACAGCGGCGGGATTGGTATCTGGATTTGGGAGTTGACAAGAGCAAATTGAAATTCAGAAAACATAATCAGAATGAACTGGCGCATTACGCGCGAAGCGCCGTGGACGTGGAATATGATTTTCCTTTTGATCAGCGCGAATTGGAAGGCATTCATAACCGCGGCGACTGGGATTTATCCCGGCATCAAAAATTTTCCGGCCAGGATTTGCAGTATCAGGATTTGGCAATCAAGGAAAAATTCACGCCTTTTATTATTGAAACTTCCGGCGGCGTGGACCGGGCCACTTTGATGTTTTTATTAAACGCCTACACTGAAGTTGATACCCGCAGCGGTGATGAAGACGCCAAACATGATCAGGAAGTTATTTTGAAATTGGATAAACGTTTGGCGCCGATTAAAGTGGCGATTTTACCCTTGTCCAAAAAATTGGCAAAAGAAGCTTTAGCTTTGTATCAGGATATTCGCCAGTCATGTATGTCTGATTACGACGAGAGCGGGGCAATTGGCCGCCGGTACCGCCGCCAGGATGAAATCGGCACGCCCTATTGCCTTACTTTTGATTTTGATTCTTTGACAGATAAAAAAGTCACTATTAGGGATCGGGACACCATGGCGCAGGAACGGGTGGCGATTGGGGAGTTGAAGGATTATTTAAGGGAAAAGTTGAATTAGCTTTGCTCGGCGCTATCCGTCATCGCGAGCGACCGAAGGGAGCGTGGCGATCTCGTTACTGGTTTCAGCACGGAGATTGCTTCGTCGGCCAGCTAAGCTGGCCTCCTCGCAATGACAATAATGCCCTCGCTCGCATGAATCACTATGTTTAAACAAGAAACCCTAGCCAACGGCATTCAGCTAATCACCGCTCATCGGGCCGATACCCAGGCAGTAACGGTTTTGGTTTTGGTCAAAGTCGGTTCCCGTTATGAACCGCTGGAATTAAACGGCGTTTCGCATTTTATTGAGCATTTGTTGTTTAAAGGTACCGCTTCTCGCCCCACCAGCCAGCACTTAAGCCGGCTGTTGGACGGCATTGGCGCGGAATACAACGCTTTTACGGGCAAAGACCATACCGGCTACTGGGTTAAGGCCGCGGCCGAACATTTTACCTTGGCTTTAGACGTGTTATCGGACATGTTTTTCAATTCCCTGTTTGATGCCAAAGAAATGGACAAGGAAAGGGGAGTGATTGCGGAAGAGATTAACATGTACAGCGACAATCCGTTAATGCTGATCGGCGATATTTTTGAAAAAGCCATTTACGACGGCCATCCCCTGGGCCGAAAAATCAGCGGCCCCAAAGAAACGATTCAAAAAGTCAGCCGCGCCAATTTAGTCAGGTTTTACAAGGATTATTATTACGCCAATCAGATTATCGTGGGCGTGGCCGGTAATTTTAATCAAAACGCGATTAAAAAGACCGTGGCCGGTTATTTTGACAATAAAAAAATTAAGGCCCAAAAACGGACGTTTAAAAAATTCAGCGTCAGCCAAACCTCGCCCCGCGTTAATCTTCATTTTAAAGATACGGCGCAGGTTCAGCTGGCCTTGGGCTTTCCTTCATTTAAAAACACCGACCCCCGCGTTTACGCCTTGTCATTATTAGCCGTCATTTTAGGCGGCAACATGAGTTCGCGGTTGTTTACCGAAATCCGCGAAAAGCGCGGCTTAGCTTATTTTGTCAAAGCCGGCAGTGAAAGCTATGAAGACACCGGCTCGCTGATTATTCAGGCCGGCCTGGAATTAAACAGCGTAGCCAAAGCTATTACCACGATTTTGGCTGAACTTAAAAAAGTCACCAATCAGGGGGTGTTGGCCGCTGAACTGGCCCGAGCCAAAGAATTTTTAAAGGGTAAATTCGTCTTACAGCTGGAAGATTCGGCTAACTTGATCGGCTGGATCGCGGAACAAAAATTATTAACGGGTAAAATAGAAACGCCCGAGCAAAAATTGAAAAAAATCATGGCCGTGACCTTAGCCGACGTCAAAAAAGTCGCAACCGCAGTGATGGATTTTTCCAAGACCAATTTAGCTTTGATCGGTCCGTTTAAGGATCGGGAAAAGTTTTTAAAATTATTAAAGTAACACTGACGACACAAACGTTAAACGCTGACAGGTCGCGAACCGCGAACAAATTTCAAATAATCAATTATTCCCTGAACCAGTCCTCTGAACCGTACGGTTCAGGGTCCGGTTAAGAACAAACAATTAATCTATTAATCAATTAATCTATTAATCCTATGGATAAACAAATTACCATCAATATTTCCACCGCCGCCATCTTAAAAGTCATCGTCTTCGCGGCCGTGCTGGCGTTTTTATACTTAATCAAGGAAGTGATTTTTATTATTTTCGTGGCTCTGATTATGGCCTCGGCGTTTGATCCGCTGGTGGACTGGCTACAAAAGCGCAAAATCCCCCGAGGCCTGGGCATTGTGATCATTTACGTGGTTTTGTTCGCTTTTATCAGCTTAGCCGTGATTTTAATTGTGCCGCCCATTACCAAAGAAATCGGCCAGCTGTCGGAAAATTTTCCCTTGTATTATGAAAAAATAATGAACGGTTTGCAGAATTTTACTTCAGTGCAAAACGGTTCGGCTCAAGAACAGGTTCAGGACAGCTTAAAATCATTGGGCGGCAATTTGCCGCAAACTATTTCCAGTTTGGTGGCCACCATTTTTGACATTTTTGGCGGTCTGTTTTCGGTTCTCTTGGTGTTAGTCATCACTTTTTACCTCACGGTTCAGGAAGAAGCCATGAAAACCTTTATCCAATCCTTGGCGCCGGATAAAGTCCAGCCGTATTTGATGCATCTTTATTCAAGGATCCAGCTTAAAATGGGGTTGTGGCTCCGAGGCCAGCTGATTTTATCATTGGTGATTTTTGTTTTAACTTTCATTGGCCTGACCATTTTAGGCGTGCCTTATGCTTTAATTTTGGCTTTTTTGGCCGGTTTGTTTGAAATTGTGCCGTTTATCGGGCCTTTACTGGCTTCTATACCGGCGGTTTTTTTCGCCTTTTTACAATCGCCGTTTATGGGCGTATCGGTCATTATTTTGTATTTTGTGATTCAGGGATTGGAAAACCATTTGATTGTGCCTAAAATCATGAGCAAGGCAGTCGGGATGAACGCCCTGGTCGTTATTTTGGTTATTTTGGCGGGCGCCAAGCTGGGCGGCATTGTCGGCGCTTTGCTGGCCGTGCCCGTGGCCACCGGTCTGAACGTGTTTTTAAAAGATTTGATTGAAAAAAGGACTCAAGAGGAAAATAAGCTGGCCTAGAAAATTTATCATGAGCACGTTATACATAGTCGCGACGCCGATCGGCAATTTGGAAGATCTTACTTTGAGGGCGTTAAGAATTCTCAAGGAAGTGGATTTTGTTTTATGTGAAGATACTAGAGTGACGCGCAAACTTTTAGAACATTACCAAATTAACACGCCGACTTTGTCTTTTCATCAGCATTCCACCGGATTGGAAATTGATAAGTTGTTAAGTTTAATCAGAGAGGGGAAAAATCTGGCTCTGGTAACCGATGCCGGAACTCCGGGCGTTAGTGATCCGGGAGGCGTATTGGTGGAACAGGTTATTAAGCAGTTTGATAACCAGGTAAAAATTGAAGCCATTCCCGGACCTTCCGCTTTAACTGCCGCCATTTCGGTTTCGGGTTTGCCCCTGGATAAATTTTTGTTTTTAGGATTCTTGCCTCATAAAAAAGGCCGGCAAACATTATTAAAAAAAATTTCCGAGTCCGAATATCCTATTGTTCTTTACGAATCGGTCCATCGCATCGGTAAATTATTGGATGAATTGAACGGTCTCGCCTCGCTTGCGCCTGCCTCGCCAAGTCAAGGCGGGCGAGAGCGAAGCGGGCAAGATTATCAACTAGTCGTTTGCCGTGAGTTGACCAAAAAGTTTGAAACTGTTTACAGAGGAACGGTTGAGGAAGTTAGAAGCCAATTAAAGCCAGAGGAGGTTAAGGGTGAGTTCGTTGTAATAATTCACAGATAACACGAATTTTATATTGATTACACGGATTGTATGAAAAAAAAGTTCTATATCACAACGGCTATTCCTTATGTTAATGCCAAGCCGCATATTGGTTTTGCTTTGGAAATTGTGCAAGCCGACGCTGTGGCCAGAGCCCGCCGCCAAGCGGGCGACGAGGTTTTCTTTTTGACCGGCACTGACGAAAACAGCTTAAAAAACGTGCAGGCGGCCGAAAAGCAGGGGATAACGCCGCAAGAATTGTGCGATAACAATTCCCAGATTTTTATGGCTTTAAAAACAGCCCTTAATCTTTCTTTTGATCAATTTATCAGAACCACTGAAGAACGGCATGTTAAGGGCGCGCAAAAATTATGGACTGCCTGCAAAAAGGAAGATATTTATAAAAAGAAATATAAGGGCTATTATTGCGTGGGTTGCGAGGCCTTTTACGTGGAAAAAGATCTGGCGGACGGTTTGTGTCCGGAACATAAAACCAAGCCCGATTTGATTGAAGAAGAAAATTATTTTTTCAAACTGTCCAATTATCAAAAAGACCTGTTAAAGCTGATTGAATCGGATAAATACAAAGTCGTGCCGGAAACGCGCAAAAATGAAATGGTCAGCTTTATCAAAATGGGTTTGGAGGATTTTAGCATTTCCCGTTCCACAGAACGCGCGCACGGCTGGGGCGTGCCGGTGCCCGGCGACCCGACGCAAATAATGTATGTTTGGTTTGACGCGCTTTCCAACTATATTACCGCCTTGGATTATGCCGGCGATCAAAAATTATTCAAAAAATTCTGGCCGGCTGACGCGCACGTTATTGGCAAGGGCGTGATCCGTTTTCACGCCGTTTACTGGCCGGCCATACTCTTATCCGCCGGCCTAGCTTTACCCAAAGAATTGTTCGTGCACGGCTATATTAACGTGGGCGGCGAAAAAATGAGCAAGTCGCTGGGCAATATAGTTGACCCCTTTGAGCTGGTAAAAAAATACGGCGCCGACGCGGTCAGATATTATTTATTGAAGCAAATTCATCCGATTGAGGACTCCGATTTTACCATTGCCAAGTTTGAAGAAGTTTATAACGCTGATTTGGCCAACGGCTTGGGCAATTTGGTCGCCAGAACGGCTAATTTGATTGAGAAAAATTTTGGAGGAAAGCTTAAAACTACCAGTCCCGAGCTAAGTCGAGGGGAAAATCAAAAACTAAAAACCAATATTGATGATTTTATTAAAGAATACCGTTTTGATTTGGCGTTGAAGGAGATTCAGGAAAAAATTACCAAAACCGATCAATTGATTGATAAGGCCAAACCCTGGGAGCTGGTTAAGTCCGATGTTAAAAAAGCGGAAAAGGTTTTAACTGACGTAGCTAATCAGATTTTGGCTATTGCCCAAAGTTTAAAACCGTTTTTACCGACCACGGCTGATAAAATCATCGCCCAATTTACGGCTGACAAGATTGTTAAAGGCGAG
>Ga0082335_1004950_pt1 | contig 19192 bp, 13 predicted proteins | sample Subgrocontami58m_FD_72375 | JGI IMG/M metagenome (GOLD analysis project Ga0082335, IMG submission 72375) | Subsurface groundwater microbial communities from S. Glens Falls, New York, USA - GMW37 contaminated, 5.8 m (SPADES assembly) (version 2) ... | reverse complement strand
GCCGGCATCATCGAGAAAAGCGGTGCCTGGTATTCCTACAAAGGCGAAAGATTGGGCCAGGGCCGGGATAACACCAAGGTCGCGCTCAAAGAAAACCAGACGATGCTGAAGGAAATCGAGGGCGCCGTGCGGGAAAAATTTGCCCTGAACGTCAAGCATGAGCAGCCCCTATGACCGAGGGGGAACCGCCGCCGGGAAAAGCTGCGCGGTACGCCTATCGCCTGCTGGCCGTGAGACCGGTGAGCGAAAAGGAATTTCGGAGCAAACTCCGGGGCAAAGGTTTCGGCAGCGCGGAGGTGGAAGCCGTGGCCGCGCGGTTCAAGGAACTCGGTTACCTAAATGACGAATCCTTAGCGAAGCAGCTGGCCAGAGCGCTCGCCGTGAACAGGTTATGGGGCGACTACCGGATAGCACGGACCTTGAAGGAAAAAGGCATTCCCGAGGATTTTATCGGCGGCGCCCTCGCCCTGGCGCGGGAAGAAATAACGGAGCGGGCGGCTGTCATCCAGCTCCTGGGCAAAAAAGGGCGGGGCGGGAAAATCCATTTAGAAGATAATAAAGAAAAACGAAGGTATATTCAGAGCCTGATGGGAAAAGGTTTCCCCTCGGGCTTGATTTTTGAGTTGTTGTCCATGAGCGGAGAGGAAGAGGTGCATGAAGGGGAGTGAAATAAGAGAGAGCTTTTTATCCTTCTTTGCGGAGAAAGGGCATGCCAGGGTTGCCAGTTCATCCCTGATTCCGAAAGATGACCCGTCGCTCTTGTTCACCAATGCCGGTATGGTGCAGTTTAAGAACTCCTTCCTGGGGTTGGAAGAGCGAAGCTACAAGCGGGCGGTGACGGTGCAGAAGTGCGTGCGGGCCGGCGGCAAGCATAACGACCTGGAAAATGTGGGCGTCACGGCGCGGCATCACACCTTTTTCGAGATGCTGGGCAATTTCTCTTTCGGCGATTATTTCAAGGAGGAAACCATCGCCTGGGCCTGGGAGTATCTTACCGACCGGATTGGCCTCGCCCGGGAAAGATTATGGGTTACCATCTATCGCGACGATGAGGAAGCCTTCCGGCTATGGCACGAAGTGATCGGCCTCCCCCCGGAACGGATCGTGCGCCTGGGAGAGGCAACGAATTTTTGGATGATGGGCGATACGGGTCCCTGCGGCCCCTGCTCCGAAATCATCTATGACCAGGGCGAAGGAACGGGGTGCGGCCTGGCCGCCTGCAATATCGAATGCGAGTGCGACCGCTTTCTGGAAGTGTGGAACCTGGTTTTTACGCAGTTCGACCGGGACAGCGAGGGCCAGCTTGCCACCCTGCCGAAGCCGAATATCGACACCGGCATGGGCCTGGAACGCCTGGCGGCGGTCGTGCAGGGCAAGAAAAGCAATTACGACACGGACATCTTCGGGGAGCTGATCGGTTTCATTGCGAAAATCAGCGGCAAAGCTTACGGGGCCGGGGAGGAGAATGACGTCTCCCTGCGCGTCATTGCCGACCATAGCCGGGCCGTCACTTTTCTCATCGGCGACGGGGCGCTGCCCAGCAACGAAGGCCGGGGGTACGTCCTGAGGAGGATACTGCGCCGGGCCGCCCGCCACGGGAAAATGCTGGGATTGAACAGGCCTTTCCTCCACGAGGTATCCCGGGTGGTTATCAAGACGATGGGGGATGCCTATCCCGATCTGGTGGACAAGGAACCATACATTACCAAAGTAGTGCTGAACGAAGAACAGCGGTTCATTGAAACCCTGGACGGGGGCCTGAAAATCCTGGCCGATGAGGTGGAGCTTTTAAAGAGGCAGGGCAAAAAGGTCATCCCCGGCGAGGTAGTCTTTAAACTTTACGACACTCACGGTTTCCCGACGGACCTGACGGCCGACATCGTCCGGAAGGAAGGGTTTGCGATTGATATGGAAGGTTTTACCCAGGCCATGGAAGCCCAGCGGGAAAAGGCGCGGGAATCCTGGAAGGGAAGCGGCCAGGAAGCGGTGGCGGAAAGCTATCACCAATTTGCCGCCCCCGAGAGCGGTACCGCCTTCTCCGGCTATGAAGGAGTGACCTCGGGAAACTCCCGGGTGCGCGCCATTATCAAAGGGGGACAGCCGGCGGACAGCCTGAGCGCCGGGGAAACAGGGGAAATCATCGTTGATCAGACGCCTTTTTATGGCGAAAAGGGCGGCCAGGTGGGGGACCGGGGCATCATCGCCGGAGAAGACGGCACCCTCCTTTTTGAAGTAAGCGATGCCAGACGCCCCCTGGAAGATGTGATTACCCACCTTGGGCTGGTGAAAGCAGGGCGGGTGCAGGTGGGTGACCGGGTCCTGCTCAAGGTGGACGTGGAAAACAGGCGGGCCATCGAGGCCAACCATTCGGCCACCCATATCCTGCAGGCCGCCATCAGAACCATCCTGGGCGACCATGTCAAGCAGTCCGGTTCTTTGGTCAGTGCCGAACGGCTCCGCTTCGACTTTACCCATTTTTCCCGCATCGAAGAGGATGACTTGCGGCGCATCGAAGCACTGGCCAATGATTCCATCCGGGGAAACTTTCCCGTGACCACGACCGTCCTGTCCTTGACGGAGGCCGTAAAAACAGGGGCGACGGCCGTGTTCGATGAGAAATACGGGGATGTGGTCCGGGTGGTACAGATGGGCGAGGTCAGCAAAGAGCTCTGCGGCGGGACCCACGTTGCCCGGACGGGTGATGTCGGTTTGCTGAAAATTACCTCCGAATCGTCCATTGCGGCAGGTGTAAGGCGCATCGAGGCGGTGACGGGCCGGGAGGCCTATCGTTATATCGCCAGGCTGGAAGAAGAGGTGAAGAAAACGGCGAACCTCTTGAAGGCCGGCGCCTTCGAAATTGCCGGGCGGGTGGAAAAGATCCTTAAGAACCAGCGGGACCTGGAGCGGGAAATTGACCTGCTGAAGGGAAAGCTGGCAGCGAAGGACTCCACTGACCTGTTGGAGCAAGCCAAGGAGATCAGGGGGGTGCGCGTGTTGGCCGCCGTGGTGGAGGCGGCGGATGTCAAAACCCTGCGCGAACTGGGAGACAAGCTCCGGGATCGGGTCCGTTCCGGTATTATTTTGCTGGGCAGTAAGAATGAAGGCAAGGCCATGCTGCTCTGCCTGGTGACGGCGGACCTTAAAGAACGCTACCACGCCGGCAATATCATCAAAGAAATCGCGCCGATCGTCGGCGGCAGCGGCGGTGGCCGCCCCGACATGGCCCAGGCGGGCGGACCCCATCCGGAAAAATTGGCGGCGGCGATTGCCAGGATCGGGGATCTCATCTGATTATCAGACCAAAGGCAGGCCGCCGTTTAGCCGCTCATAGGCGGCTATGTATTCGTCAACCATCCGGTCCGGGCTGTGTTTCCGCCTGGTCTCCCTCATAATTCTCCTCAGTTGCGGTTCTCTGATCTCGGCGGGACGCCGGTGAAATTCGACACTCCGGTGCAAGCCGTACCAGAGACCGCCCGGGTCGTAATCATGGAATAAGAAACCATTGCCCCGGTCTTCGGGGGCGCCGTCGACGGCCAGGGACAGTTCCTCGATCTTGTCATGATAGCCGCCTGTATCCCGGTTGGTTGCCGTTGCCCCGTAAAGGTTGCCGATCTGGTCTATCTGGCCGCAGGGTTCATAGAGAGAAGCGCCGAAAACGTCGCTGGCAGCGGCAAAACCCAGCATCGATAATGGTTCGTTGAAACGGTAGTAGACGATTTTGCCGCCGGAGGACCAGGCGATACGGCCGCAGGTTTCTTCGTGGCTCTGGTCTTCGCCCACACCGCTGCCGACGATCGCGATCTGGGTATCACCGTGTTCGATCACGAAACGATGGGCGATGTCTTCCAGCAGATGAATCCCTTTTTGCATGGGGTCCAACCGCGACGGCCAGTAGAGGAGGATTGCCTCCGGATTGACCTGCAATCCGGTTCTTTGCTGAAATTCTACCAGGTTGTTGCGCTTGGCGGCCAGGATGTCGTCATCGGGGCCGAAAGGGTGGGCGAGATGTTCACATCGCTCCGGATAGAGGCTGGGAGAGGGAGCATTGATAATGGTCAGGGTGGCCCCGTAGGCGTATTTTTCCTTAACTTCCCGGCGGACGGCCGGTGAAATGATCGAGTGATCGGCAAAATATCCCTCCATCAATTCCTGAAGGAAGCGCTTGCCCACAAAGCTGACTATATTGGCGTTTTTGATGGCTGTGACCTGGGAATCGATGCAGGGTTTGCCTTGTTCCTGCGAAAAATAGAGATAGGGATTCAAACGGTCCAGTTCCACACCGAAGAGCAGTTCCACCGGGATATGACCCGTGTGGACATTGTGGATCGTATGCAAGACCGGGCATTCCCGGAATCTCGCGTAAGCGGTGATTACGCCCCCCGCCATCCAGTCGTGGCTGTGGATGATGAGTTTCCCCCCCTGTCTGGCCCGCACATTGAGGATAATGGAATTCACCAGCTGTCGCTGAAATTCGGCGGCGTTCAGCAGGGGATTGCCGGTATAGGCGCTGGAAAGATGGGAAAAAAGGGAGGAACTTACCAGGTGAATCCTCTCCGGATCAAGCCGATGGCGGATTGCATACCACCTTGCGTCGTCCAGGTTGCCTTCCTGCTGAAACCTCTTTTTAAGATTCAGGGTGGCGAGATGACAATCAATCCCCCTGTGACTCAACCCTTCGCACAGCGCGGCCACAACTTCTCCCATGCCGCCGCTCTTGCCGGAGATATACCGGGCCAGGGGGCCCATATCTTTCGGCAGACGGCCTGTTTCCGGAGATATCATCAATACCGCTGTTTTCGCCTTCTTTTTCATCTGGCCTACTACCCTGTACGCTCTTTGCGGAGCGGTGAAACTTCTTATTTGTGAGAGCAAATTTTGTGCCCGCGGAATTAGGCTTTCTGTCCACTTGGTATATTAACACTTTTATCATGGATCAAGCAAGAGGGCACTACGGGAGACAACCGGCGGGAGGGGAATTTCTGCCAGTCAGGGCAGGATGAGCAAGGAAAAAGACGGCGCCGCCTGGACCTTGGCAATGCCCATGGGGTGGATCAGCGGCCGTTGTTGCCGTTTTGCAGTGTCGGTCGTTTACAGTGTTCGAGAGCCAAGCACAACGCCTCCAGCAGGGAGGGATCGCTGAAAGGTTTCTGCAAAAAGGCCAGGGCGCCGGTTTCCAAGGCCTGTGCTTGAATGCCGTTATCCTCCAGGGCGGAAATGATCACGACGGGCAGCCTTACCCGATCCGCCAGAAGTTTCTTCTGCAAATCAAGGCCGCTCATCCCGGGCATACGGACATCGATGATCGCGCAACCGTAAGCATGGAGCGGGCCATTGTGGAGGAATTCCATGGCGGAAGAATAAGTCTGCACTTCGAATCCCATGGATTTCAGCAATCTCCCTAAGGACCTGCGAACAGAGGCATCGTCATCCACCACGGATACGATAGCGTCAGGCTTAAGGGTGTTTAATCGTTCCTGCAACGTCATCATTGGCCTTTGCCGGTTCGGAGTTTGACTCACTTTCACTTTTATAGTGCCGCGACATTAAAAGATATTGGACCTTGGTCCAATGAAACACTGTCTTGGTATTATATTAATCATCCGGCTTGAAAATTCCAACTAAAATAATTGCTTGACAAACTCCGGCCAGACGAAAAAGATTTGCCTGCGTGTGTGATTTAATGGGCGAATGCATGGAGATGGGAATGTGTTCCAATTCCTGAATTACGATTCATGAACAGTTGCCGATTTCTGAATCGCCCTGACCGGCCGTGAGCGGTACGGGGGACAAATTATTCCGGACGGCCAACCCAAGTTCTTGCAGCAGGTAAGGTTTTCTGACGTAAGGTCCCGCTCCCAATTTTTGGGCCTTCATTACCCGATCCGTTTCGGAAAAGCCGCTGACAATGACGGCCCGCTGCCCGGGGCTGATCTCCAGGATGCGTTCATACGTCTCCAGTCCATCCATTCCCTGATCCATAACCATATCCAGAACCACCAGGTCTGCCGGATGATCTCGCAGGTATTGCACCGCTTCAAAGCCGTTGGCGACCGCGCGTACATTGTATCCCAGGCGCTTCAGCATCCTGGTGGCGAGGTCCCTCTGGGCAGGCATATCATCCACAACCAGGATCGACTCCCCACGGCCCATAAAGGGTTCAAGCGGCATTTCTTGTTGCTCCATGCTCAATTCTCCCCCCGCCAGGGGGAAGTAAAGAGTAAAGGTGCTTCCTGCTCCGGCCTCACTCTTTACTTCTATATAACCGTCGTGATCCCTCACGGTCTTCCGGACGATCGGCAGCTCCAGTCCGGTCCCGCCTCTCCCCAGGGTCTGAGTGGTATAGAAAGGTTCAAATATCAGGGCTATCTCCGCCTCCGAGATCCCCACTCCCGTATCAGAAATAGTCAGTACGGCATATTCCCCCACCGCTATTTCGTCGCCGCCTGGGAGGGGATTGCCGAGATAGCGTTTCTCCGTGCGAATTACCACTTCCCCGGAATTGGAAACCGCTTTCGCCGCATTTGACAATAGATTCATGACCGTTTTTTCCAGGTGAGTGGGCGCGCCGCCGATATTCAACAAGCCGTCTGCTAGCTCCGTTCTGAAGGTTACCCCGGAGTGATAAGTCTGTATTTTCTGAAATGTTGGGGTTTTTAAGCAATCAGATATTACTTTGTTGATATTGACCACCTTTGCTGTGGGTGCATCCTTGCGGGTCAGGGTCAGCATATCCTGAATGATTGCCGCTCCTTTTTCACCTGATGCCAGGATGTTGTCGACATAGGGTCTTAAATGGTTTCCCTGGGGCAATTTTTCCTGGAGCAGTTCTGCGTAAGCGAAGATCACCGCCAAGACATTGTTCAGGTCATGGGCTATTCCCCCGGCCAAGGTTTCCATCGTCTCCATCTTTTTATCTTCTTTTTTTTCTTCCATCGCCAATATTGGTGGCATTTTTCCCCCCCGCCGGTGCAATAATAATGGCTCCTCAGTGCCCATCGCCTTCTGGCCGATTGCATACCATATTCCCAGGGTGAAGGGCACCAAAAAGTTGAGGCGGGGACTCCGCCGCGGTGATTTTCCCCTTGACACACCCCCATCGGGATTATAGAAGAATGAAAACAACATATTCCGAATTCCGGCGTCGGGGTTTGATTTTTGTGCTGCCGGCCGCCAGGTCATTTCGTAAAGGATTGTGAGAAATATGCCCAAGGTCATTACCGATGAAAGACAAGATGTGCTGATCCTGGGTGCGGGAATTGCGGGATTAACGGCTGCTGTTGAGGCCGCAGCAAATGGCGCCAGGGTCACCGTGCTTGACAAGTTGGAGCCCATGACGGGCAAGAAAATCGACAAGCATCATGCCCCCGGCGGCCGGGCTAATGATACTTACCGGGCGGGCGGCGGTGGTCTGCACAGATTTTCTCTGGAAGGACCCCTGGAGGACCAGCTGGCCAGACACCTGGAGTGGGGATGGGGCCGGGTGGAGAGCGGAGTGCTCCGGACCTACCTGGAAAGAATAGATAAGGATTGCCGCTGGCTTAGAGATGAGTTGCATATGCCCTACCAAAAGAATGGGGATAGAGTTCTGGGGAGGGGGCCGGCCATCTGTCCATTTTTTTATAAGATTTGTGAACAAAAAGGAGTGCGTCTCTTCTTTGAAACCAAGGCGCTCCAATTGCTGACCGACGGGCCCCGGGTGATCGGCGTCCGGGCCCGCAACCGGGACGGTGAATTTGAATTCCGGGCCCGGTCGGTGGTCCTGGCCACGGGAAGTTTCACCGGCAATCAGGAAATGATGCTCAAGTATTTGGGGCCGGACGTCACCTATCTCCCCTTGGTGACAGGGAGCACCCATAATACGGGCGACGGTCTCATCATGGCTGCCGAACTGGGCGCTCAAATGATCAATTTATCGGTGAGCCATATTCGCACTACCGATAAGCTCCTGGGCGAGGGCCCTTCCCGCGGCCTGCCCAACCTCTATCATTGCGGCATCTATCTCAACCGCGAGGGACGGCGCTTCCTGGATGAGGGGATTGCCGACAGCGATACGATTGCCAATGCTATCGTCTATCAGCCGGGCAGCGAAGCAGCCTTGATCTTTGATGATCACGCCCGTGCCCTGCATCAGGAGGAATTTGACGCCTATCCCCATAAGAACAAGGTCATGCAGGTGGCCGACACACTGGAAGAACTGGCCGCAAGAATAGATTTTTCACCGGCGGCTTTGATGAAAACCATTGCGGAATTTAACGCCCATGTCCGGGAGGGTCAAGCCCAGGGACTCCCCATACCCAAAACCGTCCAGGCCTTGCCCGTCGGGAGGCCTCCTTTTTATGCCCTGTACCCGGTCTGGCCCGGCCTGAACCATCCCTTGGGAGGACTGAAAATTAATGCGAAAACGGAGGTGTTGAATCTGGAGAATGAGCCCATACCGGGGCTCTTCGCGGCTGGTTCCATCGTGAACTGGGCTTTTGGCAAACCCTATGAAATCGCCGGCGTAAAAACCTATAAGGGCAGCTACCATGCCGGGTCATCCGGCGGCCTGGCCACCGCTTTGGTTTTTGGCCGCCTGGCGGGGAAAAACGCAGCAGGGGCGACATAGCCTCAACCGGAGGGCTTCACGGCCTCATCAAAATAGACCTGGTTTTTGCCGTGACCCTTGGCGGCATAAAGGGCCTTGTCGGCCCGGGCTACCAGGTCCGTAATGTCTTCCTGCCAGGATCTGCCGGTATGATGGAGAAACCGGGCAACCCCGATGCTCAAACCGGTTCCCGGGAAATTTTCCTCTTCGTAGCTCTCCAATATTCGCTCCGCAATCCTGGCAACTTGGGGCGATTCCACCTCGGTAATGATGATGCCGAACTCGTCTCCGCCGTACCGGAACACCCAGTCAACATTTTCCCGGATCGATTTCCGCAAAATTCCGCTCACGCACCGCAGGAGTTCGTCGCCTCCCGGGTGACCGAATGCATCATTGTATCCCTTGAGATTGTCAACGTCTATCATCTGCAGAAATACTTTATGGCCCTGGCGCTCGGCCCGCTTCACCTCATCCAGTATTTTGTTGTCAAAGTACCGGCGGTTATAGAGGTTGGTCAGGGAGTCCAGGATAGCATGCTTCTCCAATTCCCGAATAATGTTCAATTCCCTGATCAGCCGGTTCAGTTTTGCTTCCAACTCATCGGCGCCGAAGGGCTTGGAAATGAAATCACTGGCACCGGCTCTAATAACGTGGGTATAGGAAAAATCAAGGCCGCCGGTGATAGCGATGACGCCTAACTTCGAATAATCCACGCGGAGATGTTTGAGCAGTTCCATCCCATCCATACGCGGCATGATCATGTCGGTCAAGACAATGGAAAAGCTACCCTTCCGCAGCTTCTCCAACGCTTCTTGACCATCTTGGGCCGTTTCATAGTCAAGCCCGAAAGAGTCAAGGTACGCGCTCAAGAGATCCAGAAAGCTTTCGTCATCATCGACGATCAGAATACGTTCAGTTGCCATGTTTAATGCCTGCCTTTACCGCTAAAATCGGAATCCCTGCCAATGTCCATTACTGCATCTTTGATCTAAAATGGATTCTTTTCTCGCGCGAAGAGAACAAAATCCGCGGCTGGCAAAGGCTTGGCTACAAGATAACCCTGTATCTCGTCGCAACCGGCCGACCTTAGAATTTCCCGCTGCGCTTCGGTTTCCACGCCTTCCGCAATCACTTTCAACTTCAAAGCTTTTCCCATCCCTATAATAGCAGTTGAAATTGCCACGTCATCTGGGTCATCCGGTAACCCGCGCACGAACGATTGATCTATTTTGAGCGTATCGAGAGGGAGGCGCTTCAATTGGTTCAGACTTGAATATCCTGTCCCGAAATCATCCAAGGCGAGCCTGAGACCAACGCTTTTCAGTTTACCCATCGTGGAGATCGTTGTTTCGGCATCGCGTATGACTGCGCTTTCGGTGAGTTCAAACTCAAGGTGCTCGGATGCAAAGCCGCAGTCCTGAAGGATGCGCGCCACCTTTTGCGGAAGATCTTTTTGCTGAAACTGCAATGCCGAGATGTTAACCGCAACCGCAATTAAAGGTAGACCCGATCCCTGCCACTCCCGGTTTTGTCGGCATGCTTCCCGTATTACCCACTCGCCGATCGGGACGATCAGGCCTCTTTCTTCCGCGATGGGAATGAATTGCGCCGGGGACACCAACCCTCGCTCCGGATGCCGCCAGCGAATGAGTGCTTCAGCGCCGGTGATTTGGCCAGTGTTGATATCAACTTGGGGCTGGTAATGTAACAGGAACTGTTCCTGTTCCAGCGCCCGCCGCAGGTCATGTTCCATTAACAACATCTCCAGCGCTCTCGCATTCATGTCCGCCGTATGGAACTGGTAGTTGTTGCGCCCCATCTCTTTGGCGTGATAAAGCGCAACGTCCGCGCTCTTGATCAATTCGACCACGTCGTCGCCATCATCGGGATAGACGGCAACTCCAATGCTGGTAGTGACGGAGAGGTTATGGGCGTCAGTGCAAAAATTCTCACTCGAAATGACGCTACGGATTCTCTCGGCGGCATTGACGATGCGTTCGGCTCCCCGGTCTCCAAAAATTTCGGATAGCGCGATCCCAAACTCATCGCCGCCGATCCGCGCGGTAATGTCGGCCTCGCGCAGGCACTCCTGTAGCCGGATGCTTACTTCTTTCAGCAGCTGGTCTCCAACCACGTGACCGAGGGAGTCATTAATGTTCTTGAACCCGTCCAGACCGAGGCATAGCACCGCGCAATTCTGCCCGGCTCTTTTGGCGGTTTTAATCATTCCATCCAGGCGCTCGGAAAAACTTGCGCGGTTGGGAAGGCCGGTCAATGTGTCATGAAGGGCCTGGTGACGAAGCATTGCCGCGTGAGCGACGCGCACTTCTTCTTTTTGTGCGCTGATGACCCGGTCCGCCCGCCGGACTATGGCAAACAAAAATACATAGAGGAGGGACAAACTGCCCAGAACGCCTGCAACAATCTTCCATGTGGTCATTTCAAGTTGGGCGACGTAATCAGTTACATCGGAGTAGACCTCCATCACGCTTTCGACCGGTGAATTCGGATTCTTGCGGATCGGAATGTACGACGAGATGAGATTGCGGTCATTTATTACCTGCTCAAAGGCGTCGAAGCGGTCTCTAAACGTGATTTCGCTCGCAATCCCGCCCGCTTTCGCCGCTAAAAATCCACTGTTCGTGTTTTTGTCTTCGCCGATCTGTTTGAGGTCGGTGGAAAACACAGTCAGGCCGTCGAGATTGTAAATTTTCACTTTCACAACGCTTAACCCTGCAATCTGCCGCTGCACATCTTCCCTGAGCCGAGCAACTTCCGGCCGTTGCCCCAATTCGGCTTTGGGAATGGCGGAGGCGCTCTTGACATACGAGGCGTGGTCAGGCCAGAGCGTGTTGGCGAATATTTGCGTGATGGCAATGTTGCCCCGCATCTCGTGTTGCTCCAGCGCGTGAAAGGCAAAATGCCGGTAAAAGAACAGCAGGACCGTTAAAACAATGAGGATGCCAAGCAAACTCGTGATGGCGAAGTAACGGATCAGTCTGAACGCCGATTTAGGTTTCAAAGCAGCGGCGGCCCGGCTTGGTGCCTGCGGATATTTCGACGGCAATTGATAAGGTAGGCTCATAGATACTTTATATTATATGCGGTCTCATTTTTCCATAGGAGAAAAATCACGCCTATCCCCCTCGGCCGTTTTCCGCTTAATGACCCGCAACCCTATCTTAGACCTACTATTTTTCTGCCATAAAATTCCTATTACATTTAAACAGTGATTACAATATTATATATCTAACGATACCTATACGGGTGATGATAATGGATAAAATTATCCGGATTTTAATCCTCGAAGATTGCATAGCCGATGCCGATATGATGGAATTTGAGCTTCAGGAAGCGGAAATTCCCTTTATATCAAAAAGGGTGATAACAGAAGAGAATTATCTGCAAGCGCTTCAGGAATTTTCTCCCGACCTGATTCTTTCCGACTACGACCTCCCCCAATACAATGGCTCACTGGCTCTTGCCGAGGCAAAAGCACGCTGCTCCGATACGCCTTTTATTCTTGTGACCGGCGCTACTAATGAAGACTTGGCCAATGAGATTATTACCAAAGGGGCCTATGATTTTGTCCAGAAGGGCCAGCTGCACAAACTTGCGCCGGCGATACGGAAAGTTTTTGCATAATAGCAAAATCATACAAAAGGTCGCAAACCACTTCGCCGGCGTGCAACCCCCAAAGAAGTGATTGGCTGGGAGACGTGGATTCGAACCACGATTCACGGAGTCAGAGTCCGTTGTCCTACCATTGAACGATCCCCCAATGTTTGGGATATGCTTCCCGAGGCTATACCAAAAACAAGTCTTAAGATCAATAGCAAAAAAGATCAGAGGGACTGGTATTTCCTGGCTGCGTCCAGGAAATACCGATGGTGTGTTCTTAAGGGGAAATTCTTCCGATAGATCAGGTAGAAGTACCTCTCTATCGGGCAATCGACGATCTTGACGGTGGTGAGAAGACCCTGCTCAATTTCCCGCCGGACGGCAAACACGGACAGGATCGACACGCCTAACCCGGCCAGGATGGCTTCCTTGACGGCCTCGGAACTGCCCACCTCGCAAACTGTGTTGAACAGGGCGAGGCTTTTGCCGAAACGACTTTGCAGCGCCGCCTCGACGATCTCCCTTGTCCCGGAACCGTGTTCCCGCATCACGAAGGGTGTCTGCGAAAGTTCCTCGACCGTCACGCCTTCCCGCCCAGCAAGGGGATGATGGAGGGGGGTCGCCAATACCAGTTCATCCTTGCAGAACCGCTCGGAAATTAATCTCTTGTTAAAGGTTTCTTTCCCGATCAGGCCCATTTCCGCCTGACCATTGAGGATAATTTGCAGCGTCTCCTCACTGTCGTGCATCTGGACGTGGGCGTTTATGCCCGGATGCGCATGGTACAGAAGGGTCAGCAACCGGGGCAGAATGTAAGTGGCCGGCGCACTGCTGGCCGAAATGTAAATATGGCCCGATTCCTGATTTTTGAGCCGTTCGAGGCGCTCCTTGGCGTCTTCGCGCAGACGGGTGGTGCGTTTGGCGTAGTCATAGATAATCTGCCCTTCCGGGGTGAGAGAAATACCCGTGCGGCCGCGGTTTACCAGTCTTGTCCCCGCTGAATCCTCCATGTTCTGGATCTGTTTGGTCAATGTGGACTGTGAGAGAAACAGCATGGCGGCCGCCCGGGTAAAGCTGCCGGCCTCAGTTAAAGCGATGAGGCTTTCCAGTTGCTGAAGGGTGATATTCTTGAACGCATCATAGCCCATGTCGCAGCAGTATCACAACCAGGCATAACTGACAAAGAGAAATTAGGGTTTTCACAACTGTCTTGACTATCATTTACCCGTAAATTATGATGGTTAAACATCAGGGGCAATTTAGACCAAAGGACGGCAACGTCAGGAACCCGATAAACAGGATTATTTCGTAACCGCATTTCCCGGGGAGTGCGAAACTTGCGCATCAGCCTTATTTCCAAATTGACCATCGCCACCAGTCTCATCCTGCTGGTCTTCATGATGTTCTTTGCCTACCTCAACATTGCCACCCTCAAGGCCATGCTGCTGGAAGCGGCGATCTCGGACGCCGACAAACTGAGCGAGACGATTATTAAAAGCACTCATTATGAAATGCTGGAGGATAACCGGAAAAGGGCCTATGAAATGATCGAGGAAGTAGGCACCCTGGAAGGGGTCGAGCATATCAGGATGATCAATAAGAGCGGCTACATAACCTTTTCGACGGACCGGGCCGAAATCGGCAGGTATCTCGATAAGAAAGAGGCCGGCTGCAACATGTGTCACGCCAGCGGCGAACCGAAAGTGCATGCCTCGACGATGAACCGGAGCCGGGTCTTTTTCGATAAGGGCAAACAGGTGGTCGGCATGGCCAAGGCCTTTTACAACGAAGAAAGCTGTTATACCTCCTCCTGCCATTTCCATCCACCGAAGCAGAGGATTTTGGGCGTTCTCGATATCATCGTTTCACTGGAAAATATGAACACGCTGATCGGTTCTTACCGCAACAAGATAATTTTACTAACGATATTTCTTCTATTGTCCATTTCGCTGGCCATCACCTTCTTTACCCATCGCCTCGTAAACAGGCCGGTCAAAAACCTCTTGACGCAAACCAAACGGATCGCCCGGGGAGACCTCGATGCCTCGGTCCAAAGCGTATCCCGTGACGAAATGGGGGAACTTTCCGAGGCCTTCAACCAAATGACGGCCAGTCTGAAAAGCGCCCGGATGGAGCTGGAAGAGTGGGGAAAGAACCTTGAGATCAAGGTTGCCGAAAGAGCCCGCGAAATCAAGCAGATGCAGACCCAGCTGATCCGTTCGCAAAAACTGGTATCCCTCGGCCGACTGGTGGCGGGCATCACCCATGAGATAAACAATCCTCTCACGGGCATCCTGATGTTTGCCAACCTGACCAGCCAGAGTCCGCAACTGGAACCGTCTCTCAAAGGGGATGTGGATGTCATTATCAACGAAGCGCAGCGCTGTGCGAAGATTGTCCGGGGACTGCTCGATTTTTCCCGCGAATCGATCCCGCAGAAAAAGCCGGCTTCCCTGAACAAAATCATGGATGACACCCTCGCACTCGTCGGCCGCCAGGCGGGCTTTCAAAATATCGAAATCGTCAGGGAGTATCAGGCCGATTTAACGCCTATCCTGGTGGACGAAAACCAATTGGCGCAGGTATTCATCAACATGTTGATCAACGCGGGTCAGGCGATGCCCAATGGCGGCAGCATCCGGCTCTCGACCTATAGGGAAAACGACGAATACGCCTGCCTGAAGATCACCGACACGGGAACGGGCATTACGGAAGAAGATTTGGAAAGGATATTTGATCCCTTCTTCACGACTAAGAGTGATCGAGGCACGGGATTGGGGCTTTCCGTATCCTTCGGCATCATCGAGCGACATGGCGGCAAGATCGAAGTCCAGAGCAGGGTCAACGAAGGCACAACCTTCACGATCAAATTGCCCCTTTCCCCCCAGGGGAGCGAGACGCTGGCCGCCAGCACTTCCGCGACCTAACCCCGATAAACGGATAAGGCTTGTAAGTTTTTTATACAAATTATCCGTTCTCAACGATGGGAGCAATTGCCGTAATTTTATGTTTTTTGACAGAAGTCCGCAGTGCCGGCCGTCCGAACCTGTAAAGAATTTGAACAAGGATGTAAAGCTTTTATACAGATCACCTTCCGAAAAATCCTTTTTCATCCCGTACCCCTGACATTCCTTTCCAAAATTACTCTTTTATAACCATATGATACGTTTCTCTGTCGGCTGTGGAAAACCGCGGCATGTTCGTTGCTAAAGCAATGCAGTCAAGTAATGGTCAGGAGAAATAATTTACTGAAATTACGGTGTGCCATTATTCACATTGCCAGTGAAGGGAGGGTAATACTATGCGTCTTAGCAGGCGAAATTTTCTCAAAGTTTCGGGGGCGGTATTAGCGGCCAGCGGTATCGATATAAGTCTCAAGCCGGTATCCGCCTATGCAAAACCGCTCAAGATCAAGTACGCCAAGGAAACCACTACTATTTGTCCTTACTGTTCCGTAGGTTGCAGCATCATTATGTCAACCACCAGTTACGGCAAGGTGATCAATACGGAAGGCGATCCCGACAGTCCGATCAATGCTGGCGCTTTGTGCAGCAAGGGCAGTTCGCTCTTCCAGATGAGTGCCAACAACGCCAACCGGCTGACTAAGCCCCTCTACCGTGCCCCCTTTGCCACCGAATGGAAAGAGGTCGACTGGGAGTGGGCGCTCGGCAAGATCGCCCGGAATGTCAAAGACAGCCGGGATAAGAGTTTCCGGCTAACCAACGACCGGGGCCAGGCGGTCAACCGCACCGAGGGTATCGCCTCGGTGGGCAGCGCCGCCCTGGATAATGAAGAATGTTACCTCTATCAGAAATTCTTGAGGGGGTTGGGCCTGGTCTACATCGAGCACCAGGCCCGGATTTGACACAGCGCTACGGTAGCGGCTCTGGGAGAGTCGTTCGGACGCGGCGCCATGACGAATCATTGGACGGATTTTCAAAACAGCGATTGTATCCTCATTATGGGCAGCAACCCGGCCTCCAATCATCCCGTGTCGTTCAAGTGGATAACGAAGGCTGTGGAAAAAGGCGCTACGCTCATCTGCGTGGACCCGCGGTTTACCCAGTCCGCCGCCAAGTCCCATATTTACGCCCCCCTGCGTTCGGGGACGGATATTGCCTTTCTGGGGGGGATGATCAAATACATCCTGGATAACAACCTGATCCAGGAAGAGTATGTGAAAAACTATACCAACGCCGGCTTTCTGGTTAACCCCGCCTTCCAGCTCCCCGGGGACAATGAGGGCGTTTTTTCCGGACTGAAGGGCGCAGCTTATGATAAAACGACCTGGTCTTATCAGGTGGACACCGCAGGTAAGATCAAGAAAGACAACACCCTGCGCGATCCCCAATGCGCCTATCAATTGTTAAAAAAGCATTACTCGCGCTATACGCCGGCGATGGTATCCCGGATAACCGGCACGCCGGAAGGGAAGCTGCTGGAAGTTTACCGGGAATACACAAAAACGGCCCGCCCCGACAAGGCGGGCAACATCCTCTATGCCATGGGTTGGACGCAGCACACCGTGGGCACCCAGAACATCCGGGCCATGTCCATCATCCAGATGCTCCTGGGAAACATGGGCCTTGCCGGCGGCGGGGTTCAGGCCCTCCGGGGGGAAGCCAATGTGCAGGGATCGACGGATTATGGGCTGCTCTTCCACATCCTCCCGGGTTACCTGTCGGCCCCCCGGGCTTCCGATACGAGCCTGGCCATTTACAATGCCAAGCGGACACCCAAAACGCAGGAACAAAACAGCTTGAACTGGTGGCAGAACTTTCCCAAATACAGCGCCAGCCTGCTGCGCGCCTTCTACGGCCTGAATGCCCCGCTGGAAGAAGCCTATTCCTACCTGCCAAAACTGGACGACGGTGTCGATTACTCCTGGCTCTCCCTCTTTGACCAGATGTACAAGGGAAAGTTCACCGGCTTTTTCGCCTGGGGCATGAATCCGGCCGTCAGTGGCGCCAACATCTTTAAAGTAAGGCAAGCCCTGACCAAGCTGGACTGGATGGTCAATGTAAACCTCTTTGACAATGAAACAGGTGATTTCTGGCGGGCTCCCGGAGTGGATCCGAGAGAGGTAAAGACAGAAGTTTTCCTGTTGCCCTGCGCCTTCTCCTTCGAGAAGGAAGGAAGCATTACGAACAGCGGCCGGTTGATGCAGTGGCGCTATAAGGCCGTCGAGCCGCCGGGAGAAGCCCGGCCGGATAGTGAGATCATTACGGATCTGTATTTCCAGATCAAAGAGCTGTACGAAAAAGAAGGCGGTCCCCTGAAAGAGGCCCTGACCAAACTGACCTGGGACTACGGCGACGCGGTTATCGACGGCCGGCTGACAGCCGTGGATATCCACGCCGTGGCCAAAGAGATCAACGGCCATTTCCTGGCAGACAAGGTAGATCAGGGCAGCAAGCGGGCCTTTAAGAAAGGGGACCCCGTCCCCTCCTTTGCCTTCCTCCAGGATGACGGTTCCACCTCTTCGGGATGCTGGATCTACTGTAATTCCTATGCCGGACAAGGGAACATGTCGGCCCGGCGGGGCCGGGCCGACGCAAGCGGCATCGGCCTCCATCCGGAGTGGGCCTGGAGTTGGCCCCTGAATCGCCGGATCATCTATAACGGCGCCTCCGTCGACCTTAAGGGCAAACCCTGGAATGCCAAACGGGCCGTCATCACCTGGGATGGGGCGAAATGGACGGGCGATGTGCCTGACGGCGTCGGCAATCCCGGTTCGGGAAGGCCCCCCTTCATCATGAAGCCCGACGGCGTGGCCAGTATCTTCGGCCCGGGGTTGGCGGACGGTCCCTTCCCGGAACATTACGAACCCCTGGAGAGCCCCCTGGCGAAAAACCTCCTGTCGCCCCGGATGCACAATCCGGTGATCAAGAGATGGGATCAGGCGGGTGTGGGGACGGAAATGGATGTGGCCCGGAGTGCCGATCCCCTGCTGCCCATCGTCTGCACGACCATGCGGGTGAGCGAACACTGGCAATCGGGTGTCCTGACGAGGTGGCAGCCCTGGCTGGTGGAAATGCAACCGAACCTTTTTGTGGAAATGAGCGTTCCGCTGGCCGCCGAAAAAGGCATTAAAAGCGGGGACCATATATTCATCAAGTCCGCCCGCGGCCAGGCCGAGGCCATTGCCATGGTCACCGAGAGATTCAAGCCCTTTATCATTGATGGCAAAATCGTTCATCAAGTTGCCTTGCCCTGGCATTTTGGCTGGGCGACATCGGCGACCAGATCATACGGGGCCAAGGACAAGAGACCGGAATTGTACACCTTCGGCAATGCGGCCAACCGGCTGACACCGACAATCGGCGACGGCAATACCATGATCCCGGAAAGCAAGGCCTTCATGGTCAATATCTTCAGGAAGGGGGCGGCATAAATGAATGAGAAAGTTAAGCTCATCGACGTGTCCAAGTGTATCGGTTGCCGGGGTTGCCAGATTGCCTGCAAACAGTGGAATAAACTGCCGGCAGGAGCGACGGAAAACACCGGCACCTATCAGAATCCACCCGAGCTCCAGGCCAATACCTGGACTTTGGTCCGTTTCCAGGAAGTGTCGGACCGGACCGGGAAAATGAAATGGTTGTTCCGGGCCGACAGCTGCATGCATTGCACCGAGGCCACCTGTCTGAAGCTGTGCCCCGCCGGTGCCAGGGTTCGTTTGGATTATGGGGCCATTGCTCGAAATGATGAAAAGTGCATCGGCTGCCAGTCCTGCGTCGTCGCCTGTCCTTTCGGCAAGGCCAAGTATGGTGAGGAAGAAAACAAGGCCTTTAAATGCGCTCTTTGCCCGGATCGGGTACAGAATAATCTGCCCCCCGCCTGCGTCAAGGCCTGCCCTACGGGGGCGATGCAGTTCGGCAACAAGGAGGAAATGCTCAAGCTGGCCTACCAGCGGGTGCGGGAGCTGGGGGGGGGCGCCTCCGTTTACGGGGACAAGTTTTTCGGCGGTACCCATGTAGTTTACGTTCT
>Ga0082335_1004949_pt1 | contig 19195 bp, 17 predicted proteins | sample Subgrocontami58m_FD_72375 | JGI IMG/M metagenome (GOLD analysis project Ga0082335, IMG submission 72375) | Subsurface groundwater microbial communities from S. Glens Falls, New York, USA - GMW37 contaminated, 5.8 m (SPADES assembly) (version 2) ... | reverse complement strand
CAGACGGCTCATTTCTCGTCAACGGAAGAATGTCTATCCATGCTTTCAATGAACGCTTTCATATTGAACTGCCTGAAACTGACGAGTATGAAACGATGAGCGGGTTCCTGTACAAACAAACCGGACGCATTCCCGAGCTGAACGAAGAGATTCGGTTTGAGAACTATTCGTTCACGATCGTGAAGAAGAGCCAGCGAAGGATACGACTGGTCAAGGTACACAAACTTGAGAAAGTCGCCTCGTCCCCGGTCGTATCGAGCCCGGTTGTTTGAGGATTTTTGACACTACAACAGCATGTTCACAACTAATCGCCTAATCAAGAATACCGCCTATCTTTATCTTTCGCAGTTTGTCGCCCTCCTCTTCCCTCTTTTTCTGACTCCGTTTATTCTTTCAAAGATCGGCGAAGTTGAGTTTGGCATCTACGCCATCGTCCTCGGTTACGTCGGCACGCTGGGAATATTTGATCTCAGTGTTTCGTCGGCATTCGTACGGTTTATTGCGGAACACATAACCAAACGTGAAGACGAGGAGCTGAACAGGGTTGTGAATACCGGATTGCTTTTTTATATCGTCCTCTCGCTTGTTCTCGCCGGAGTAGGTTTCGCTCTTGCGCGTCCGTTGATTGCTCTCATGAACATCCCGGAGTCCTTGCGCGAAATGAGTGTTCTCGTGTTCCGCATAAGTCTGGCCGGCTTTTTCTTCTCATCGGCGTTTTCTGTTTTTGTTTCTTTGCTCATCAGTATGCAAGAGATGTACGTTACCAGCCTGATTGCGATGATCATGGGATGCCTCAATTTTGTTGGAACCCTCCTCGTGTTGAATGCAGGTTTGGGTTTGATGGGAATGGCATGTGTGCAGGTCGGCGTTGCATTCTTCACTGCGGCTGCAAACGTATCTATGGCGATGCTGAGGATGCCGCAGATACGAATCAGTCCATTTCACTGGAGCCGGCAGTCTATGCACAAAATGATGGGCATGGGAATCCAAATGCAGGTATCAAAGCTGTCAGGATTTGCCGCAGAGAAGTACGATGAATTTCTGCTCGGCTTGTTTACGACGATGAACTATGTTGCTTATTACAACATTGGAGCACGCATCGCTCGCATGGCTCGAATATTTCCGGCACAACTCATTCCTCCCGTTGCTCCTGTGGCAACAGAGTTCAAAACGCGCAGCGACGAAGAAAAGCTCACACAACTCTATGCCGATACGACCCGGTATCTCACCCTTGTTACATTACCCATCATGTTGTTCATCTGTGTTTCTTCGGACTTGCTCGTGCATGCGTGGATAGGCCAGCCCATTCCGAGGGCATATCAGATTCTTCAAATTTTGGTCGTGGGACAGTTGGTCAACCTTACATTCTCGGCGCCAGGCAACTCCATCACCCCGAATATCGGCATCCCGCGCATTCAAATGTTCGAAGGGTTGATCGCTCTGGGTATCAATCTAGTATTGAGCTATCTGCTGATCCGATTCATGGGAGGATTGGGCGCCGCAATTGGGAGTACCGTCGCAGTCATAGTTGCAGCCGCATACGTGTATGCAACCAGTGCAAAACTCTTTCGACGCGGTCGCAGGGAATTTTTCAGAAGTCTCTACGTCAAACCGCTTCTTGCAGGAGGTGCGGCTGTTGTTGCCACTTTTGTCGCCAGAGTTCTGCTTGAACCTGTAGTGGCGCAGGAAACACGTCTGTCCATGCTCGCGATGATCATTGTCTTAGGGAGTGTGTTCATTGCAGTGTATGGAGTTGTCGTGGCGAATTCAGGTTATCTCGCCGAAAGAGATAGGCGCATGATTGCGCATGTACTCTTCAGCGTGATCCCAAACTCTCTCGTGAAACGGCTACAGCGCAAGCTGCTCGTAAGGCGCTACCCGCAAGGAAGCGGATACGAAGGAGAACTCGTCAGCATTTTCGTCGTGACGCATAACCGGCTGAGCATGGTACGCCGTTGTCTTGATGCTCTTCTTCCAACTCTTGATGGGATCAATTGGGAGCTTATTGTTTGGGATAATAATTCAACCGACGGCTCGCGCGAGTACCTTCAGCAATTGCAAACAGATGGGCGAATGCGCGTTGTCCATCATCCGGAAAATATTGGGACGAACGCCAAAGGGAAAGCAGCGGAACTCTGCACAGGAGATTTCATAATTGGGATTGATGACGACGTAATTCAATTTCCCGCGGGCTGGGTTCAGGACATGGTGTATGCCTACAAGAACATTCCCGCAATGGGTTATCTTGCTACGAATGTTCTGCAGGACAACCTTACAGACGGCGCAAAGCAGCCGCAACATTTGTACCGCATCGAGTCCTATGATACGGGTCGTCTTGCGCTCGAAGTCGGACCAACGGGAGGATGGTGCTTTCTTCTTTCGCGAGACATCTATAACACCGTCGGCCCACTTAGGGTTGAAAAGGATAGAATTTTTTTTATGGAGGATGCGAATTACGTAAACCGTGCGATTGATATGGGTTTCAAGCATGGAATTTTGCAGAATGTCCGCGTCTACCATGCAACCGGACGCGCTCACAATGAAGAGTTTGATACTGTCTTCGCCAAGAAAATGAATGATTATGCGCGAGGACATTCGGTCGTGTATGAGTTTTGGCGAAAAATATCACGGCTGTTCAGCCCGATGCGTTATGTGCGGTCTTTGCTCGTGCTGGCTGATCACAATAGCTGATATTGCATGACAGACATCATTAAACTTGGTATTCCACAAAAGTAGTTTCGTCCCTAACTAATGAATCCTCCAATTCTTTCATTCATTATTGTCAATTGGAACACAAAACATCTGCTCTGTGATTGCATCCAAACCATTCTTGATACGACAGACCACATCTCGTCAGAGATCATCGTTGTTGATAATGCATCAAGGGACGGTTCTCCAGCCGAAGTGAAGAATACGTTTCCGCAAGTTCTCCTATTGGCACAAAGCGAAAATCGAGGATTTGCCTGCGGCGTCAATGCAGGAATCAGAGCTGCGAAGGGACAGAATTTCGTTATATTGAATCCTGATATTTGTTTTCAGCGCGATACGATGACTACGCTTCTGAATTTTCTTACTGGCCATCCCGATGTTGGAGTAGTAACACCTCGCTTGGTGAATAAGGCTGGAACGGTACGATCGGGGTATACGCGAAAACTTCCGAGCACTATGCAGATCGTATTATTTCACAGCGCTTTGGCTCCGTGGAGCGAAAAACAGTCGTGGTTGGTGCGACGGTATTTGGAAGAGCAACGGAACACTCGCGGGGAATCAACCGACGTCGAACAAATTCCCGGAGCCTTCATGGTCGTTCCCCGGCACGTTGTTGAGACTGTCGGTTTGATGGATGAAGGGTTCGGATTGTTCTTTGAAGATGTTGATTGGAGTTATCGCATCCGACGAGCAGGATTTCGGTTGTGCGAGGTTTCAAATGCGACAGCTATTCATATCGGCGGGCAGAGTTTTCAGCGACCGGATAATTACTGGATGTTTGGAAGATTCGTCGCCAGTGCACTGAGATTTTTTGACATCCACTATTCTCGATTCTCCGCGTATGTTCTTCGCGCATTGATGGTTTTCAATAGTATTGCAGTGTTTGGAATGACTTTCATTCTCAAGAAAAATGACTCGGTGTTGATGACACGACGGAAGCACAAATATTTCCTACGACTGATGTGGGCAAGGTACCTACAGGGCAAGGAGATTTCGCTTGCCGTCAGTTAGCATCATCATTCCAAACTGGAATGGAAGAGAACACCTTCCTGTCTGCTTGAACTCTACTGCCAATCAAACGTATCGCGATGTTGAAGTGATTCTTGTTGACAATGGTTCGTCCGATCAATCGGTTGCCTATGTTCGTGAGCAGCATCCTTCTGTGCGCATCATCGCATTGCAAGAGAACATGGGGTTTGCAAAAGCTGTGAATGCGGGCATCAGAGCGTCTGACTCGGAATTCGTTGCATTGATAAACAATGACATTGAGCTTGAATCGAGTTGGCTCACAAACCTTGTTGAAGCACTACGAACTTCTCCGGACGTCGGGGCTGTTACCGGCAAGATGCTCAATTATTATCGACGTGACATTATAGATGCCGCAGGCGATGAGTTGTCGCTGAACGGTAATGCGGGTTGTCGTGGCAACGGGGAAAAGGATGGAGAATTCTACAATACTCAATGCTATGTCTTTGGTGCGTGTGCGGGTGCTGTGGTCTATAAACGAAGTATGTTCAACGATGTTGGGCTCTTTGACGAAGATTTTTTTGCTTGGTATGAAGATGTCGATCTTGATCTCCGGATGCAATTGAAGGGCTACAAATGCTTGTACGTGCCGACAGCCGTATGTTACCACAAACGAGGTGGTACAGTGAAAACGAGCAGCCCATTCTTTGTCAGACATTATACACGTAACAATCTTCTCTACGTGACAAAGAATTTTCCTCTCGCCATCATTTTGATTAAGGCTCCTCGAATTATTGTTAGCAGAATCCGGAGATGGAGTGATCACGTGAGAGGAGGGAACGGAAGAGCTGTGTTAGATGCTCTTGTTCAATTCATCAGAATGCTCCCGGCGACAATGAAAAAACGGCGAAAGATCCTCGCTGGAAGGAAGGTATCGCTGCGGTATATCGGAAGTCTGTTCACATTGCCTGCATATAGACTGCATCAAACGGCTTCCAAAACAAACAAGTGAATCGTGAAAGAATCCTTCAATGCAGTTCCACTGGTAAGCATCGTCATTGTCAATTTCAACGGCTCGGACTTGTTGCGGAGTTCTTTGAAGAGTGTATTGAGCCAGATGTATCGCCCCATTGAAGTGATTGTCGTTGACAACGCCTCTGTTGACAATAGTGTTGCGATGCTTGCCGAGCGGTTTCCGGATGTGAAGGTGATTCGTTGTGAGAAGAATCTTGGGTATGCTCAGGGAAACAATGTCGGAGTGCGAGCCGCAAACGGAGAGGTCATTCTCCTTTTGAATAATGACGCCGTCGTTGATGGGCAAATGATCGTTGAGCTTGTAAGAACATGTACAACCACATGCGCTGCTGCAGTAACGTCGAAGGTCATCACGGAAGGTATGCCCTCCGAATTCTATGAAATGAACGGCAGCGTCAATTATTTAGGGTACAACATCATGCGCCAGTTTGCCGATACAACGAAGGTATTCTATGCGGGAGGTACCTCGCTGATGTTTCGGAAGAACATCGTTGGAGAGCCTTTTCTCAGGGAGTATTTCCTCTACCACGAAGATGTCTATCTCTCCTGGCGTTTGCGTTTGCAGGGATTGGATATCCGGATGGCACCCAACTCAATCGTCATGCACAAAGGAAATGCGACGACGAAAAAAGAGGCATCATCGCTCATCACGTTCTATCAAGAGAGAAATCGAATCCTGAATCTTCTCCTGCTCTATGAGACAATCACGCTCATCAAACTTGCTCCATTTCTCATGTTTGATGTGCTGGCAAAGTTGGGCAATGCAGCGTTGAGCAACTCGAAGTCATTGCCGGGAACGTTGAAAGCATATTGGTGGCTGGCGACACACTCAAAGTGGCTTCGTGCACAGCGAGCAAAAGAACAGGCTGCGAGAAAAGTCTCCGACGAGATTGTTCTCCGGCTCATGAGCGCGGATGTGTTCGACGAATCGAGAGCGCCGAAGATTGTTCGAAGCCTCAACGTCTGTGCACAATTCTACGCCCGACTTGTTGGCTTACCGTTTCTTACTCCAGAACATCGAACCGTGAAGAAGTGATGGTTTCTGTTATTCTTGTCAATTACAACGGTGAGGAGTTTCTGCGGAAATGCATCCAGTCCTTATTTGAGATAACAAAGGGAGTTTCTTTTGAAGTCATCCTTGTAGATAACGCATCGGCGGATAACAGTAGAGAATTGGTGAAAAGGGAATTTCCCCAGGTACACCTCATTGAGAGCAACGTGAATCTTGGCTTTAGCAGGGGCAACAATCTGGGTGTGCGGAAAGCGAGGGGTTCCAAGTTTCTGTTCCTGAACACCGATACCTATCTTGTGGAGGATTCAGTCTCAGTATTGTCAAATTTTGTGGATGAACAGTCCGCCGTGGCAGTCGTTGGCCCGCGATTGACTTTTGAAGATGGGAGTTATCAACTTTCTGCCGGAAGGCTTCCGGGCTTTGCTGTGGAGATGATTGACAAAATGCGATATGCTGTGGATAGGAAACTTCACAGCATGATTGCTCCAATCAATCAAATATTGTCGTCGGCGGCGCGGGAGGTTGGCTGGGTGACGGGTGCCTGCATGATGGTGAGGAGGGACGTATTTGAACAAGTCAAGGGTTTCGATGAGAACATCTTCATGTATTACGAAGATAAGGATTTGTGCAAGCGCATTCTCGATACTGGTGGGAAAATCGTCTATCTTCCTCATACATCTGTAGTGCACTTGCTTGGCGGCAGTTCGGCTACAACAACGGGTGCAACAGTGAACAAGCATTATCGTGAAAGCCAATTGCATTACTACCGTAAACACCATCGTGGGCTTCACTCTTCGCTTGTTGAAGCGTACTTAAAGATTACCGGAAAAATATGAGCAGCCGAAGGATTCGTGTGTTAGAGATGATTGATGAAGCGAGCCTCGGCGGTGGACAGATGCATGTACTGCTGCTTGCGAAGCATCTGAACAAAAACGAGTTTGATGTTACCATAGCAACCGAACCAAGCGGATTCCTCGTTGAGAAGGCAAAAGAAATAGCCATTTCGACGTTGCCCATAACGATTTCAAACTCGCTCAGATGGGAGACATTGTTGGCGGTAAGAAGACTGCTGCATCAAAACAATTTCGATATTCTTCACACGCACGGGGGTACTGCCGGATTTTGGGGAAGGGTCGCAGGAGTGCTCAATGGTTCTCCCCGCGTGCGAATCCATACGTATCATGGGTTGCACTATCTGAGTGAAGCGCATAGCGCACCGAACACATTTCACCTTGCAGACAGATTTGCATTGCCCTTCACAACCAAAGTGGTTTGTGTGTGCCAATCAGATCTGAGAAAAGGTCTGGCGGCAAATGTCGTGACGGAAGGAAAAGGTGTGGTGATTTATAACGGCATCGAGACGGATAGATTTGGAAGCAATGGCAAGAGACATGAATTGCGCTCAGCCTTGGGTGCGAAAGAGGATGATATTGTTGTTGGAAACATCGGTAGATTGCATAACCAAAAAGGGCAAAGCGTTCTTCTCGATGCTTTCAGGATAGTGGTAGAACACCATCCAGATGCTCACCTGTGGCTTATTGGCGAGGGCGAGTTGCGGGATGAGTTAGAAAAGCTTGCGCGCGAGCTGGACATTGAAGGCCAGGTTTCCCTTCTTGGAGCGCGCACAGATATTCCTGAGCTGCTTTCGGCAATGGACATATTTGTGTTGTCGTCTCTATGGGAAGGTCAACCGATTGTGTTACTCGAAGCGATGGTATCCGGAAAGCCGGTTGTTGCAACGAACGTTGACGGCATTCCCGAGATTATTGAGAACGGGAAGAGCGGTTTGCTAGTTGAGCCGGCGAATGTCGATGTCCTTGCATCAGCGATAGAGCGCCTGATTGTTAATTCCGAGTTAAGAAAACAAATTGCTATAAACGGAAAAAATCGAATTACGGAAGAATTTACTGCACAGCGAATGGCAGAACGCGTTGCTGAACTCTATAGGAGTTGTTTGAATTGAAGATTGGCATTTTCGGCGGGACGTTCAACCCTCCACATTTAGGACATCTGATTGTTGCTGAGCATGTGCGAGCTGAATTGATGCTCGATAAGATTCTGTTTGTGCCGGCAGCAATTCCACCGCATAAGGTGAGCCACGATATCGTGTCGTCAGAGCATCGTCTTGCAATGCTTCGTCTGGCGATTCAAGACAATCCTCACTTTGATGTTTCCGAAATTGAGCTCCGGCGCGGTGGAGTTTCATTCACTGTTGATACACTGGACGGGCTGAAGGCAGAGCATCCAACGGATGCATTCTTCTTACTGATCGGCATGGACAATCTTCTGGAGTTTCACTCATGGAAATCTCCCGAAAAGATTCTTGATTTGGCAACAGTCGTTGTGATGACACGTCCCGGTGTTGAAGCGAAGGACGTTCCGCCTGCGATGGGAGACAACGTAAGGATATGCCCGGTTCCCGAAATCGGCATTGCGTCGCGAGAACTTCGAAAGCGAGTGAGCGAAGGAAAATCAATTCAATACCTGGTTACGGACTCTGTGCGAGAGTACATCGAGCAGCACGACCTGTATCTCAATGTAAGAGAGTGAGCAAGGTTGTTTGCTTCCGGCGCTTCTGAACTTCATCCCCTAATGGACTTCACAAACTTGATTGTGTTGATTGCTGCATACACTGTGGCTGAGAACATTGCTGCAAGAACGATATATGCGAGAAACATTGGTGCGGTCTCCATGATTGAATAACGTTGTTTGTTCGATGATGCCTTGCCTAATGTCTAAAGAGAGTTCATTGTCCGCGAAAGAAACGATATATCTTGCTCGTCAATATTGCTGAGTACACTGTTGCGGCGAACAATGCCACGAGCGCGAGATATGCGAAGAACATGATGACCTCCTTAAAGTTGTTGTATGATGATACACCGAGTCGAAAGTTGCAGAAGTAACTAAGAAAGCTCGCTGAATGAGTCCCACCCCTGTTCGAGGTCTTAGTTCTTTGCGTTGAAGAAAGTTGTTGACTGGTGTAGTCGAGAAGTGATGATGGGACAAATATAATATGGTGATGTCGCGAAGATGTTGCGTGAAGGCACGCGTACGCATCTAATTTTTTGCGAGTAACTTCCGCAAGCAGGAATTTTGTCTATGAGGATAGGTACATCATCCTCAAACTGTCTTGCTGTAGCGATACAATATTCAGAGAGCGAAATGCCGGAAGATACAATCATGCTTTAGCGAGTTGAGATATCTGCAATTAATCGTTAGCTTGACTCTCAATCAACGTCAATTAATACTCACTATCATCAATACTGTCGCAAGTACCCAGGCGTGGAAACACGAAATTGTGTAAATGGTTAGAATAGATCAGATGAGAAGATCCGCGTTCGCACCACAGTTGCTTGCGGTAACGACAGTCAAGGACCAAAAAGTTGGCGACACCCCGGGTAGCGAAATTATCTGTAGCCGCACATTAGGCACAGCAACGTGAACTCATAGAACTGTTAACAGACAAAGGCTCAAGAATGCAAATCTATGTTGGTAACCTGCCATCAGAATTTACAGACGCCGAGTTGAAGGTGATGTTCGAGGCGTTTGGTACCGTCCGCGCTGCCACCATCGGACGAGACAAGAAGACAGAAATTTCGGAAGGGTATGGCTTCGTCGAAATGCCGGTAAAGTCCGAAGCCCGTGCAGCAATCGCTGGACTGAGAGGAAAGGACATGCGGGGCAAACCGCTTCGCGTAAAGGCAATCAAGCCGGGCGACGAATTTCACCAACATGCGCGTAACCTCCATGGGGCGACACAAAAAGGAACGCCGAGTTTCAACCCGGGTAAGCAAGTTCGAGGCGCTGGAGCGATCAGAAGGGGTGGACAACGCGGAAGTTAAGAGAAATGAAGAGCAAACAGAGAGCATGCGTATGACGAGAATGCACCGGAGTGGAAACTCTGCTGCTTTAAGGAAACTTCCACGGTGCATATTCCGTCTTGTCGTTATTATTGCTTTCTTCTCGAATACAACGGCGCCAACGGGATTGCAAAACACGCGTTCGTTGTCCGGAGAATGTTCGACGGAGCAAAGGGCACGCCGGTGTCATTGAAGCAGACAAGTGAAACGATCAGCAAACAGATCAGTCTGAGCGAAGTGGAGAAGGGGATTAAAGAATATCTCGACAACCCGACAAGCCAGCCCTCGTGGTCTTACCGGCGACCCTTTTCCGGCTGGCGAGCGCGACCCGAGAACCTCAATCGTTCCAACCTGGCAATCGTTGCGTGGGTTCAGGACACTAAGACGAAGGAAGTGTTGCAGGCTGCGTATCAAGACGTGCCTGAAGTGAGACCGCTTGTGCGAATTTAACTGCAGAGAGCGCAAGGATTGGTTATAGGAAAACCGTCGTCGCCCTAACTGTGTCGTATCGAAATAATGTCTCCATCCTTCACGATGTACTCCTTCCCTTCGAGTCTCCAGTGCCCGGACTCTTTGGCTTTGGCGAATGATCCTCCATCTGCAATGAAGTGATCGTAATGAACGACTTCCGCACGAATGAACTTACTGAAAAAATCAGAGTGAATGACACCGGCGGCTTCCTGTGCGTTCATCCCTTTCCTGATCGTCCATGCTCTGCACTCGTCCTCGCCGACGGTAAAGAATGATTGCAGCCCAAGAAGCGTGTACGCCTCGCGAATCAACGTGTCCAGTGCCGACTCCTTAATACCGTACTCATCCATGAAGACCTTTGCTTCGTCGTCAGCAAGCTCCGACATTTCCATCTCAATCTTTCCAAAGAACGATACCACCTTCGTATGTTTGCCTTCTTTCTTCCCGGCAACCTGCTTCACATAGTCCTCGATTGCGTTTCGCTGAGACTCGTCCAGGTTCAGGGCAATGAGCATTGGCTTGATGGAGAGAAGCTGGTATGTCTTGAGGATGTGTGCCTCCTCTTTTGTGAAGTCAACCTCGCGCAGAGGCTTCTCGGTCTGAAGGATTTGATAGCACTTTTCCAGTACCGGGAGTTCCTGCTTGAGATGAGCATCCTGAGTCTTCTGAACTTGCTTTTTGATCCTGTCGATGCGTGTTTCCATGATCGAAAGGTCTGAGAGGATGAACTCCGTCTCGAATGAAGCAATGTCCCGCATGACATCGATGGTGCCATCGGGATGTGGGACCGCATCGTTGGCAAACAACCGGACGACCTGCACGAGCGCGTCGTTCGTTTTGACGCTCGCGAGGAAGTTGGTGGTGAACTGTGTTGAGCCCGACTCTCCTTTCTTCAGCCCGACAACGTCGACGAATTCAATGGTCGCATGAACAGTCCTCTTGGGAGAAAATATCTCGGAGAGTTTATCCAGACGCTCGTCCGGAACTTTCACGATTGCATGATGAGCTTCCGCTTTTGTGAGAACGGATGGATCAAGATGTGTTTTCGTGATCGTCTGGAACAGCGTTGATTTTCCGGAGAACGGAAGACCGACAATGCCGATTTGCATACAGGTGCTTTCATAGTGTGGGAGAGGACTCCATCAACATACGAAACTTAATCCATTTCTGCCTGAGAAGGAGCGGATGAAGCAGTTGTCTGCATAGCATACGCGGAGGGATATTGTTCTTATTACTTTAGACACCTATTCCGGGAGTGGTCAAGATTTTTCTTTTGCACCATTGTTGTATCTTATGTTTGAGTTTAGTAGTATTGAAGTGTACCTGTTCTTAACAATCGGTACAATCTTTCAGCCCACCTTACCCTAATCAATCACAGGAGGTTCTATGAAGGACAAAAAGTTCTGGCTCGGTGCTGGCGCGGTGTTCGTGGTTCTGTCTATTCTCGAATACATCGTCAACATGCGCATTATGTCGGGGGACTATGAGGCGACGTCAACTCTCTGGCGTCCAATGGGGGAAATGAAATTCTGGCTGTTTTATGTGGTGTATGTCTTCATCTCGTTCTTCTTCACGCTCATCTTTTCGAAAGGGTATGAAGGAGGAGGCGTCGCCGAAGGGGCGCGCTACGGTTTCTATGTCGGAATGATGATGGCGGTGCCGATGGCGTACGGTACGTATGCAGCAATGCCGGTTCCGTATTCATTCGCGCTCAAGTGGTTCCTTTCAGGATTGGTTGAATACATCGTCGTGGGCATTGTCCTCGCGGCAGTGTACGGAAAGCAGGCAATGGTGACAAAGGCGCAAAGCCCACCGGCTGCGTAACGTGTGCTGCTCGATGTGGATGAGTGAAAGGTAAGACAATCCCGGCTGCGCAAGTGGCCGGGATTTTTCTTTCTCCTTTACACGAAAGGAAGAAAAGGAAAGAGTGTAACCGTTGTCAGCGGCTTGCAGCATAATCCTGCAACAATGGAAGACATTGCCCGGATATTGAAACAGTGTTGCGGTGCAGGTCCCGATTCTACCGGTGTGAAAGATGGGAACATTGAAATCCAGAGAGACCAACGTGCGCGGACAACAGAAAAACTTCGAGAGATGAAATTCGTGGTGAGGTAAACGATTCCTGTTTGCACTTGAGACAAGAATTTGCTTTCATTGTTTTGTCTCATCGCAATCACGGAAACCAATGAACAACGGGAGGCTTCTATGGAAAAGAAGAGCAAGCTGTCGAGAAGGAATTTTGTGGGAACCGTTTTGGGTGCGGCAGCCGTTGCGGGGATCGCTGGAAGGTTAAACCCGATTGAAGCGCTGGCATCTCAGATCTCAAGCAGCGCTGGGATGTTTACCCGTCCGCTCGGCAAAACCGGACATGCAGTCCGCCTATTCAGTCTTGGCGGACAGGCAACACTCGAACAAACCGGCACGACTGAAGAATCCGAATCCATTATCAACAGGGCACTCGACCTTGGCGTCAATTACATCGACACTGCCGCGGCGTATGGAAGAGGGCAAAGCGAGAAGTACATCGGGTCCGTTATGAAGTTGCGCCGCAATGAAGTCTTCCTTGCGACGAAAACCCACAACAGAACCTATGATGGCTCCATGCGGTTGTTGGAGCAATCGCTGAAAAACCTCCGGACGGATCACTTCGATCTCTGGCAATTGCATAACGTCCGCACGCAGGATGATCTGGATAAGATGTTCGCCGGCGACGGTGCAATCAAGGCTCTTGAGAAGGCACGCGAGCAAAACGTGGTCCGGTTCCTCGGCATCACCGGACATTACGATCCATTTGTGCTGCGGAAGGCGATTGAGCAGTATCCTTTCGACACGATTCTGATGGCACTCAATGCGGCAGATAAACACAACAAGTCGTTTATCGAAAACCTTCTCCCAACGGCGGTGAAGAAGGAGATGGGGATCATTGGCATGAAGATTCCTGCCCGCGGACGTATTTTCCACGAAGGGGGCATCACCACAATGGAACCTGCCATGCGGTACGTGTTGAGTCTTCCCGTCAGCACGATCATCGTCGGGATTTCTACTGTGAAAGAGCTTGAAGAGAATGTCCGGATTGCGAAGGAGTTTTCGCCAATGAATGCCGAGGAGATGGCGCACACGGAGGAGCTTACAAAGCCATACTATGCAGATGCAAGCTGGTTCAAATCATCGTGGTAGTTTTCAGGACGGCTTATGCCGCCCGAAATTCTTGTTTGCTTAGGAATAAGATATCTCTCCGACTTACAACAACTCTTATCCGTTTCCGAACGGCCTATCAACGCTCCATCAAAACATAAGCACGATGGTAAAGGCAAAACCGTTCGTGTTTTCTTAGACACGAAAGGGAGGAAAGGAAAGAGCATAACTAAAGATGGTAACGTTGAAATTCAGGGAGACCAACGTGCGTGGGCAACACAGAAACTTCGGGAGATGAAATACGTGGTGAGGTAAACATCTGGAGAGTTTGTGGCGAAGTAATCTCATGACGAGTTTACGATCACTGAGCGGTTGTGCCATTCGTTTGCATCTTCCCTTCATGCTGTGTAAATTCTTTTGGTTTTTCAGAGACGTACTCTTCCTTTAGAATCAATAACTGGTCAGCATGGGAAGATGCGTGGGAGCAAAGGAGATACACGAATAAATCAGGAGGTACTGCTATGAGTGGTCCCACTGGAACCGTCACCCATTTACAGATTCTTTCAGCATTCAAGGCGGATATCCCACGCAATCTGATTCCTTCCGAGATCGCATCTAAGTACGTAGGACCTTGCCAGAATTTTCTTGACTCTCTCGACATCGATTCTCTCAAACGGCGCCGTGCCGAACTTCGTGCTGAAGTCAGCAAACTTATAACCACTGTGCTGGCCGGACACTATGAACCACCGCTCACTGCCTATCTAAGAGAGATTCCGTACGAGCTGCTATGCTTCTATATTGATCGCGTTCTCACACTGGAACTCGAACTGACAAGAGTAGCACACCGAAGCAGCGAGACTGTTAAGAGGCCCGCGTCCTGGAGATATTACTGGTTGCAGCTTCTTACTACAGGACAGGTCTAGTTCTCAATCTACAGTGTAGGTTGTTGCCGGCACCGCCATCAACTACTCGAGGGCGTTGCGGGTTTTGTGCTATAATCCTGTCAGTCCGGATTGGTTTTGCTGCGCGTCTGCCTGCCTTCTTATTCTATGATGGCAGGCAGTCACCAAATAGTCCCATCCTCATTACATGGTGAGATCTGCTTTTGTATTAAAGAACTATCTTCTTGGGTGCGTAATTGTTGATCCTTCCCAAGGCAACAATCCTTTGTTCCAAATGGTTAAGCTGGAAGAGATGAAATGCAATTGTACGGAGGTATTTGATGAAGGGATGGCGTGTAAAGGAAACGACGGCGTTTCGGCTTTTCGTTGCGCTGGCTGCAGCGCTCCTCTACGCGAGTGTCGGGGAAGTAAGCGGTGGTGACCGTGTGAATGTGCGCGGAATGGGGATGGCGAGAACTTCTGTTGCAGTATCGCTCGGTCTTGATGCTGTGGGAATAAACCCTGCGAATCTTGCTCTTGCCGATGATGCAGTTATGACAATAACTGTACTGCCGGTGGGAGCCTACCTTGCGAGTGATTTCTTCACTTACGAATTGTATTCGAAATATTTCAAGGATCGTCCACCGCTGCTTGAGCTTCCGGATGCCGACAAACAAATCATTCTCGACTCGTTTCAGAGTCCCATGGGAAGCTCATTTGCTGAAGCAACGGCAAGGTTGTTCGGCATAACACTTCGAGTTGGTCCCACAAGCACCGTTGCCTTCACTGTTGATTACGGTTTGGTGGGTGCTGCGATTATCCCTCGAGAGTATGCGCGGCTGCTGCTATACGGTAATGTCGCCGGCTCAGCATTCGATATTGACGGGCTTGCCTTCAAGGCGTACTGGGCACGATCATACACGCTCTCGTATGGTGAACTGTTGCCGAAGCCTGCGTTTCTGAAATGGCTTTCAGGCGGAGTGGGAGTGAAGCTTGTTCAGGGATACGGTTACTACGAAATCGAGAGAGGGACCGCATCGCTTCGTACTGCCGGTGATGGTCGGCTTTCAGGCAGTGTAACGTGGCAAGCACGTTGGACAAACGCGAACAGCGTCTCCGATCCAATGCACAATCTCTTCCAGGACCCGACAGGCTATGGGCTTGGTTTTGATATTGGAATTTCGGGGGGCGTTGATGACTACATTTCATTCGGCATCAGCCTTACAGACATCGGATGGGTCAAATGGACACGAGATGCAGAGGAACTGTCTTCGGATTCAATCGTGACGACCAACGACACGGATGTATTCAAGAATGCTCGGTCGTTGGCAAATTCCGCCAGCGCTGCCACAAAGAAAGGTCGAGCGTTCACAAGCTATCTGCCGAGTATGTTACGCTTTGGCATCTCGGCTCAAGTCAACAAGATAGCTGAACGTGAAGAATTCCCCGGCGAGCTGCTGATCGCTGCCGAGTATTTACAGGGCGTTGGTGCAGACTCTCCGTTGGGCGAGCAGCCTCGACTCTCTCTCGGTCTGGAGTATAGACCAATACAGTGGCTGCCTATTCGCACAGGTTTCTCAGTCGGTGGCAGCAGTAACTCTCACTTATCCTTAGGCTTGGGGTTCAACTTCCGTTCGTTTGATTTCGATTTAGCAACTGAGGATGTGTTCTGGTTATTCAGCGGTCAGAACTTTTCCACCGGATCCGTCGGACTTGGAATGCGCTTTCGAATTCCGGGATGACATCTTGATGGCTTCCTTAACTTTCTCTGATATTCTTGTAGTTCATTGAAAGAGTCCATGCCCAAAGACTACGACCCGCGCATGCACTCCGCCGAGCACATCCTGAACCAGACAATGGTTCGGATGTTCAATCGGGGGCGCTCATTCAGTAACCACCTCGAACGTAAGAAATCAAAATGTGACTATCACTTCGACCGCGACGTTTCACTGGAAGAGGTGAATGAAATTGAATCACGCGTAAATCAAATCATCCAGAGCGACGCAGAAGTCCGAGAAGAATTTCTTCCGAAAGAGGAAGCCGCGAAAGAGTTCAACCTAAGCCGACTGCCCGATCAAACAGGAGACTCGATCCGGATTATCAAGATTGGCGACTACGATGCATGTCCGTGCATCGGCGAACACGTCAGGACCACGAAGGAGATAGGAACCTTCCGCATCATCTCGACAAGCCATGAAAACGGAGTGCTGAGGCTCCGCTTCAAACTCTCCGACGACCTTGCGTCATCGCGATGAGTTTCATATCTTGGAATACATTCATAGCCCTCGTAGCTCAGTATGGATAGAGCAGCAGTTTCCTAAACTGTTGGTCGGCAGTTCGAATCTGCCCGAGGGCACGACAAGCTTCAACTGGTTGCATCGGAATTGTTCTTCCTTCTTCGAGATTTCTTTTGCAGTTCGATTGAATCATGATGGAGATTAATGGAGAGTCGTGGAAACAGAATGATTTCGTGGTTTCGCAAACAACTTCTTTTCTCGATCTTCGTTCCATATTTTGTGTTCCATTCGTTGACTGACGTTTGATTTCTTTGTATGTTGATGTGGGGACATCGTCATGCCCCTCTGAGGCTGGCAGAGTTTCAACAATTCAATTCTCTTAGGGGGCATCAGTGGTCCTCTCCTTCGTTTCTTCTTGTGGCGACTGGCTCAGGCGAAGTGAAGTGTTGAAGTCTACACTTGCCTTAGAACTTCATTGAAATTTGGTCCTCAAAACTTTCAACTATTGTCGTATGATTTTTTCAGTGAGACAAGACTATGAATGATTTCTACAGCCTTGGGGGTACAAGTATGTTCAAGAAGCAGGTGTTGCGAGTATTCCTGTTGTTGACTGCATTGATGTCTATTGCCTCTAGCCAAGCGCTTGCACAGGCAACACAAGTTCGCGTAGAAACCAAAGCGGATGGAACAGGTGCTGTTCTCCCGGCGAAGAATCTTACTTCGGGCGATACAATTAGAGTCTATGCAATCACCCGGACTGCAGCGGGTGTGTTTGTGGCAAATGCAGCCGCGGATGAGTGGTTGCTCGATAGCCTTACCGGTGGAGTTGTTGCAGGCGATCTAGTTCCCAGTGCAGACCGAAAGAGTGCTTTGTTTACAGCGCACGTCATTGGCTCAGGCAAGATCCGTGCGACCTTAGGTCTGTTGACGGCGGTAACTTCAGGAAGAATAACGGTGGCTGCGGGAGCGGCAGCGAAGCTGCACATCTCCCTTGAACCGTCAGCCACTGCAACTGCCGGGGTAGTCTTTGCGCAACAGCCGATTGTTCGCATCGAAGATGTAAATGGTAATGTTGTTACAACAGACAACACGACAATGGTTACGGCAGCGCGTCTTGCCGGCACAGGCGTATTGCAAGGAACAGTAACGGGAACAGCGGCTGCGGGTGTAGTTTTGTTTACGGACTTGAAACACAATGTTGCCGGAACAATGAGCATCAAGTTCACGAGTGTGCCTGCTCTTGTTCCTGATACTTCAATCAACATCGTTGTGAGTCCAGCGGCAGCTTCAAAGCTCATCTTTGTTCAGCAGCCGACCAACGACACCGCAGGAACGATCATTACGCCTCCTATCACCGTACAGCTTCAGGATGCGTTCGGGAATAATGTTCCGCAAACCACTGTCCCTGTTTTGATGGCATTGACTTCCAGCTCAGGAACGCTCAGTGGAACAACGACACGAAACACGAACGCATCAGGTCTTGCAACGTTTAATGATCTCAGCGTAAATCTTTCTGGAGCGAAGCAACTAAGAGCAACGAGCGCCGGCTTAGACACTGCAGTGAGTACTATATTTACAATAAGTGCGGCTGCAGCCACCAAGCTTACACTCCTGACTCAACCTTCTCCATCTGCTACTGCCGGAGCTGTATTCGCCCAACAACCTGTTGTTCGTATTGAAGACGCGTTTGGTAATCTTGTAACAACAGATAATGCAACGGTCGTTACCGCTGCGCGTAGTGCTGGAATTGGAACATTGCAAGGAACAACAAGTTTAACTGCCGCAGGTGGAGTAGTATCGTTTACAAATCTCAAGCATACCGTAGCGAATTCGATAACGATTCAATTCACAAGTTTGCCTCTGCTGACACCCGTAACTTCAAACGGTATTTTGATAAATCCGGCTGCCGCATCGAAATTACTCTTCACGCAGCAACCAACTCCTACGGCTTCCGGTGCTCTCATCAGCCCTCCGCTCACCGTTCAATTACAAGACACGTTCAGCAACAATGTGTCGCAGAGCGGTGTTCCTGTTCTGATGGCTTTATCTTCAGGCACGGGAACACTGAGCGGCACGACAACGCAGAACACAAGCGCCTCCGGAGTTGCGACGTTTGGTAATCTGAGTATCAATCTTGTCGGTGTGAAGACGCTTACGGCTTCCAGCGCTGGTTTGGCGTCTGCAGTGAGCAACAGTTTCATATTGAGTTTCGGTCCTCCTGCGAGCATCGTTGCAAGCTCAGGAACGCCCCAGGGCGCGCAAGTGAACACCACGTTTGCAACAGTATTCCAGGCAACGGTGCGGGATGCAGCGGGTAATCTTGTAAGTGGGGCGAGTGTTACATTCACGGCGCCAACAACCGGACCAAGAGGAACGTTTGCCGGTGGATTGAGTTCAGTGATTGTAGCAACAGATACAAACGGAGTTGCACGAGCAACAGCATTTACAGCAAATACAGTTGCCGGCTCATACAGCGTTACAGCTACAGTAACGGGTGTTGTAACTCCCGCGACATTTGTCCTCACAAACACACCAGGACCTGCACGACAAATTTCTGCTACAGCCGGAACTCCGCAAAGTACACAAATCAGTACGGCGTTCCCGACTCGATTTCAAGTGACTGTACGCGACACATTTGGTAATCCTCTCAGCGGTGTTGTTGTGCGCTTCACTCGTCCTCCAAGTGGTCCTAGCGGGACGTTTCTTGGTAACGTGGACAGCGCGGTAACAAATGCAAGCGGCGTTGCGACCTCTGAAGTGTTTGTCGCAAACATTTATGCGGGAACATACAACGTTACTGCAACCGCGGCGGGTGTTGTTACTCCTGCGATATTTGTTCTTACAAACACTCCCGGTCCAGCAAGTCAAATAATTGCGACTGCTGGCAAT
>Ga0082335_1004946_pt1 | contig 19202 bp, 18 predicted proteins | sample Subgrocontami58m_FD_72375 | JGI IMG/M metagenome (GOLD analysis project Ga0082335, IMG submission 72375) | Subsurface groundwater microbial communities from S. Glens Falls, New York, USA - GMW37 contaminated, 5.8 m (SPADES assembly) (version 2) ... | reverse complement strand
CTCGCGAGCTCCCCGGCGACCCCCGGATGCGTGAGGTTGTAGATCCCGCCGCTGCCGCAGCAGCGGTCGGGGTCGGCGATCGGCACGAGCGTGACCCCGGGGACCGCGGCAAGGAGCGCGCGCGGCTGCGCGCGGACCCGCTGTCCGTGCGCGAGGTGGCAGGCGTCCTGGTACACGACGCGGAGCGGGCGGGCCGCCGGGCGGGTCGCGACCGACGCCGGGACCGCCTCGCTCAGGTCGCGCACCCGCGCCGCGAAGGCTCGCGCGCGGACGGCCCAGGCCGGGTCGTCCTGGAGGACGTGTCCGTAGGACTTGAGCTGCGCGCCGCAGCCCGCCGCGTTCACGACGATCGGCGCGTCGCCGACGCCGAACGCCGCCACGTTGGTCCGCGCGAGCGCACGGGCGCCCTCGGCGTCGCCGGCGTGGGCGTGGAGCGCCCCGCAGCAGGCCTGGCCCGGCGGCGACGCCACGGTGGCACCCGCACGCTCGAGGAGCCGGACCGTGGCGCGGTCGGTCTCGCCGTAGGCCGCGCGCATGATGCAGCCGGCGAAGAGCGCGGCGGTGGCGTCCGAGCGCTCCTTAGGAGCGAAGGGTGCGCCCTCACGGCGCGCGAGGAGCCCTTCCAGCTCGCGGAGGCGGCGCGGGAGGAGGCGCCTCGCGAGCGGCCGCAGGCCGCTCCGGAGGTAGAGCGTGCCGAGGAGCGCGCCGAGGGCGAGGAGCCGCGGCCGCACGACGATCCCGAGCCCGAGCCGCTCGAGGAGCCGGGCGCGGCCCGTGCGCGGCGCACGCTCGCGCAGCACCGCGCGCGCGTCCTCCATGATCCGGCCGAACGGCACTCCCGAGGGGCAGGCGGTCTCGCAGGCGCGGCACACGATGCACGCCTGGAGGTGCGCCACCAGGGACGCCTCGGGCGCGGCCGGCGAGGCGACCATCGACTTGATGAGCTGCACGCGGCCGCGCGGAGAGTCGGCCTCGTCCGCGAGAAGGCGGAAGGTGGGGCAGTCGTTGAGGCAGAGCCCGCACGAGATGCAGGTCTCGAGATCACGCTGGCTGACCTGGGTCGTGGCGGAGGCGATGCGGTAAGTTTAGGCCGTGGCCCGCCTTGCTCCCGCGGCGCTCGCGAGCCGGCTGCGCGAGCTCGTCGCGCCGGACCGCGTCATCGACGATCCGGCGTCGCTCCTCCCCTACTCCTACGACGCCTCGTTCTGGTCGCTCCGCCAGCAGCACCTGCCCGAGGTCGTCGTGCTACCGGAGCGCGCGGAGGAGGTCGCGGCGGTCGTGCGGCTCGCGGCCGAGACCGGCACGCCGGTGGTGCCGCGCGGCGCGGGGACCGGGCAGACCGGCGGAGCGGTCGCGGCGCGGGGCGGGATCGTTCTGTCGTTCGCGCGGATGCGCCGCATCGTCGAGATCGACCGCAAGAACCTCCAGGCCGTCGTGGAGCCCGGCGTCGTGTTCGCCGACCTCCAAGCCGCGCTCCTCCCGAGTGGCCTCTTCTTCCCGCCCGACCCGGGGAGCGGTCGCGCGTGCACGCTCGGCGGCATGGCCGCGAACAACGCGAGCGGGCCGCACGCGGTCCGCTGGGGAACGACTTCGTCGTACGTGCTCGGCGCCGACGTCGTGCTCGCCGACGGCTCGCTCGTCACGACCGGTGGCCTCCGCTCCAAGGCCCTGAAGTCGTCGAGCGGGATCGACCTCACGAAGCTCTTCGTCGGCTCCGAGGGCACGCTCGGGATCTTCACGAAGCTCCGCCTCCGCGTGCAGCCGCGGCCGCCGGCCCGCGCGGTCGTCCTGGCCGGGTACGCCGCGCTGGAGGACACCGTCGGATCGCTCGAGGACCTCTTCGAGGCTGGCGTGCTCCCCGCCACGGCCGAGCTGCTCGACCGGAGCGCGGTCGAGGCCATCCGCCTCTACCGCCCCGACCTCGGGCTGCCCGACGGCGAGGCGGTGCTCTTCATCGAGGTCGAGGGGACGGTCGGCAACGTCGCAGCCGCGGCGCGCGACGTCGAGGCGATCGCACGGCGCCGCGCGACCGTGACCACCCTCGCCGAGGACGAGGGTGCGATCCAGCGCCTCTGGGCCGCCCGGAGCGGCCTCGCCGCGGCGATCGGCCTCGCCCACCCCGACAAGCACCGCATCTTCGCCGGCGAGGACATCGCGGTGCCGCTCTCGGAGATCCCGCGCACGATCCGCCGCCTCCGCGAGATCGGCGCCGAGATGGACATCGCGGTCGTCTTCTACGGCCACTTCGGCGACGGCAACGTCCACTCGGCGATCCTCATCGACCCGACCGACCCCGGTGAGGTCCGCCGCGCCGACCTCTTCGCGCACCGGCTCCACGAGCTGGCGATCGAGGTCGGCGGAACGGTCACCGGCGAGCACGGCACCGGCGCGGTCCGCCAGCCCTACATGCGCGCCGAGCACGGCAACGCGCTCGACCTCATGCGCCGCGTGAAGGAGGCGCTCGATCCTCAGGGCATCCTCAACCCCGGCAAGATCTACTAGGGCCGCCGGAGGCCGCCCGAGCAAACCGACGGCCGAGCGGAGCGAAGGCCGGCGGCTTATTAGCGCGGCGTGCGCACCGGAACTTCTCCAGCGCTCCGTCGTTACCACCATGTGAGGCCGATCGCCCTCGCGCTCGCGCTCGTCCTGGCCGCCTGCGGCGAAGCCGTGCCGGCCGGTGGGATCGAGGGGCGCGTGCTCGCCGGCCCGACCTGCCCGGTCCAGCGGATCCCGCCCGACCCCGGCTGCGCGGACCGGCCGATCGCGATCGCGATCGAGATCGTCTCCGAGGGAGGGTCGGTCGTCGCTCGCGCCGAAAGCGGCGCCGACGGCGCGTTCCGCATCGCCGTCGCCCCCGGCCGCTACACGGTCCGTGGCGGCCCGGGCCGACCGCTCCCGGCGCTCCGCCCGACGCCGGTCGAGGTGCCGGCCACCGGCTGGGTCACCCTTGAGCTGCAGGCGGACACCGGCATCCGCTGATCGACATCCACCCGTGGATCACACGTCGGTCTGACCTACGCAGGGAGGCCGGTGCGCGGCTCCCAGCACGCCGGGCGGTTCCGCGAACACGCGCCGGTCAGGCGAAGTAGCCGTAGTCCCCGAGCAGGAGGCGCATGAAGACCACGCTGCAGAGCACGACCATGAGGACGCGATGCGTGAAGAGGGCGCGCGGCCGCTCGTTCGTCACGAGCGCGACCTGACCCCAGAAGAAGAGCACGAGCGAGAGCTCGGCGAACATGAACCCCGCGTGCGCGTAGCCGAACGGCGACCACGAGTAGGGCGCCTGCATCGTCCAGTTGAGGATCGCGTTCGCGGCCTGGTAGAGCTGCACCGCGAGCGTGAGCACGCCGCCGGCCAGGAGCGCGCCGACGACCTCGTGCGTGCGCGGCTGCCGGCGCCACTCGAGGAGCTGCGTCGTGATGAACACGTTGACGAGCGGGAGGAGGAAGGCGTCGCCGACGAGCGCCGAGTTGTACGAAAGCGTCGTCCGGTACTTCAGGGCGATCGGGTCGGCGGTCCAGACGAGGTAGAACGAGCCCGCGGCCTGGATGAGGAAGCCGAAGAGCAGCGTCGCGCCGAAGACCAGCGCGAGGAGCAGCCAGGGGCGCTCCTCGACCCGCGCGACGGTCCGCAGCATCCGGTCTCCTCTGGCGTTGTGCCGTCGCGAGCGTAGCCGACGACGGCGCGCGCCGTCGAGTGCGGCGCGCGACCCGTGGCAGGGTTGGGTCGAGCGTCCGGGCCCACGCGGGCGTCAGTGCGGCGCAGCGCCGAGCAGGCCGAACGGCTCCCGCGCGCGTCAGTGCGGGGGAGCGCCGAGCACGCCGGAGGCGTAGGACCGCCGGTCGAGGCGCGGCAGGCGGCGGGCCATCGCGGGCGTGATGACCCTCGTGTGCGGCACCGCCGCGAGGTGGTCGACGACCGGCCAGAGGTCCTCTTCGGTGGTCATCCAGGCGATCCGGTCGAAGCGCGCGAGCGAGAGCGGCCGCGAGTAGGCGCGCAGCGTCCGCTCGCCGTCCCAGTTGTAGTAGTCCTCGAAGTACGAGAGCGCGAGCTCGCGGATCGTCCGGTAGACCGGGGCGCGGAAGCGCAGGCCGGCGAACTTCGAGGTCGCGACCGCGCCCCAGGCGCCGCCCTCGCGGTACACCGCGAGCACGTGGTCGTCGTCGCGCACCGACTCGAGGTCCACCAGGAGCGGTGGCCGGCCATGGACGCGGAAGGCCGCCGCGGCGAGGAAGGCACCCTCGGCGCAGTGCGCGGTGCCGTCGCGGATGACGCGCCGCGGCGAGCGGTAGGTGTCACCGTCCGGCTCGGTGTTGTAGACGAGACCGTCGAGGTAGCCCTGGATCCGCTCGGGGGTCGAGAGGCGTCGGAGGAGCCGGAGCTCGCCCGGCGTGAGATCGAACATGCTCCGGCGGGAGGATTCGAACCTCCGACCAAGGGATTAACAGTCCCCTGCGCTACCGCTGCGCTACGCCGGAATGAGCAGATGGTAACGCCGCAGCCACGACGGAGCGCGCCACCCGGAATGAGCGTAGACACTACGGTGATGACCACCACGACCATCGCGCGCCTGGACATCGGCATCGGGATCGGCACGGACCTCGGCCTGAGCGAGGTGGAACGCACGACCCTCGCGAGCGAGGCCGCCCGCCTCGGCTACGCCTCGGCCTGGACGAACGCGCGCAGCATCGACGGCGTCGACGCCTGCGAGCGGTGGTCCGACGCCTGCGGCATCGCGACCGGCACGGCCGTCGTCCCCACCCCCTCGGTGGACCTCGCCGCGCTCGCCGCCCGCGCGCGCGCGTTCGGCGCCCGGAGCGGCGGGCGCTTCGTCCTCGGCGTCGGCGTTGGCCAGCTCAGCGACCCCGCGTTCCGCGCCCGGCACGGGATCGCACCCGGCGTCACGCCGGTCGGGCTCATGCGCGACCACCTCGCGGCGCTGCGTCCCGCCACCGGTGTGCCGGTGTACCTCGCGGCGCTCGGACCGGCGATGCTCCGGCTCGCCGGCGCGGCGACCGACGGTGCGCTACCGAACTGGATGGACCCCTCGCAGCTCGCTTGGGCGCGCCGCCGGATCGCCGAGGGCGCCACGGCGGCCGGGCGGGACCCCACCGCGATCCGCCTCGCCCAGTCCATCCGGGTCTCGGTGGACGAAGACGAGCGCCTCGCGCGGAGCGCGCTCGCGAAGGTGGTGTTCGGGTACGCGCTCGCGCGGCCCGATCAGCCGCGCGGCGGCTCGTACCGCGCGCTCATGGCGCGGATGGGCCTCGACGACGACCTCACTCGGCTCGAGGCGCTGCGGGCAATGGGGACGAGCGACGACGAGCTCGTCGAAGCCTGTCCCGACCGCGTGCTCGACCGCCTGGGCGCCTACGGCCGTCCGACTCGCGCGCTCGCCGCGGCCCGGCGCCTCGCCGAGGGCCTCGACCTCGCGATCGTGCGGATCGTGAGCGCGCGCCCGGGGATCGCCTCGGCACGCGCGGCGCTGGAGGCCTGCGCGCCGGGGCGCTGGGGCTAGACCCGCCTCGGAGTCGCGCCGCACGAACCGCTCGCTCAGCGCCGCCGCGCGGGTCGCCCGGTCAGCGCTCGCGCGCCGCGCGCACCGCCTCTTCCGCGTTCCCGATGAGCCGCTGCGCGCCGGCGAGCGCGCGCGGGACGTCGAAGCGATGGTCGAAGTCGCCCAGGTTCTCCGCGGCCTCGAGCGCCTCCTCGAGCGCCGACTCGGCGAGCCGGAGCGCCGAGGCGAGGCGCTCGAGCTCGCCGGGGTCGATCACTCCAGGTAGTCCTTGAGCTTGCGGCTCCGGCTGGGGTGCCGGAGCTTGCGGAGCGCCTTCGCCTCGATCTGGCGGATGCGCTCGCGGGTCACGTTGAACTCGCGCCCGACCTCCTCGAGGGTGCGGGTGCGCCCGTCCTCCAGGCCGAAGCGGAGCTGGAGCACCCGGCGCTCGCGACCAGTGAGGCCTTCGAGCACGCTCTCGACCTGCTCCTTGAGCAGCTTGTGCGACGCCGCGTCCGCGGGCGCGAGCGCCTGGTTATCGGGGATGAAGTCGCCGAGGTGGGAGTCCTCCTCCTCGCCGATCGGCGTCTCGAGCGAGACCGGCTCCTGCGAGACCTTCACGATCTCGCGGACCTTGTCGGCGGTGATGAGCATCCGCTCGGCGATCTCTTCGGCGGTCGGCTCGCGGCCGAGCTCCTGCAGGAGCCCGCGCGAGACGCGGATGAGCTTGTTGATCGTCTCGACCATGTGGACCGGGATGCGGATCGTGCGCGCCTGGTCGGCGATCGCACGCGTGATCGCCTGGCGGATCCACCAGGTGGCGTAGGTGGAGAACTTGTAGCCCTTGCGGTAGTCGAACTTCTCCACCGCGCGGATGAGCCCGATGTTCCCCTCCTGGATGAGGTCGAGGAAGCCCATGCCGCGACCGATGTACTTCTTCGCGATCGACACGACGAGGCGCAGGTTCGCTTCGGTGAGGTTGTGCCGCGCGTCGTCGCCCTTCTGGATGAGCTCGTCGGCGAGCCGCCGGAGCCCGCGCTGGTCGTCGGCGTCCTGCTGGACGAGCTTGTCGAGGCCCGAGACGAGCACGGTGCGCATCTCCTGGCCGAGCATGACCAGCTCGCCGAGGCGCTCCGCGCCCTCCGCCGGGCCGTGGATCTTGGCGTACGCGGGCAGGATGCGGAAGACGAGTCGCTCCGGGTCGCGCTTCGCGGCGTCGACGATCGCGACGAGCTCCTCGATGAGGACGCGCGCCTCGGTCGAGATCTCCTTCGAGTTGCCCTCGGCCTTCAGCGCGTCGCGGAGCTTGAGGAGCCGGTTCGACAGGCGCTTCAGCTCCTTCGCGATGTCGTCGTCCTTCAGCGCGAAGTGGAGGGCCTTGCCCGTGAAGCGGTTGGCCTCGTCGACGAACTCCTTCGTCCGACCGACCTTCATCCGCTTCTTCGTCTCGACACCCAGCTCGTAGAGATGGACCACCGAGAGGGCCGGGGACTCGAGCGCCATCTCGCCGAGCTCGATCGACTTGGCGAGGTTGACCTCCTCCTCGGCGGTGAGCAGCGGGACCTTGCCGATCTCCTTGAGGTACATCCGGACCGGGTCGTCGACGCTGATGAGGTCGCTCGCGAGGACCGCCGAGATGCTGTCCTCGCGCTGGAGCTCCTCGGTCTCTTCCTCTTCCTCCTTGACCTGGGACCAGTTCGGGCCCCGCTCGGCCTCGAGGATCTCGACGTTGTTGTCGTCGAGCGTGATGAGGAGCTCCTCGATCTCGGCCGGGTCGGCATCGGGGATCGCCTTCGCGATGTCCTCCTGCGTGACGTAGCCCTGCTGCCGCCCGCGCGCGAGCAGGCGCTCGGCGTGCTCGCGGTGCTCGGGGTGGATCGCGGACCCGCCGGACGGGACGGCCGGCGCCGCGTCCTTCCCCTTCGCGACGGTCTTCGCTGCGCTCTTCAAGGTCGTGGCGCTCTTCATTCGTCCTCTTCTCGCTCCTCGGCCCGGAGCACGGTGTGGCGCTCGCGGCTCCGCATGAGCTCCTCGAGCTCGGCGCCGAGCCGCGCCACCTCACCGTCCACGCTGCCCGCGTCACCGTCCGGGGTCCGCGCGAGCGTCGCTCGCGTCTCGCCCAGCCGCCGACGCAGGCCTCGCTCCCGCAGGCGAAGCGCGGCGAGCTCGATCACGCGACCAGGGTCCGCCTCCGTCGCCGGCTCCGGCGTCTGTGCGCCGAGCGCCGCCACGCGGGCGGCGAGTGGGTCCGGGAATTCGGAGATCGGACGCCCCGAGCGGAGCAGCTCGAAGATCGCCCGCAGCTCGGGATCGGCCAGGTCGTCGGGAGCGAGATCGACGCGCGCGGCAGCCTCCGGGAACTGCACCAATTGTGCCATGAGGTAACGCTCGAGGTAGGACGCTTGTTCCATTCCGCGACCTTCGAGGGGCGCCGGACCGCCCCCGGTCGCCGGAGCGGCAGCGGTGCTGCGCTCGAGCGTCCCGCGGGCGGTGGTGGCGGTGGGGCGCTCGAGCGTGCCGCGGGCGGCCGACGCCTGGCGCCGGAGGGTCTCCTGGTCCAGCCCGGTATGGCGCGAGAGGGTCCCCAGGTAGAGCTCACGGGTAAGCGGGTCAGGCTCGTCGGCGAGCAGTGGGAGGGTCTCCGCGAGGAAGCGGCGGCGCCCGTCAGGCCCGCCGAGATCGAAGCGACCGGCGACCTTCTCGATGACGAACTCGAGCAGCGGGCGGGCACCCTCGGGGTTGTCCGGTCCGTGCGGCTGCAGGAGGGTCCGGAGGCGGTCCGGGTCCGTCCGGGCGAGCTGATCCGGGTCCAGGCCGCTCGGGAGCGCCGCGACGTACAGGCGGACCTCACGGGTCGTGCTGACCCCCCCGGACCGGTTGGCGAGTGTCGCGGCGAAGTGCTGCATGAGGTGGACCAGGTCGCGACCGCGCTTCTCGGCCGAGGCGGTCCCCGCGGCGTCGCCGTCGAAGGCGACGATCGCGCGCTCGATCTTGAGCTGACGGAGGATCCCGTACTGGTCCTCGGTCAGGGCGGTCCCCATCGAGGCCACGACGTTGTCGAACCCGGACTGATGGCACGCGATCGCGTCGAGCTGGCCTTCGACGATGACCGCCTCGCCCTTCCGGCGCATCGACGGCAGCGCGACGTCGAGCGCGAAGAGGAGCCCGCTCTTCGTGAAGAGCGGGGTCTGCGGCGAGTTCACGTACTTCGCCGGCTGGTCGGCGCGCATCGCGCGGCCCGCGAACGCGACGATGCGGCCCTTCCGGTCGCGGAGCGGGATCATGAGCCGGTCGCGGAAGCGGTCGATCTGGCCGCGCTCGTTCCGCACGACGAGCCCGCTCGTGACCGCCTCGTCCTCGGAGAAGCCCTTCTTGCGGAGGTAGCCGAGCAGCCCGTCGCGGAGCTCCGGCGCGTAGCCGAGCCCGAACTTCTCGACCGTCTCGGCCTTGATCCCCCGCCCGGCCAGGTAGGCGGCGGCCGCGTGGCCGGCCTCGGTGCCACGGTAGGCCTGACGGAAGTAGAAGTGCGCGGTGTCGTGGACGGCGAGGAGGCGCTTCTCGCCCTCGCGCTCCTCCGGCGCGCGGCGCGTCAGCTCGACCCCGGCGCGCTCGGCGAGCACGCGGAGCGCCTCGGCCGGCTCGAGCCCGTCCAGCTTCTCGAGCCAGGTGAACACGTCGCCGCCTTCGCTACACCCGAAGCACTTGTACGTGCGACGCTCGGGGTCCACGTGGAACGAGGGCGTCTTCTCGGCGTGGAACGGGCAGAGGCCAACGAAGGAGCGGCCGCTCCGGCGCAGCGCGACGCGCTCGCCCACGAGCTGGACGATGTCGACGCGGTCCTTGACCAGGTCGAAGTCGCCGGGCGTTACGGCACCTGGAAGCGAGGGTTGCGCCGGCTCGGGCTCACGACCGCTCGACGGGGCGGACGAGCGAGGCCACTATCGCCTTCCCCAAGCCGCGGGGAGGAAGACGCTCTCGTAGGTGTCGAGCGCGTAGCCGTCGGTCATGCCGGCGACGTAGTCGGCGACCGCCCGCTTGACCCCCTCCGCCTCGGCGATCCGCTGGTGCTCGGCCGGCATGAGCTCGGGCCGCTTCTCGAAGTGCCGGAGGAGCTCCCAGAGCAGCCCCTGCGCCTTCTCGTCCTCGGTCTTCGCCGGCCCGGCGAGGTAGACGTTGTCGAACATCCAGCGGCGGAGCTCGTTCGTCGCGCCGAGGACCTCGTCGCCCATGGCCGGCACGGCCTTCCCGGTGGAGGCCACGATCACGTCGTAGATCATCGTGTCGAGGCGCTCCGAGCGGGTCTGCCCGAGCGCGGAGCGGACCGCCTTCGGGAGGTCGTCCTCGCCGATGATCTCGGCCCGGATGGCGTCGTCGATGTCGTGGTGGAGGTACGCGATCTTGTCGGCGTAGCGGACGATCCAGCCCTCGGCCGTCTCGGGCTCGCCCCACGCGGCGGTCTCGAGCCCGCCGGTCGTCGGCGCGCTGTGCTTCAGCATCGCGTCGCGCACCTCGTGCGTGAGGTTGAGGCCGAGCCCGCCACGCTCGAGCCGCTCGACGATCCGGACGCTCTGCTGGTTGTGCCGGAAGCCGCCCGGGAGGAACCGCGCGAGGAGCTCCTCGCCGACGTGCCCGAACGGGGTGTGGCCGACGTCGTGGCCGAGCGCGGCGGCCTCGACGAGGTCTTCGTTCAGGGCGAGGCCGTTCGCCATCGAGCGGCCGATCTGGCTCACCTCCAAGATGTGCGTGAGCCGGGTCCGGTAGTGGTCGCCGACCGGCGCGAGGAAGACCTGCGTCTTGTGCTTCGTCCGGCGGAACGACTTCGAGTGCACGATCCGGTCGCGGTCCACCTGGAACGCCGTCCGCGTCGGCGACGGCTCCTCGACCCGGTCGCGCCGCGCGGCGGTCACGCGGGTGGCCTGCGGCGCGAGCGCCGCCGCCTCCTGCGCCTCGATCCGCTCGCGGACGCGGAGCGCGGTGACCGACTTCGCGCGCGAGAGCGCGGCCGGGCGCGGATCGGTGGTCATCGCGGCTAAGGCTACCCCCTCATCGGCGCGCGCAAGCTCCGGCGACGTCCGTCGCCGATCGCGCTCCCCGCCGCCGATCGCGCTCCGCGCCTACCGATCGCGCTCCGCGCCGCTCAGCGCCGCCTGCGCGGCCGCGAGACGCGCGACCGGCACGCGGTAGGCGGAGGCGGAGACGTAGGTGAGCCCGGCCTCGTGGCAGAAGCGGATCGAGGCTGGATCGCCGCCGTGCTCGCCGCAGATGCCGATCTTGAGGTCCGGGCGGGTCTTCCGGCCGCGCTCGACGCCCATGCGGACCATCGCCCCGACGCCTTCGACGTCGAGCGTTTGGAACGGGTCGTCGGCGATGATCTTCCGGTCGATGTAGGTCCGGAGGAACGACTTCTGCGCGTCGTCGCGCGAGACACCGATGACCGTCTGGGTGAGGTCGTTCGTGCCGAACGAGAAGAACTGCGCCTTGACCGCGATCTGGTCGGCGATGATGCACGCGCGCGGGATCTCGATCATCGTGCCGAACTTGTACGGGATCTTCACCCCGCGCTCCCGCTGCACCGCCTCGGCCACCCGCGTGACCTCGGCCTCGAGCTGGTCGAGCTCCCCGATGACGCCGACGAGCGGCATCATGATCTCGGGCTTCGCCTTCACGCCCTTCGCGGCGACGTCCGCGGCGGCGCCGAGGATCGCGCGGACCTGCATCTCGAGGATCTCCGGGTAGACCAGCAGGAGTCGGCAGCCGCGGAGCCCCAGCATCGGGTTGTCCTCGTGGAGCTGGTCGAGCCGCTTGAGCAGGTGGAGGCGGCGGTCCCCGTCGGCGATGACTTCGCCGGAGGCGCGCGCGACCGCCAGCTCGAGATCGACGTCGACGAACTCGCGGAGGAACTCGTGGAGCGGCGGGTCGATGAGCCGGATCACGACCGGGAGCCCGTCCATCGCGCGGTACATCTCGCGGAAGTCGCCCTGCTGGATCGGCAGGAGCCTCGCGAGGGCGGCCTGCCGCCCGGCGAGCGTGTCCGCGAGGATCATCTCCTGGACGATCGGCAGGCGGTCGGCCTGGCGGAACATGTGCTCCGTCCGCGCGAGGCCGACGCCCTCGGCGCCCAGCTCGCGCGCGATGGCGCACTCGCCGGGCGTGTCGGCGTTCGCCCAGACCCCGAGGCGGCGCCGCTTGTCGGCCCACGAGAGGAGGAGCCCGAGCTCCTTCTCCTCGCGGAACCGCGGGGCCACCGTCGTCAGCTCGCCGGCGAAGACCTCGCCGGTCGTGCCGTCGATCGAGATCGCGTCGCCCTCGCGGATGACCGCGTCGCCGATGCGCATCTCGCGCCTGTCGAGGTCGATCGAGAGCGCGGCGCAGCCGGCGACGCAGGGAAGCCCGAGGCCGCGGGCGACGACCGCGGCGTGGCTCGTCGAGCCGCCACGGGCCGTGAGGATCCCCGTGGCGGCGACCATCCCGTGGAAGTCGTCCGGGCTCGTCTCGGGGCGCACGAGCACGACGAGCTGCTTCTGGCCCTTCAGCTCGACCGCGCGGTCGGCGTCGAACACCGCGCGACCGGTCGCCGCGCCGGGCGAGGCGTTGAGGCCCGTCGCGAGGTAGCGCCCGGCCTTCCGCGCGGCCTCGACCGCGGCCGGGTCGAAGCGCGGCACGAGGAGCTGCTCGACCTGGGCCGGGTCGATCCGCAGGATCGCCTCGTCCTTCGTGATGAGGCGCTCGGCGACCATGTCGGTCGCGATCTTGAACGCCGCCGCGGCGGTCCGTTTCGCGCTGCGGGCCTGGAGCATGTAGAGCTTCCCGCGCTCGATCGTGAACTCGAGGTCCTGGGCGTCGCGGTAGTGCCGCTCGAGACGCTTGGCGATCCGCTCGAACTGGGCGTAGGCCGCGGGGAGCTCCTCGCGCAGCTGCGCGATCTTACGCGGCGTGCGAATGCCGGCGACGACGTCCTCGCCCTGCGCGTTGAGGAGGTACTCGCCGAAGAGGACCTTCTCGCCGGTGCTGGGGTCGCGGGTGAAGGCGACCCCGGTGCCGGAGTCGTCGCCCATGTTCCCGAAGACCATCGACTGGACGTTCACCGCGGTGCCGAGCGCGTCGCTGATCTTGAACTGCTTGCGGTAGTCGACGGCGCGCTTCCCGTGCCACGAGCGGAAGACCGCCTCGATCGCGAGGCGGAGCTGCGCCTTCGGCTCGGTCGGGAACGGCTTGCCGGTCGCCCGCAGGACGATGTCCTTGAACTCGGCGACGAGCGCCTCGAGGTCGTCGGCCCGCAGATCGGTATCGGTCTTCGCCTTGACCTTGTGCTTCCGCGCGTCGAGCGCGGCGTCGAAGCGCTCGGCCGGGATGTCCTGCACGATGCGGCCGAACATCTGGATGAAGCGCCGGTAGGCATCCCAGGCGAAGCGCTCGTTCTTGGTGAGCGCGGCGAGGCCCTTGCGGGTGTCGTTGTTGAGGCCGAGGTTGAGGACCGTGTCCATCATGCCCGGCATGCTCATCGCGGCACCCGAACGGACCGAGACCAGGAGCGGGTCCGCGGGATCGCCCAGGCGCTTGCCGGTGGCCTTCTCGACCTTCGCGAGCCCGTCCTCGACCTGCTCCCAGACCTGCGCGGGGAGCTTCCGGCCGGCGGCGAAGTAGGCGTTGCAGGCCTGCGTCGTGATCGTGAAGCCGGGCGGCACCGGGAGCCCGGCGTTGGTCATCTCCGCGAGCCCCGCGCCCTTGCCGCCGAGCAGCTCGCGCATCTTCGCGCTGCCTTCGGCCTTGCCCCCGCTGAAGCGATAGACCCACTTGCGTCGCGCGAGCGACTTCGGTGCCCTCGGACGGACGGGAGCGCGGCGGCCGGGCATGGGGAGACCTCCCGATGGAGTGAGGCGCTCCGGGCATTCTCGCAGGTCCCGGCCGCGCGAGACGTCCCGCCAATCGGGTTACCGTAGGGGCGTGCGGGATGACGAGGGCTACCGGACCCTCATCGGGCGGATCCGTGCGAACGGGGAGGGGCTCGCCCGCAAGCACCTCGAGCTGGCGCGCCAGGAGATCACCGAGATCGTGGGCGCGAACCTCCGGGCGGCCGCCTGGTTCGCCGGGGCGGTCGTCTGCGCCGGCCTGGTCCTCATCGCCTTCGTCTTCTTCGTCGTCGCCCTGCTCGCGCTCGTCCTCCCGCTCTGGGCGGCGGCGCTCGTGGCGATGCTGCTCTTCCTGCTCGCGGCCCTCCTGCTCGCGTTCATCGGCTACCGGAAGCTCGTCCTGCGCGGCCCCGAGCGCACCATCGCGCAGTGGAAGGAGTCGGCGGAATGGCTGAGAAAGCGTCTCGGCAGACCGAGCGCGAGCTCGTAGCGCTGCGCGCCTCCGTCGGCGCCGACGTGGACGCGCTCATCGCGCAGGCGAAGGCCGACGCCGACCCGCGCCGCTGGGTCCGGCGGAACCCCCTCGCGGCCGCCGGCACGCTCGGCTCGCTCGGCGCGCTCGTCGCCGGCGCGCTCGCGCGGCGCGGCCGCGGCAAGAAGCCGCCGAAGGGCGCGCCCGCAGCGCCGGCGCGCGACCGTCTGGCCGACGTCGCGGTCACCGCGCTCGGCACGGTCCTCACCGCGTTCGCCGCACGCGCGGCGAAGCGCTTCGCCGCACGGCTCTTCGATGACGAGGTGCGGCACTAGCTAGTACGGGCGATGGGCATCGAGGGGATCTCGCGCTCGCAGGTCAGCGAGATGGTCTCTTCGCTCGACGGCGGCGTGGCGGCCCTCCGCGAGCGGCCCCTGACGGCCGGTCCGGACCGGCACCTCTGGCTGGACACGCTTGCCGTGCGGGTGCGCGAGGAGGGCCAGGTCGTCTCCGTCGCCGCCACGATCCTGATACGGCGGGTGGGATCCTGCGGCCGTCGACCGCACCGGCAAGGACGACGCGACGCCGTCTGCGAGCGCCCGCAGATGTCCCTAGAGCGCCATTTCGCCAGACCGTTCCTTACTGACTCGCCGGCGACCCAGGGATAGATGGCCTACTTGCTGCGAAGGAGTTCTGCAAGGAGTTGGGCCTCGAACCCAGTGTCGGGAAGACCGTACGCTGTAGAAGCGCTGACAAGCAGGTTGCGGTCGCCAGCCTCAGTAACGACGGTTCCAGTGGTCTTGCCGATCACCTGGCCCTTCCTTACAGGACCAGAAGAGACGACAGGCTGCGCTGGACTTAGATCTACGAAAAGCGTCGAGTTCGGATAGCTCCCATCTGGAGACATGTAGACACCCATCTGCCGATAATCGCTGCCACTATTCGAATACTTCCCAGAAGAGCTCATGACGTAGCCATCGAACGGCGCGAACAGTGGGACTCCAGTGGGAAGGGTGAAGCCTGCGTGGAAACCGAGAACCTTGTCGCCAGTCCCGCAGTACTGCTGCTCGAGGACGAGGCAAGTGCCGGGTTGGCCCGGCTTGTTCTCGGGCGTCACAGTCGGCGCGACCGTTGGCTGCGCCGTGGGGACCGCCGTCGGAGTCGGTGTGATGACAGGAGCAGGGGTCGAGATCGCGGCGGGCCGAGGCTCGGGAGTCGCCGCCGCGTCAGACTGCCGCGGACCGAAGTCCAAGAGCGAAGCGACTGCGGCAGCGACGAGGATCACCGCGGCCAGCTGAACTGCGACGAGCGTGACCTTTGACCGGCGAATGCGCGGCAGTTTAGCCGCGCCCCCACCCTGCCGCTAGTACCGGCACCTGGGCCTGGCCGGACGTGAGGCTGCTCCTCAACGAGATGTACTCGGCGAAGATCGCGCGGTCGCTACAGGCGCCCCACCCCTTGGTGGACTCGCCAGGCGCGTTGGCCGGCCGGTCAGCGTGCGCGACGCACGCGGTGGAGGAAGGTCGCCGCCTCGACGACCACCGGGTGGTCGATCGCCAGCACCTCGACGTTCGTGGCGTGCACCGCACGGCAGTCCCACAGTCCGTACACGTACCAGTCGGGGCTGTAGTACGACCACCAGCGGACCCCGATCCATTGCCGCCGCTCGAACAACGCGCGCGCCCACGCTTGGGTGACCGCCCGCTGCCGGGTGCTGACGCGCGACGGACGTAGGCCGAGTGCGACCAGCACCGCCGGATCATCCAGGTCGGCGACCGGCGTCGCGTCCGGCAGCTCGTAGGTCACCAGCGCACGTGTGCCGCCCGGCACGTGTGGTGTGCGGAACATCTTCGGCATCCAGGTCTTCAGATTGCCGAACGTCTCAACGACCGCACACACTGGGCGATCACCCAGGTACATCGCGTCGTAGAGGTCCGGGTTGTCGATCCGACCGGCGCCCTGCGGGCGGGGAACGTAGAGCGGGTGACCCGGCTCACCCCGTCGCGCGGTCGGTAGGTACGGGAAGACCCGGTAGCTGCGCACGGCTACGCGTACGCACCCTCGGCTTCCGCGTCGATAGCCCGGATGACGTCCTCGGTGCCGCGCTCGCGCAGCACGTCGAGCGGGGTGGCGCCGCCGAGGTGCGCGTTCGGCGAGTCCAGCCAGACCGCGGCGACCTCCGGGTCCCACACCTGGTGGAGACGCGTCACGACGTAGTCGAGATCGAGCATCGTTCGGACGTTGCCCGGCGCGACCCCTTCGGCACCGGCGCGCCATCGGGACGGCTGCGAGCGGTTCACCCCCAGCAGCTCGGCAACGCGATTGTTCCCGAGCACCTCGGTGAGCCACCCCGCCCGGTGCCGCACTTCGCGGTTGTAGCTCGTTGCGAACCTCGCGCCGGTCGCCGTCCGCGTTGCACTCCGTCCCATAGCCCGCACCTCCGTCACCCAACACTATATGTTGGGTATCGCCAGCGTCAAGTCCCACGGGCGTGGCCGCGGCCGCAAGCCGACGGCCGACTCCACGGAGGGCCGCGCCACAGGCTGATGACGCTTCAGCGCGCGAGCTTCTCCTGGAGCGCGGGGACGAGGTCGGCGATCGGCAGGCGCACCTGACCCATCGAGTCGCGGTCGCGCACGGTGACCTGGCGATCGACGAGCGAGTCGAAGTCCACGGTGACGCAGAGCGGCGTGCCGATCTCGTCCTGCCGGCGGTAGCGCCGGCCGATCGCCTGCGTCTCGTCGTACGTAGTCATGAAATGCGGGCGGAGGTCGGCCCAGACCTGGCGCGCGAGGTTCGAGAGCTCCGGCTTCTTCGAGAGCGGGAGCACCGCCACTTTGTACGGCGCGAGGTCGGGATGGAGCCGGAGCACCACCCGGATGCCCTCCTTGTCGGGCTCCTCGTCGTAGGCGGCGCAGAGCACGGCGAACGTGGAGCGGTCCGCGCCGACCGAGGTTTCGACCACGTTCGGGACGTAGCGCTCGTTCCGCACGTCGTCGAAGTAGGTGAGGTCCTTCCCCGAGTACTCGGCGTGGCGGCGGAGGTCGTAGTCGGTGCGGTTGTGGATGCGGGGGCAAGCCTCCGCCGATCAGTGGCGAGGACGGGGCAAGTGTCTGCCGTTGAGGTGCTCGCGCGGGAGCACAGCTGTGGGCAGCCGCTACCTCGCCCGACCGATTCCCGCTACCGATCCTGACATCGACTCGCGCGACCCTATAGAACGACTATGATTCCGCGAACATGAGCGATTCGGGGGCAGCCTCCACCAGCCGCGAGCTACCCGGGGAACTCATGTCTCTTGCGGGGGCGTCAGCCGCGTCCGGCGTAAGCCCGTCTCACCTGCGTCGGTTGTGCGCGGCCGGGGCGATCCCGTGCGAGCGCGCGGGGACACGGTGGCGCGTTCGACTGGGAGACGTCCGGCGATACCTCGCGTCACGTCGGCGCCCCGGCCGTCAGCCGGCGGATGTCGCGTACCAGGGCACGGTCCTCAGTGAAGAGGCCGTGCGCTACGCCGGCGAGGCGCGGAACCCCGAGCTGAGAGACGCCACCCCGCTCCAATTCGCGGTCGCGCTCGCGGACGGTCCGCGGGACGTCGTGATCTGGATCTCCCGCAACCTAGAGCTGATCCTCGCCGCGGACGGGCGCGACGCCTTCGACCTCGTTCGCCGCGCCAGCCACCGGCTGATCATCGAGGAGCTCCTCCGCCACGACGCGCTTCCTACACGCCACGACGTGTTCCTCAGCTCGTCCGATCGGGTGCGCCTGCTCCGGGCGAGCGGCGTCAGCGGCGTCGAGTACCTGCCCTCCGAGGCGCCGCTTGAAGAGGGTGTCGTCGTGATCTATGACCACACCGCGCGCGATGGCGACTGGCCGGGCGATCGCCTGCATTGGGCCAGCGTCGTCGAGTGGCCGGACGTCGTCGTGACGACCACGCCGGACGCTGGCCGTCGGCGGGTCAGGACCGTCCGGATGTCGGCGCATCGCGTCGGACTCAGCAGGCGTGCGAACGTCCTTGCCGCGATCACGGCCTGCGCCCGTAGGGCTGCCCGTCTCGGCGTACCCGAGCCCGAATGGATGTCTCGCCTGCGCGAGCAGATCGCGAACCTCCACCCGGAGATCGTCTCGATCGCCGCGGAGGGTGGACCGCGGCCCGCGCTCTCGAACCGGCCGCGCCTCGGCGTCGCCGACATCATCGAGACGTGGCTCGCGTGCGGGCGCGATGTCGCCGAGACCGCTCGCTACTTCGACCTCTCAGTGGGTGAGGTGAACGCAGCGATCGCCTACTACGCGGATTTCAAGGACGACGTCGACCGGCTGATCGAGCGGAAGCAGGGCACCGCGGACAGACTCGAGGAGGTCATGGCACCTGGGCCGGGCCAGACTTGAGGCTGCTCCTCGACGAGATGTACTCGGCGAGGATCGCGCGGTCGCTGCGAGAGCGCGGCCACGATGCCGCGGCGGTCGCCGAGCGGCTCGATCTGCGCGGTGCCGGCGACGAGGAGGTCTTCTCAGCCGCCATCCGGGAGCGCCGGGCGCTCGTGACCGACAACATCGCCGATCTGCGCCCGACCGCCGACAGACACGTCACCGGCGGCCGGCACCACTACGGGCTGATCGTCACCACGCACCGTGCGTTTCCTCGCCAGCTCGTCGGACCGATCGTCGTGGCCCTCGATCGGCTGATGCGCGCGCGGTCCGCGGACGATGCACTCGCGAACCAGATCGTCTGGCTCGGCAGGGTGGCCGAATGAAGCAGTCGCCGACGCCCTAAGGCGCGAGCTTCTCCCGGAGCGCGGGGACGAGGTCGGCGATCGGCAGGCGCACCTGGCCCATCGAGTCGCGGTCGCGCACGGTGACCTGATGATCGACGAGCGAGTCGAAGTCCACGGTGACGCAGAGCGGCGTGCCGATCTCGTCCTGCCGGCGGTAGCGCCGGCCGATCGCCTGCGTCTCGTCGTAGGTCGTCATGAAGTGCGGGCGGAGGTCGGCCGAGACCTGGCGCGCGAGGTTCGAGAGCTCCGGCTTCTTCGAGAGCGGGAGCACCGCCACTTTGTACGGCGCGAGGTCGGGATGGAGCCGGAGCACGACCCGGATGCCCTCCTTGTCGGGCTCCTCGTCGTAGGCGGCGCAGAGCACGGCGAACGTGGAGCGGTCCGCGCCGACCGAGGTCTCGACCACGTTCGGGACGTAGCGCTCGTTGCGCACGTCGTCGAAGTACGTGAAGTCCTTCCCCGAGTACTCGGCGTGCCGGCGGAGGTCGTAGTCGCTGCGATCGTGGATGCCCTCGAGCTCCTTCCAGCCGAAGGGGAAGTGGAACTCGACGTCGGTGGCCGCCGCGGCGTAGTGCGCGCGCTCGTCGGGCGCGTGCTCGCGGAAGTGGAGGCGC
>Ga0082335_1004944_pt1 | contig 19208 bp, 25 predicted proteins | sample Subgrocontami58m_FD_72375 | JGI IMG/M metagenome (GOLD analysis project Ga0082335, IMG submission 72375) | Subsurface groundwater microbial communities from S. Glens Falls, New York, USA - GMW37 contaminated, 5.8 m (SPADES assembly) (version 2) ... | reverse complement strand
GTGATGATGTGCGGGGAAGCAAGCGCGATTATATTGTAGAGCGTGCGAGAAAACTACTTGAAGGTCTGGATTCTGGAGGAAGCGGAGAAATGGCCAAGAGCGTGCGTGAGGAATCAAGAGTCGCACGCATTCAGGAGTATGGAGACGATAAATTGCCTTGCGGAGATATCTCAGGAAATGAAGTGATTGTTGTTGAAGGCCGAGCTGATGTAATCAATTTAATCAAGAACAGAGTACAAAATGTAATAGGAATGAGCGGAGCCAAGCTTCCTAAGGATATCGCTAAACTTGGAGAAGAAAAAGAACTCACTCTCTTTGTTGATGGTGATAGAGGGGGCTTGCTGATTGCAAAAAACGTGATTGCCAATGCCAATGTTGCTTACGTTGCAGTAGCTCCTGACGGAAAAGAAGTTGAAGAATTAATGGGCAAAGAAATTCTGATAAGCCTTCGCAAGAGAATGCCTGCTCAAGATTTCATGAGAAAAGTAAAGCGCTTTGGAGATAATGATAACGGCGAAGTTGCTTCAGAAGGCACTATTCCTTCCCCCGACGAAGCGAAGCAAAGCATAAAGAGAATTTATTCTGAGCTAAAGGACAGCAAAAAAGCTGCACTTATTAACCGCCAGCTCCAAATTGTTAAGACAGTTGCCGCAACCTCTTTAATGCACGCCCTAGAAAATGTTTCAGAGCCAATTTTTGCAGTAATTATTGACGGCTCTGCCACAACATCGCTAATCCGTGCATGCGATGAAACAGGGGTTGCCTATCTCGGAGCCCGAAACTTCTCGGCTGTCGAAGAAACTAAAGTTAAACTGATAAGTTTGTAACGCGGATGTTGTATAGTTGTCTTCACTTTTATGAAATTATTTAAAAATTGTAAAGATATCTTCTCTAACAGATTAGTATGTAAAAATTATTAATAATTGTTTGTCTAAGATAATTAAGAGATTTTAATTTATGGCTCTGCTCATGAATTTATGGATTAAAATCTTACATAGCTTCAAATGACGTTAAGGTAACAATATCCTCCCTTAGGTAATTTTAAATACAATAATCCTCTCTTTTAATGATGAAAAGAGACGTCAAGTTGATTGCCTTAGTTTTCCTTATTGTAATCTCCGCATCGTTCGCGCTTTATTACACTTTTCGGCCTGAATCCTGCGAGCAATACTCGTGCTTTCAGGATAATATGATAACCTGCTCACGAGCCACTTTCCTAAACGAAGAGCCCGAAGCTTCGTGGCAATACACGATTAAACGCCAAGTGAAAGATAACTGCGAGATAGATGTAGTGTTGTTGCAGGCAAAGGAAGGAGACTTGAAGTTGAGGAACTTTGAAAAACATGAGATGACATGCATCTATCCTGTTGGTGTGGCTGCTTACCCTGACAAAGATTTATCAGTATGCCACGGAAGACTAAAAGAAGACCTACAGGGTATTATTATCGAGAAGCTGCATGCTTATATCATAGGCAACCTCGATGATATCAAAAGTGGGTTTAATCTCGAAGTAATAACTAACACGACTAACACAACTATTACCGGCTAGATTTTCGATAATTAAATAACAACCTCCTCTGGAAAATATTTCCAATAGCTAAAGAGAATACAAAGACAGCTACTAGAACATGTTTATTAATTACTTTTTACACAATAAATCATGACACTTAGCATAGGCCCCGCAGGACTAGGACCGACAAAAACAGCGTGTGAAACCCTAGAACAATATCACAAAAAAGGATTTAGAGCATGCGAGCTAGCGTTTACTCATTCTATCTATATCAAAAAAGAAGAAGATGCTGAAAGAATAGGAAAAAAAGCTAGGAGTCTAGGTGTGGCTTTGAGCATTCATGCCCCTTATTACATCAACCTAAACTCGGAAGATGACAGCAAACGAGAAGCAAGTAAAGCACGAATCCTTGAATGCTGTCGTATTGGAGAGTTGTTAGGAGCACACACAGTAGTGTTTCATCCAGGATACTATAGCAAAAATAAAGAATCAAGTTACGAAGTTATAAAAAATCAAATTATAGATATGATGAAAGAGATTGAAAAAAACCGCTGGAACATAACTATCTCGGCAGAGACAATGGGGCGAGTAAACGTGTTTGGAGGTCTAGATGAGGTGAAAAAACTTGTTGATGAAACGGGATGCGGATTTTGCATAGACTTCGCGCACATTCTCGCTCGCGAAGGAAGTGTAGACTACAAAAAATTAGTAAAAATCTTCCCCCAAAAGAAATGGCACACTCATTTCTCAGGCATTGTGTACGGAGATAAAGGCGAAAAGAATCACAGAACAACAACAAAAGAAGAGTGGAGAAAACTACTGGAAAACCTCCCTAAAGATAAAGAAATAACTCTAGTCAACGAATCTCCTACGATGCTCGAGGATTGCGCTGAAGGCCTAAAGATTGCAAGAGGTCTGGGGTTTTATAGCAACTGATTCAAATAATTGAGCAGTTTGTCAGTTGCTATATTCGGGGAACATAGAAGAAGCGCTCAATTATTTATGTTCTCCGTTATAGCAGTCTTGCCTTCTCGTTTTGATATCCCTCTTTTCATTATATCGCGAACATGGTCTATTTCCTTCAATTGAAAGCGCGCATGATTTGGATTTCCCCTGCATAAATTGATTATATCTATCATGCGGTTGATTGTTCCTTCATAACTTTCTCTTTCGTATACCTTAAGCGCATCAAGCCTTTTTTTTGTCGCCTCGCTTAGCTTTATAGTCGTGCTTTTCATAGTCCAAGGTATACCTTCGTGTAAGTATATATACTTTTCGTCACTATAGGATTACATAAAATCTGTTGTCACCACAAAGTTTATAAACGAGCTTTTGGTAGGGCTATTAACTAAATTTACACCACAAACCATGAACGCATATAAACTGTTAGTTTTCTTTGTCGCGGTAGCTGTATTTGCAACTTTTGCAGTCGCAAATGTAAGCGCTTTACCAAAGATAACTGGCATTGAGATAAACGGCATTGAGCATAACATAACTTCAATGGATTGCACAAGTCAGTATTCTGTGGACGCCGGAGAGACAATCCCTGTCAGGGTAAATGTCTTTTCCATCGCTCCAGCACCAGTTGAAAATGACGTGCACATTGTTGCTCGTTGGCGAGATGGTCAAGGGCTAACGATGGAGACAGAAGAATTTGATGTCATCGCAGGTAATACCTACACGAAGACATTGAATATGAAAGCCCCATCGAAAATAGATCCTAGCGAACCGCTAAGATTAGAAATAACCCTTGAATCATTCCGAGGTCTGGGCGGCAGAGATATCTGCTTCACAGTACAGCGGACGTCCAATAGTTTGGAGATTTTAAACACTGAAATCTCTGAGCAATCAGGGCGAAACTTGCCAATTGACGTTGTTGTGAAAAATCGTGGAAGGCATATAGCAGAAGACACCTTTGTTCGAGCTACAATTGTAGAGCTTGGAATAACAAGAACTGTCCTGCTTGGTGACTTATATCCAGAAGATCAGGGCGGATCAGTGAGTGAAGAGGAAGACACCTTACAAGGTCGTCTTATCCTTAACATCCCTGCCACCACTGCTACTGGAGTTTACACCATTGAAATAGAAGCTTTCGACGATGACGCATCAACAGTAGAGACACGCCGTGTAGTTCTAGGCGGTTCCGCAGGTCAGACAAAGGTAATCCCTTCGTCTACAAGCAAAACTTTTGCATCCGGCACCAAACAGAATTATATCTTAACGCTGGTTAATACAGGAGACAGCATCAAGGTTTACAGCATAGTTGTGGACGCTCCAAAAGAGCTTAACGCAGAAGCAAGCGACTCAGTCGTTGTTGTTCCTGCAGGCTCTAGCAAGACCGTGAACTTGGATGTAACACCTTCTAAAGAAGGCACATTCGATTTTACAGTCCGCGTCTACTCAGATGACGAGTTAATCGGAACTGAGAACTTTGTTGCAAACGTCGAAGGAACATCCTCTCGACTTGATGCATCTATTGTACTTACAGTAGTGCTTGCCGTAATCTTCGTTGTGCTTGTAATAGTACTTATCGTACTTCTTACAAGAAAACCACAAAAAAGCGAAGAATTCGGTGAAAGCTACTACTAAATAGATTTTTTATTTTTTTATTTTCTACTTTTTCTTTTTTTATTATTATAGCGAGAAGCATGTTTCATTTTGCTATAATCTTTACAGACTTCTGGGCTCGCCGAAAATTCGTTGCTATAGTAGTTATTGAAAAATAGTTATTAACTTTCAAGTGGTAAAAGAAACGAAAGATTTATAAAGATTATATTTATTCTAATTGCAAGGAGAATTAAAAATGGCAAATTATGATGATGGAGTTTTGAATGCAGCAGCAAATTACATTGGCGCAAATGCAATGAGATATGGAAGTTTATTATACGGAATAGCCAATATAGTTGGTGACGACCCCGATTTAAGAAAGGTTGCTTTTGGAGGATTAGGATTTTTGGTCGGAACCATTTGGGACAAAGCGACAACTAGAAAACAATCAATCATAGAATTGAAAGCGTTAGAAAGTAAATTAGAAGAGAAAAAATAAACATCTAAATAGGGCTTTAGTGTAGGAAAAAACATGGCAGAAGATAAACTTGAAGGATTGCTTAATTCTCATGTAATTCAATGTAGGGGAGCAAGTAGAAATGAGAGTCCTGTTTTTCCCGAAGATAAATCCGAAACAATTGTAGTAAAAGTGTATAAAAATGGAAAAACAGAACCATTATGTAGATATTTGGAATCTGGTTGTGTTGCTCCCCGATGCAATCCTGAAAGAATAAGGATAGGTATGGGTGCAGAAACAGAAGATTGTTTGGGTGTTTGTCCTTATTCTAGTATTTAATTCGCGTGCCACTATCTTGGGTGGGAAAGAAAATAAAATTTTAAAATTGAGAATAACAGTCTTTTAGCGAAATTCCCTATAAATGGGCTCAATAAGGGCTAAAAGACTGTTTATGGGAGATGACTGGAAAAGTTTATGCCGAAGCCGCTGGCTCTTCAGAGAGTTTAGTTTCTTCGAGTGGAGGCTTAGTTTCTTCAATTGGCAGCTTTTTATCATCATCTATATTCAGGCTTAGAATTTTAGATACTCCTTCGTGCATGCTCACTCCATATAGAACACGCGCGCCTACTATCAACGCATCGTTATGTGTTATCGTGATATACTGCCCTGCCTTCATATAGTGCTTCAGCAAGGCAGATAGACGCTCGGAGTTGCGCTTGTCAAGTGCAGCATCAATCTCATCAAAAATGTAAAAGTGATAAGGTCTGTATTCCTGAATAGCGAAAAGCAAGGATAGGGCAACTAGTGTTTGCTCTCCTCCTGACAAAGACGTGACGTCAAAATACTTCCCTTTTTGCATACGAATCAAAATCTTAACTCCTCCAGCAAAGATATCTTCATTATTCTCAATCTCAAGGAAAGCTTGGCCTTTAGCAGAAAGGCGCGAGAAATTGCTCCCGAAAAGTTCATTGATATGATTAAATGTCTTCATAAACGTGCGCTTCTTCTTGTTATCTATCTCCGCAACAATCTTCAGTATTTCTTCTTTTTCCTTTTGCAGAGTTTCTACTTTTACTTGAACTCTATCATACTCTTGTTTTATTTCATCATAAATTTCAAGTGCGCGCATGTTAATTGAACCTATGGTTTGCAATGTAGCTTGAGTTTTCTGGAGGCGCTCTTCTAAAACTTGAAAGGAAGCTTTGATAAGCTCAAGCCCAGCAAAATCCCTCAATTCCATCTCCAATGCCTCTTTTTCCGCCTCAACCTTTGCATTTCCCACTTTAAGATAATTGATTTGATCCTCAACTTGGCGCCACTCTCCCTGTGAAGTCGAGTGTTCGTAGCTTTCCTTTTGTATTTTTTCCTGAATTTCATCGCGCTCCTTGAACAACTTTTTGAACCTCTCATTCAAGTCAGCCTCTTCCTCCTCTTTTTTCTCAAGTAGAGTTCCTTTTTGCTCTGCCTTCGAGTTAAACTCCATGATATCCTCTTCAACTTCAGAAATATCGCGCTTGCTTAATTTAATGACTTCGCGCATCTGCTCAAGCTCACGCTCTTTGTAAAGCAAAGTCTGATCGAGATCCAATTCAGTCCGCGAGGAAATCTCCTCGATTTCCTTCATAACCGCAGCGTATTGCTCCTCAAAACGTGTTGTATCGCTTGTTTTCTGCTGCAATAGCTCGCGCTTTTGCCCCAGTTCCTTAATTTCTTTCTGTATTATTTTTTCCTGCTCAAGCAGCTTCTTTAGATATTCGCGTTTATCTCCAATAGAATGATGCTTCGAAAGTTCTTTCTCTATTTCAAGTGCTTTCTGCTCTTCCTGCTTTAAAACAAGCTTTAATTCATCCTGCTTCTTCCCTTCTTCCTTGGATTTCTCAAGCTCTAAATGTAATTTATCCTTAAATTCTTTTATTTTCTGTTCAGCTTGAGAATTAACATGAGCAATATGCGATTCAGTTATCTTGCTCTGGCAAATCGGGCATATATCTATCTCTCCAACCTGAGATTTTATCTTTTCAGATGAAGCAATTTCTGTTTCGTACATTGAAGCTTTCTTGGCGCTTTCAATAGCCTCTTTAGCAATTTTTTCAAGAGTTCTTCTCTTATACTCCGATTCCTTGACAAGCTCAAGACCTGCTTTCCTACAAGTAGACTCATCCACATAAATAAGATTCCTGGAATATTCCTCCAATTGTTTAATAATTGCATCAGACTCTCCAGTTATACGCGAAACTTGTGCTTCCCTGTCGCGAATTCTTTCCTTCAGCGAGTTTAACTCAGTTCTTAGCGCGTACACGTTTCTCTTCGCATCCTCTAATTTAGCAAGCTCTTGTTTTTTCCTAGATAATTCTGCCTGCTTCTTAGCTAAGAGAGGCGATTCTTCGCGCAATGCGCCTATCTCTTTCTCGTGTTCAGGTATGTGACTTAAAAGCTCTTCGACTCGCCGCTCAATTTCAGCTTTTCTGTGCTGCAAGTTTTCCCTTCTCACTCTAAGGCCTTCAAGCTCTGCCTTAAGATTTGCAATACTCGTGTGAAGAGTTTCCTGCTCAAGACCAGTAGAATGCTGGATATGCTTATTAATCTGTATAATCCTCTCATTAAACGATTCTATCCTTCCCTGAAGCTCATCTGCTTTAGATTTTAATGTGTTCTTTTCATTTGTTTTTTCTTCAATTGATTTTCTTATCGAACCGAGTTCGCGTTCTTTTTCCTCTTCCCTCTTATGAATAATTGAGGCTTTGCATCTCTTAAGCGTCAACTCAAGCTCCTTAAACTTGAGTGCTTGCGCTCTCTCGTTCTCCAGATTTCTAAGATAAGCCGTACGCTCGCGTAAAATCGCTGAAATCTCCTTCAGTTTCTCTTCAGTTTTCTCCAGCTCGTGTAAAGACTTGACTTTGCGGTTTTCGTAAACCGATATACCCGCCACCTCTTCTACAATTTTGCGCCTCTCTTCAGGATGCATTCTTACGACAGATTGTATCTGCCCTTGAAGGATAAGATTAAATCCATGAGGGTCAATCCCTGCCTGAGCAAGAACTTCAATAATATCTGCCCTAGTTTTAACTTCATCGTTTATCTTGTAAATACTCGTGCCATTATGACGCACAACCCTCGCTAGTGTAATTTCATCCTTATCAACAGCAAATGTTCTATCAGTATTATCAAATACCAGCTCGACCAAAGCTTCACGAGCTGGCTTTACAAGTTTTGAACCCATAAACAAAAGATTCTTCGCCTTAGCCGCGCGAATAGACTTAGTTGACAATCTTCCAAGGACAAAGCAGAGTGCGTCTGAGATATTACTTTTTCCGCTTCCGTTTGGTCCTATCACGACATTAATATTCCTATCAAAATTAATCTCTGTCTTGTTCGCAAATGACTTAAAGCCGTGCATCACCAGTTTTTTGATGTGGGTCATCTATTCATCACTATTCTAAGCTATATAAATATTTAAGAACTCGATTGGATAATTCTATTTATGGTCACAAAAAGAGAAATTATTCAAATTTTTAACACTGGCCTAAGAAAGAAACCAAAGATTTCTTTCAGCATTGAAGATCTAGTTGGAGAAAAAATAGTAAGAACCTCAACAATAGATAGAGAATCAAGAAATAAACAGCATATCTCCCCTGGAAGATATCTACAAGCAGTATATTTTGAAAGTGGAAAAGTAATGGTTTTTGGAGAAGAGGGGCACCATGATTCCAGCACATTCCACTCTTATCTTATAAGCAGAACAAAAGTTAGATATAGTGATGAAATATTTGGGCCTGATAGAATAAGATTAGTATAAGACTAATAATCCATCAAGCTCTTCTGGCCTTTCTTTTCCTTCTCTTCTGACTGGGGAAACATCTCTTTCCAAGTTGCCCACGACTTGCGAAATATTCCAGAGTCTTTCAATCTCAATCCTTGCTCTCTCAAAAAAGTTTTTGTGAAAGGGTCGGAAGGATATCCAGAGCCCATATTGCCATATTCTTTTTTTAACTTGCCTACTTCAATCTCCCGCTCAACTTTTGCCAGTATAGAGGCAGCAGATACAACAGGATGATTGAAGTCAGCCTTGTGCTCGCACACAACAGTCAGATTAGATTTATTTTTTATAAAAGTCAACAACGTGTTACGCCATTTTTTTATGTTGATTGATGGACAATCCACGATAACTTTTATCTCCTTTTTTCCATCATTTAGTGTGTTAATCACTTCTGCCATTTTCTCGGCTTCTAAAGTATTGAGGTTCTTGCCCCCCAGAACATATTCATCTATTTCTTGCGGAGAAGCCTTTACTATATGACTTTTAATAACCCTCTTTTTTATCACCTCCCCTAGTTTAATTCTTTCAGGATGCGTAAGGAGCTTGGAATCTTTTGCCCCAAGCTTTTTGAGTTCTTTTTCCTCTTCCTTTTTTATCAGCACGCCAGCAAGTATCATTGGGCCTATCAATGGTCCGCGACCCGCATCATCTATTCCTATAAGCCACATTTCACATTCCTGCCATTTTTATTAAGCTTTCGAGAGCAATAGGCAGTTCAGTCACGCTATCATCTTGGGTAAAGTGCCCTTTGTGACCCTCAAGGATGATTTCCGATTCAAGCTCGGATTTGAACATTTTCATGTTTATCATCGGCACATAAGGGTCGTTATCGGAGAATATTGCAACTGATTTTCCCATGTTTTGCTTGGCTTTGCTGAAATTAATTTCAATCTCAATCCATGGTTGTGCAATAGCTTTTTCTTCCTCACCCAAGCCAGTAAGCTTAAACCATCCTGCTACAAATACAGCCCCTCCTACTTGAGTTTTCAACGAAGACAGATAACGAACAATAGTCTGGCATCCGATGCTGTGCCCCACAAAAAAAGTCTCGACATCTGGGTTTTTTACAGACTTTTTTAAAAACGATATCCATTTCTTCATGTTTGGAGCAGCAGAATCCGGCATTGCGGGTACGTGAACTTCAAAGCCCTTAGCTTCCAACTGTGATTTAAGCCAAGGATACCAGTCTGTTTGAGGGGAACCATTCCACTGATGAACTATAAACACGCGTTTCATAAATAGTTTAATTTGATGGAATATAAAAAGATAACTATCGCGATATTTCTATAATTGCATTAAGCGCAGAAGGCAACTCTTTTACCCCATCATCTTCGCTGATATGCCCTTTGTTATGCTCAAGAATAAATCTAGCATTTAATTGTTTTTGAAATTCTTTTGCTTTTTCCATAGGCACATCTTCATCATCATCTGAATGAATAATAACAAAGTTATTTGTATGTGCTGTTGCTTTTTTAACTTCGGATGGTGAACTGTAAAATTCTGCAATTTGAGAAACTCCAAGATCACTGCTGAAACCGGAAACAAATACACATCCGCCTACTCGTACATTAGCAGATAGAGTTGCTAAATATCGGACAATCGCTATACATCCCAGACTATGCCCGACAAAATAAGTTTCTACATCAGGAGAAACTACTGAATTTGAGATAGTTTCAATCCATTCCTGCAATTTTGGATGCCGGCCTCCTGGAATTTGCGGGGCAATAACTTCAAAACCTCTCTTTTCTAGTTCTCTTTTCAGCCATGACTTCCATGAGTCGTTCGGAATCCCATCCCAGCCGTGGATTATAAACACGCGTTTCATTGCTTTACTAAATGCAGAAGGTATAAAAAGATTATTATGGTTTGCCGTTCGTTATGACTTTGAGTTCGCGTATATGTTCTTCACGATCCACGACATAAGCTCCTATTGATGCCCTATAACCCCAGTTTGCCTGTGGTCTAACGATAGCCTGCAGTTTATTCTTTGATTGCCATGTCCGTGCAGTTGGAGAGGAAGGAGTAGAATAAAACCTCTCCTTGAGAGTTATTATTAATTCTACCCAGTAATCGAGATTCTCTCTCTTAGCTAGCTCATCTCTTATAAATTTTAAATCTCCAAGTGATAACTCTGAAACTGACTCTTTTACTGTATGGCTATGATATCCTCCTCTGATAAGTCCTGCATGTCCATTCATAGAAACCGCTCTTTCAAATTCTGTAAGTCTATGCATAGCTGCCTTGTTCCCGAAATCTACTTGCCCAAATCCTCGCTTAGAAGTTTGGATTGGGCAGGCACGCACAACAACTAAATCTCTTCCTTGAGGGTTAAGAAATGAATACCCGTCGCTTTCTCGAGGAAAGACCTCAACTGCAGACTGGAACATGTTGTAGAATGCTGACGGGGGCAAAACAAGCCGTGTCGGCATCGATAAGGCACTCATGTTTGTTATTCTTCTTTAGGGTTTTAAAACATTAGTATATTAGATTGCTGGCTTGGAAAATAAGATAATAGAGTAGCAGCGGGTAGATTTGAACTACCGATCTCCGGGTTATGGGCCCAGCGAGGACTCCAGGCTCCTCCACGCTGCTATAATTATAATGACATGCGAGGGCTTTTAAAGTTTAGTATTTTAAATAAGGGATGAGCGGACCAGGAGAAGGGAAAATCAAGTTAGGAAAAGCCGATGTTTACATACATCTTAAAGGCAAGTCGCGGGCGCAGGTTACCCATATTGATGTCGAGTTAGAGGAATTGAATGATATCATTAAGCCAGGCGAGAGCACTTATGTTGGGGGCAAGTCTGGTGGAGTATTTTTAGGTCTGAAACGCGAGATGATTGAGCGGGCAGAAAAGAGGGCTAAGAAAGAATGAAAACTAAAAAAAAGAAAAGCAGATTTTATAGCGTGCATGTCATTGAAAAGAATCTCATTCATCATTTAATAGAATGGACTGCCACCGTGCTAAGCATTATCGGGGTTTTGCTTGTTAACTTGCAGAATCTGAACGGATTGTATATCTGGATTCCTGCGAATATATTATGGATTTCATTTGCCTGGAAGCACAAACACTATGGCTTGCTTGTGCTGGCGTGCTCGTATTTGATAATTAATATTATAGGACTGATAAATTGGAAATTTTATTGATAATAAAGCTTATAAGTCGTCTTTGGCGTGATGAACCATGCCACGGTGGGACAGCGGTTACTCCGGAGGATTGCTAATCCTCTTTCGCGCAAGCGATTCCCAGGTTCAAATCCTGGCCGTGGCGTTTAACTATTTGACCCAATTATTGACAGCAAAAAGTATATAAATAAGTAATCCCTGCGGATTACTATGAAAACGATAACAATAAAATTGCCAGAAGAAGAAGCCAGCGAGCTTGATGAATTTATAAAAAAGAAAAACTATTTGTCTAAATCTGAATTTATTAGAAATTTGATTATGGAAAAGTTGGATAGTCACAAAAAGGAAAAATATGGCTGGCTTGTTTTAGCCGAAAAATCACTAAACAAAATGTGGGATAACAAAAAAGATGATGAGGTCTGGAGCAAATACTTATGATTGAGCAAAAAGACTTATTAATAGTTCCATTCCCTTTTTCAGATCAATCTGGGAGAAAAATAAGACCCGTGGTTGTTATAAGCAATAATAACTTCAATAATCATTCAGAGGACGTCATAGTCATGGGAGTTACTTCAAATGTAAAAAAAGAGAGATATGCAATAAGTTTAAACAATAAAGATTTGGAAAATGGCAACTTATCTACAGATTGCATTATAAAAGTAGAGAATATCTTAAGATTAGAAAAGGGGCTTGTAATAAAAAAAATAGGTAAAATAAACGAAAATAAACTTAAAGAAGTTCATTCTGTCCTTGATAAAATAATTAAGTAGATTTACATAGATTGGCTATTTACAGGAAATTAATTTCAACTTATAGGATTGAAGTATCTTCTCTTCCCCTTACCATGACTGATATTCCAATATTTCCTGAATTCGCATAGCGCACCTTCGATGTTAGTGATAGACAAGAAGGGATAATTGGAAAAAGCCTTTTTGTATGCAATATCCCTCCATTTCAAGGGCTCCCCCAATTCTTTATGTATATTACTGAGATAGCTTTTTTGGATTTGATGAAGATGTTCTAACTTAGTTTCTTGCTCTCTTCTAAATAGTTTTCTATCATATACTATCTCCAATCCCCATTCCGCCCCGGGTCCAATATTGACAAAATCATCATCGTCCCAGTTTTGCTTAAAAAATTTAAAGTATGATAAGTCTGTCCATATCTCACACCCTAAAAATGGCCCGACCATCGGAATTCTCTGGATAACCTTCAAAGAATCTTCAGGGATAGTACAATGGTCTATTTCATCTATAATTTTCTCTGTATCAAGCCTCTGCAAATTGTCCAGTATAGTAATATGCTTTTTCTGGCCTTTCTGTCCGGATGAAATAAGATATGCATTATTGAAGATAGGCAGACCTTTTTCCTTAATCTTGTTGAAAGATATAACAAGCCTATTTTTTATTTCATCGTTTAGATTACCAAATGGTTCTATATCTAAATTCTCATACAAATTATATTGGTTAAAAAACCTGTAAAAAATAACATTGATAAGAATTTTCTTCCTATCACCGATTCCATTTAACTTATTTAAGAGATATAACGTGCACTTATCAAGCTCGCGATAAACATTAATTATTTTATACGTTTTAAGTATTTCATCATCTGTCCACGGAGGTTTTTCCTTAAGCACAAAACGCTTGTACCATATCAACTGCCTTTTATAAATAAATTCAAAAAATTCTTTTTCCAAACACGCTGAATTGCCTTGCATTCTCCTAATTATAGTGTTTACTTTAAATAGATAATCAAATCATCCAAAAAACCTTGATGCGATGGACTTAGCTGCCCTCTTTGCCCGATTGAAGAACCCAAAAACTCCGCTATTGGCGGCTCTTTCTTTAGGCGTCGTAAGCTGCTCGTTTCGCGCGTATGCTGCTTCTTTCTTCAATTCTTTCTGTATAGGCTTAGTGAAACGAATACCTGCACGCCTTGCATAGTTCAGCACATCATATAAATTATTTGCAATCCTGTTCAAGCCAATGTAATCATCTTCTTTGGCGCGCTCATCAACTATCTTCTCGAACATGCCACGTGCAATTTCATTAGGCTTATTCATCTTTGCAAAAAGTGATGCCTGCAAATGTGTCTCCTTAAATCGATTACATGTGCTCTCAATAGTATCCACAAGGTCGCAAATCAGTGCTCTATCAGGCTCTGAAACAGATTTATCTTCTGAAGCATATCCCTTGAGCCTGTATGCAAATTCCCCGTAAACGTCTGCACTTTCTTTGTTAGATAAGTCTTGCAAGCGGCTGCCCATTCTTCTATAAACTTCTCTCCACTTATTTGAAAGGTTCTTTCCATCACCTAGTTCATCTGTTTTGTCAAATTTACCTAAAAAAAGATCATTCAATAGAGAAGCAGTAGCATATCTTGTCTGCTCTGCAGTGCTGGCCCAATAACTGGCATTAGAAGCTCTTGTATCTATATTTTTTGTAAGTTCCCCCACATAATCTCGCAAACTTTTTCTCCCAGACCTATCTGCTAGACCTGAACTTACCCTAGTGGACGACGAACTCGCGATTGTCATATAATTCGCATCCCAAATGGGTATTTAAATATTACTAAGAGCTGAAAGTTAAAAGGCTTTATTGATATTCCTAGTTTTAATAGAAGAGGATTAACCTAATATCCATTATCTTGTGGTGGCGTGTTGCCTTAGAGTAGATTATACTCAAAAATGCAACGTTAGAATTTTTTAACTATCTGCAAGAGATTCTTCCACCATCCAAATCATATTCCATCTTCAGCCAATCAAAGTTTAACTCGATTGCCTTGTTGCAGAATTCTGTTGGTTGTAATTCATATTCTACGCCAAAAACGGCCTTATCTTGTTCAATGAAGGGTAAAAGAGTTTCGCACTCATCATATTCAAAACATTGTTCATTTAAAGCAAAATCAAAATAATCAACCAATTCAGGAATTTGCTCTAAATCATTTTTCAAACCAACAGTTAATCCTCTTTTATGAGCTTCTTCTGCAAGCCATTTGTTATAATCCAATTGGTTTTGATAGGATAAATCAAACCCATTATCGTTTAGATAACCGTCCACATTATCTGGCTCAACACCATCACATCCCTTTTCTACTGCTAAATCCAATCTGTTTTTCATAATCGGTGCAAGCAAGTCAATTTTGGAAATGTCAAGCCATTTCTCATCTTCCCATCCTTCAAGAATTTTTCCCTGAACCTCATTTGGAAAATCATCCTTGTCAATTCTCCAGTTTTCATAACTTCCAGCACTAAAATAGCAAATAACCTTTATACCTTTGTTTTTCAATGCATTTATTACTTCTTTTGAATTATCAAATAAATCAAGATCATACATATCAACATCATAGTTTTGATTTATTGTCCCCATCAATTGCCATTGCCACGATGTATTTGGATTTGGTTTCCACCAAAGGATGTTCGCTGATTCTTCATTAGTTTGCCCTTCTTTTGATTCTGATTCATTTGCTTTAACAACATCTATACCTAAAACATTTTGTCCCGCGGTTATGTTTTCAGTTGTTTCAGTTGATGGTCGTCCTATATCATTTCCTATTATTTTTTTTACAGTATATCCGCCAAGCAAAAGAATTCCTACAAAAATTAACAATAACAACCCTTTTTTAATTTTCATTTTATTTTAATATTAGCATAATATCTTATTCTTCAATTCTACCTTCGAAGGCACTACCTCTAACAGACCTAGACTGATTAGCTTTTTGGGCTATTCTATCCATACAGAAATAAGCTAAATATCTCTTAAATAGGTACCGTTTACTTTCCAGCTCACTAAAGCACGTCAACAAAAATCTTGCAGAAACGCTCTTTAGCGTTTTTCAGGGCTTTTTTGCCCTCGTCAGTCAAGGTGTAAGTGATGTTCTTCCCCTCTTTCTTCTCTTCAATCCATTTCATCTCACGCAAGCTCTTAAGAGCAGGATAAATCGTGCCTGGGCTAGGTCTATCGCCTTTCCGTTTTTCAAGCTCGTCGGATAATTCTTGTCCGTTCATTGGCTTTTTAGATAATAGAAAAAGCAGCAAAAAAGACAGAAAACCCTTCATATTGCAACAATTATCTTTCATAAACATATTGGGCAACCGATATATTTAAATACTTCCTTTATTCAAATATCGTATGTCCAATACGATAAAACAAGAAGGAGGTAAAAAAGATGAATTGTTCAAGTGAATCTAGTTGCTGCAGTCCCGAAAGAAGCTTTCTAACTCATGAAGAAAAAATTGAAATGCTTCGAGAGTATAAGAAACGCCTCGACCAAGAATCAAAGGGGGTTGCAGAGCGGATAAAAGAGCTCGAAAGCAAGAAGTAAAAAACCCTTTATTTTATTTTTTATTATTTGTATATCAAACAGCAAGGTTATTTAAACCCCAATAAGATAAAAAACTATGGAAAACAAATGGGTCAAGTTAGCAAACGAAGAATCAATAATGAAGACGATTCAATCGCTAAAAGCGAATGGCATTAGCACAGAGCTAGTAAAAAACAGAGAAGATGCTAAGAATAAAGTCTTATCTTTGATACCTCAAGGTGTAGAAGTGATGAATATGACTTCGGTCACTCTAGATGCTTTAGGCGTCCCCCAAGAATTAGAAAAAGACAACTATAACACTATAAGAAAAGAATTTGCCAAAATGGATTCTAAATCTCAAAAGCATCAGATGAAACAAATGGGCGCTGCTCCTGAATACGCGATAGGGAGCGTGCATGCAATAACGGAAAACGGCGAAATATTAGTTGCATCAAATACGGGCTCTCAACTTCCAGCTTATGCTTATGGCTCAGATTACGTCATCCTAGTCGCAGGCACACAAAAAATCGTCAAAGACCTCGATGCTGGAATGAAGAGAATCTACGAACATAGCCTTCCTTTAGAAAGTGAGCGGGCAAAAATAGCCTACGGAGTGCCAGGCAGCGCTATAAACAAAATCCTCATCATCAATAAAGAATATCCCAATAGAATACACCTCATTCTTGTACCAGAAGTACTCGGATTCTAAGACAAGTTATTTAAACGAGCAAACTACTCAATATTATGCCCCGATATGGAAGTACTAAAGAGGAAGAAGATCTACTCCTTAGAAAAGGCGATGAAGCTGCAAATCGCTATAGGACTCTGCTTGAATTAGGCGCCGTTCCACGAGATATTAGAAAAGATTATCTATTCAGAGAATGCAGAAGATTTTTAGATTATGCAATGAAAGAATTACATATGAAGCGACCAAGAGCAGAGCAAGCAAGTGCCTTATTTATGGCAGTATTAGGAGAAAGAGTAATTAAAATAGAAAGAAGCAGCAGGTCACCTAGAAGTACTTAATAATTTATCAATCTTAGCCGCAAGAATAAAATCATTCTCCGAAAGACCTCCAATAGAATGAGTTGACAGAGTAATTTTGACTTTCTTATAGCCATGAACTAAAATATCAGGATGATGTCCCTCACGCTCAGCCAACTGGCCAACTATACTAACAAATTTCATCGCCTCATTAAAATCCTTGAAAACAAATTCTCGCTCAATCTTGCCATCAACAACTCCCCATTCAGGAACTTCCTTTAAATAATGCCCAATCTGTTTTTTGCCAAAAGCCATAATTCCACCTTCGCAAGGCACGCACTTTTTATTAATAAGAGACATATTACTTCCCCCTTCGCTTCCTAGAGAACAACGTCACAAGCATATCATCCAGCTTTTCAGTTTGGAGGCGTGTTTTTTTCTGATTAACCGCGCTTCTCCTCACAATATCCTCAATCTGTTCATTCAGAGGAAGCATATTTCTCTTAGCTCTCTTTTCAATCACCTGTAAAATCTCTGAATCAAGATAGACACAAATTTGATTTTTATAATGAGTCTTTTCCTTCAAATGAGAGAATGCACGCTCAACCTCTTCTTCAGCCCATCCCTTATCAAGCAGCGGCTTGCGTATTTCATAATCATCAAAACCACGCGCTCGAGCTTCCCTGATAAACTTAACAAGATCTTGATTAACCATTCTCGATTTAGGAAAATTATCTATAAATAGCTATCCCCTAGGTTTAGAAATAGAAGGAAAGCGATTCATATATCTCCTAATAAGTTCTTCAAGAAAAGTGAGTGAAGATTGCCAAACTTCAACTATTTGTTTAGGCTGAGAGTATAATGCATCAAGCTCATCCAAATGAGTGTACAAATGTCTAATCCTTTCCAGCGGAGCAGAATCAATTTTAGGAAATTCTCTCTCAAGCTCGCTTAACGCCGAAAATCTATTTTTTCTTACCCTTCCATCAATCATACCTAATACTTGTTTGGATCCTCGACTAACAGCGTCTAATGATTTTCCAAATCTCTGAAGGAAGAGTTCATAGTTCTCGCGCGAATCATGCTCTGCAAAAAGCAATCCCTGTCTGCATTTACGCAGATTAAATGTCAATGCATTTTGATCTGGGTGATCTGGCATGGCAAATCTAAACTCCCTTCTATAATCAGGACCAAAAACAGGGAGCCCTTCTTCCATGAAATAATCCCTAAATGAAGGATTATAAGCATTAAATCTTCCATCCTGCATTGTTCTCCTATCAGTAACAGTAACCTGAAATGGAACATTATTCCCCTCCATTGCCCAGCTTAATACTGTAGAACATTCTTGCAAATTCCTTTTATTAATTACTGTATCATCATCAAAAACAAGAACTGCATCAATATCGCTTCTCCCATAATTCATTTCTTTCCGCACTACAGAACCATAGACGAGCAATCCTAAACCTCGAATATCTGTAAGCCGTAATCCATCAACTAACTTATTGAAAAAATCATCATAGTTCTTCTTCGTTGGCCTTGGAGCATTATACCCTGGAATCATACAACTTCGAATATCCGAGGTTTATAACTTTATGGACAATTGCATTGCTTATGTCCTCTGTTTTCGGCAATTGTCCATTAGAGAATTTCATTGAAAACAGACTATAAGTCATGAAATTCTCTATATGTGAGATGAAAACTATTTCTTGCCCTTTTCAGTGTAAACTTTCTGCACCGCAAAGCTCTTGTATATTCCTTCAAGTATATCTGTACCAGCATAGCCAGCCAGCAATGATAGTCTAGGATCAAAATTAAACACGATACCTACAAAAGCCCCAATAATAACTGCAATAAATACTGTAATAAGATAATAAGTCCATATAATGCGCCTGCGCAAAGATAACGCCTTGAGAAGTCCAACAACCCCTCTAGTTAAACCGCCAACGCCCCCAAGAATGCCCGCAAAAAGTATAGGATCCATCTCTATTTAATCGCTAAAGGATGATTTGTATTTAAAGCTTGCTAGTTTACGAAAGCAAGAATCACACTAGCTGTCAAAGCAAGCCCTACACCAACATATTGATGTTTTCTCACCCACTCCCTATTAATCCATACTCCTAAAAGCAAAGCAATTGCAGGATAACTTTCAGTAATAGCAGTCGTGACTGCAAGTTCCTTCCCGTGTAAAGCAAAAGCATAAAAGACCCATGCAAACATATCAATCAATCCTGTTGCAATAATTAGTTTGGGAAAGCGTCTGCCTTGTTGAACAAATCTATCTAAACCCTCTCGGCGAGCAATCACAAAAAAGCACAACAAAGTAAAGATTGTCCAAGGCACCCAAATCGCAAGCAAAGGAGAGAAAGAACGTGAAGCGTGAGCCGTAAGATAATCAATAACTCCCAGCCCTACAGCAGTAACAAGTGCAAGAGCAACTCCCTTCTCAAATCTTCCAGTGAGATGCG
>Ga0082335_1004943_pt1 | contig 19209 bp, 21 predicted proteins | sample Subgrocontami58m_FD_72375 | JGI IMG/M metagenome (GOLD analysis project Ga0082335, IMG submission 72375) | Subsurface groundwater microbial communities from S. Glens Falls, New York, USA - GMW37 contaminated, 5.8 m (SPADES assembly) (version 2) ... | reverse complement strand
ATAAAAGGGATGCTTAGAAGTAAAAAGACGGAGCTTATAAAGATAATGAATCCGCAGTTGGAAGATTTGAGTGAAGGTTGGGTTGAAAAGTAAGCATTGTGGCATCCTGTCATTCTGGAGTCCCGTTCACGGGACGAAGAAACTCAGGGTGGAGTGGGGATCACGCCCCCCCGTCCCTGAGGTCCTTCACTTCGTTCCTCCGAGTAAAACATCGGAGTCCGATACCCTCTCGGACAGGATGACAGGTGAGCATGTCATTCCGAAGTCCCACGGTAGGGATGGTTGTGTGGGGTTATAGAACATAGTAAAAAGGATTGGATAATGGCCCCGAAAAAAAGACCGCAAAGTAATAGCATCCTCCGCCGGTTGGCGGAACAAGAGGTAGCCATGTCAGAGCCGAAGGTGACCGAGATGTCACCCGATGAGATAAAACGGCTGGTAAACGAGCTACAGATTCACCAGGTCCAGCTCCAAATGCAGAGTGATGAGTCACGACGGCTCTGGCTGGAGGCAGAAGAGGCATGGCAACGTTACCAGGAACTCTATGATTTTGCCCCTGTGGGGTATCTGACACTGGTTAAAAACGGCATTATTGCGGAAACCAACATAACTGCATCGAGATTGCTGGGGGCAGATCGTTCCAGCTTAAAGGGCAAGATGTTCAATACATATTTGAGTCCCAGGTTCCGGGATATTTTCCGGGGATGCATCGGAAACATGAAAGGTGGTATGGGTGACTGCGAGGTTGAAGTAACTAGAGGTGATGGCATTAAATTCTTTGCCCATCTGGAGATTAGAACCCCTAACCAGGAGATGGCCGATAACCGCCTTCATGTGGCCCTTATTGATATCACCGAGCGCAAGAAAGCTGAACTTCTCAAAGATGAGTTCATCGGTATGGTGTCCCACGAGCTTAAAACTCCGCTGACTGTCATAATTGGGGCTCTTTCGGTCGCCAGAATGCAGGGAGTCTCAACAGGGCAGGCCAAGGAATTCGTCGACGATGCCATAAACCATGCCTATATCCTCGCCGATATAGTTGATAACCTGCTGGAATTATCCCGTTCCCAAACAAATCGCCTGGAGCTCCGGAAAGAACCGGTAAATGCCGTTGAAGTAGCTCGAAGCGTGGTGGCCAGGCTAAAGGACAGGCCGTCAATACACCAGTTCACTATTGATTTCCCGGCAGTGTTGCCTCCCGTCATGGTTGACCGACTAAGACTGGAAAGAATAATTCATAACCTGGTTGATAACGCCATTAAATTCTCTCCCAAGGGTGGGGAAGTCAAGCTATACGCAAGACAGGAGAACAATCAAGTGGTCATCGCGGTTAGCGACCAGGGGATAGGGATACTTCTCAGCGACCAGGCGCGGCTTTTCGGCAATTTTGAGCGCCTGCAAACAAATCTTACGGATAATATACATGGTATCGGATTGGGGCTTAGAGTCTGCCGGACTATGGTAGAGGCGCATGGCGGACGTATCTGGATACAATCGGAGCCGGGGAAGGGCTCAACCTTCTTTTTCACGTTGCCGGTAGCCAGGTAAAGCACACCCTTTCCCTTTTTCGAGGGGGAGTACACGACACTTTTACAGATTTGGCTCCAATTGTCGTAGGGGCCGACCTTCGTGTCGGCCCGCCCCCCGTTCCCAGGGCGAACACATCGGTTCGCCCCTACGGGTTGTTACGATTCGGTCTATGTATTTACATCTAATATAAAAACTGTCGTGTAATAAGCTCTTTCGAGGGGGAGGGGTAACTTCTCTCGCCCCTCCGGGGAGAGAATTAAAGAGAGGGGAACCATATTTAATTAAAGCCTGCCTCATTATCTCCAACATACCTTCGATATTCGTAAAGACCTCATTGTTCCAGAATCGCAGATCTCTATAACCCTTTCCATTCAACCATTTGTCCCGACAGGTCGGGATTACAGATTTTTAAAAATAGCCTGAGTCAGGAGACACATTGCGGCTATCTCCAACCTGTTTGATGGTGGATCAAGGACTATAGTCCCAGGAGTGAGCGCAACTGGTTTGGGGTGTATTTGCCGGGTGGTTCGCGGTTATCGGCCATCTCTTTACAGATCCGCAAGAGGCTTTCATTGATCGGCGCTTGCTCGCCGAGTTTCTTAGCTAACCGCACTACCTCCCCGTTGAGGAACCCGGTCTCTACTGATCCCTGCCGGCGTGTCAGGCTCTGCCAGGTTGAACTTTGTGATTCAGGGTCCGTGCCGCTACCTGACGGTGCAGTCATCTCCGGACGCTCTCCCGGCGGTTCAGCCGGGGAGACCCAGCGAATACCGGCCTTAGTAAGTAGACTGCGGAACTCCTGTCTTACAGCACGTGAAATAAAGTCAACCTCTTCCCCTTTGGAATTGGTGATAGCTCTTACAGCATTGGCTATGTTGGTTACCAGTTTACCCCACTTATAGGGCATGACGTCTGCTGTAACAACTACCGAATACCCGCAATTCCGCAGCTTTACGGCTGTATCTTCAGTCAACTGGTCGGTCCCCTGCGGGTAGCGTCCGATGACCAGTGAACCCGGCGGATCGCGGCGGGAGATAACCTCACCGTTGGCCAGGAAAACGGCCCCTGCCCTGATCATCACCCCGTACACCCGGGCATAATACCGGGCCGCAATCTCCTCGTTACGCACTCCATTTTGAAAGCAAAAGATGGCTACATCTTTAGTTACTGCTAACAGGTCATGGAGAGCTTCTTCGGTATTCTGTCCCTTTACACATAGAAAAACGACATCGTCAGGACTAAAGTTAATCTGGTCCGGACTGGTAACCGCCGGCAACCGTAAGATGTGGGTACCCGTGGGTGTGACAAGGCGCAACCCCTGCTCGTTGATGGTTTTAACATTGCCCGGACGGCCTATCAAAACCACATCGTGCCCGGCACGCCCCAGGTGGCCTCCAACCGAACTTCCGATAGCGCCTGCGCCGTAGATGACTATTTTCATTATTGTTCAGGATTATAGCATTAACCTTAATTAAAAGCCACCTTACACTATCAACCGGACGAAATACCTACCCCCCGCTTCTCACAATCGCATCGCTCATGCGCGCCACACGCATCATGGGGCCGACATCGTGGACACGGACAATGTCCGCTCCTTTGGCAATGCCTATGGTCACCGTGGCCGCTGTGCCCTCCAGCCTCTGGTCTGCCGGCAGGTTTAGTGTCTTCCCTATCATGGACTTGCGAGATGTCCCCAGGAGCATGGGATAGCCCAAAACTGAGAACTCGTCCAGACGCCGCATTATCTCCAGGTTATGCTCTACGGTCTTGCCAAAGCCGATGCCGGGGTCAATGATGATATTTTCGGGTCGTACGCCCGCTTTTATGGCTTGCGCCACGCTCCAGCGCAGGCTGGCCAGCACCTCGATCATCATATTGTTGTATACAGCGCCTTTCTGGTTGTGCATCAGGATTATGGGCACTTTATGTTCCGCCGCCAGCGAAGCTAGCCCTATATCCTCCTTCAGCCCCCACACATCGTTGATCATGGAAGCGCCACAGTCCAGGCCCTGCCGTGCTACCTCCGATTTATAGGTATCGATGCTGATAGGGATGTTTATCTCGTTAGCTACCTGCTTCAGGACAGGGATCACGCGTCTCAGTTCCTCTTCAACGGAAACTGGCGCCGCTCCGGGCCGTGTGGACTCGCCCCCGATGTCCAGAATGTCAGCGCCCTGCGCGACCATCTCTTTCGCCCTGGCTATCGCTACCCCAGGCCTTCCATCCAGTCCATCACCGGAAAAGGAATCCGGGGTAACATTGAGTATACCCATGACATATGTCCTCTCCCCCCAGTGGAACTCGTTATTGCCGATGCGGGTCATACCTCGAAAACCCACAGTTCACACCTCTCTCGCTGGATTAGGCTTCATTTTCTACGGTGTTCATTATACCATTTTGCAGAAGTGGTTTATGATTTGCCTGTGTAATTCTGGTAATAATAAAAGAAGCCCCAAAGGAAATTACCCTTTGGGGCTTCTTTGTATTTTTATTATTGAACTAAGACCGATTACCGGCTAACAGTATTTTATTAACGAATACACGGGAATATCTTTAATTTTTTCTTTCCCTTTGAGCGCTTCTAACTCTATAAGGAATGCAGCACCTATAATATTACCCTTCATCTCTTTTACAAGTTTGGCAACAGCCTCAACAGTGCCACCTGTAGCAATTACATCATCAACGATTAGTACGTTTTGACCAGGCTCTATGCCATCTTGATGTACTTCAAGCTGGTCCTGCCCGTACTCTAAATCGTAGCTCTTACGGTAAACCCGCCAGGGTAATTTACCTTTCTTTCTCACCGGCACCATACCACTGCCCAGGTGATAAGCTAATGCGGACCCTATAAGGAAGCCTCTCGCTTCTATGCTAACGACAGTATCAATTCCTTCCAGAATATAATGATCCGCAAGCTGATTAATGGCCCGCTTGAAGACCGGCCCGTTCTTCAGGAGATTAGTGATATCCCTGAAGATAATGCCTTTCTTGGGAAAATCAGGGACATCCCTGCAATATTGGCTGAAATCCTCCGGCGCTCCCGATACCAGCCCGCTGTTGTGATGGTTGTTCTCCCACATACTGTTCCACTCCTGTTAAGGATTTACGAGATGAATATTACCATATTTATCGCTAAGATTTCAAATTTTGGGCTTCTAAAAACAGAGCCTTTGTATTACAGGAGAGTCCCATGTTGGAGAGTCCACGTCACCTGTCATGCTGTCCGAACGAAGTATCGGACTCCGATGTTCCACCCGGAGAGCCAAAGTGAAGCATCTGGGGAGTGGGGAGCGCCCCACCCTGAGATTCTCCGCTGAGCTCCAGAATTACAATGCAAAGACCATGCTTCTAAAAAGGCTTTGTTTATTATTTCTCGCGTTTGGCCATTGGCCGTATATCGGCATGTGCTTGCAACTCTGCGATATTCCTGAACCCCTGTTTTTGCAGGCTTTGTTTAATACCGGCTATCAGTTGCGGAATAAAATCGTATCCGGAACCTCTGTATGGCACTTCAGTGACAAAGCCTTCGGCAATCCTTACGGACTCTTTATTTTGGTCATATCCGTACCGGACGGCAGACCTTTGCTCCATAGCTTCCAGGGAACCCATCCCACGGTACCTTTTGATCATCCTGTTGGTTTCATAGTCGAACTCTTTTTCACCGGGAGACTCATCTAGACCGGCCATTAAGCTACCCATCATTACACTATTTGAACCCAGAGCTAACGCTTTGGTTATATCACCCGGCTTCGTTACGTCGGAATTAGGCATATCGGGGATTTTGATGCCGCCGTCGGCGATTATCGGCATCAGACCGTACTTGCTTTCCAATCTTTTTGCTTCCTGAGCGCAATCCCATACCGCAGAAGCCTGGGCCCTGCCCGTACCCAGTTCCTGCTGGGTTTTACAGGCATATCCCGGTCCTATTCCCACCCTGAGGCCGTCGCAATACGCTGAAGCTTCAGAAACTATGCTTCTTACCATCTCCGCTGAATCAACGTTGCCCAAAACCACATCTAAATGCGGGAAATTTTGTTTGCAGTACCTGGCAATATCCAGTTGCTCCTTAAAGGCGACGCTGGCATCCACTACTATCCCGTCAACACCCGCGTCGTTACCCTTGCCAATTCTCTCTCTGGCGATTTCCAATCTCGATTCCACAGCTATGAAAACCTTCAACTGCTTATTATCGTTCTTGGTAGCTAACTGATAATGCATATCTTTTTGCAGGTCACTATCGGTAACCAGCGCAATAATATGAAAATCGTCATCTACAATGGGCAGAGTGTCAAGACAGAATTGTCTTATTATCCTGTTGGCTGCCCGGACATCATTTTTATCCAGGGTATCCCTTCTATTAGCCGTTATTAATTTAACTGTGCCATCTGCGTCGTTTTTCGGCGTCATAATACTTTTTAAAGGTATCGCCATATTTTCCTGGTATCTTACATCTCTGCGGGATACAAATCCTATCATCTTTGTCTGGAGAGTCCCGTCTTCAGTTATCGGCACACTGTAGAAACCGTATTTTTTAGCGATATTATAGACATCGCCGACTGTATTATCCGGGCCCAGGACTACCGGGTTCTTTACAAAAGCGGCTTCGAATCTCTTGACCCTTTCCACCTCTTTTATCTGCTCATCCAGCGTCGCAAAATTGTAATGAAGCACTCCGATGCCGCCCGTTAAAGCCATGAGAATCGCCATGTCTGAGCCGGTGACAGTATCCATTGGAGAGCTTACAAGAGGTGTTTTGAGCGCCACCCTTTTGGTAAAAAGAGCCGTTAAATCAACTATATTCCGTTCAAAATCCGGCAGTCTGTTAGGAATAAGAGTAATATTCTCGTACCAGAACTCCTTGTTTACCAGATCTGCGTGTAGTTTTGCCATTCCGGATTCAACCCCTCAATCTTGCTGATATTATTTATACTTAATTCTATTATACATGGTTTCAATCGGCAATAAATAATGGGCCTGCTGTTGAGTTTTGGTATTATCATTCCCCCGAAAATAGATATTTCCGTATGTAGTTGCCCGATTTATCGGGCCATGTTTGCCCAATGAATTGGGCGACTACGGGGCCATGTTTGCCCAATGAATTGGGCGACTACGGGGCCACGGGCAGGTTATTTTCATACCTCGCGGTGCCCTTTGCAACTGGGCATGATGGATTCCCCCGAAAATAGCCAAATTCCCAATGGTCGTAGGGTCAGGTTTATAACCTGACCGCCCGGGCGGACCCCGATATTATCGGGGCCGCAACCTTAAAAATATCTCTATTTTCATTCCCCATGGCCCCGGCTTAACATGGGGATGGGATAATCACCTTTGATTTATATACGTTATGATATGATGATAAGAAAGATGAAATCAGCAATATGAATTATACAGTCCGTTCCAATATCAGGCCCGGCTTGCAGGTCTCAGTTGTATTGAAGAAAGACCAGCAGTCAGGCACACTCACCGAAGGGGTAGTCAAAGATATTTTGACGAAATCCCCTGCTCACCCTCATGGTATCAAAGTCCGACTGGAAAGCGGCCAGGTTGGCCGGGTAAAAGAGATAAAATCATTCTCTCGGAAATAGCCTCGCCCGTGTCCTCCTGTCCGACGCATCGGACTCCGATGTTTTACTCGGAGGAGGAGTCACGAGTTATCGGGACGACGAAGGATCTCAGGGTGGAAAGGGTGTTTTGACAATTGACTTTGCCCCACACTGAGTTGCTTCGCCGACCTCCGGCGGACTCCAGCATGACAGGGATAGCTGTTTTCATACTCCGTGACGGCATGGTAAATGCCATGGTGGATTCCGGTTCAAGTCCGGAATGACAAGATTTGTGTATGCCTCTCTTGTTTATTTTTGAAGAAAGGTACATTATTGCTTGAGATATTAGTAGATGCCGACGGCTGCCCGGTGAAGCAGGAAGTCTATCGTGTGGCCAGGCGCTACGGATTAAAAGTTACGGTAGTGGCCAACTCGCAGATGTTTATCCCTGACGAGGATTGGCTGAAACTGGTTATTGTAAGTGGCCGGTTGGATGCTGCGGACGACTGGATTGCCGAGCATGTCGCAAAGGATGATATTGTGGTCTCCGGGGACATCCCGCTGGCTTCCCGTTGCCTGAAAAAGGGCGCACGGGTAATAGGGCCAAAGGGACGGGTTTTCACTGTGGATTCCATCGGCGATGCCCTCGCCACCCGGGACCTGATGTCTCAACTGCGCAATACCGGGCTGATAACCGGTGGACCGGCGCCTTTCGAAAAACGGGACCGTTCCCGTTTCCTTCAAAGTCTCGATGGCGTCATCCAGGACATTCGCAATGGGAAATAAACCAGCATGACCTGCTAATCGTAATCGGATAGAAAAAGAAGAAAGAGGAATCGAATGAGTGATACCGCAGCTATCGTTATGTTGATCGGGCGTATCGCCTTCTGCGCCCTGTTCCTGGTGGCCGCTGTGGGTAACTTTACCCGCGGCCAGATGATGATCGCCCAGGCCCGCTCTAAGAAAGTGCCTCTGGCTGGCCTTGCCGGCTGGCCGGCCGGGGTTTACCAGATTGCAGCCTGCGTCTCGGTTGCTGCAGGGATATTGCCCGATATCGGCGCCATACTGATGGGCATCTATGTAATCCCCTTGGCGTTCTACGTCCACAACTACTGGACAGTGAAGGATCCGGTGCAGAGACAGCAGCAGTCGTTCGGTTTCTACAGAAATGTGAGCTTGCTCGGCGGGGCGATCTTCTTGTTCGCCTATTTCGCCTCTGCCGGCAATAATCTCAGGTTCGTGCTGACCGCCCCGTTGTTCCGTTTCTAGGGGAGGGCCGCTGTTAGCAAAAAAAGCGATGGTTGGTGGGTGGGTTGGCTGGCTGGTTGTAAACACCCGGGAGAAAAGCAACGGGGAACTCCTGGAATCGTAAAAATAGGCGCTGAGGATATGCTCGATACCCCTGCGAGCTAAAACCCGAGGAGGAGCTAGTAAAAATCGAATTATGAAGTCTGAATTGATAAAAGATGGAGTTGCTAGTGCGCTCCGGCGTATAACCCAAAGGCCACCCCAATGCATCGGGACTTCTACAGCCAATGGTAACTGATTGTAAAGGAGACGAACCACAACCGGCGGGCTTACTCCCCTGTCGGCGAGAGCGCCTCAACAGGTGTAAGGCCGCCAGCGTCATTTAGTACGCTTACAAGATGAAACGTATCTATTACTAATTTCTGAGCCTCCGCGTGACGAACCTGTTGTTTGCCCTTGGATCCTAAGTTATAAATATTACTCACTAGCTTGTCGGCCTCTTCAAGCGATTCTTGCTTGTCGGGTGCTGCATTAGTATAAAGATAATCTATATAAGCAAATAACCTATTCTTTTCCTTATCTCCTGACAAATCCAATGTCTTACCACTTCTCGTAAAATAGCTTTGTGACTCAACTTTCCATAGATGCTTGCTTAGCTTTAGGATTACATTACGGCATACGAGGGCGCATGCATTCCACTTAGCTGGGTTATTTGAGCTCAGATTGTCGATAGCGGCAAGCAATTCATGGCCAACTGGTGTCTCCAGAGCGTCAAGCTCTTGAGTAACAATCCTGTAGTCCGGTCCTAATAGATTTATTCGCTCCTTTTCCCTGAGGTCTTCGACCCATAACCCTCCAACCTTATCATAGATCAAAGCTCTCGTCGAAGACAGAATAGACTTTGCCCTATCTAAAAATAATGCATGCTGCAATTTCAAATTTACGACGTTGGGGCTATCGGACGGCACTGGATCAATACCAAACGGTGGCTTCAGGCTTTCCATCTCGGTAATGCTTTTTGCCAAGACACCATGCTCCTCGGGCATACCCCTAAGCCAAGACTCGCTTGCAAAGTCAATTTTGGAAACATCCTGCATGGAGAAAAGTTTCATGTATGTTTCCATAGCTTTTCTATATGCTTGATCTTTAAAAGGTATCGGCTGGTACGGAATATGCGCAGGGCCATGTATCAAAATGTCTATAAGGGCAACCAGAACTCCATTACCAGCGAAGTTCATTGAGAGCCGAGCTTGACTAAGGACACTACTCACCGGCTCCCCATTATCTAGACGCTTCCTTATCTCTTGGGCTAGTTCTATTCTCCTATCCAACTCATCCGTAACGTTCATGATTGTATATTATACCAAAACGGTGCGTTGCCGTTGTCCTTCCCAAACTATTTGTCCGCTAATCCACATGACGCGTCGACCGCGTTGTCCGAGCCAATCTATCGTCTTTTAGAAACTGGTTTCCCTCACATTAAATCCCAATGCTGGTATAATCCACGGGTATCATTTTCCGCCTGCTAAGGTGGATTTATTAAAGCATAAAGTAGTCAAAGCGATTGAAAATGGACACCTCCCTGTACCCACATTAATTGCGTGTTCTCCCGTTGCTTCCTATCCTCAAATTATCTCGGTGAATTCCTGGCTATTATCTCCGCAACGGGCACTTCAAGGGCCTCTGCAATCCGCTCCAGGATTTCCAATGACGGTTGGTGTTTGCCATGCTCCAGCCGGCTGAGATTAGGCCGCTTCATTCCAGCTTTTTGCGCCAGTTCTTGTACAGAGTATCCTTTTGTTTCTCTCAACCGGCGCACTGCCAGACCTATTCGGTTTAAATTGTCTCTATTTGCGCTCTGCGACTGCTTGCCTTTGTAATAGCGATATTCGGGTTCGCAGTGAAACAGAATGTCGTCCCAGGGTACTTCGAAGCGATTGCCGGATTCCTGGGTAACACTAAAATAGCTACGGTTCCTGGCGATTAACCACCTAGTTACCCCGGAAGAATCAGCCTCGGGCAGGTCAGATACCGGCAAGATGTAAGGCCTCCCATTTTCCATACGAATAAAGAACGAGTTTATATTGTCCAGGTAATGCACATCAGCAATTCTCTTGCCCAACTCCGGGTCTGTCTGTTTCTTTATAAACGAAATGAGAGCGTCAGTTGTCAGATGCTCTCGATCCAGGAATCTGGCGTTATGGGGCAACAACTGTAGATGAGATGTATCCGACACCCTCGATACAAGGAATAGCCACGGTTTTGAATATGTATCAGGATTTGCAAGGAGCGGTGCGGGCCAGATATGCATATCGTTGATACTGGTATCCACTATAAAAAAACCACAGTCATGTTCGACCGCCAGGTCTGCAAGTCTATGCCTGATTTGTAGACCATTAAATCCCATACTGCTCCCCAAAGCCTCGAACAACGAACGGCGGTTGGTAACCAGACACACCTTCAGATGTTTAGACTCCAGGACGCCATCCTCTCTCGTTGCAGAATTTTTGGTTAACGTTATCATTCCCCTCCTAACATATAACCCAGTTTTCTGAGGGCGTCTCTTAGCTTGCTATCAAATTCAAATTCATCCATGGCCACTTGGTTCTCAATGTCCCACCGGCCTATCTCTTTACGGTCCTTGACGATGTGGACATGATAAGGCCTGTGATCACCTTTGAATGTTATGAATACATAACCAGCAAGCCTCTTCCTGCCCAATAACAACCTCTTCGCGTTAATAACGTATCATTAATGATACGGATTGTCAAGAAAATACTTAGTTCCACCGTATTAAAACTTAAGCATGTTGGCTTGAGACAGTAGTTATATTTTCAGATGATCCAGCGAGACTACCGGCATTCATTCTATTCGCAACCCCTCACTTCATATTAAATCCCAATGCTGGTATAATCCACGGGTATCATTTTCCGCCTGGCGGCTGAGTGTGCTCGGACTCATCCGGTCTGGAACCGGCTAACATTCTTATCATCCGGGAAAACCTTGAAGCTGATATTTCAGTCAGTTTTTTAGTGAATATCCAGTTGTATTTTAATGGCCTCCTCAATCCTGTGTATATCTTCTTGCGATAGCGTACCGGCGCGGCTAAATAGCCGTGACTTGCTTACAGTTGCCATCTGGTCAGCCATAGCTTTACTTTCCTTCCCGTTAAACACCACCACCGCCTCGCTGGGATAAAGCCGGTCTGTCTTGCTGGTGAGAGGGACAACCTGAACCCGATTAAGGAATTTATTGGAGGCATCATTACTGATAATCACCGCAGGCCGCTTCTTTTGGATTTCGCCACCGATGGAGGGGTCAAAGTTGACCCACCATACCTCACGTCGTTTCATAGTCTATATCCCTGAAAGTAGCATCAGCCCACTCCGCAGCTTCCTTCTCTCTCCCCTTGTCCTTCGCCATGTTCGCATATGCTGCTTCAAGGTCCGGACGAACAACATGAGGCCTGGCTAAATCCTCGATGAACTTGCTTATTTTTCGCGGCCCGATGGTATCATGGAGACCCTTGTAGACCTCTTCATCAATTGTAACGGTCAGTTTCTTATGCATAGCTCACCTCGTTATACGTATATCATACGTGTAGTCCTTTGAAATATCAACGGACGAAAAGTGGCGCTCCATGATATGAAAATATCCCTTTAATCCGGAAAACCGGGACTTTAGCTCCAATCCCGTTCAAACGGGTGGCGCCCTACATCAAATCCCAGTGCTGGTATAGTCCACGGGTATAATTTTCCGCCTGACGGCTGAGGGTGCTGGGACTCATCCGCCCCTGCGGCCGGCGCACATTTTTATCATCGGAGAATATCCGCTTACATACCGCCACCGGGTCCTCCGAGTCTATCTCGTAGAAATTCAGTTTGGTGGCCTCATTATCTGCGGGTTTCGGATTCAGATTTTTAAAGCGGCTGCACTGCACGATGCCGGAGGTCTCCAGGAGATCGTGGGAGTGGGTATTCTGCCACCAGTCATCGTGTTCCAGTTCCCGGCCGGGATTGGAGATGTTAAAAACCAGCAATATCGCCTCGGGCATCCCGTTGGGGAGCTTCGTCTCCGGCCTTTGCAGTGGCTGCACGCTCCTCCGGTAGGCAAGGAAGTCCCACACCGAGACCTCGTAGCTTTTCAGGCAATCTATCATATTGCCTTCTTTAGCTCTTTGCCGGTCATCCTCTTTAATTTTTTGCATAAGGGCCCATGGGTCGGGCCAGTTGATGCGGTACATAGTCAGATGCCTGACGGGTTGCCCAACCGGGGCCTTAAACGCGGCCCCTAGCTCGCCGAAATCCGGCAGCATATCCCGGTAGCGGGAGACGTTTACAATACCCGGAGTTTTAAGCAGCTCCGGAATGTGGACCCTGTCATACCACCAGTTGAATTCCCACGTGCGGGTTTCGTCAGTGCAGCCGATGACCTCGATAGCTATGGTCCTGGCCGGAAACATTTCACTCATTTTGTACTCCACAGAAATATTGGCTGCATTCTACAATATCAGGTAGATGGTGGCAATACTCTTTTAGAATGGTGTGCATACTTGTCCCTTCTATGGAGAAAATCATTCATTCTCATTATCGTGAGTACCAAGAAGTTTGGCAATGATTTTCCAGTCTGTCGTTCTGGCCTCCGAGCCGGAATCCACGTACAGGAGTCTGGTTGTGATTACTGGATTCCCGCCTACGCGGGAATGACAATGTGGCTATTTTCGTAGTAATCTCTCATGCTCATTACCATGGGCACCGTCAAGGATTAAAATAGCGCGTAAATCCTCTCGCCCCTTTGGGGAGAGAATTAAAGAGAGGGGCTATATTTTTAGTAGAATTAGATTTTTATCACCCACACCTTTCCGTTCCTCTCCCATCAAGAGAGAGGAAAATTGGACCTCTATTTTCGGGAGAATTAAAAAGCGCCCCGCTTGTGCAAGCGGGGCGCACTATTTGGCGAACCCTGGATTATTTACAGAAAAATGAGGCAACTTCACCTGTAGAGGTCGCTAACCTCCCCTTCAAATGACAGCGTACGTTCTAGTCTGCCAGGCTGACCGGGGACTGTGCTTTTTCCGGGGCGGTAATCTCGCCGGTGTCTTCCTGGTTAACGGGGCTTACCTCTTTTGCGGAATACCGGACAGGCTCTGTCCTTAGTAGTCTCGGAGATAGGGTTGCCCATAGCCTGATAGTTTGGTGTATGTCCATCATATCCGTCACCACCTTTATAAACAGGAATATAACACATTAATGTTTCCAAAATGTTACGTAATACGAATATTTTGGAAATCTTATCCAACTGGATACTCTCCGTCGGGATTGACACGTAATTATCCTTTGAATCCGACCAATCCCAATTCACTCCGACCTGTCAGGGAAGGAAAAGCCGTTTCACAAATTACCTTATCGTCTTCTTGTGGAATACCGTATCTTAGTAGTAATATTGAAAGTGAAAGAGTTAACGTATTAACCGTGCTACCGTTCTTAAAAACCACATTTCGAATAGGAGGTATTTTTGAGTAAGCGAAAAGGAAACTTGTTGGTTGCAACATTGGTTGCAGTGATAGTATTGGTATTGGTATTGTCCTGCGCTCCGGCTCAACCGATATCACCCCCGGCCATATCTACTCCAATTGCCGCTACGCCAGCGCCAATAACGACACCTGTTGCAACTTCCGAGGACGCTGCCTGGGCCAAAGTTGTGGCAGCCGCGAAGAAAGAGGGCGTCGTCACCGTATACAGTTTTTACTATGTGGGCGACACAGGACGGGCCCTGGCTAAGGCTTTTCAGGAACGGTACGGTATTCGTGTGGAAATCCTGGCCAGCTCTGGTCGGCAGACCGTCGAGAAAATCAGAGTAGAACAGGCAATAAAGCAACCCGTTGCTGATGTCGTGAACGCCGGCACATCCAGTTCAACCGAGATTTCCATAGCCGGCTTTGGAGAGAATGTCTCGCAGGAGATACCGAATTTGAAGGACCGGTCTGTATTCCTGGTTGACCCGGTTTACTCCCCAAAAGGCGATGTATTGTTTACGTCGTTGGACTATGTTACGCCAGCAGTAAATACCAATCTGGTGAAGCCCGCTGACGAACCGAAATCGTTCAAGGACTTCCTTGACCCCAAATGGAAAGGACATCTCCTTGCCGTAGACCCCCGCGGCGGTGGCGGCGGCGTATTCAACATTATCGCTACAATGAGGTATTTTAAGATTCTCGACGATGATTACTGGCGTCAGCTTGCCCCTCAAATGGTATACTTCGGCGCTCTGCAGGAACAATTCAGGGCGGTAGGACGTGGGGAATTCAAGGTGGCGCTTGATGCGAGCGTATCTACCATACTACCTTTGATCGCCGAAGGCGCGCCGTTGAAGCTAGTGCCACTGGATGAGGGAACAATTACGCAGGGTGAGTCCACGATCGTGATTAAAGGAGCGCCGCACCCCAACGCTGCTAAACTGTTTGCCGATTGGATCCTTTCTGCGGAAGGGCAGGAAGTCTATGTCAAGGCAGCCAGTCTCAGTTCCATGCGTAAGGGCGTTCCCAGTTATATTATCCCCGCCGCCAAACTGACCCCGAAGAAAATTGTAAACCGCACCTGGGATGCAGCTCAAGCCAGCAATGATTACTTGAAGGCCGGGGTGATGGACCAGATATTTGGAAAGAAGTAGCTGATAGACACTTCCCCGATAGGGAGGCTCAGTATGCGACTCCTTTCCATGGGTTGCAATTGTGTTTTGGAAAGGAAGTTGGAATAATGTCCTATCATCGTCTGGAGTCACGGCATACAGGTGGACTCTTCTTCGATATGCTTAATGTCTATTACCGGGGGGCAAACGAGGCTACTCAGCGGCGTATGGAAACTATTGTAGCCAATTGTGTCCGTATTATGATGGCTGCTCGGGCAGCCAATATTCCTATCTTTTATGCTAAAGCTGACCACTGCCCCGATGGAGCAGATTCGGCGACACAACTCACAGATACTAATCACTTGCTGCAACCCTGGCCCGACCCGGCGAATCCCTCCCGTTTCGTTCCATCGGCCAGACATGGAACATGGGAAGGCGAGGTAATTGATGAACTAAAACCCCAGCCTGGCGGCTATGTGATTCCCAAGCACCGGTGGAGCGCTTTCTATCAGACCCATCTGGAGCTTTCATTGCGCACGAGGGGTATTGATACCATAGTTCTGGCCGGGGGTTCCACCGAGATTGGTATCGCCAGCACGGCGTACTCGGCGCGGGATATGGATTTCAATCTGATTATCGTCCGGGATGCCTGTACAAGCCCGCAAAAAGACAATCATGAACAGTTTATGAAACGCATTTTCCCACGCATATCCAGAATACGCACCACTGATGACGTAATAGAGATGATGCAACCAGGGTAAAGAGGACTATAAAGCTTTTAGATACTTTCTAACCTCTACGATAGAAACAACATCGGCATATTTGGCATTCATGTCAAAGAGGTTTATTTTGTGGGTTGTTTGTCCCCGGTCAAAGGTACATTCCCGGATGACGCTGACTTTATAGTTATAAGAGGAGGCATCGGTAACACTGGCCCGCACACAGCCGGATGTAGTCCCTCCACATACCAGCAGGGTATCTACATGGCGGGTATTGAGCAGGCTCACCAGGGGTGTACCGAAAAAGATGCTGGGTTTGGCTTTGTAGATTATGATGTCACCTTCCTGAGGGGTTATCTCGTCAACAATATCGTCGCCACGGCGTGTTTCCGATAATTCGCTGCCACGGAGGAATTTGGTGGGGTCATTCGGGGTGCCTGATCCGGCCAGACGCCGGTTACCTGTACTGTAGATAATCGGAATATGCTTTTCCCTGGCTAAGGGAAGCAGTGAAGCGATATGGTGGATTGCCTCCCATGCCTCCTCGCCGCAACTGGCCGGGAATCTTTTGATGGATTTCAAAATGGGTTCCGGGCGGTCTCCGGCCCAGTTATAGATGACGTCTATAATGAGTAAAGCCGGCTTTTCGCCGAACCCCAGCCTTGCCCCACGGCCGATTATTTCATAGACTTGCCGGTCCCGTTCGGTGATTACATCATCCCAGATTTCCATATCCACCTCCTGGATTTGTAAGGTCCTTACCCCTTATAATTCTCGTTATACCAGTCGGCTATTTCACCGCCGGTAGCGAACCAGACATTTCCATGACTTTTAATATATTCCAGAGCTCGTTCCAGGGCTTTAATGCGGAAAGCCTGCCCCGAAAGATAGGGATGGACCGCAATGGGCATTACCCGTCCGGTTTTAGCGCCTTCTTCATACAGAACATCAAACTGGTCTCGTATAATTTTCTCAAACTCATCCGGAGTAAAGTGGAGATTGGTATAAGCGGGCAAGTCGTTAAGCTCCACGGTATATGGGATGGAGAGAAGCTTGCCCTTTTTAACTTTCATAGGGAAAGGCTGGTCATCGCTGCACCAGTCACAAAGATAGCTAATACCTTCATCGGCGAGGATGTCCGGGGTATTAAATGTTTCAGTAAGCCCCGGTCCCAGCCATCCCCGGGGTGCCTTGCCCACAGAAGCGGTCACGGTTTTGATAGCAGTTCTTATAATCTCCCGTTCCTCAGCTTCGGATACGTTGCGCAGATACCTGGAGTTAGTCAACCCGTGCCCCATGAATTCCCAACCCCTCCGTTTTCCCTCCTCGATGATAATCGGGTAATTGGCACAAACCTCTGAGTTGAGGGCCACAGTGGCCCTGATATTGAGTTTGTCCAGTACATCCATGATCCGCCATATGCCGACGCGGTTCCCGTAGTCCCGCCAGCCGTAATTGCGCACATCGGGAGCGGGGGTGCTGCCGGTAGCCTGAGAAATTTCGACGTGAAAGTGTTCTATATTTATAATGAACCAGACCGCAACACGGGCATTATCAGGCCAACGCAGTGGCTTCCTGAATGTTATAGCCGAAAAATCATATCTGGTATTGTCCATAACAATGCCTCTTTTCCGTTTAATCGGTCCTTGTTATCCGGAATGGATGCTTTAATAATTTCAATTCTGCGAAGCGTTATCTCCCTTAGGTTCCGTTTGCCGCTCGCGTTCCCTGAACCAGCGTTTAATTTCGTCCAGAGCCGGAGGAGAAACATAAAAGACCTGAATATCGTTGGGGAACTGGACGGCGTGGCCTTCTCTCATAAGCAATATCCCGGCCTCGCCGGGTTTCAGCGATTCATCTATCTGTTTGGAGATATTTTCTTCTCGCTTTTTCTTGGCCTCTGAATAAAATTCCCAGACTTTATCGAACACTTTTGGATTATCCAACCCAACTGCCATACATTTACTCCAGTCCATAAACTCAGTAAACAATTCAACAGTTTCTATGGGGTGTAGCTCGGCGCCTTTATCCAGCTTGGCTTTGACGATTTGATAGCTTGCTTTGTTTAGTTCCCCGAGGGTTTTAATACCCTCCTGGCCACCTTCAGATATCAACTCATGGTATATTTTAGTCGCTTTGCTCAGTTTGCTCTCCAGATTTGCCATCTGAGTGTCAACCTGTCCCCAGTATATATTCACCAGTCCTTCAAGTTCAGGTTTAGGATTGACAGGGATGAACAGGAGAGGAACAAAATACAATTTTCTTCCTGCTCTATATTCATCGGCGAACGGTTTTTCAATTTTGCCTAACTGCTCTGACATGTTTTCACATCCTGAATAGTTTGTTTTGGTTAACCGACCTTAAAATTTTAAGCGCTCTGGCGGCGCTATTTGCGGACATGTAGTTGAACTGATTGATATTTCCCAGATTTTCCTGGCCCGGTCCCCATATCCAGGTTACCACGGGTTTCAGAGGGAAATCTCGTCTTACCTGCGTTAGTATGGGCACTAACACCTCCATAATGGGAGAAAAAGAGGCAGAAATCAATACTAAGGCATGCACTGATTTATCGGAGAGTAAACCGTACAGCAGTTTTTTGTAGGCTTCATTTGCTGTTGTGCTATCTACCTGAAAAAAGGGCATCAAGTCCACCGGATTGACCAATGCCTCAGGACGCGGTAACAACGTCTTTATTTTTCGCGTTGTCTCATCGGAAAGCTGTGCCAGAGTTAACCCATATTGTTGGCAGGCATCGAGAAACATTACAGCGCCGCCCATAGTATAGGTCATAATAGCAAGTCCATTGCCAGCCATTGGAGGTAACGCAAGCAATGCCCTGGTCATATCCTTCATTTCCTCAAGGTCTCCCGTTTGAATGATGCCGTATTGGCGCAAGGCAGCTTCTATTATCTCCTGCCTTCCGCCAATAGAACCTGAATGGGACCCCATAAGTTTAGCTCCCGGTTGGCTTTTTCCACCCTGGATGGCAATTATAGGCTTTTCCCTGCTTGTTTTTACCGCCACCTCACCGAAATGACGTGCGTTCTTAATTTCCTCGACGTGTAACAGGATAATTTTCGTATCATCGTCCTGCGCAAGGTATTCCAGGGCTTCGCAGAAGCCGATATCGCTGGCATTGCCGAGGTCTATAACTTTACCCAGAGGGATCTCATACAAATAACCTGTAGAAAAAATCCCGCTTTGAGATATCGCAGAAACAGCGCTCTTTTTTAGATTAAACTGGGCAAAAGGCGTGGCCAGGTTACGAAAGGTGTTGATAACGCCAAACGTATTGGGTCCCAGGATTCTGGCCCCTCCCGAACGGGCGATGGATAAGATTTGTTCCTGTAATCCCTTACCTTCTGAGCTTAGCTCTGCAAAGCCATCGGTCTGAATAATGATGGCCTTTATACCTTTATCCACACAATCCTGGACAACGGCTGGTACTATTTTAGAACCAGTTTGAATAATAGCCAGGTCGACAACGCCGGGAAGAGCCCGTACTGTAGGGTAGCATTTTATACCGAGAATCTCTTGCGCCC
>Ga0082335_1004942_pt1 | contig 19210 bp, 18 predicted proteins | sample Subgrocontami58m_FD_72375 | JGI IMG/M metagenome (GOLD analysis project Ga0082335, IMG submission 72375) | Subsurface groundwater microbial communities from S. Glens Falls, New York, USA - GMW37 contaminated, 5.8 m (SPADES assembly) (version 2) ... | reverse complement strand
CCATCAGCTGGGAACTGGGGGATGTGCCCGGGCGGCGGGGCGCCCGGCTGACCTGCGCCCAGGGCCGCCTGTGCACTCTGGACCGGCCCGAGGTGCAAGCCATCGCCGCCCGCTATCCGGACCGGCCGGGATTTGAATAGGGAAGAAAGGTATTATCCACTTTTGCCTGCCATTGCGGGCAGCGCGAAGCCGATGTTTTCGCAATCACTCGATATCACGTGGTTACTTCATCGCTCCGCGCCTCGCAATGACGGGCTTTTCTACTTTTTACGGGTTCATCATACCTGGTCCTACTTGTTAATCGGGCCGGCGATGGCTTCAGCGTATCCACCGATTAACAGCACCGAGTGTTTTCCTGCGCCACCAGCAACACCGACGATGATATCCTCAGGCTTATCCACCACGGGAACCATGTTCGTCTGTTCAGGCGCTTCGGCGATCCACTTCGGAATCGCCGCCCAGCCGCTTCCGCCGGGGGTAAAGCGGGATAAAGGCACCCTTCCCCACTCATAGAGGAAACGGCGCATGTCGGCCAAGGTCCACTTGTCCTTGGAGATGGTATCGGCATGCTCCGGACCGATCAGCAGGATAATTCCCGAGTCGCGCAGCATGGGGTTCTCCACCATCGCCATTTCCTGGGCCGTGTTGGCCAGTATCCCTTTGCCGGTGGTATTCCAGTGGTCGTTTACATTCCGGCGCTGGAAGATGGGGAAGGCGATTACCGCATTGTCTTCCTTCTTGAAACCGAGTTGCGTCCGCAGGGTACCCCAGGGGTTGCTTTCGCTCTCGGCGATGCACATGGTGAATTCGCCCGATTGCCCATGCGTTGCCTGGTTGGGACTGGGGGAGTGGGCGCCGCCCACATTGCGCAGGATGGTCTGGAAGGCCCGGCCGATGGTGGCATTGGCATGATATTCCGGACCAAACAAGCCGGCCCCGGAATGGACCCCGAGCTCCTTGGCTATGGGACCGCTGACGATCAGCACGATCGAAACGGGGTTGGTCGTCACCTGGGTCTGCCTCAGGTTCCATTTTTTCTCGTAGGCTTTGCCGATCGTCTCGAAGGCCGAAACCAAGACCGGCATATACTCGGGCTTGCAGCCCGCCATCACCGCATTGATGGCAATCCCTTCCACCGTTAAGCCGCCTTGGCGGGGAGGCAGTTTCATGATCACTTTGTCCGGTGGGGCACTCGTCCCCGCCAGCATTTCCTTAACCTTCTCCCGGGTCGGCGGAAAAATCGGGAGACCATCCGTCCATTTCTGTTTAAAAAAGAAAGCATTGACCTCCTCATAGGTTCCTTGGAGTTTTACGGTCTTGGCCGGGTAGTAGCTCTCCTTGGCGGTCGATGCCACCGCCGCCGGTTTCCAGGAAGTTGCCTTCTTGATAACATCGTCAATAATTACTTTTGCCCTCGCTTCCACTTCCTCCTTCTTGATTCCGCCCACGGGATGTTGAACCTCCGCAAAAGCCATATCCGGGGCGCCCTCGCTCTTCATTACACTCCGGGCCAGTCCGACAAACTCATTGGTAGCAATAGTAACGGTGGGGATGCCTGCTTTTTCGATTCCGAGCTGGTACACGACCAGCCATCCGGTGCAGCCCCCTCAATCGGCCTGGGAACCGATCACCAGGTCAGGCTTGTATTTTTCCTTGATCATTTTAGCCTCGGCATCTACCGACTGCGCGGTGCTGCCCGGGGCCTCCGTATGGATCGTCGATCGTTCGACTTCATAGAGTTTGACGATCTTGACGGTGGGAATTTTTTCCTTCAACAACTCGGCCAATTTATTCAGCATGATTTCGCCGTTGGGCTTGCCATTCCAGCGGAGCGCAACGGTTTTGTTTTCGAGAGTGGTGATGCGGGGTGCAAGTTTCAGCGGCTCTTTGATCACCGCCCCTTCGGGAACCAAGAGTTCCCAATCCGTTACTTGCTGACCATGGGCAATAGGGAGCAGCGGCGCCAGGAAAATCGACAGAACTATTATTGCCAGCTTAATACTTGTTCTTCTCATGGTTTTCTCCTTAGTAAGTTAGAAAATCTTCTTCTGTTTCTGCCTTTGGTCCCCTCCGGGACAACCCTTTCCTGATGTCAATCACCTCCTTCTTTCAACAACGCTTCCCATCCGGCCGACAGGCGAATCGTTCTGCTGACTGCTTTCGAGGTAGTCCAGACCGGAACGAGCATGCTTTTCTCGCCGGGACCTCCGGAAACCAGGATGAGAAATTCATCCATAAAAGGAACGGGAATCATGGAGTCAGCGTCCTTAGTATCGAAAACCCATCCCGGAACATCGCCCGCCCGACGGGTTGCTATGAATTTCTCTCTATATTTGGCGAAGGGGATCCGGGCATGCGCCCCAATGAATTTTCGGATTTTCTCCCTCGTCCAACCATCCCGGGCCAGCATGGCGGCTGTGTCCTTGGCAATGATTAAAAGCATCGAGGTCCTGCGGCTTCTCTCCAAACCGGCGAGATGGTCGGCCACAAGTTTCAGATATCCCTCTGAGTCCTGGCCAATCCCCACGATGCCGTGCGTACCCTCGGCGGCAATCACGGTCACTACATTTGCCGCCTGCGGATATCCCAAATCCATGTGGAAGGGTTCCCAGGGGTTGGCCTCCTCATTTTCGGCCAGCATCATGGATATTTCCCCGGGCTGACCAAGGCAGGACATATCGGTCACTCCCGGCCAGCTGCCGCCCACATTCTGAATGATCAGGTGGAGCGCCCGGCTGATGGTGGTGTTGGCCTTCCATCCCCGGCCGAGGGCATTCGTGCCGGCATTGATATGCAGTCGTTTGGCAATGGGGCCGCTGACGATCAGCATCGGAATGTCCGGGTTGGTAGTTATGGCCACAGATTGCAGGTTAAGCCGGGGGTCTCCGGCAGCCTCCACTGCGGCCACCAGGACCGGCATATACTCCGGCCGGCAGCCGGCCATCACGGCATTCACGGCGATCTTCTCAATGGTGGCCCGTCCTCGCATGGGCTCCAGGACAGTAACCGGATAGTCCGGAGAAAGATCCGCCCCCCGCAACATCTCTCTTACCCGCTCTTTCGTGGGAGGAACAATCGGGAGGCCGTCGGTCCACCCACGCCGATAAAACAGCTCGTTGATCTCCTCGAAGGCATCCTTTTTGATCGAACATTGTTCGATGCTTACCTCGGGAAAAGCCCCGGCCAGCGGTGGCCTCGTCTTTCCCAGCTCGACCATGGTTTTCTGAAGAAGCTTATCAACAAAGACATCATCCTCCCGGATCCCGGCCGGATTATATATCTCCAAAATCCGCTGCCCCGGAGCCGCAAACGCCTTTGAAGAAGAAAAAGGACAATCTTCAGGGAGACCGGCAATCAATTCCCCAATTGACAGCAACAGAATGCAGTAAAAGTTTAGGTAACAAAGGTAGTCTCTCTTCTTCATGTCCTTGCTCTGCCATGCTCCGGAATAAATCTATGAAGCATGTTGTTCCTGCTGAGAGCCCCTGATGCCCTTCTGGTGGAGATACCCTTGCCCCCCTCTCTCCCGCTCAGGGGAAAGAGAGGGAAGGGGGCAGATAGCAAAGACAGAACTACTGTTTGATCTTTTGCATCACGGGAGGAGCATAAACGCCAATGAAAACGGCGGAATGGCTCCCCGGACCACCGGCGACGGTAAAGTAGATATTGTCCGGGTGCTCCACCATGGTTACCATGCCGTCCTTCGGAAAAGGCTCGGCGGCACCGCGGTTTTTCCTGTCCTGGGCTACGGATTCTACGGTGTCGCTGTGGGCCGGACTCCATCGTTCCAGCGGATACCGGGCTTTCTCATAGAGGAATTTTCTCATCCTTTCGATAGTCCACCCTTCATTGGCCAGGATCTTGGCATGCTGCGGCCCGAAGGCAACCAGCACCGACCCGCTGATGGTGTCGTGGGACGAATCGGGACGCGGTATCTCGTCCGTCAGCATCGCCGTCGCTACGGAATTGAGCACTCCTTCCCCGGTCTTGCTGTTGTTGTCGTTCATGTTGTTCCGGTCTCCCAGGGCAAACATGATCACCGCGTTTTCATCTTTACCGATGGGTTCAAAGGCGGGCGGGGGGAGTTTCTCCAGTTCGTACCACTTCGTTACCTGTCGGTTTCGACGTTCGTTGGTATAGATCTGTTCCTGCAATGAGGGGAACGGATTTTCCGCACGGTTCACACCCCAGGCCGCCGTATAACGGGCAAACTGGCCGAGCGTTGATTTGTTCACTTCACCGGGCACCGCGCCGCCCGTATTGAGCATCAGCAATCGCAATGTCCGGCCGATGGTGGCGTTGGCCTGCCAGCCGGGACCGTAGACGCCGACACCCGAGTTGATGTTTAACTGGGAAACATCGGTGATGGGGCCGGTGACGATGGCCATGGGCGCCACAGGCTGGGTTGTTACGCACTGACGGTACAGATCGAATTCCGGTTTTGTTGCCGCTTCGACCATGGCAATTAAAACGGGCATGTATTCCGGCTTGCAACCCGCCATGACGGCGTTGATGGCAATGTTCTCGACCGTCGCAATCCCTCGGCGCGGACCTACCTGCCCAATAACATCACCGGGAGACCGCTTCGTGCCGGCCAGCATTGCTTTTACCTTCTTCGGCGTAGGAGGCACGAGCGGCAAACCGTCGCTCCAGTCCGCACCCAGGAAATCGTCGTTCATCGCCCTCATCGCTTCCAATTGATCGGTCCCTTTGTAAACTTTCGTTTCAACTTTTTTCTTGGCAACAGCTGCGGCAGGTTTCTTCGGCTGCTTGGTAAGACCGGCGACAATTTTGTCCATGATGTCCGGCGTGATCCTGGTTCGCACCACCTTTTCCACGAGGCCGGCCACTGGGTGCTGGACAACGACCAGGGGATACTCGGGCATACCGGCGCCGATGATGACCTGGTACCCAAGGCTGGACAATGCTGTTGTTACCAAGGTAACGGACGGGATACCGACTTCTTCTACGGCAATTCCTTCACGCGTCACGCGCGTGGTGCAACCGCCTCAGTCACCGACGGCGAGGATCGCCGCATCTACCGGCTGCTTCTTGACGAACTGCTGGACATCGGCCTTCCACGCCGTCCCTTTGGGCCATTGATAAAATATCGCCTGCGGATATTTTGCCTTCAACTGGTCCTCGATCTCGGCCAGCAGATACTCTGCCCCCGGCTTTCCGTTCCAGTGAAGAGCGATCCTCTTGCCATCGAGGGAATCCACCCGCTGGGCAAGCTTTGCCGGTTTAATCTTCGCTTCACCCGCCGGAAGAAGTACTTCCAGCTTTACCGGTGCTGCGGCTATAGCCTGCTTCACCAGCGGCAGAACAGGCATGGGCGTCAATACAAGGAGGAGGGATAGAACCCCTGCTCTCACCAAAACGCTCTTTTTCATTTTTTTCTCCTTTAGTAGTTGTGGAACGATATAGAACACTTATCCTTATTGCTTTCCTCCCTCTCCCGATGCCGGGAGGGGGAGGAATATGGTGCAGCAGAGGAGAAAGTTACCGTTGGATCTTCTGCATGACAGGAGGAGCATAAACGCCGATGAAAACGGCGGAATGGCTCCCCGGGCCGCCGGCAACGGTAAAGTAGATATTGTCCGGATGCTCCACGATGGTTACCATGCCGTCCCTGGCAAAGGGCTCGGCGGCGCCGCGACTTAGCCTGACCTTCGCTACGGACTCGACGGTGTCGCTGTGGGCCGGACTCCACCGCTCCAGCGAATACCGGGCCTTCTCATAAAGAAACTTCCGCATCCTCTCGATGGTCCACCCCTCATCAGCCAGGATCTTGGCATGCTGCGGCCCGAAGGCGACCAGCACTGAACCGCTGATGACCCCGTGGGATTGATCGGGACGGGGGATCTCGTCCGTCAGCATCGCTGTCGCTATGGAATTGAGCACTCCTTCCCCGGTCTTGCTGTTGTTGTCGTTCATGTTGTTCCGGTCTCCCAGGGCAAACATGATCACCGCGTTTTCGTCTTTGCCGATGGGTTCAAACGCTGGCGGGGGCAGTTTCTCCAGTGCGTAGTAACGGGTTACCTGTCGGTTCCTGAGTTCGTTGGTGTAGATCTGTTCCTGCAAGGAAGGGAAAGGGTTCTCCGCACGGTTCACACCCCAGGCCGCCGTATAGCGGGCAAACTGGCCGAGCGTTGATTTATTCACTTCACCGGGCACCGCGCCGCCGGTGGTGAGCATCAGCAATCGCAATGTCCGGCCGATGGTGGCGTTGGCCTGCCAGCCGGGACCGTAGACGCCGACGCCCGAGTTGATGTTTAACTGGGAAACATCGGTGACGGGACCGGTGACAATAACCATCGGCGCCACAGGCTGGGTTGTTACGCACTGCCGATACAGATCGAATTCCGGTTTTGTTGCCGCTTCGACCATGGCAATCAGAACGGGCATATAATCGGGCTTGCATCCCGCCATGACGGCGTTGATGGCAATATTTTCGACCGTCGCATTTCCTTTCCTCGGACCGATCACCCCGATAACTTCCTGGGGAGAGCGCTTGGTCCCGGCCAGCATCTCTTTAACCTTTTTCGGTGTGGGAGGCACAAGCGGCAGACCGTCGCTCCAGTCCGCGCCCAGGAAATCATCGTTCATGGCCTTCATTGCTTCGAACGGGTCGGTTCCTTTGTAAACTTTTGTTCCGGTCTTCTTCTTGGCAACAGCTGCGGCAGGTTTCTTCGGTTGCTTGGTAAGTCCGGCGATGATTTTGTCCGTTATCTCCGGCGTGATCCTGGCTCTTACGACTTTTTCCACGAGGCCCGCCACCGGATGCTGTACAACGACCAGGGGGTACTCGGGCATGCCGGCAGCCTCGATCACCTGTACTCCCAGACTTATTAATGCTGTTGTTACTAAGGTAACGGACGGGATACCGAGTTCTTCAACGGCGATTCCTTCACGCGCCACGCGCGTGGTGCAGCCGCCTCAGTCACCGACGGCGAGAATCGCCACGTCCACGGGTTGCTTCTTGATGAATTGCTGGACATCGGCCTTCCACGCCGTCCCCTTGGGCCATTGATAAAAGGTGGCCTGCGGATATTTTGCCTTCAGCTGGTCCTCGATCTCGGCCAGCAGATACTCTGCCCCCGGCTTTCCGTTCCAGTGAATGGCAATCCTCTTGCCATCAAGGGAATCCACCCGTTGGGCAAGCTTTGCCGGTTTTATTTTAGCTTCGCCGGTTGGCACAAGGACTTCCAGCTTCACCGGTGCTGCAGCTATGGCCTGCTTCACCAGCGGTAGAGCAGGCATGGTCATTAAGACAAGGAGCATGGACAGCATGCCTACTCCCACGATACCTCTTTTTCTCATTGTTACTTCTCCTTTCATGCGTTGCAGAAAAAACACCCTTCAAGCTTGTTCATTGCCAATGCGCCTGGCGATCACCTCCCTTCTTCCCGATTTCTTGCTTACTTTACGATCTCCTTCGTAACCGGGAGATAACGGGTCGTTTCCAGAAAGACAGAGTGCTTGCCTTCCCCTCCGGCCACCATGATGAGGAAACAGCCGGGAGCGGCCACCACGGTAGGCATCGTTTCATCCTGGCGGCAGCCGGGCTTCTTGTTGTTGTTCCGGATCAGGTAGTCGGCCATCGGGATGCGGGAGGTTTCGAAGAGATAATTCTTGATCCTCTCGAGGGACCAGCCATCCTTAAAAATCGTGTCCGCATGTTCCGGACTTAAAATCAGCAGCTCCTTGACGTCTGGTTTGCATTCAAAGCCGTTTTCCGCCAATCCGACCACCGGCCCGATGTTCTTGGCGATGGGATGCAGAATGCCCTCGGCGGTGTTGGGCTCGTGGAGGTTGAAATTAACAAAGCTGCGCACCTCAAACACCGTGACCGTACTGGCTCCGGCTTTCGTGCCCTGCTGAACGTTAAGCGCGCTCCAGGGGTTTGCCTTTTCATTTTCTCCTAGGACCATCGTAAAGCTCGCCGGGGTGCCGAGGGTGGTCTTATCGGGCGAAGGCGGTTGTGAACCGCCGACGATGTCCATGATGAGGTTGACGGCGCGGCCGATAGTCGCGTTGGGTGCACTGAATGGTCCCGGTCCCAGGGCGCCTGTTCCGTACTGAATACCGAGTTCCTTGACGATCGGTCCGTTGACCACGATGAGCGGGGCGCAGGGATTGGTCGTGGTGGTCGCCGACCGCCAGTCATGCCGGGGATCAAGCAAAGCTTCGGCGGAGGCCAGGATGACCGGCAGATATTCCGGTTTCGCGCCGGCCATGACCGCATGCGCAGCGGCCAGTTCGACGGTGAGAACCCCCATGCGGGGAGGAACGATGCCCAATACCGCATCGGGCTTCCGGGTTGTTCCGCCCAGCATGGCCTTGACCCGTTCCGGCGTGGGAGGAACGATCGGCAAACCATCGCTCCATTTCTTTCCGTAGTAGAGCGCCGTGACGTCCGAAACGGTGCCTCGTAACGTGAACCGTTCGGCCGGATAGGCTGCCTTGGCGGCTCTTACCGCCGTCGTGCCGGGTTTCCACTGAGTGGCCGCTTTCATGATTTCCGGAAAAGCAGCGGTCGCCTTGGCCCGGATATCTTCCAGCTTAATCCCGCCCATGGGATGGGGCACGACGACAAAGGCCATGTCGGGCGCCCCGACGCTGGCCATCGAAGTGCGGGCTAAATCAAGAAAATCTGTGGTCGTGGTCGTAACGGTAGGGATGCCCATTTTTTCAAGTTCGAGCTGGTCAACTACCAGCCATGATGTGCAGCTCCCTCAATCGGCCTGCGAGGCGATGACCATATCAGGCTTCAGACCGGCCAGCTTCTGGGCAAAATCCTTGCTGGCCGCAGCGCCGCTGCTTGACCCGGGCGTTTCCGGAAATGCCTCCCAAGCCTTGATAATCTTGACGTCTTTGACCTGCTCGGCCAGCAATTCGGCAACCCGGTTCAGGAAATTGTTGCCATTATGCTTGCCGTTCCAGCGGAGCACCACTGTTTTGCCTTCCAGGGTGGCCGGATGCGGATTGACCTTCATCGGTTTTACCTGGATGACGCCCTCGGGGTTTAGCAACTCCCATTCTTGTGCAGACTCCTTACTGTAGGAGAGGGCCGGCACGGCCAGTCCCGCCATGAAAATGGCGCAGGCCAGAAAACTTTTACACCATCTGTCATTCATATTTTTTCCTTTCATCCTTGAGTGCTGTTCATCACTACTTCCATGCATCAACCTTGACCATGACCGGGGGAGCGGGACTAAACTCGGTGAAGGGCCACCATTGGCTCTGCTTACCGGGTCCGCCCACAACCACGAGCTCGATCTGATCCGGCCTCTTGGTAACCGGTATCATGGTGTCTTTTGTCAGGGGCTGGAAATCCGCGGGCGGGCAGCAGGAACTGGCTGAACATTTACCCTCCACCATGGGAGGCTGCGCCCAGTAAGGAACGAGAGCGGTCTTCCAGAGGTATTCCCGGATATCATTCTTCGACCAGCCTTTGCTCGCCAGGGTGGCCGCATGTTCCGGTCCCAGAATCCAGATGCCTCCCACGCCGAAGCAGCGTGATACGCCCACGGCATTCATGGTATAGGCCATGACATTGGCCAGGCTCTCCGGCTCGACGCTGGCATGATCATTCTGATTGATCGGCATGCCGCCTCCGGCGTAGATAACCACGTTATCGGTCGGCTTGAACCCTTTTTCCGCGGGCCAGCTCTGGCGCCAGGGGTTTTCGTCAGCGTTTTCCCCGGCCACCGTGGCCAGGATATTTCCTACCCACCCTTGGGTAGTCATGTCCGCGTTAGGCGGACGGGAACCGCCGGCCACATCCCCGAGCAGATTGATGAAGTAGCCGACGGCAAGATTCACCGGCTGCTCCGGTCCCATCGCTCCTACCCCGTAAGCGATGCCCAGTTCCTTGACAATGGGACCACTGATGATCACGATCGGCGCCGTATGATGGGTCGTGGTGGTTAGCGCCCGCCATTCCCGTCCGGCCTTGGGTGTAGCTTTCATCGCCTCCACGACCGCCAGTAGCAGGGGCATATGCTCGGGTTTGGCCCCGGCCATCACCCCGATGGCCGCCACCAGTTCCACGGTCACCACGCCGTTGCGCGTAGGTATGGCGTCCCAGACAACCTCCCCTGGTTTATGAGAGGTCCCCTTGAGCATCTGCGCGACGGCCTCTTTCGTAGGGGGTATGACGGGCAGCCCTAACGACCAACCCTTGTCGTAAAACATCTTGTTCACATCTTGGTAAGTGCCCTTGAATTTGATGATTTCCAGCGGATAAGGTGCTTTTCCCAGACCGGCCAGGGTATCCCGGCTGGGCTTCCAGGCCGTCGCAGCTTTCAGGATCGCCGGGAATGCTGTATCTGCCTTCTTGACAACCTCTTCCCGCGAGATCATGCCCAAGGGGTGAGGCACAACTACAAATGACATATCCGGTGCGCCAAAACTTTCCATGCTCGTTTTTGCCAGACCGATGAATTCCGAGGTGGCAACCGTGACTGTAGGGATGCCGAGTTTTTCTACTGAGAGCTGGTCGCCGACCAGCCATGAAGTGCAGCTCCCTCAATCGCACTGGGAACCGATAACGATATCGGGTTTATACTTGGCTATGAGTTTTGCCTTCCGATCGGCATCACTCATGTTTACGCTCTGGCGGATGGTCGTCGGTTCGACCTCGTAGATCTTGACGATCTTCACCCCCGGGACCTTTTCCTCAAGCAACTCGGCAAGCCGATCGAGAAAGATGTTTCCGTTGGGCTTCTGGTTCCATTTGAGGCCGACGGTCTTGCCCTCGAGAGAGTTGATCCGCGCCGCCATCTTGATGGGGGTTACTTTGACAACGCCGGCCGGGTTGACCAGTTCCCAGTCCTGTCCTGCCTCCTTGGCCGAAGCAATAACCGGCAAGGCGAGCCAGGCCATGATCACGGTCAATGCCATGATAGGCTTAAAGAATCTTTGCTTCATATCTATACCATCCTTTCCTGTCCGTTTTTTCGTTTACATTCCAGCCGATCTCGCCGGCTCAAAATGCCTCCAGTCCCCAGAGGCGGGCCGGATTCTTCTTCGTCATCAGATCCATTTCCGCCCTGGTTACACCATTTTTCAGCAACAGAAGCATAAACTCCGTCAATCCTTCCGTCGGCACAGGGTTATACCCCTGCCCCAGGTCGGAGGAGATGATCGTCTGTTCGGCGCCTACTTCCTTGATGAATTTGACGAATTGCTCGATCGTGGCGTCTTTTTTCAGGTAGGTGAGGGCGATATGCTCCATAAAGGCCCCCATCTCCGCCATCTGCTTCATCTTATCCAGCGGCACCTTTTGCGTGGCATTCGAGGCATGGGTGACCACCATCTTGCGCACCCCCTCCGCCTTCGCCGCCTTGACGATGGCGACATCTTCCTCCGGCGAAATATGTCCCGTCAGCATGGCGATATCCGCCTTGGCGATCAGCTTGAGGATCCTCGTCACATCCGGGAGAATCTTCCCGGCACTGTCATAAATCCGCAGTCCCTTTCCATCCCACTGCTTTCCCTCCAGATGGGCCTTTTCGGCCAGGTCATGGGCCGCCGACTGGCTCGGCATCTTTACATAGCGCATGCAATCGCCGGAGAATTTCAGCGCCGTGCTGACGGCTGCCGGGTTGATCCCCCCAATGGGATAATTCAGCGCCACACCGCCAAAGATCTCGATCCCCGGGACTACCTGCCTGGCGATATAAGCCCGATCAAACGTGTATGTCTGATGATTGAAGAGGTTAATGGCGCGCATGCCGACCGCCTTGGCTTTCTGGGCAAGTTCAATGTCATTGAGCGCCCGCCGGACGACATCGGGTCCGGAGTGGACATGGGAATCAATACAGCCCACCAGCGGGTTCTCTTCAAAGGGAACAGCCGCCGCTCCGGTCGCGGTTTTACCGGCCACGACCAATCCTCCGAGGGCGCCTCCTGCCACTTTGAGAAAATCTCTTCGATCCCAACTCTTCTCTTTTCCCTCTTTCTCTGTTATCTTTGTCATTCCGTTATTCTCCTTGCTTAGGCTTGCTTGAGTTCCATGATTTTTTGCTCTGCCTTTTTTTTCTGCTTTCCGGAAGCGTTCCTCACCAGACAAAATCAAACTTATCCCTCCACGAACGCGGCAGCCATTGGCCAAAGGACGCCCAATGTCGCGCTTGAGGAGGAGCCAGCATAATCATCGAAGCCATAACCACCATCGGGATATCCATGAAGATGGTCACGGAGGCTAAGGTCTCAACCACGGCGCCAAAACAACCACAGTCAATGCTTCGCCCCTGGGCCAGAACGATGCCTTTGGCGATAAAAAAAGCGAGGCTCATGAGGGCAACCCCCAGCGCCGACAGGCGGGTCAAAACCCCGAAGAGTAGTCCCAAACCGCAGAGCAGTTCGATGAAGGGCATAACTAACCCGAACATACGGGCCAGGGCCATGGGCAGAATGTCGAAGTTGTAGACGGCATCGACTGAATATCTTTCAATGTCGACCAGTTTGCCAAAAGAAGATATGAGGAATACGGCTGCCAGGAGCAAACGAAGCCCCAGGATCAGGTAACGATTGGCCAGGATTGACCTGACCCACTGATCCCGCGCCGGCGACATAACCTGAGTGATAGCGATTTCTTGTTTTTCCATTTCTGTGGCATCTCCATTCTTATAATCTGCACGATTCCCGAGATCTGCCTCCGGAATCATAAAAAAACCGGGTCCGCACTGCGCCCGGCAAGGTTACTTCTTTTTCACCGTCGCCGACTGAACAGCCGCCTTGAGGATCAGGGGAAATTCAGCGTCCGCTTTCTTCCGTATCCCTTCCAGGTTATGGCCGGCTATCGGATGTCCGGTCACCACCAGAGACATATCGGGAACGCCCTGGTCCTGGAACAGGGATTTGATTGTTTCCTCAAACGCCGTCGTCACTATGGTTACTGTAGGAATGCCTTTTTTCTCGAGATTAAGCTGGTCGACCACCAGCCATTGGGTACAGTGTCCTCAATCCGCCTGGGAGGCGATAACTATATCCGGCTTCCGTTGGGCAATAATTGACGCAACCTGCTCGCTGGCCGGCAAATCCTTGGAAATGACGGCGGTGCTCTTGTCCTGCTCCCATAGTTTGATGACCTTCACGTTTTTCACCTGCTGACCGAGAAGCTCTCCGACGCGGCTTAGAAATTTGTCCCCGTTCATCTTTCCATTCCAGCGAAGCAGAACCGTCTTTCCCTCTAAAGTCACCGGATGGGTGTTGATCTTCACCGGGCCTACTTTGGGGACTTTTTCCGCCGCGGCCAGCAAGGAGCGGCAAAAAATAGCCGTCGATAAAACTACTGCCAAGACCGCCAGGAACGTTAACAACTTCCGATACCTCATTTCCCACTCTCCTCTCCCAAATTATTTTTTATCCACGGGATATCCCAATTCCTGCCATTTAGACCACCCGCCCGCCAATAGCCTGATGTTGGTGTATCCCCATTTTTCCGCCAATTGAGTCGCCGTGTCGGTGGCATCTTCTTCGTGCGCGCAGTCGCAATAGATGATGAGCGTCTTATTCTTGGGAAGATTCTTGGGGCTCTTTAGTTCCGGCGCCCAGGGAAGGTTAATTGCTCCCTTGACATGTCCGGCGTCATAAGCGCCTTTGGGTTGGGCATCCAGAACGATGAAATCGGTTTTTTTACTTTCGATCAATTTTTTAAGCTCGGCCGGTTCCATCTGTTGGAATTCAGCCGCCGCTGCCCAGACTGCAAGCGACGTAAACAACAGTAGCAAAACACCTGAAACCAGACCGCAAACACCTCTTTTGCCATAATTCATTGGCACCTCCTCTTCTGCAATTTGTACGACACCATGTTCAATTTCCCTCCAGCCAGACAGAATGGGAAACCATACCGAAATCCTTGAGGATATGGACCATGCAGAGGCCGGTGGCACTTCCTTGCGGCTCCGCTCTCTGCGATGCCCAGTGAATATGGATACAGGCGTCGTGGTCCAGCAAGGCATTACGGTACATTTTTATTTCCTCCATACCGCCCGTATTGCCATTTTCTACCATCAGCTTTCTCAGCAACGGTTCCATGAATTCCAGGTTGTTTTCGGCCGTCCGAAGCTTGATTACTTCCATCCACTTCATTCTCTTTGACCTCCGACCCTGTTTCGTGCTAATGGTTAGCACAAGTCGTACCATAATAAATGTATAGTAATATCCAATTGTTGCGTGCAGTGTTTTGCATGATTGCGAATAGTCGCAAGAATATTGTGATATTTCGCAATAAGTTGGTTATGTTGTGAAATACCGCCATAAGAAATGTTTCTTTATTTTATAGCGCTAACCGGAACAATCAGGATGGGCAATTAATCGGCAAGCAGGTGTCGCCGGAACAGCTAACGGAGCAACAATGAACAGCAATGACCACAATTTTTTTCATCAAATGACGATGCTGATCTGCAGCAGCCTTGATATCGAAACCGCTTTCCAGCGGGCCTTGGATTATTTGGCAAAGGTTATGCCCGTAGATACAATCTTCCTGCACTTGTATAAACAAAGCTTCGGTGCGGTAAAAACCATCGCCGAAGTGAAATCTTCCGGGAGTAGAAGTCTGGAATTAATAACGCCCTTAACCCGGGAAGGAAGAGCAAGTTTTGAAAAGCCCGGTGTGCCTAATGTACGAATCGTCAATCGTTCCGATGAGGATCCTGTTATCAAGAAGATCGCCCATACGTTAAGGCTGAGGACCTCGTCTTTCTTAGTGATGCGCTGCACAATCGACGGCCAGAGAGTTGGCTCTCTGACCCTGACGGCAAACGGTAGAGATAGATATACTGAGGAAAACGCCCGGCTGTTGTCGCTTTTGAACGAACCTTTTGGCATTGCTCTGTCCAACGCCCTCAGGTACCAGGAGGTTCTCAGGCTGAAGGATACGTTGATCGACGACAACCGGTATCTCCATCAGGAGCTGTTCCGGATGTCAAGCGATGAAATCATCGGCAGCGCTTTCGGCTTGAATGATGTCATGGAAATGGTCGGTAAAGTAGCGCCGCTGGAAAGTCCTGTCCTGCTGCTGGGAGAAAGCGGGGTGGGCAAGGGGGTTATCGCCAGCGCCATCCATGATTTGTCTCCCCGGAGGAAAGGGCCCTTTATAACAGTTAATAGCGGTGCTATCCCCGAAACCCTCATGGATAGCGAACTTTTCGGACATGAAAAAGGCGCTTTCACCGGAGCCATAGAACAAAAAAGAGGACGATTCGAACGGGCCAATCAGGGAACCATCTTCCTTGACGAGATCGGTGAACTGTCGCCGCAGGCCCAGGTAAGAATGCTGCGTGTTCTTGAGGAAAAGGTAATCGAGCGGGTAGGAGGAACAAAATCATTGCCGCTGGATATCCGGATTATTGCCGCCACTCACCGAAATTTGCAGGACATGGTCAAGGCCAATCAATTTCGTGAGGACTTGTGGTTTCGGATCAATGTTTTTCCTCTCAAGGTGCCGCCGCTAAGAGAAAGAAAACAGGATATCCCGGCGCTCGTTCATCACTTTATCAATAAAAAGACCAAGGAGCTAAAGTTGCCTCAGATACCGGCCGTTGCCCCGGGAGCGATCGTTCGCCTGGTACAGTATAACTGGCCGGGAAATGTCAGGGAATTGGAGAACCTGGTGGAGCGGGAGATGATCTTAAACAAAAGCGGCCCCCTTACCTTCAAGGTGCTGGCGATCAATGAAAGGGACGTTGATGCGGCAGCCTCTGCCGAAATTTGGGAGGGCTCGCCAAATCTCGACGAGATTTGCGCCTTTCATATCCGCCGGAGCTTGACCAAGGCCAACGGCATCGTGCATGGGCCGAGAGGTGCCGCTGATCTTCTTGGCCTAAATCCCAGCACCTTGCGAAGCCGAATGAAAAAACTGGGGATTCCCTATGGAAAAAAGTCAAAGGGAAACGGATAAGTACACCGTAATTTAATCCTGCTGCCTGCTTTATGCCATTTCCTGGTCGAGCGCCAGGGCATGGGCATACTGAGGACAGGCACCGCTACAGGGTCAGGTCTCGCAATCACGCATTGAGCCTCATACTTTTTCACGGCGTTAAGGCTCTGGGTGTAAACCCCATTGAACTGCCGCATACCGCGCGAAAGATTCCCCCTTCAACCGTTTCCACCACTCTGACGCTATCCTGGATGCGCAGGAGTTGTTTTTCAGGTGCTGACTGAAGTGAGGGCCGGTTCTCCCCGACTTTTTAAACTATAGGGTTGGAAGTAATGCTGGCCACAGACGTGTAGAAATTTCTTGACAAAGGGCCGCAACGCGTTCATAAAATAATCATCTCATCTACCAATGGAGGTAGAAGGAGCTCGGGGACCGCCTCAACGGGCGGTCGCTGTATTTTAGAGCCTTTTTTCATAGCGTCTTGCTAAATCCTTTCGCCCTCGATCTGAATCCACGGAGTATGCTGTCACCCAAAACAGCGCTTTTTTCTTCTTCTGGAAAATGAGCACATAGTCATATTCAGCAAGCAAGATATAACGTCTCACCCCGACGTCTTTTGCACCATGATCATAATCGAAGACCTTGATTCCGCTTCTTGCAGGACATTCTATCGCCGACTGCGCCCAGGGCAAACGTTCTGCCACCGATAATCGATCAATCTTTCCCCGCTATCTCGATCTTTCCTGGAAACGACGTGCCAGAACCCCTCTTCCTTATCACGTCCATCCGGCAACACCCTGCAATCACAAATGATCCTCATGCCACGATGATGGACGTCCAGCTCGCTGCTTCAAAACTGTTAGCACCGCTCTGCTATGCGAACATAATTAAGGGAGCTGTCATAGAAACTGGAACTCGTGCATAAATTTGCCTGCAATTTGCTTACTGATTTGCTTGCAAATAAGAACAATCATAAATATCCAATGGTTAACTAATTAATGTCTGCCCACGAGGGTTGCAAAACAAAAGAGATCATGCCCAGAACGGAATGTACTTAGCATATCTCTTGGATGTGTTGTCTGGGTCATCCAACTTGATTTTCCCCTCAGTCAGTGCATCGTGAATGATTCTGGATACCTGATCGAACATGAGATAAATGCGCGATTCATAACGGCCACACCCGCAGATATCCGCTCGAACAATCAAATAGACGCTCTTGCCTCGAAAATCGGCAACATGCTGAATTTGGGCAGCAGGCCAGCGCTTTCACTCCAGAAAGTGATGGAGCAAATGCTGCAAGTAAAGATTCTTTTTATTAAACTGTCTGACTTTGGCTCGGCGGCATCTACCGTCCATCCGGCATTCGGTGCCGCCATTGTCGTCAACAATGAAGAGGCTCCGTGGCGGATTAATTTTACCCTCGCTCATGAATTATTCCATATCATCACGTGGGATACCTTCAGCCCCACCGAAATGGAAGCCAATGAACAGCTTTTCAAGGAGATCGAAAGGAAAGCTGACCGGTTTGCCTCTACTTTTCTGCTGCCGGAAGCTGAAGTGCGCCAAGAACTGGCAAGGCGGGTTGTGGAGGATAAATTGTCCATTTCCGATATCGTCGATGTGGCCCGGGAGTTTGGTGTTTCTACGCCGGCCCTCCTGTTTCGGATGGCAAATTTGCGATTTTTTTCTTGGGAAAAGGCAGATGAATTATCTAAAAAAGATGAGTTGACGATGATCGACCGTCGCCTCAGAAAAGATTCCGTTTGTGAAGCCCCCATTTCGGAACGATTTATCCTGCTTTCGGTTAATTGTCTCAGAAAAGGGCTGATTTCTCGCGGGAAGTTTGCGGAAATTCTCCAGATAGATCGCGCAGATATTGACGAGTTTCTGGGATATCAGGGATTGACCGAGATGGAGGGTGAGTCTGTTGAGATTGTGGCTTCTTGATGCGGATGTTATCATTAAGTCCCTCGAAATTGACGTATTTGATAAGCTGGCTGGTCTGGTATATCGACAATGATTCATGTAGTTTCCACCTGAAAATACATATTAAAACTATTGCCAATATTGGTCTTCGTCCTTCTCGCCCGCCATCCGGACCGGTCGGGCCTCGAATTGGAAAAAAGGCATTGACTTTTTCGTGGTGGCGGGTATCCTCGGTGGCACACAGCGGCAGCATCTGGCATCATAAAAAGGAGGAAAAATCATGAAGAAGAAAACGTTATTTTTGGCTACCATCCTGGTCCTCATCCTCGTCCTGACCTCGGGGGGATATGCCGCGCCGAAGCAGCAGGCCAAAAAGGCTGCGCCGAAGGAACAGCCAAAGATGGGCGGAACGCTGGTTTTCGGCCAGGGAAAGGAATTCACCAACCCCAACCCCTTTGTCAATACCACTTCCAGCTTCCAGTTCGTGAAGGAAACGGCCTATGAATCCCTGTTGACCTATAATGATGACGAAAAGATCGTCCCCGGCCTGGCAGAATCATATGACATTTCCACCGGGGGCACGGAATTTACCTTCCGCTTGCGCAAGGGGGTTAAGTTCCACAATGGCAAAGAAATGAAAGCCGATGATGTCGTCTGGTCGGCCAACCATGTCAAAGACCCGAAAAACGGCGCCTTCGGCCAAAATACCATCAAGGATGTCAAATCCGTCGAGAAAATCGACGACTATACCGTCAAATTCACCCTCGACTCCCCTTCCGTCCTTTTTCTCTCCAATATGGCCACCATTCGCATGCTGCCCGTCGTGGCGGCCAATTCGCTGCGGCCGGGCCAGTTGAAGCTGGAAGCCAACACCTTTGCCCCCGGCACCGGCCCCTTTATGTTTGAACAATATCAACCGGGATTCGAAACGATACTGAAGAAGTTCCCCGACTACTGGGGCGGTCCCGCCTATCTGGACAAGCTGGTCTTCCGGCCCATCACCGACGACGCCAACCGGTTTAATGCCTTACGCAGCGGCGACGCTCAGATGGCGGACCGGATTTCCTCCCTCGATGCGGCCCGGGTAAAGAAAGGGGAAGTCAAGGGTATTGCCATGATCGAGGAACCCTTCGGCGGCTACAATCATCTTCTCTTCAACAACCTCAGTCCCCTTTTGCAGAAGAAGGAAATGCGCCAGGCCATCGCCTATGCCATCGACAAGAAAAGGATAGCAGACGAGATCTTCTACGGGGCGGCCCGTCCGACGGACATTATGATGGACCCGCAAGGCGTCTGGGGCAAGGCCGCCAACCTGCCGCCACAGAAGCGCAATCTGGCCAAGGCGAAAGAATTGCTGAAAGCCGCCGACTACAAGGGCCAGGACCTGGTCTT